>Ga0265327_10005058_pt1 | contig 11251 bp, 4 predicted proteins | sample 41621metaG_FD_202089 | JGI IMG/M metagenome (GOLD analysis project Ga0265327, IMG submission 202089) | Rhizosphere microbial communities from Carex aquatilis grown in University of Washington, Seatle, WA, United States - 4-16-21 metaG | ecosystem: Host-associated > Plants > Roots > Rhizosphere >...
GCGGACCTGGCCATTGAAGCCGCTTTTGTCCCAAGGGGATGGCGGCTCGCATTCCTGATAGGGTGCGGGTTCGTTTGAGTAACCCGGAGGAGGAGGGCCGGGTGTGGGGGGATGGGTGAGGACGGGTGGGGCCTCGGGGGTGGAAGAATAGGACTCAGAGGACCTATGGGACGGATAGGACTGATGGGATTCGGAGGCTGACGCGGGGGTGGTGGCTGGTGTGGCCGGGTTCTGCGCGGCGGCGTGGGCTTCGGCGGCATCGCGCTCGGCGCGGCGCTGCATTTCGAGTTCCCAGGGTTGGGGTTCGGCGGCGGCGCGTTTGATGAAGGCGTTCCACGCGGCCTGGCTCTCGGCTTCCGCGGGGTCGGGCTCCGGCTTGTTCCAGCCGAGGAGGGTGATGAGGAGTTTGGCGGCCGCGAGTTTGTTGACGGATTTGACCTTCAACTGGCTCGGCGTTCCATCGCGGTGATAGCGGCGGGTCACCTCCTGGGCCAGTTCGTGGTATTCATCGATTTCCGCGACCGGGGTTTGCAGGGCCGCGCAGAGCCAGGCGACGAGGTCTTGGCGCTGCATGGCGCCACTGGCGGAGGTGGTGTCCTGTCGCTGGAGGGCTGAGAGAGGATCGCTCATGGTGGAAGCGTCCGTGATTTTGAAACTGTGCTCCAACGAACAGGTGGGAATGGAGGGGGGGTGAAATTCGAAATCTGAAATTCAAAATTCAAAGCGGAGAGGGGGCGGAGGTGCTTCGCGGTTCGAGCCGGCCACTCTTTCACCGCCCTTTTTATTGATCCTCGCCAAATAAAGTGACGTTCTTTTTTGAAAGGCACCGCGAATCAAACGAATCCTACGCATAAGAAGAAGTCGCGTCCGTTCTTCTTGATTCGTTGGATTCCCTCGCGGGCATCCAGTTCACCGGCTCCGCCGCCATGGACTCATCGCTTTCGCTATTGCCGGATTCGCGGTGCCTATTTTCTGCCGCTGAAGAGGCTTGGCGGTTGGAAACCGCCGCCACGGCTCAAAACAAGAAGCGTCACTTTATTTCGCGAGCATCAATAATGTCCGATTTTTGGAGCCCCTTTTGCGACGAATGCGGCACCCCTCAGCCAATTTCGAACAATCAAGGGACGACGCTGCCTTCGCTCGCAGTAGCGAACCGGAGCAAAGAGCTCATCCTGTCCAACGAAGGAGAATCTGGCAGCCAGTGTAGAACCGGGGGCCCCTCCAATGACCTCGCTGCGCCGCCCCTCGCCGGGGCCTGGAAATCATTCTGCCTCTATACCGGTGACTTGCGCGCACCGGCTAAATTACACCGTTCCTCCGGAACTCCGAATTCAATTGAAGCGTCACATTATTTGCGGGAATTGGTATGATGTCATGCGGGCTTCTAACGAAGCCGCGTGCGGATCAGGTCGCCGTTCACGACGGCTTGGATGAAGCCAGCATCCTCATCGACCCACATCTCCATGCTGTCGAAATTCAACCCTTCGACTTTACGAATCGCTTGGAACTTGAAGTTCCTCAGGTCGTAGATCCCGACGATCGTGCCATGCTGAGAGCCGCCTTCATTCCAATATCGGGCCATCCAGACACATCCCGGTTTTGTGGCCTTCTGCAGCGGGCGCAGTTCCTTGCCGCCGAGTCCTTCGAAGTCTCCCTGGATCCGTTCCAGCGCACCACTGGCGGCATCAAGGAGGTGGTATTGCGCACGTTCCGGACCGACAGGAGGACGCCCGTTTGCCGATTGGTAGTCCCGCGCACGCCGTAGCAGGAATTTCCCTCGTGCGGGCAGATAAGTAATGACGTCGAAATTATCGGCGGCCTTGAGCGACACGGGGATCATTTGTTTGGTGCTCAGATCGATGCGAACGACGCCATTCGGGACATCCCATGCCTTGCCCTCTTCGGTTTTTGCAGCCACACACCATTTTCCATCAGGAGTCGCGAGGGCTCCGGAAAACCAGCCTTTCGCAATCAGTTCGGGGGGCTTCCCTTTGCGGATCATCCAGATGCCTTGGGTGTCGTCCAGTCTCTCGAAATAGAGGAAGGCATCTCCCGCTCGTGCACAGGACTTTCTCTCTTCGGAATAGGGAGGTTTCGGAACCGCAGCAGAGTCGGTGACTTCCTTGATGACAGGGCATGCGGCGGGTTCCTCGGCAGGTCCCCGGATCGCTCCACTGTCAGGATCCACGGCCAGCCATTTGGCACCGGCGTTTTCGCCTGTGAGAATGCGCAAATCCTTGCCTTGGTTCCAGACAGCGACGGCCTCTTGCGTTTCCTTTGGAACCAGAATCTCGGCACCGCTTTCGTAGTGCAGCTTCAAATCAACCGATTCGACGCTGCGGGTGATCAAATCCACCAGTTGCCCGTAAATGACGATGCCGCGGCTGTATGATAGTGGTCCCACCGTTGCCGACGGAGAGAGATCCGGGCGGGCAGTGGGAGGGTTTTCAATGAAGATCTTGTGCACACCGTCCGCGGTGGCGTGGGTGAAACCAAACGAGACACCGTCCGCGAAATTCGGTTGTTCCAGCGACGGCAGTCCATCGACCTGATAGGTTGATAGGAACTTGCGGATCCGCTCGACCACGTTCGCGTCCAGGTGCCCGATCCCGATGCGGCCGCCACCGAAATTGTGCACGGCGAGGGCCTGCTCGTCGCCGATGACAACATGCCACTCATCGTTGCCGGATCCCTGCGAGAAGCTTCGCAGGCTGATGATTTCCCGTGGAGCGTCCTTGAATCCGAAACGCTGCCGAAGCATCTCCGCGATTTCCCCGGCCCGGCCAAAGCGCCCTTGTTTTGGGTTCCAGGAATCCAAGGAGGCCGGATCGTCACTGGCAAGTTGGCGCTCCCACAACTCCACCGCCGCAGGGTCCTCGCGCTCCATCAGATAATTCTCCGCCGCCCCGCTTATTTCTTTATCCTTCATCTCCATCAACTCCGCCACCCGCTTGAAATCGAGCGGCTCACGCGCGAGCCTGGCCGCTTCCAGCACCGCCGTCCATGCCTCGGAATTCTTATCGGCCAGCAAGGCCGCGGCACGCTGGAGGTCGCCTGTTAGAATGGCCACGAGGCCAGCCACCGAACCCTTCTCTTTGCGGAGCCCGTCGAAAGCGCGGACCTTCCAGGCCTTGTCGCGGCAGTGCATGAGCGCGGCCGCCAGTTCGTCGGGCTGGATGGATTTTCTGGAAAGACCTTCCGCAACCAATTCCGCCGAGTGCGACGGCGCGCCGACCATCACGCAGTGGCGGAGGATGGCGGCGAGCTTCGGATTCGTTCCCCTCATCTCGCGTGCCCGTTGGAGGATGGCTTCCACCAGGACCGCGTCGTCAGGCAGTTTGTCAGCGTAACTCTGACCAATGACGTCGGCAGGTTTGTAATTCTTCGCAAATCCACGCTTGAACTCGTCCCGCACCTCGTCGGTCGGGAATGAAGTGAAATACGCCACCAGGCCCCCGACGATCTCGTCACGCGAGAATTCTTCCAGACGGCGAATCGACCGCACGACGTCTGACAATTCATAATATCCATTGCAGCGTGTCAGCGCCTCCTTGAGCGGCGGCACCGCATGTTTCACCTGATAGCGTGCCAGCATCAGCGCGGCATAACGGATGCAATCGCCATTCGTTTCCTTCGGCAGCATGGTGACCAAGGAGTCGACGCATTCCGGCAGGTCCACACCACACAAGGCTTCAAGCAAACTTTCCCGCAACTCTTGGGCGTCCGCCCATGACGGATCGGTGATCCAGGGCAGGAGCGGTCGCAGCGCGTCGGCTGCCCATTTTCCTTCGAAAGCCGACCTGATGAGAAGTTCCGCGGCGCGATTGCGGGCAGCACGGTTATCACCGGCGGTGATTTTTGCCAACATCGGGATCCAGTATTCAAGGGCCGGTTCGATGATCGGCTCGAACCAATCCGCCTCCCCACAATCCGGACTCAGCAAACGCGAAACAACCCACTCGTTCTTTCCGGGCCACTCCTGCTTTGACAAAAACCACACGGCCAAACTGCGGGCATCGTTGGGCAACTTTGGATCCCCGGCGGATTCCAACAAGCATTTGCGCCATGCCTCCTTGCCTGCTGGTTCGGCGCGACGACCGAGCAGACCGGCCGCAAGAACGCGGCATCTCGGGTCCGCGTCATCGGCGAGTTTTCCCAGGATCCGCTCCGCTTCGGCTGGTTCGCGCGCCAGCAAGGCGTCGAGCGAGGCGTCCGGTTTTTTGTAATTGATTGCCGCTTCCCAATCCGGGTGCAGGCAGTCGTCCAGCACTTGCTCCCGCATCCGTCCTCCATGGCGGAACAACCAGGAGCGGACCTTCCGCCGGGTATTCATCTCGTAATCTTTCTTCGCGGGAAGTTTCTCCAGGATTTCCGCGACCTCGTTCATTGCCGCCTCATCGGTCGGCAGCGCGTTGAGGACTTCGTCGATGCTGGTGGGATATTTCCGCGTCGCCAGCAGCACCTTGCGCCTGGCTTCCGGGCTTGGACTCAAACCCTTCTCCCACGGCCAGTCGGAACTCCAGAAGGCGGACAGCAATTGGGGGTCCGCACGGTCGGGCGGGATTTGTTCCTCGTTTGCCGGTTCCGGCAAGGGCAGACCCGCGGCGATCTTCGCATTCAAAACCGACGCCCAATCCGGGGACGGAGGATTGATTTCATGAAGTTGCTCAATCACTTCGTTCCACTTCACTTCCTTTGCCGGGAGCGAGTCCATGGCGAATCCCAATCCTGCGAGCACCATCGTCGTGGACTTCCAGACACCCTGCATGAAACACAGGTAGGTCAGTGCCAGATATGGGTCAACGTCATTCCCCCAGCGCCCGATCATCGTCACTGTGAATGTCGGGTGCTCGGCACTTCTTGTTCGGAATCAGGCGTTGTGGGTTTACGGCGCAATCTCCACATTGATCGACACCGTTTCCGCCTTCGGCACGGTGAGCAGGAGCTCAGCGCTACTTCGCCTGCGGCGGTTCGTTCGGGGACGAAGGCGAGGTCGCGCGAATGTTCGAAATTTGAGACCGCCCCCAACGTGCGACGCCCTCCGGGGTCGAATCCATTGCCCTTTTTACCGAGGGTATCGTCGCCAGGGGCTCCTCGACCCCCGGCTACTCTCGCTACGATCCCTACGGGATCAAGAGGCGGAGCCAAGTCCGAACGTGACCGGTGGACTGGACGTACGGAGCCAATACGTGCGCCGTTCATTTCGCCCCTTTGGGGCTGGGGAATTTCAGAGAATGCCTACCCCGGACGTTGTCCGGGGCTATCTCATGGCGCACCTTCGGCGCTGAATGATTCGATCTCTCCTAATGGAGATACACCGGGAGCCCCGGCCCTAATTTCGGAACTCATCTGCGTGGTCCGCCGTTCACATGCACAAGCAGGAATGCTTATGCTACTTCGCCTGCGGCGGCGGAAGCCGTTCCGCAGGATGCGGAACGGGGCACGCAGGATGCGTGCGCTCCCCGTGATGGTAGTTGGTTGAAGACCGCTCCGCAGGATGCGGAGCGGAGCACGCAGGATGCGTGCGCTCCCCGTGAGGGAGAGGTGAAGTGTCAGCGTGTCTTGAAGTGGATGCTGGCGCGGAGGCGGCCGTCTTCGCGGCGGAGGCTGGCATTGATGGATTCGAAGTCTTCCATGGCCTGGATGCCTTTTTCGATCTTGGGTTTGTTGGTATTGAACTCTTCGAGCTTCTCGGGTTTGTCGGCGAAGACCTTGGCGGAGTTCGCGTCCACGAGCTTGAGCCAATCGAGGCTAAACTTGCGGAGTGGGTCGACCTTGACGTTCATGACGAAGCCGGTGGCGGGCTTGCCGGGTTTTTCGGCGGCGGCTCCGAGTTCGAGGGCTTGATTCTTGGAGGTGGAGGCGATGAACCATTTGTCACTGACGGTGACGGATGGCATGAAGTCATCGCTGAAGAAGGTCTCCTGGATGAACCATGTGGTGAAGCCATTGCGTTCCGAACTGGTCGGCTTCTGCATGGGAAAGTCGCTGCCGGCCATTTCGCTGACGGTCTTGAGGATCTTGACGGTGGCGTCGTTGACCTTGCCCCAGGATGACGCGAGCTTGCTGCGGTCGGTGACGGGGGAGATCCACGAGGCGCGGATGAACTTGCCCTTGTCGGCGAGTTCCTGAGGGATGCCGGGGATCGGCGGGACGGTGCCCTTCATGTCCACGACCATGGCGGACTCGGCACCGAGGCCGGCCTTGAGGTCGGTGTGGAGTGCGTCCACGAGGGTGAGGACGTCGGGACGGAACTTGGTGTCGAAGAGGGTGAAGCCGTCCTTGAACTTTTTGAACTCCTCGTCCTTCACCGGGGCGTCGGCGAATTTCTTGGTGACGGCGTAGGCGGTCTCGACGAGGGACTCGGCATAGGCGCGGGCCTTGGCGTCGTAGTTCATGTCGGCGGTGTAGTCGGCGAAGAAGACGACATCATCGGAGGCACCGAGATCACCGAGACGCGAGGGGGTTTTCCAATCGACGGCGCCGGTGTCGATGCCGCCGAAGGTTTCGATTTTGAGGCCGTTTTCGAAGTAGGAAACGAGGCCCATGGTGTCGGTGGAGGTGAGCTTCTGGAGATCGGCCTGACGCTCGCCGACGAGTTGAAGCATGGCCTCGATGTCGCGGGTATTGCCGAGGCCGTCGGCGCCGGCGAGGCCATCGCGGAGGCCGGATGTCATCTGGGAAAGGCCGGCATTGCCGGTACCAAGGGTCTTCAGCATGGACTCGGAGCCGTAGGTCAGTCCGGCGAGTTCCTTGCCGGCATAGGGATCGGCAAAGGCAATCGCGTCGGTGGAGGCGATCGAGTCCTTGGCTTCGGCGACGAACTGGCAGTCGTCGACAGTGCTGCCGAGGAAAAGGACGACGTAATCGCCCAGGGTGCCGGAGACGGCGACGAAGTTCTTCTTGGCCACGGACGCGATCAGGCGATCGACAGATTCCGCGTCGAGTTTCTCTTCGATGTCGGCCCGGTTCTTGGCCATTTCCTTGGAAAGTTTCTCACCCAGGAGCCGGTAGCCCTTGAACTTTGTGCCGGCGCGTTCGAATTCAACGGGTTCGACCATTTCCTCGGCCATCCCCATGTATTCGACCACGGATGCCACCTGCTGGGCGACCGCGTCGCGGGTCTCAGGAGCGGTTTTGAAGCCAACATAGAGAGGTGGCATCTGCGCCTTTTCAACCAGACCGATCCCGGACTGGGGATCCTTCAGCAGTTCGCTGAACATCTGCTTGCCCATCATCTCGGAATAAGTCTCACCCAGGCCCTTGTCGGAGTCCCCCTTGGAGGATGCCACCAGGGCCTTGGCAAAGAACTTGGCCTGGAAGTAACCCATGCGGTTGTTGAGGGTGATGAGGTTCGCGGCCTGACCGCTCGCGCCCTTGCCAGTAGCGAGGAACACTTCCTGGCCGAGCAAGGCACCGGGGCCGGATGGGCCGCCCTCGGGCTTCGGAGCTGCCGGATCGGCATCCTTTTCCGGGGCGGCGGCATCTTCCAGAGCGCCATCGGATGCCTCATTGATGAGGCCCCACACCTTCATTTTCTTGAAGCGGGACGCCATCTTGGAGCCATTGTAGACGGTCACAAAACCCTCGGTATCCTTGGGCAGGTGCTTCACGATGCCAAACTTGGCGGCGCGCTCATCGGCGGAAAGAGCGGTGGTCGTCACCTTCGGCACGACCGGGGCGACAGCCGATGGCGTAGCCGGCGTGGCCGAGGCGACCGGCTTTTCAGCAGGCGTTTCCTTGGCTGCTGGTGCCGACTCTTTCTTGCAGGAGGATGCGATGATGGCGCACGCGGGGAGCGCCAGCCAAAGGGGGCGAAATTTCATAAGTGCCCCATCCTAACAGCGATTTCCCCGGACCCGCAAGTAGAATGCGCCCGATTGGAAATCCGGCGGCAGATTGGAGGCGGCAGATGCGTTTCTCTTTCCCGCGGGCAAGGGGCAGGCTACATTGGCATCCGACATGGCGAAGGGATATGAAACGCATCAGGCCAGGACCCTGGCCCTCCAGGCCCTGGGCAAGGATCTGGCACGACGGGCGAAGTCAAAATGTGAGCTAACCGGTGCCGCGGGCGTGCCGCTGAAGGCCTACGAGGTGCCTCCTGTCGCCACGGAGCCGGACCTGGACCGCACCCTGCTGGTTTCCGAAGCCTGCCTGGCCGTGCTGGAACGCCCGAAAGCGCTGGCGGGTCAGGAGTGGCGTTGCCTCGCCGAAACCGTGTGGAGCGAACTGCCCGCGGCCCAGGTGGTTTCCTGGCGGATGCTGTCCCTGCTGGCGAAAAGTGAAGACTGGGCCCGCGAGGTCCTGGACGTCGTTTTCCTGGACGCCGATATCCAAACGTGGGCCGAATCCGCGCCTCTCCAGCCATGACGCGCGCAACTTTCAGGGTCCAGCGGGGTTTCACGCATCAATCATGTTGAGTGCCGGAATCGCCCACCTAACGACGATTGCCATGGCCGACGCGGAACTGCCTGCCCCACCCCACGAAGAGTCGCTGGACGCGATTCTGATGGCCCGTGCCGGAAATGGCGACCACGAGGCGTTCCGGCAGCTCGTGGAGCGGCACCAGCACGCCGTGGTGGGCACGGTGGCGAAGATGCTCAACGATGCCGCGGAGGCCGAAGACATCGCCCAACAGGTGTTCCTGCGGCTTTGGCGGCATGCCAAGCGCTACCGCCCAGAGGCAAAATTCACGACCTATCTGTTCACGATCACCCGCAACCTGGTCTTCAACGAAAGCCGCCGCCGCAGCCGCCGCAAGGAGGTTTCAGTGGAGGAACGGGAGGAAGCCAGCAACTTCCACCTGCCTGCGGCCAGCGAACGCGAGCCGGATGCAGCCCTTCTCCAGGGGGAACTGCAGCAGGCGGTCGATCGGGCGATCCAGTCACTGCCGGAATCCCAACGTGTGGCGGTGATCCTGCGCCGCTACGAGCAGATGCCCTACGAGGAAATCGCGAAGGTCCTCGACCTGACGGTGCCCGCGATCAAGAGCCTGCTTTTCCGGGCCCGCACGACTTTACGTGAGGCGTTGAAGGACTACCTCGACGAGTGACACGCTGACGCGGAGAGCAAGCCCAAGTGGAGATGCTCACGAGAGGCGGCATCTCCCCTGCCCGCCGTCAGTTTCCAGCGGCTGCCTTGGGTTCGCCGCCGGCGGTCAGGCTGATGTTGTCGAAGGCGGCATGATGCAGCAGCGGGGTCGCGGCCGGCAGCGCGTAGATGAAGAAGCCAGCATTCACGGTCGGGCCCATTTTCGGCAGCTTCACCGTCTTCACCACCGTCCATGTCTTCCCGTCTTCGGAGACCGAGTCGATGAAATCATCGCCGCTGCGCTGGATCTTCATCCATTTCTTCGAGCTTCCCACGTCGCCGGAGGGTTGGTTGCCGGCACCATTGATCATCGTGCTGTCGCAGTAACGGATCGATCCATCGGCGCAACTGAGCACCGACGAATAGTCCAGCTTTCCGCCCAGCGGCTCGCCGGGGGTGGGGTCGAGGGTTTTCCGCAGGATGATCCCCGCCTGCCACACGTGTGCCTCGGGAGCCGTGCCATCTGGAGCCGCTGTTGGTGAGGTGATATCGGAAATGCGCGCTACCAGGGTGCAGTCACCGGTCATCGACCGGGTGAGCAGTCCCATGGACTCGCCAACCATCGCCACCGAGTTTGCCTCCACCTGCACCGCGACGGGATACTGGTGGTGCTCCAGCTCGGTCAACGTCCACGGACCTGTTTCGGACGCCGCGGTCTTGAAAGTGACCGGCTCGCTGTCGATAGTACGATTTTTCCCGTACAAGAGCCGCGCGCGGATGGTCTTTTCCGGGGCACCCCACAGCATGAGATCCTTCGGCGCCGGCGCTCCTTTCGTTTCACCGAGGAAGTAGTCACCGCCCTGAGCCCCCTGGGCCCGGAAGTAGTCGAATCCCGGGTCAGCGATGAAATACTGGATGCCGTCCGGTGCACCTGATAGCTTCGACACCTCGGCGGACAGCTTCACCCGGTTGCCCGAACCGGCGGGCGGCGGCGTGAACACGATCACCGGCTCGCCCATTTCGGGCTTCCGCGAAAACGCCTTGGTGGGTATCCGCACCGTCTTGTTCGACGCGCCGGGAACGCTCCAAAGGATCTGCAGGAAGTCGTCCGCCTGCTGGGTCTGCTTGTCGCCCTGGACGTATTGGAGCTCGAAGGCGTGTTTCCCGGTCGTGAGCGGGATGCAACCCGAGGCATTGCCAATGGAATGATAGCCATTCGCATCGATGACGATCTGGCCATCGATCAGAAGTTTCAGGCCGGAGGCGAACACTACTTTGAATTCATAGATCCCCGGGGTTTCGACCATGATCTGCCCCTCGAAGTCGAAGGCATAGTTGGTCCGCTTCAGTCGCGGGCTGATGTCCGGCTCGCTGACGGCCCCTTCCCGCACGGCCTTGAGTTTCTCGAAGTCCGGCAGCGATGCCCATGAGGTCTTCCCTGGCGCTTCGTAGTAATGATAATTCAAGCCGGACACCAACCCCGAGACTGGCTTGGCTTCCGAGGGCTTCAAAGTGGTCGCCACATGGCCCACGGGCGTGCTCTGGCGATCGTAGACATCGGTGATGGTCAGCCGCACATACGGCATGGCCTTGAAGGTGGCATCGATCAGCAGGCTGCGCAGCTCGGGGTCGTTGCCCGTGACGACTTTCACCGGCTCTCCGGTGTGCTCGGCATTGGCGAAAACCTCGATCTTGTAGCCAACCTGCGGGCAGCTCGTCGGGGTGAAGTCCCACTTCACCAGCAGTTGGGAGCCAGTGCAGACCGCACCCATGGCGCTGATCTTCACATCGTCGAAAAACGTCGGCTGCGCAGGCTGGTTGTAGGTGATGTTCTGGGTCTCGGGAATGAACTCGGCGTTTTTCTTCAGGGCTTCGGTGGCACTTTTCACATCGAGCCAGGCGGTTTCGAGCGAGAGAGCCTTGCCGCCGTCGATGACCTTGAGGCGCTCGCGCTCCTTGTGCTTGCCGTCCTTGTCCTCACCCTGCGGGCGGAGCTGGCACTTGTTGTCCGCCACCCACTTGCCGTTGTGTTCGCTATACGTGTTTGAGATGTTCAGATGGGCGACGGGATCAGCATTGCCGCCGCCGAAGTTTTCCTGAAAGCCGAAGAAGTGGCTGAGGTTCACGATCACGCCCGGGTAGCGCGTGGTCGTGAGGTGATTCCACACACCGGTCTTCAAGTCCTTCATCCAGACCCCGACGTAGGAATGGGTCGGCGCGT
>Ga0265327_10005059_pt1 | contig 11251 bp, 7 predicted proteins | sample 41621metaG_FD_202089 | JGI IMG/M metagenome (GOLD analysis project Ga0265327, IMG submission 202089) | Rhizosphere microbial communities from Carex aquatilis grown in University of Washington, Seatle, WA, United States - 4-16-21 metaG | ecosystem: Host-associated > Plants > Roots > Rhizosphere >...
TGCGTGACACGTTCGGGAATCTTTTTCTTTGCCAGCGCATTAAGGATCACATCCACCACAGCTTCATGCTTGAGCGCGAAATCGATTTCCTTCTTCGCGTCTGCCGAGCGGTTTAAGTGATCGTTTTCAACTGCCTTCTGCAATGCAGCTAAACGTTTGCGAGCGTTGTGGAAATCAGGAATTGTTTCGACAAGCCGCTCACCGGGCAAGTCCACCAGCAAACTTTGGAAATGGCCAAACGCCTTCCCGGCTTCAAACGCCTGCGGCGGCGTCTGCACACATTCAAACGTCTGGACGCCCTCCACAAAAACAAACGTGCGCCAGCATTCGCCATTGCCGTTGCGGTAAAATGAATCGCCTTTGCGGGTAGGCACGATCGTGAGGCATCGGCGCGTAATGTCGCTCGCGCTTTGCTGCTCGAGCTTTTGGCGGATGTGTCGCGTGACGCGCACGACATTGGACATCAGGCAAATCGGATCGCGGAAGACGGTTTGATTGATCTTCTGATGAATGTAGCGAACCTTTGTGCCGCCTTGCCTGTAGGTGGCCGAATAGGTTTCGTTGATGTGACCGATCTTGCAGGTTTCTGCGTGCAAGATCTCGCCGTAAATCTGGAACTGTTTCGAGATTTCCTGAAGCTGTTCTTCTTTATAAATCGCCATGGGCGTATGGAGCGCGTCGCCCGTTCGTTCAGCAAATCGACCTTACGATTGCCGCGCCCGCGAGGGCGCACTCCGACTTAGGTTTTGGCAGATTCTACGGGAACCTCTTCTGCGATGCCAGCATCTTTGCACCGTCTCTTCGGATAAATCCGGAACCAAATTATACAAATCGTTGGGAAGGCTCTATAATTGCGCGCTTCACAACGCGCAAAAAATTCTGCATCGTTCCAGCTATGCGATCCCTTTACGCAACCCTTGCTGCGTTCGGCTTACTCATCATCAGCAGCTCCGCCGAAACGCTGTCGGAAAAATATTCCCCTTACGGCAACCTGATCATCACGCCGTTTGAGACCGCTCCCTATCCCCACCCCGAACGCGCGAAGGGACACTATTACCACACCAATTTCCTTTCCGCGAAAGAGCACTACAGCGACAGCACCGTGGCGATGTTTGTGCCAAAAGGTTTTCACGCCGGCAAAACGATCGACTTCCTCGTGCATTTCCACGGCTGGGGCAACAACGTCACCCGCGCGTTCGACCACTATCATCTCATCGAACAGTTCTCCGCCAGCGAGCGCAACGCCATCCTGATCGTGCCGCAAGGCCCCTACGATGCGCAGGATTCTTTCGATGGAAAACTCGAAGATACCAACGGCTTCGCCCGCTTCATGAACGAGGCAATCAACGTCCTCGAGAAAAAAGGCGTCACCCGGCATGCCAGGCTCGGCAAGATCATCCTGTCCGGCCACAGCGGCGGTTACGAAGTGATCTCATCCATACTGGAACGCGGCGGCCTTAACGATCACGTCCGCGAAGTCTGGTTGTTCGACGCACTCTACGGACGCACTGAAAAATTCGTGAACTGGTGGTTCACCAACGACAATCGCACTCGCTTCATCGACATCTACACCGAGCACGGCGGCACAAAAGAAGAAACCGAAAACCTGATGGCCAGCCTGAAGAAACAGGCCATCCCGTTTTACTTCGCAAAAGAACCAGCAGCGTCAACGGAAGCGATTACGAAAAACAAATTAGTCTTCCTATTCACCGACAACTCACACGACGTCGTGATGCAAAACAACAACACATTTTTGAACTTTCTACGCACAAGCCAGCTCAGTTCCATTCACACTGAGCCCACGCGCTCCCCGCGTTTAAGCGTGAAATAAACCTCATGTACCGAATCCTCGCTTGCGTCTTGGAGTGCGGCGTGCGAGGCCGACGTTCGGCTCCCCTGGCACTTTGGAATTCAAACCAGCCGACAAATTAACCCGTCACTTCGCAAGCGAAAAAGCTAGCTGTTGGAGATTCGCTGGTGAAGCGTAAATACGTGTGATGTGCTGGCGAGTTTGTTGCCGGTGTAACTTTATTGCCGAGGTGAAGGCTTACTCTTTTGCCCTAATATTTTGATCAGATCGGTTGGACCGAAAACATAAATATCAAAGGCTCCTATATCATCACAATAAGCCTCCACCCAAAACTCCGTGGACTCTCCTTTGACGCCAATGTCGAATTTTAAACGTTTCGTTTCATCCACACGAAGACTAGCGCACGCGTCCTCGATAGCTGCAATTTCAGGCGCTCCAAAACCAACAAGCGCCTTACCAATTTGATTTAAGCGCTTATGCAATTCCTCTTCGTCTATGTTTTCGCTCCACTCTTCGAGCCCTTTCGGTATCGACTTTTTTGTTAAGTGCTGCAGGTGCGCCGGGTTTGTCGCGCGCTTCTTGAATCGTGCGTAGATTTCTCTGATTGTCTCTTTTGCTTCTTTGTCGATCTGATTAGAACGAATAGCCGCTTCGCACAGCCGTTCCACACCGGGTACTTTCTTACGCACCAAATTGTCAAGCGCACCAACCGCAGTCTCAGGGTCTTCGGCTGCCTTCAATAGATAGGGAACGGCTTCAGCAGATCGGATCGCACCTAGCACATGTGCTAACGTGTCACGTAATTCTCCGAACTTTGGAGATAATACCATTTGACCGATTTCATGCACCCTTTCCACAGAAACGTTGCCACGGATATAGTTATAGGTAAGGAATGGTAGATCCCAGTTGGCATTGCCGGCGTGAGATTTAATTAATTGGAACAAATGATCCACGGCAGTTCGTTTCTGCAATGCGTTCGGCTTGCGCGCAAATAACGCATTCGCAACCAGCTTCGTCATCCAGGGAGATAGTGGAGTCTTCAACAATTCAAGCAATTGTGGAACGAACTCGCGGCCCCAAACAGGGACGTGGTACAAATCACTTATCGTGAACTTCACGCCGCGTTGACTAAGCCATTTGTCAACCTTCTCGCTCTCTTCGTTTCTGGTCATAACGTTTTTTTACAATGGATGCTGGATGATCACGATCTCGCCTTTTCGCCACATGTCTTTGATCGCGCTAGCGATTTTAGGCCTCTTTCGCATGTTTAAAGTATATCTGAGTTGCCTAACAGACTTAACTTCTTCGAGGATGTTGAGTTCTGTATCGAGATAGTCAGGGAAGCGCCAATTTCGTTTGCCCATTTCGAGTCCTTTCTTTGTCAGAGCCCTAACGCCCAAAATCTTTTTTCGAACTTGCGTGGATATCGGGCGAAATGCACGATTAAATTTTGGGAGTTATTACCTACTCAATTCCCATGCCAACCACCTCTTCATAGCACATTTTGTCAGAAAAAAGTGCTGTTTCTTTCCCCGGCTTCTCTCCTTTCCCTACCTTTTTTGACCAACAGCAACTACATGGCACAATCCTGGCATGAAACGGACGACGCCTTTCGCCAGCCGGGACCCAAGGATACAGTTCACGCCAGCAGTGTGCCCGGAAGTACCCGCTCTGATTCGCGCGACAAACGATCATGACCAACCTCGGCTTAGCTTCGGCGCGACCTCAGTTTCACCTCAGGCAAGCCTCAGCAAAAATGAACCTGCCGTAAGTCCACGTAAGTCGCCGCAACCTTACGTAGGTCAAAATAAAAATAATTTTCCACCCCTCCGGCCCGTCCACAGGGATCTGCGCCTCATTTTTATTGCAGACCCTCAACCAATCAGTGCCCATTTACGACCATTAGCGACCAGTTACGACGACTTAGGACGAGATACGACCATTTACGACCACTTTGAGGCCACAGACCCCCACCCCCTGTTTTTCCAATTATCCGAGCAAAACCCTGACCAGCCAGGGATCACAATAAATCACACGCTATGCGTCACAGACGTTCCGCTTGCACCTACTGCCACCTGCTATCACCTGCTGCCGGCCACTGCCGTCCAAAAAAACTTTTTACAGGAGCCCCATCGAACTCACTTTTCTCCACGCCCGCTTGCGTTCCGTGACGTTTCGCACATCGAAAATACCGTCGCTTTTTATGTCTTTTTATGTCTGCTTGCGACACAGCAGAACTGTCCAAATCCCTGCCCATCTGTCATTTCGGAATTTTATATTCATTTTCACTTTCACTTTCACTCTCGCCGCGCCTTGCCCTATCTTGAACACGCAATGCCGACATTACTCGAGAAGATTGAAGCCAGCGCCGCAGAACGTCTCGTTCTGCCGGCCAACCGCATGCCTTCTCAGGAATTGGCACGCTATAAGACATTTCTCAAGGTCGAAACTCATCGCGTCAAAATGCTCCATCGCGCCGGCGCAAGTGGTCTCGAGGTTTGTCATGCGCGCGCCGCCATCCTCGACCTGCTCCTCCGTCACATTGTCGAAGGCGTGCTGGCCAACTCTCCCGAACTCGCCGCGAAGCCGCTGAACTTTTCAGATTCGAACACTGGCCAGGCAAAACAACGCGCCCGCGCTCCTGTCCCGATGTTCACGTTGGTCGCCACTGGCGGATACGGCCGCGCCGAACTGAATCCGTGCAGCGACATCGACATCATGTTCCTGCACGAATCCGAAATCGGCCTCAATCCAAAGGCCGACCCTGCCCTATCCGCTCTGGTCGATGGTTTGCTTTACACGCTGTGGGATCTCGGCTTCAAAGTCGGCCACTCCGTCCGCACCGTCGAAGACTGCGTCAAGGTCGCCAATAAAGATATCCAGTCGAAAACCAGTTTGATCGAAACCCGCCGCATCATGGGCGACGAAAAATTGTTCGACCGCTTTCATCGTACACTTCTGGCCAAGTGTGTCATGGGTCAGGAATCCGAATACATCAACGCCCGCGTCCAGGACCAGGCGGCTCGACGAACCAAATTCGGCAACTCACCGTTAATGCAGGAGCCGAACATCAAGAACGGCTGCGGCGGCCTGCGCGATTACCAGAATCTGATCTGGATGACCTATTTCAAATATCGCACCCGCTCGCTCGAAGAACTGCAGCAGAAGGAAATGATCAGTGCAGCCGAGCGCAAGCAACTCGATGCTGCCTATGACTTTCTCTTGCGCGCGCGCACCGAGCTTCATTATCACGCCGAACGCGCCGCGGACGCGCTGAACAAAACCGCCCAGGCGCCGGTAGCTTACGAATTGGGATACAAAGACCGCTCACCCAGCAAGCGCGTGGAAGAGTTCATGCGCGATTATTACACCCACGCGCGCAACATTGATTTAATCACTCGCACTGTGGAACAACGATTGGCGCTCCTGCCGAAGACCGGTTTCATTCCGTCGTTCGGAGCCATTTTCCGCTCGCAAACTGAGCGCATGCGCCGCCAGGTTGTCGACGGCTTCAAATGCGTCGATGGCGAAATCCATTTTCTCTCGCGCAATGTCTTTCGCGACAATCCGCGTCGCCTCATGCGCGTATTCCTGCATGCCCAGCAACGCGGGCTGAAGTTGAATCCGGACCTCGTCCAGTTGCTGCGCAGCCAGCTTTCACTCGTTAACAACGAGTTCTTGCGCGATCCGCACGTGCGCGAAACCTTTTTGGAGATCCTCGACCAGCGCGGCAATGTTGCCCCCGTCTTGCGCGCCATGCACGAAGTCGGGTTGCTCGGAAAATTCATTCCCGAATTCGGCAAGCTGACGTGTCTGGTCCAACACGAGTTCTATCACCAATACACCGCCGACGAACATACGCTCGTCTGTCTGGAAAAACTCGACCAGGTCTGGAACGCCAAAACCGCGCCATTCAGCGCCTATGCTGAATTGTTTCCGCAGGTCGAACACCCGCACGTTTTATACCTCGCGCTCCTGTTGCATGACTCAGGCAAAGCCATGAACACCGGAAAGCACGAAGAAGCCAGCGCCAATCTCGCCGAAAAAGCCGCCGCACGACTGGGGCTCGATGGGGTTAAAACCCACACGTTACGCCTGCTGATCGAGAACCATTTGACTATGGTGCAAATCTCGCAACGGCGCGATCTCGATGACCCAACGGTCATCCGCAATTTCGCGCGTCAAATCCAGACGTCCGAAAACCTTACGATGCTCACGCTGCACACGTTTGCCGATTCCATGGGCACGAGCGACCAGCTCTGGAACGGATTCAAAGACGCAGCGATGTGGCAGCTCTATCGCAAGACCTACGACGCCTTGAGCGGCGCGCCGGAATTTCTCATCGCCGAAGCCCGTCAGCGCGATCTCCTCGCCGAGGAAGTCGAACGCATGGCGCCAGCTACTTTTGAAGAGGAAGAAATCGCCGCGCACTTTAATAATTTGCCGACGCGATATTTCCAGATCAATGACGCGAAAGAAATTCTGCGCGACATCACCCATGTCCATCGCTTTTTGCATGTGCAATTGGCAGACGACGAATCCAACGCCCTGGCGCCCGTAATCGCATGGCACAACGAGCCAGACCGCGGCTATAGCACCGTCACGGTGTGCAGTTGGGACCGCGAAGGATTGTTCAGTAAAATCACCGGCTGCCTCACCGCCGCCGGACTAAATATTTTCCACGCCGAAATTTTGACGCGCAGCGACGGCATCATCCTCGATTTATTCAGCGTCAACGATGCCCGCACCGGACTGCTTCCGAACAAGGATGGCCGCGACAAATTCGAGTCGCTCCTGAACAAAGTCCTGACCGGCACCCACGTTGATTTGCCCGGCATCATTGGGAAAACAAAAGCCGGCCCGCAAACCTACAAGTCGTTGGAAGGCGAACACATTCCCACGTCTGTGACCTTTGACAATGAGCTTTCTGAGACGCGAACCATCATCGACATCGAATCTGAAGATCGCATCGGTTTGCTTTACGACATTTCTCGTGCGTTAAACGATCTAAATCTCGACGTCTCCATCGCAAAAATTTTGACCGAAAAAGGCGCCGCCTCCGACACGTTCTACGTGACTGAATGGGATAAAACCAAGATCACGCACGAGGACCGTCTCAAACACATCGAACACCGCTTGCGCACCGCCATCGGACGGTGATCGAACCGCGCATCTACGTCGCGTCGGCACGGTCACTATAACGGGAACCATCCTGCCCTGATTATTGTTCTGGTGTGTTGTGCTAATTTCGAATCAGCACTTCGCGACTTACTGTTGGCTGGTATTGCAAAGGAGAATTATGACACGTTTTATCGCTTTTGGCCTGGCAGTCGCATTCGGACTTTTCACCGCGCAAACCCGCGCTGAACAAAAGAACAACCCATCCGGGCGCATCGACTCACAAGCTATCGCGCCTGCCGAACAATTGGGCAAGGCATACGCCGAAGTGGCCGCACACGTTCAACCAGCGGTCGTCAGTGTTTATTCTGAAAAGATGGTGAAACGTTCTGACTCATCGGTCGATGATCTCTTGCGCAGATTTTTTGGCGAACAAATGCCGCAAGGTCATGGTGGTGGAAATCGCAATCATCCGAGCACCGTTCCGCAACAAGGGATGGGTTCAGGCATCATCATCGATAAGAAAGGTCACGTCCTGACAAACTACCACGTCGTTAGCGATGTGGACGAAATCAAAGTGCAGCTCGGCGACAAACGCCGTTTTGAAGCGGAGATTGTCGGCACAGATCCGGCCAGTGATATTGCCGTCATCCGCATCAAAGGCAATGTGCCGTCAGACCTGCCAGTCGCCGAGCTCGGTGATTCCGATGCGATGCAAGTTGGGAATATCGTCATGGCGATCGGTTCGCCGTTCGGCTTTATCCAAACCGTGACCACCGGCGTCCTCAGCGCGAAGGGCCGCGCCGGCATCGGCATTAACACTTACGAAGATTTTCTCCAAACTGATGCTGCCATCAATCCTGGCAATTCAGGCGGACCGTTGGTGAACATGCGTGGACAAGTCGTTGGGATCAACAGCGTCATCGCCACAAGTATCGGGCAATTTGCGGGCGTCGGGCTGGCCATTCCGATCAACATGGTCAAGGCAGTCCTTCCGACATTGACCAGTGGCGGCAAGATCGTTCGGGGCTTTCTCGGGATCGGAATTCAGGAACTGACCAGTGACCTCGCCCAGCAGTTCGGAGCCAACACCATCAACGGAGCGCTGGTCAGCGATATCAGCAAAGGTGGCCCAGCCGATAAGGCTGGCCTGAAACCGGGCGATATCATTTTACGTTATGACGGAAAATCCATTCAGGACACCGCCCATTTGAAAAACATGGTCGCAGCGACGCCACCTGGCGCCCGAGTCAAAATTGAAATTCTGCGCAATGGGAAAGAAGAGCCTCTAACCGCCACGGTCGGCAAACTGGCGGCGGAATCTGAGACGGCGTCCGTTGAATCCGAACCTGCGGGCAGCAACAAAGAAAGCAAAGCCGCAGGCAAGCTCGGCGTATCCATCCAACAGCTTACTCCGGAACTGGCGCAGCAACTGGGATATCAGGGCGACAAAGGGGTCGTGGTCACGGACGTAGAGGAAAATGGAGCGGCGGCCATGGCTGGCTTGAAAGAAGGCGACCTGATTATGGAAGCAGATCATCAGCCGGTTTCGAGCCCGTCTGATTTGCGTCGGATCGTGGAGAACGCAAAAGATAAGAAAAGCACGCTCCTGCGAGTAAAGCGCGATAAACAGACTGTTTACATCCTTGTTCCAGTGCAAAAGGAGTAGGTTTTGTTTGAGAGTCAGAACATCGTCCCGTAGATTCTCGGGCGATGAACGTTAGAGTTAATGGCCGCTCAAAGCACTATCGCACCGTCACCTTTGATGCGGATAAAAACGCGGTGATGCTGATTGAGCAGCGCTTGTTGCCGCACAAATTCAAAATAATCGGCACTCAAGATTTTTGTGAAACAGCTGCAGCAATCAAAGACATGATTGTGCGCGGCGCCGGTGCAATTGGCGCGACTGCTGCGTATGGTTTGGCGCAAGGAGCGAGTGCATTTCGAGGAAGTGATCTGCGCAGATTTTCCCGGCACGTCGATACAGTTTACAAAACGTTGAAGGCCGCCCGCCCGACGGCAGTTGATCCGGTCAACGCGATGAACGATGTCCGGCGCTCAATGAGCAGCGGTGAGACGGTTGAAGAACGGCAGGCGTTGGCGTTGGCGGCGGCTGAGGAGTTTGCCAACCAGGACGTCGCACATTGTCAGGCAATCGGCGAACACGGCGGAAAACTTATTCGCAACGGAATGCGCGTGCTCACCCATTGCAATGCAGGCTGGCTTGCTTTTGTGGACATCGGCAGTGCGACGGCACCGATGTACGCCGCGCGCAAAGCTGGGAAGAAATTTCACGTTTTCTGTGATGAGACCAGACCACGTTGCCAGGGCGCGACGCTGACGGCCTGGGAACTTGCGCAGGAAGGCGTGTCGCACCAGGTGATCGCTGATAACGCCGCAGGCCATCTAATGCAGCGCGGCGAAATCGATATGGTGATTGTCGGAAGCGATCGCACGCTTGGTCGAACCGGTGAGGTTGCGAATAAAATTGGTACTTATACGAAAGCCGTATTAGCCAAACGACATAACATCCCCTTTTACGTCGCGATTCCACTATCGACGATTGATTGGAATTTACGCAAGGGTCGTGACATCCCGATTGAAGAACGGTGCGAATCCGAAGTGTTGGGCGCATGGGGTTCCAATGGCATTTCAAGATCGCACTACGTTCGCATCGCAAATCCGACCAGCGGTGCGCGCAATCCCGGCTTCGATGTAACGCCCGCCGAATTGATCACTGGCATCATCACGCCTGTTGGAATCTTCAAACCACAGGATCTTTGGAAAAACCGCAACAAGCTCGGTTCTTGAAACTGACGCTTGAACTTTGAACGTCGAACCTTAAACTTTAGACGTCTTCAGGCGGCGGAGTAGCCAAGTGGTAAGGCACGGCTCTGCAAAAGCTGTATGCGTCGGTTCAATTCCGACCTCCGCCTCCAAGTTTTTGTAAACTTGTCTTCAAGGACTTAGGAGTCTCCGGTCGGGAAAATGCCAGCAGAGGTGCCAGCAGGTGGGACTTTGCGCCCACTTTCCTGCCACTTCCCGCCCACTCCCCGTTTGGGGTGAGCGCTCTGAACACCGTAACCTTTCTCACAGAAGAAAGATTGCGGCATGAAGGCCCGGTATCGACTCTATCGCCCCTCCAACGGCAACTATTATTGCCAGGACAACGTCACCGACAAACAGGAAAGCCTGGGCACCAAGATCAAATTACAGGCCCAGCGCCTGATCAACGCCCGCAACGAAGCGCAGGTCGCCCCCAGCATCAATATCCAGATCGCCCAGGCCTACATCACGGCGGATGAACAGGCCCGGATCGTCGAGCGGGAAGGAAACCCGGAACGGCGCCGCTACTACCAACTGCTCTGGGAAGTCGGCGCTTCCCAATCGGACATGGCCAACCTCTGTGCCGAAGACATCGATTGGGAACACCGCACCATCAGTTTTGATCGCATGAAGCTGCGCGGCAACGACCAGAAGCCGGCCATTCTTCATTTTGGACCATCGGCAGCCAAAATCCTGCGCGAGATGCCACAGCAAGGGCCGCTCTTTCCCGACCTGCGGACCGTGCCGGCCAAGCATCGGACCACCGAGTTTAAACAACGCTGCCGCGGCTTAAAAACCGAAGGGGTTTGCCTGCATTCCTACCGCTATGCCTGGGCGGAACGAGCCCAGCGAGCCGGTATGCCGGAACGTTTTGCTCAAAAAATGCTGGGCCCTAACAGTAAGGCCGTCCATCGCGTCTACGCCAAACGTGCCCTGGTCGAGATCCCGTCGCTCGAGGAATACGATGCCAAAGCAGAATCGGAGCGGCGCGATCGCCAGGAGTCTTTATCCCCTGGCCGCCATTTAATGTGGCAATCATGTTCCCTATTTGTCACAAATTTTCACTGATCTCCCACAGAATTAATGATTAGCAATTTACTCTTTGTGTTGCTGGCGCGGTAAAGATTATGTCACGCAGGATAAATTATCACCGGGGCTACGAAATCGACCTACTGTGAAATTAACGGTGCGTTTGTCATACATTCGATCCAGTGGTTCTGACATTGTTTGTTGCAGGGCGCCAGATTGCTAGACCAAGAGATTTCGGAACTCCACTCGTCTCCGCTCCGAAATTTGTTCCACTCACTCAGATGCATGGTGCGATTCACATGTTGTGAAACAGCAACCGCTTACGGGCACATAGAACCGAAAGCTATTGTGAACTTAATTTTCCCATGCCGGCAAATCTGCCCCACGCAGTCGATCCTTCATCGTTTTGATTTCGGAGTCCGTGAATTTGGCGCCTTTGACCAACGCCATTCCCTGAAGCGAGTCGGG
>Ga0265327_10005060_pt1 | contig 11246 bp, 9 predicted proteins | sample 41621metaG_FD_202089 | JGI IMG/M metagenome (GOLD analysis project Ga0265327, IMG submission 202089) | Rhizosphere microbial communities from Carex aquatilis grown in University of Washington, Seatle, WA, United States - 4-16-21 metaG | ecosystem: Host-associated > Plants > Roots > Rhizosphere >...
CCACGACGATGACTCAGGCAACACTCGTGGTGTGTTCCGATGACTCCACACACGACCGATTCCACCAGAGGGCATTTGACCCAGGCTCAAGCAACACTCGTGGTGTGTTCCGATGACTCCACACACCCTACAAGACAGCCCTTATTACGGGGCATCCACCAGGTAAATATCGAACTGACCCTGTCGCTCGCTGACCATCACAAGGTGTTTGCCATCGGGATGCCATGCGGCATAGTCATCCTGCTCGGGATGGTCTGTCACTCGCACCAGGTTGGTTCCGTCGGCTGCCATGGCATAGATCTCGTAGTTGCCATCTCGGTTGCTGGTAAAGGCAATTCGCTTGCCGTCGGGTGAGAACCGCGGCCGGATATCCTGTCGAGGGCTGTTTGTCAGCCGACGCGGTTGGGAGCCATCAGACTGCGCTACGTAGATTTCGAAATCATCGTCGCGGCTGGAACTGAAAACGATCTGGCGACCATCGGGCGAAATGCCCGGCCAGTTGTTCACGCCGACGGAATCAATAATTGTCTGTCGATTCTTTCCGGCAAGGTCGACCGAGAAAATCTTCTGACGCCCCTCTACGGGATAACTAAAAAAGACTCGCGCCCCATCAGGAGAAAACGCCGGGCTGTGCATGCCAGAGAAGCCACCCCCCGGCGGGACTTCTGCTGACTGAGGACCTTTTTGATCTTCGATGACCAGAGCCAGGCTCAGGTTGCCGCGGTTCTGGACAAACGTCAGAAATCGGCCATCCGCGGAGACCGCCGGTTCAAACTCGCTGCGTGTCTCGGACGGATGAACCGGCAGGATCATGCGATCGTTCAGCGAAAGTTTCATCAATCGCAACTGCGTCGGCTTCTCCAGTTGAGAATAGACGAGGGCGTTGTCTGCCTCACCGACAAACGTCACGTCTCGCTTGATGCGACCGTCCGTCGTCAGGCGAATTGGCTCCGCCGCAGTTGTCACCGTCGAAAACAGCAGAGCTGCCAGAAGGAATCGCATCGGGTCCATTCAATCTCCCGCCGGTCCGTGTTCCAGGTGCTGTTCGTAACAGATGACTGCGAAAAGGGTAGCGAAAGAAGTGATGGACGAAAAGGATTTTCGGCCCCGACGAGGGAATGCGGGGATCAAGCGGAACTTCCCGATGAGCTCTCTTGCTCGGTTCGGACTGGTGACCTAGAATGCCGAGCCCGCACGAGGGAGCGTGCAATTGAATTGGCTGACACGAGTTGCGGCGATCACTCCCGTTTCTGCCGCAATTAGAGCGAGTCCCTGTCTTGGCGAATGCCGATCTACAATCCCGAAATCGAATTGCCGTCCTCGGATCGACGGGGTCGATTGGCACGAGTTGCCTGGATGTCATTGCCGCTCACGGTGATCGACTGGCCCTGGCGGGAGTGACTGCGCATCACCGGTGGCAGCAGATGGCGGAGCAATGCCATCGGTTTGGACCTCGTTTTGCCGTCGTGTCGGATGCCGATCAGCAGCATGCCGTGAATCGGAGCGCGTTCCCGGCGGGGACGCAAGTTCAATTCGGATCCGAGGCGGTCGAGCGACTGGCTTCGCATCCCGATGTCGACACGGTTGTCTGTGGCATCGTTGGCGCCGCGGGACTGCGGGGGGCCTGGGCTGCCATCGAATCCGGAAAGCGGGTCGCGATCGCCAATAAAGAGACTCTGGTTGTCGCCGGTCCGCTGGTCATGCAACTGGCCTCCCGGACTGGTTCGGAACTGATCCCGGTCGACAGCGAACACAGTGCGATTTTTCAGTGCCTGCAGGCGGGCCGCCGGTCCGACGTGAAGCGGATTATCCTGACTGCCAGCGGTGGTCCCTTTCGAGGCTGGTCGAAGCACCAGTTGGAGACGGAAGTGACCGTGGAGCGGGCGCTGGCTCATCCCACCTGGCAAATGGGCCCCAAGATCACTGTCGATTCGGCCACGATGATGAACAAGGCGCTCGAGATCATCGAAGCGCGATGGCTGTTTGGTCTGGAAGCGGACCAGATTTCGGTTGTCGTCCATCCTCAGTCGATCATTCATTCGATGGTCGAGTTTGTTGATGGATCGGTGATTGCGCAGCTGTCTCCACCAGACATGAAGCTGCCAATCCAGTATGCTTTGACGTATCCAGACCGATGGGCCGGGGTGAGTCCAAGAATGGATTGGACGCAGTCCAGCCATCTGGATTTTCTGGTACCGGACCTGGACGCGTTTCCTGCGCTGCAACTCGGTTTTGAAGTGGCCCGCCGGGGTGGGGCGACCGGAGCGGTTCTGAATGCGGCGAACGAAGTCGCCGTGCAACGATTCCTGGACGGAAGTTTGAAGTTCACTGACATCCCGCGCGCCTGCCGGGAGATCCTGAATGCCCATAACGACGATCCCCATCCGACGCTTGGCGAGTTGCTGCGTCAGGATGCCTGGGCTCGCGAGGAGATGAGACGATGGAGTTGCTGACGATGACTCTCGCGGCCGGATCATTCATGGAGAAAATCAACTCCTGGGCGGCAAACGGCCTGAACCTGGTCTGGGTTGCCGTTGGTCTGGGGATGGTGATTTTCTTCCACGAGCTTGGCCATTTTGCCGTTGCCAAATGGTGTAACGTCAACGTGGAACGATTCAGCATCGGATTCGGTCCGATCCTGTTCAGCTGGAAATGGGGCGAGACCGAATATGCACTGTCCCTGATTCCGTTCGGCGGCTACGTCAAGATGCTGGGTCAGGATGATGCGGATCCAAGTCAGTTGACCAACGAAGAGATCGCTCAGGACCCCCGGTCGTATCTCGCCAAAAACGTCTTCCAGCGCATGGCCATCATCTCGGCCGGCGTGACGATGAACATCATCACAGCCGTGTTTTTTGTCGGGGGGGCATTCGCCCTGGGGCTTCCCACTTCGCCTGCGATCATCGGTGAAGTCCGTCCCGGAATGCCCGCCTGGGAGGCCGGGTTGAAGCCCGACGATACCATCCAGGAAATCAATGGACGGCAGATCCTGACGTTTGAGGATGTCCGGCTGAATGTGGCGCTCTCGTCACCGCCGCTCTCCATCAAGGGGATTCACCAGGATGGAACGCCGTTTGACCTGGAAGTGAAGCCCAAGAAGACCGGTTCACATCCCCAGATCGGCGTATTGCACACCCGCAGCCTGAAAGTGTTGAGTGATCCGGCGGGGAAACTTCCCACTGTTTCCCCGGGTTCCGTCGCATCCAAGGCCGAACCGGAATTCAAATGGGGTGACACGATCACTTCGATCAATGGCGAACCGGTGCATACGTACTGGGAGATGCGACAGTCGCTGGCCAAGGCCGAGGGGCCGATTCAAATTGCTGTGAAGCGTGATGATGGTGAGAACACCACAATCGTGGTGCGAGACAACTGTTTCCGGACCCTGGGATTGTCCATGGACACTGGCCCCATCGCCTCCGTGCAGAAGGGATCGCCCGCTCAAGAGGCGGGGCTGCAGGAGGGGGACAAGATTGCCATGATCAATGGCAAAAAGGTGGGTACGGAAATCAACCCTCTGAAGCTTCCCAACGTGTTTGCGAGCCTGCATGGCCAGGAAGTGGAAGTTCGGGTGACTCGCCAGCCGAAGGAAGGGGGCCAGACCCAGAAGGACTTGAAGATCCGGCCAGTCGATCTGCCGGGTTGGATTGATCAGCCGCTGTACGAAGGGGAGTCGATTTCGATTCCGTCGATCGGCGTCTCATTCCATACGATTCCCGTCGTTCTGGCAGTGGAACCGGGTAGCCCGGCGGATGAAGCGGGAATCCGGGTCAAGCCAGGTTCGGTGACCAAGGTCAAGTCAATCGAGCTGTACCTGCCGAAGGACGCCCCCGCCGACGAATTGAAAGAACGATCCCTGGTCATCGAATTGGATGATCCCAACAAGGAAAACTGGGGCTATGCCTTCTGGAAGATGCAGGAACTTCCGCAACGACTGGTCCGGTTGAAGCTGGTGGAAGAACAGAAGGAGCGTCAGGCGGAACTGACTCCGGTTGCAGATCCTTCCTGGCCGCTGCCACTGGTGCTGGGTCTGTACATGCACCCGCTGGAGATTCAACTGCAGGCCCGCAGCGTGGGGGAAGCGTGGGCCATGTCCACGAACTACACGCTGAATTCCGCGATGAATATTTACCTGACACTGCGCAGCCTGTTTACCGGTCAGGTCTCGGCGAAGGAACTGCATGGTCCGATCGGCATTGCGACCGCTGCGGTTCAAATCGTGCAGCATGGACTGGCCCCGCTGCTGCTGTTCCTGGGCTTCCTGAGCATCAACCTGGCCGTATTGAATTTCCTGCCCATTCCGGTTCTGGATGGGGGACACATGGTCTTCCTGATCTGGGAAGCATTGACGCGCCGGCGACCGAGCGAGAAAGTCGTCAGCGGCGCGACCTACGCCGGGATGGCATTCCTGCTGGGACTGATGGTGTTTGTCCTGTTCCTGGACCTGTTCGTGCATCCGTTCAGGAAGTGAGCCGGGACATGTCGGGTAAAGAGACCGCGACCGATTTGATCGGAAGCTCAATCCGGGTTTTGATCGTCGATGACGACGAATCGCACGCCCAGGCCGTGGCGGAAAGCCTGCGCCGTGTTGGCTACGACTGCACGGTCGCTGGCTCGGGTGAGCGCGCAGTAGCGCTCATCGAGAGCCAGACGTACGACGTCGTCGTGACCGATCTGATGATGGATGATGTTGATGGTTTGGAAATCCTGCGGAAATCCAAACAGGAACTTCCCGACGCCGAAGTGATCCTTCTGACAGGACATGCCTCAATCAAGACGGCCGTCGCGGCGGGACAGCATGGCGTACACACCTATCTGACGAAGCCGCTGGACGTCACCGAGTTGCGGCATGCGGTGGAAAAGGCATCGGCACGCGTCCGCCTGCTGCGCCAGAATGCCGAACTGAGCCAGCGACTGGACGAGAAGTTCGGCTACGAAGGCGTGATTGGAAACAGCCCGGCGATGCACCGGGTGATTGAAAAGCTGCGCAGCGTCGCGGCGACGGACAGCACCGTCCTGATCCTGGGTGAAAGCGGGACCGGGAAGGAACTGGCCGCGCGCGCCCTGCATCAGAACAGCGAACGCAAGAACAAGCCGTTTGTCCCGCTGAACATTTCGGCCCTGCCCGAAAGCATCCTGGAAAGCGAGTTGTTCGGACACGAAGCGGGGGCATTCACGGGGGCGGCTACCAAGCGCATCGGCAAGTTCGAATATGCGAACGGTGGGACACTGTTCCTGGACGAAGTCGGTGAAATGCCGATGCCGACCCAGATTAAACTGCTGCGGGTGCTGGAAGACCGCAAGATCACTCGACTGGGCGCCAACGACGAAATTGATGTCAATGTTCGCCTGGTTGCCGCAACCAACGCCGCACTGCAGGAGATGGTGAAGAAGGGGACCTTTCGCAAGGACCTGTACTACCGTCTTTCGGTGGTCACCATCGAATTGCCCGTTCTGGCGGATCGTCGCAGCGATATCCCTCTGCTGATCGAACACTTCCTGACCGTGCTGGCAGCGCGGTACAAGAGGCCGGTCCCGATTGTCACCCGACAGGCCCAGCAGGCGCTGATTGCTCATTCCTGGCCGGGTAACGTCCGCGAGTTGCGGAATGCTGTCGAGGGAATGCTGGTCCTGGACAAGGATGGTCGACTGGATCTGGATGATCTGCCGGACGACATCGCCCCGCTGGGTCAGACCGCCGATTCTGACAGCACGGGTGTGACTCATCGCGGCGCCGATGCGCTGATTGGCCGACCATTCACGGATGTCGAGAAGTACTATATTGAACGAGCCCTGGAGTTGACCGAAGGGAAACGCGAAGAGGCCGCGAAAATGCTGGAGATCGGCGAAAGAACTCTGTACCGGAAAATCAAAGAATTCGACATCAAGGGATGATTCCCCCGCTGCCACAGTCGAAGATCCCGAATCGTGTCTGTCCCAGAATCTCCCTTCATTCCTGTTGTCAGCAAGTATCATGGCCGCGATTGATCATTCCGTTCCCGATGTTTTGCCTTCTGATTCACCTGCCATCCGGCTGACGGACGATGAAATCGCCCGATTCTGGCGGGATGGTTACCTGTGCGTGCGGGGGCTCGCCACCCGGGACGATGTGGACCAGATGCGCCGCGTGACAGAACTGGGACTGCGTGATCACATCGGTCCAATCGAGTACGAGGCGGACCTGCAATATCCTGGCGCCCCCCAATCCCTGGACGCGGTCGGTGGCCGCACCGTCAGGCGACTGAAGCAGGCGCTCAGCCGGGACTTCCTGTTCACGGAGTGGATGATGCGTCCCACGGTGCTGGGACGCCTGCAGCAATTGCTGGGGCCGGAGGTGGTCTGCCCCCTGGCTCATCACAACTGCATCATGACAAAACAGCCTGAATTCAGCAGTGAAACGGGCTGGCACCAGGACATTCGCTACTGGTCCTATGCCAAGCCGTCGCTCATCAATGCCTGGATCGCACTTGGCTGCGAGCAAATTGCCAATGGTTGCCTGCAGGTGATTCCGGGCTCGCACGTCGTGGAATTCCATCGAACTCAATTCGATGCGGATGTGTTCTTCCGACCGGATCTGCCGGAAAACCAGCCGTGGATCCAGACGCGACAGTACGTGGAACTGAATCCGGGTGATGTGTTGTTCTTTCATTGCAAGACACTGCATGCCGCCGGACGCAATACGACAAGCGAATCCAAGTTGTCCGCCGTGTTCACGTTTCGGGGAGGGGACAATTCTCCCCTGCCGGGCAGCCGGTCGTCGGCATTGCCCGAGCTGTTGCTGACCCCCGGCAGGCTGACGACGGGATGATGAAGCCGACGGGGTTGCTGGAAGATTTCGCCAGGTTGTGGCGCCGGTTCGGATTCGATCCCTGACCTTGGAAATCGTGGAGTTGGTGCACGATGAATCCTGACGAATTGGTCAAACTGGTGTCTGGCTGGCAGCAGGGGGCGGTCGACTGGTCGTCCGTCGAATCGTCGTTGCGCGCGTCGTTCTCTCCCACGATTGCCACCGCGGAAGTCATGGTGGATCTCGATCGGACCCTGCGTTGCGGATATCCCGAAGTGGTCTACGGTGCAGGGAAGACACCGGACGCGATCATCGCCGTCTTTCAGACACAGGCCGCATCTGGACAGAACTCGCTGGCAACCCGAGTGACCCCGGAGCAGTGTCAACGTGTCTGCGAGGTTTTTCCGGATGCGCAGGTCAACCCGGTCGCGAAAACGGTTTCCCTGGTACGGTCGGCGTCGGAACGACGGGGGCGGGTTGTGGTCGTCACGGCCGGGACCAGTGACCGGCCCATCGCGGAAGAAGTCATCGAAACGGCGGCGTGGATGGGCTGCGAAACGGACCTGGTCGTGGACGTGGGTGTAGCCGGGCCTCAGCGGCTGATTGCCCAGCGGGAACGCCTGCAAAACGCGGATTCGGTGGTGGTTGTCGCGGGAATGGAAGGGGCGTTGCCGTCCATCGTCGCGGGGTGGGTTTCGGTCCCCGTCGTCGCCGTGCCGACCAGCGTCGGCTACGGCGCCAGCCTGGGAGGATTCTCGGCGCTCCTGAGCATGCTCAACAGTTGCGCCGCAAATGTTGCGGTCGTGAATATCGACGCGGGATTCAAGGGAGGCTATCTTGCTGGAATGATCGCCCGCAAAGCGTCCTAGCCCGCTCGAAGCACATCACACGGGAAATCGCATGTCAGACCCAGTCTCGTTTGAGCGAATTACAGAACCACCGCAGCCTCCGAACCGGCGTGATGATGCTCACAAGGGTGACTGTGGTCGCGTCCTGATCGTCGCGGGAAGCCGCGGGATGAGTGGTGCGGCATGCCTGGCCAGCACTGCAGCACTGCGCGGCGGGGCGGGACTTGTCATCGCGGCGATTCCGGAAGGGATTCAGTCGATTGTGGCTGGGTTTGAACCGTCGTACATGACGGCCGGTTTGCCGGAAGATGAGCAGGGACGGATCAAGTCTTCGGCCCGCTCGAGATTGACGGAGCTTTTGGAGACTCAGGACGCTGTGGCGGTCGGACCGGGACTCGGGCAATCCGCAGGTCTGCAGGCCCTGGTGGTGGACCTATACGACACGATCAAGCTCCCGATGGTGGTGGATGCCGACGCATTGAACCTGCTGGCCCGGCAGCCATTTCTCGTCAAGCGTCCAGCGGGGGCGCCCGCTCGCGTGTTGACGCCTCATCCCGGCGAATTTGCTCGACTGACCGGTCTCGAAATCTCCGCCATCCAGCAGAATCGCGAGCAGTTGGCGATCGACTTTGCTCGACGGAACAACGTGATCCTGGTTCTGAAGGGGCCCGGGACGATCGTGACCGACGGAGCACGACTTTCCGTGAACGATACTGGCAATAGTGGTCTGGCGACAGGTGGGACGGGTGACGTCTTGACGGGTGTCATTGCCGCGCTGCTGGCTCAACTCCCCGCATTTGAAGCCGCGCGACTGGGGGTTTATGTGCATGGCCTGGCGGCGGATCTGGCGGCGGAAGAACGATCCAAACCCGGGATGATTGCGTCCGATCTGCTGACGCGGGTCGGTCGGGCCTGGTGCGAAATGGGGGCGTAGTAAGTCGAGGGGACTGCGGTTGGCTTTGTCCCCAACGGACGGGTGTTGGCCTGAGTCTTCGCTGGGTAGCGAGGCGGGTGGCACGCTCAAAGCCTTTGTGATGGGCGTGGTCTTGAGTTGATCGCCACCCCAGCGGAACCTTCATCAAAAAATCCCCCGGGAAGCCAGGTCGAATTGGCTCCCCGGGGGATTGCTGTTTGAACGGCAGCCAGAAAAAATTACTCGTCCGTCACACATCCATCGGACGCGCTTTTGACGCGCTGGATGTACTTGAAGAGCGTTCCACGAGTGGCCTTGAGTGCCGGCGCCTGCCAGACCGATCGACGACGATCCATTTCAGTTGAGGCGAGTGCCACATCGATTCGATTCAGGGTCGCGTCGATCGCAATCATGTCCCCATCCTGGACAAGGGCAATCGGCCCCCCCGCCTGGGCTTCGGGAGTGACGTGTCCCACGATGAAGCCGTGCGAACCGCCGGAGAATCGACCATCGGTGATCAAAGCGACATCAGATCCCAAGCCCGCCCCCATGATGGCGGAAGTGGGGGTCAGCATCTCGGGCATCCCCGGCCCCCCCTTGGGGCCTTCGTAGCGGATGATGATCACGTCACCCTTGCGGATCCGGTTTTGTTCGAGGCCCCGCAGCATGTCTTCTTCCGAATCAAACACGCGGGCGGGACCGGTGAAGATCAGGCCTTCCTTGCCGGTGATCTTGGCCACGGCCCCATCCGGGCAGAAGTTTCCACGCATGATCCGGATGTGTCCGGATTCCTTGATCGGCTGATCGATGGGCTGGATGATCCGCTGGCCGTCGGCCAGACCCGGCAGATCTGCCAGGTTCTCAGCAATTGTTTTTCCGGTCACGGTCAGGCAACTGCCGTCGATGTATCCCTTTTCCAGCAGGTACTTGAGGACGGCGGGGGTTCCCCCGATGTGATGCAGGTCTTCCATCACGTACTTGCCCGACGGTTTCAGGTCGGCAATGTAGGGAACCCGGTCACTGACCGCCTGGAAATCGTCGATTGTCAAAGGGACATCGACGGAGCGGGCCATCGCAATCAGGTGCAGCACGGCATTGGTCGAACCGCCGGTGGCCATGATCAGGACCATCGCGTTTTCGAACGCTGCCCGAGTCATGATGTCACGCGGCTTGATATCCCGTTCCAGCAGCACGCGGATGAACTTGCCGGCGGCCAGGCATTCGCCCAGCTTGGCGGGATCTTCGGCCGGAATGGAAGAACTGTACGGAAGCGACATCCCCATCGCTTCGATGGCCGAGGCCATCGTGTTGGCGGTATACATGCCGCCGCAAGCCCCGGCCCCGGGACAGCTCTTTTCCACAATCTGCTGACGTTCTTCGTCCGAGATCTTCCCGGCAAGGTACTCGCCGTAACACTGGAAGGCCGAGACAATGTCGAGCTTGGGGTGCAGGGGAATGCATCCGGCGCGAATGGTCCCGCCGTAAACCATCAGGGCGGGGCGATTCAGGCGACCCATGGCGATCAGGCAGCCAGGCATGTTCTTGTCACAGCCGGGGATGGAGATGTTCGCATCGTACCATTGGGCCGCCATGACGGTTTCGATGCTGTCCGCGATCAGGTCGCGTGACTGCAGCGAGTAGGACATCCCGTCCGTTCCCATGGAAATGCCGTCGCTGACACCGATGGTGTTGAACCGCATTCCGACCATGCCGGCGTCCCGGACACCCTCTCGGACTCGTTCGGCCAGCTTGTTCAAATGCATGTTGCAGGTGTTGCCGTCGTACCAGACGCTGGAAATGCCGACCTGCGGCTTATCCATGTCTTCGCGTGTCATGCCGGTTCCGTACAGCATGGCCTGCGAGGCCCCCTGGGAACGCGGCTGAGTGATCCGGGAACTGAACTTGTTTAATTGCGCGGACATGAGTCTCCACTCGACAAAAAGTTCGACGAAGGAAAAAAGAGAGTTCGAAACAACGGTCTGAATTGCAGAAGTGGGGCGAGGTGGCTCGTCGCTCCCGCCGCTTGTCGCTTCAGGAAACCAGATCCGACGGATGCGGAACTCGATCAACCTTGGGCAGCACTTTGGGCTGGTAAATGGTCGTGTAGGCCGTCGCCTTGCGATGGGCATCGACCGCCGCCTGATCGGCCCAGTGTTCATTCAACAGGAACACCCGGGGATCATTTTGCGAGTGATAAACTTCGAAGCGCAGGCATCCCGGTTCCGCCCGCGACAGGCGACCTTGCTCGGACAGCAGCGACTGGATCTCGGCCACGTCACCCTGCTCTTTGACAGTCAAAACGACATTCAGATAAATCATAGAGCACGCCAGAATTTTGAGGAGTAAAAATGTCCAACGAGGATACCACCGACAAACGAAATTGAACAGGAACTGTCGTCGGGAGGCTTTCGCATTGACTGTGATTTGCAGGCCGTGAAAACATTCCCAATTTGAAGAACCTGTATGATGAACGACAAGGATTCCTTGCCGTTCCACCGTTGGTGAACATAATACTGTGAACGACTTTCAGGAACGGGATGTTCCTCCCACCTCAGGGGCCGAGCCCCGCCAAACTCTTTTCCGGGAAGGTTTCGAATGCGCAACTTGATGACCTGGGCCGCGGCATGTGCCGTTGCAGCGTCTGTGGGACTGAATTCGAATTCAGCAGAAGCCCAATGGGGGAATGTTAAGGGACAAG
>Ga0265327_10005061_pt1 | contig 11241 bp, 5 predicted proteins | sample 41621metaG_FD_202089 | JGI IMG/M metagenome (GOLD analysis project Ga0265327, IMG submission 202089) | Rhizosphere microbial communities from Carex aquatilis grown in University of Washington, Seatle, WA, United States - 4-16-21 metaG | ecosystem: Host-associated > Plants > Roots > Rhizosphere >...
GCGTACAACATGATGCGCATGTGGCAAGGCGCGGTGGGCATTGCGCCGGTAGATGGTTTAATCAGCCCGGCTTACGTGGTAGCCAGACCGTTTGTAGAAACAAACAGTAGCTACTATGGTTATTTGTTCCGAACTGCCGACTACAAAGACGAAATCAATAGATTTAGTCGTGGTATCGTTTCGGATAGAAATCGACTTTACTGGGACGAGTTTAAACAAATGCCCTCAATCGTTCCGCCCCGAGACGAACAAAACAAAATCGTCACCTATCTTCGCGCGCAAGATGCCCATATCACCCGTTTTATCAAAACCAAACGTGAATTGATCAGCCTGCTTAACGAACAAAAGCAAACGTTGGTCCATCAGGCTGTTACGAAAGGCATTGATCCCAATGTGAAGTTAAAACCTTCCGGGGTTGAATGGATTGGTGAAATACCTGAAGGATGGCAGATTTCAAAGGTCAAGTTATTGGCTGAGTACATCAACGGATACGCCTTTAATCCGACTGAATGGGCAGGGAGTGGGCGACCAATCATTCGTATCCAGAATCTCACCAAGCCAGACGTGCCATGCAACTACTTTAATGGAACTATACCAACGCGCTATATCATTCGAACAGGTGATATCCTGTTGTCATGGTCGGCATCACTGGGTGTATTCGTGTGGCAACGTGAGGATGCTTGGCTAAATCAGCACATTTTCAAAGTTGTCCCTAATCTCACCAGAATTACCCCTGGCTATTTCGTCTGGCTCGCAAAGTGGTTTCTCAACCATATGACAAGCGAGGCACATGGATCGACAATGCAACACATTACTAAGCCTAAGTTCGGCTCGTTTCCTGTACCATTGCCGCCAATTGAGACGCAAGCAGGAATTGAGGCTCATCTGGACCTGGAATCTCGAGTCATTGATGATACGATTCAGCGAGCGAACGAAGAAATCGAGTTGACCCGCGAGTATCGGGACCGCCTGATTGCCAACGTCGTAACCGGCCAAATCGACGTCCGCAACTGGCAACCCGGCCCCGATGATGAAGTAGACGAGCCCGACTTAAGCGTTTTGACGGCAAGCGACGAGCTGATGGAAGAGGAATACGAGCATGAAGACAACTGATACCAGCGAGAAAGGTTTGGAAGCGCTGATTGTCGCCCAACTTACCGGGCAAGCGCCCGCTCCTCTGCCGACAGAAAACACGGTGGCAAATACTCATCCAGGCTATTCAAGCGCCGGTTATGTGCAAGGCAACGCCGCTGATTACAACGCCGACTTGGCAATGGATGTCGCCCAGTTTCTGGCGTTTTTACAAGCCACTCAACCTACGGTGGTGGCGCAGCTGGAAGTCGGTCATGAAGGCATTAAGCAAACCCAATTTTTGCACCGTATTCAAGGTGAAATAGCCAAACGCGGCATTGTCGATGTGCTGCGCAAAGGCGTGAGTCACGGTCCGGCCCCCCATGTCGATTTATACAAGTTATCGCCGACCGCCGGTAACGATTCGTCCTACGAAAATTTCGCGAAAAACACGTTCAGCGTCACCCGGCAAGTGCATTACAGTCATGACGCAGCCAAACTATCGCTGGATTTAGTCCTGTTCATTAACGGTTTCCCCATTGCCACGTTCGAGCTGAAAAACTCCCTGACCAAACAAACCGTGGCCGATGCCGTCAGCCAATACCGGAACGACCGCGATCCGCGCGAGTTATTGTTCCAGTTTGGCCGTTGCATCGTACATTTTGCGGTCGATGACAGCGAGGTGCGCTTTTGCACGCATTTGACCGGCAAATCCTCCTGGTTTTTGCCGTTTAACCAAGGCTGGAATAACGGTGCGGGCAATCCGCCGAATCCCACCGGCTTAAAAACCGATTATTTATGGAAGCGGATTCTCGCCAAGGAAGCGCTGGTCACTATTATCGAAAACTATGCGCAGATCATTGAAGAAAAAGACGACAAGGGCAAGAAGAAGCGCAAACAGGTTTTTCCCCGTTTTCATCAACTGCGTACCGTGCAGGCATTGCTGCGGCGCTGTAAACAGGACGGCGCAGGCCAACGTTATTTAATTCAGCATTCCGCCGGCAGCGGCAAAAGCAACACTATTGCTTGGTTAGCGCACCAATTAGTGGGCATGACGCAACAGGGTCGAAGCGGTGAAGTTCCGGTGTTCGATACCATTATCGTGATTACCGACCGCCGGGCGCTGGATACGCAAATCACCAACACCATTAAAGCCTACGATCATGTATCTTCCATTTTCGGACATTCCGATAAATCGGAGGAACTGAAAAAATTCTTGAAGCAAGGCAAACGCATTATTACCACCACGGTGCAAAAGTTTCCGTTTATTTTGGACGAGCTTGGCGATGAGCACCGAGGTAAAAATTTTGCTTTGATTATCGACGAGGCCCATTCCAGCCAAGGCGGAAAAACCACGGCTAAAATGCATTTGGCTTTAGGCGAAAAACAAGACGATGGCGATATTGATGAATTGGTCACCCGAGAAATCGAGAACCGGATTAAAAGCCGGAAGATGCTGGCAAATGCCAGTTATTTTGCTTTTACCGCAACCCCCAAAAATAAAACCTTGGAGCTTTTCGGCGAACGCTATGTCGACGGCGATACGGTCAAGTTCCGTTCGCCGGAGGAATTGCTCTACACCACCAAGCAAGCCATCCAGGAAGGTTTTATTCTTGATGTGATTGAAAACTACACGCCGGTCGAAAGTTTTTATCGGGTCGCTAAAAAGATCGAAGACGACCCAGCTTTCGATAAAAAGAAGGCATTGAAAAAAATACGCCACTATGTCGAATCGCATGACAAAGCGATAAAACTTAAAGCGGAGATCATGGTAGATCATTTCCATGAACAGGTCATTGCCAAACGTAAAATCGGCGGGCAAGCGCGCGGCATGATCGTTTGCAGCGGTATTGGCCGCGCCTGCGATTATTTTAAGGCGGTAACGGATTATCTCGGCGAAATTAAAAGCCCGTACAAAGCGATTGTGGCTTATTCCGGCGAACATGAAATTGCCGGAAAAAAGATGAAGGAAGCCGATTTAAACGGCTTTCCCAGTAAAGATATTCCCGGCAAACTGAAAACGGACCCTTATCGATTTTTAATTGTCGCGAACAAATACACCACCGGTTTTGACGAGCCGTTGCTGCATTCGATGTATGTCGATAAGACGCTCGCAGGGGTTTTGGCGGTTCAAACCTTGTCGCGGTTGAATCGCTCTCATCCTTTAAAACATGATACTTTCGTGTTGGACTTTGCCGGAAACGGCGAGGCTGTTCAACAAGCCTTTCAAGATTATTATCAGGGGACTTATCAGGAAGGCGAGTCGGATGCGAACAAGCTGCACGATTATAAAAATGAATTGGATGCTTTTCAGGTTTACGCATCGGCAGATGTCGAGGAATTGGTAAGCCGTTATATTAAAGGAGCCGAAAGGGATCAGTTAGATCCGATACTGGATGCTTGCGTAGCCTTTTACAGAGAAGAATTGGATGAAGACCGGCAAGTTCAGTTTAAAAGCCGGGCGAAATCTTTTGTGCGGGGCTATGGCTTTCTGGCCGCTATTCTTCCTTACGGTCATGCCGATTGGGAAAAGTTGTCGATATTCCTGAATTTCTTGATCCCCAAGTTGCCCGCACCTAAAGAAGAGGATTTTTCCAAAGGTGTGTTGGAAGCCATCGATATGGACAGTTACCGGCCTGAAGTGCGCGCGTCTTTGAAAATGCAGATGCAGGATGAGGACGGCAAGGTGGAACCCGCTCCAACTGGAGGTGGCGGCGGTCGTCCCGACCCGGAAATCGATAAGTTATCCAATATCGTCAGAGTATTTAACGATCAATTCGGCAATATCGACTGGAAGGATGCCGATAAAATCCGGCAAGTCATTGTCGAGGAAATTCCGCAACGGGTAGCGCGGGATAAGGCCTATCAAAATGCGATTCAGTATTCCGACCCTCAGAATGCCCGGCTTGAGCATGACAAGGCGTTGGGGCGTGTGGTGCTGGATCTTTTAGCCGATCATACCGAGTTGTTTAAACAGTTTAGCGATAATCCGAGTTTTAAGCGTTGGTTAGCCGACTCGGTGTTCGATGTAACTTATCAGCCCAATGCCGGCCAAATGTCCCATCAAAAAGCCCAATGGCGAGATAGGGCCAAAGGCTTTATCGCTGAACGTTTCGGTAAGGGGTCGAGCTGGCCGCGCGTTGCCGATGCTATTGCCGACTTCTTTGCTACGTCACCTCAGCAGCCCATGTTTTATACCGACATTGAGCAAACCGCGGCTGCAATCGGTGTCGCTATCGATGAAGTGGTGACAGTTCTTAATATACTGTCTACCGATGATATCGCCTTGGTGAAACGAACTTATTGTAGAGTCGATGAAGAAAGCGGAGATCTTGCAGAGGTTTCAATCTCTGAACTGAAATCCGGATTATCCGGTATAAATACGCCGGGAGTTCTGAGTCATTCGGCAGATCTCTTGGCAAAGACTACGCTTGTCGGCTGGCGTTATTGTGAACCCAAACAGTAGGAGTCATTCGTAATATGGATAGGACAAGGGATTCATTAAGCGCATGGTGGGATAGACGCCCGGAATTTATTAAAACGCTGTTCGATAATAATGCCTGCGATGAGGAATTTAACGATGCTCTCGAACGAATAATTGAAGCCGCCATCGTTAGCATGGAAGCAAACGTGAAAGATTTTGACCCAAATCATCAAATGTCCGAGAACGGCCTGTCCAGTGTGCTTGCTAGTGAAATAAAAATGCCGGGAATTAATGTTCATCGCGAAACAAACAGTAACGGTCATGTCGATTTGACCATAGAAGTTGAATCGTCATTAAGCGGCAGAAAAAGGCTGGGCGAAGCAAAAATATGGGATGGCTCCAGTTATCACCTTGAAGGCTTGGATCAATTGCTTAATCGGTATGCCACGGGGCGCTGTGATTCCGGATTTATGTTCGCTTATGTGAGGAAAGCGAACATAAAGGAAAAGTTCGAGGGTTTGAAAAACAAAATGAATGAAGAAAGACCCTGCGAACAGACTGAGGACTGCCAACCTCACCCATTTGCAAAGTGGACGTTAGTTTCCAAGCATCAGCATCGATCTGGAGAAACTCTAAGAGTTGTACATTTTGGGTGTAATTTTTGTTGGAATTAGATGTGTTTATAAATATTCAGGACTCAATTTTTACGTGCCACATCCGCGGTATGCTTCTTTTAGGCTGACCTTGCGGTTTCACTTCTTCAGCTTATCTCCTTTCAGATAACGAGTTTTAGCCCCATGCCCGGCATTCTAAAAACATTTACCCATCCCAACCTCCGCCGAAGGCTCGATAGAGCGACACTATCGAAACATGCCATGCGGTTTCGGCTTTAACGCGTTCATCTTCTATGTCCAATTTGTTATGCCGGCTGTCGAGTACGGACACATAGTCTTTCGCGCCATTCCGGTATAACGCATCTGTCCGCCGGTAAGCCCGGTCCGCGGCTATTCCGGCTTCGGACAGTTGTTTGCAGCGCTCTACCGACGCGGTATGCGCGACGAAAGCGTTTTCAACCTCTTCCAAAGCCAGCAGGAAGGTTTTTTCATAATTTACCGCCGCCTGATCCAACCGTGCATCGACGGCGCTGATTTGCGCCCGTATGCGTCCGGCCGTGAAGAGCGGCGCGCTCAGACCGGAACCCAAGGTGTAAACGCTCTCCGCCAGGCTTGGAAAACCTCCGGCCGCCAAGGCGCCGAAACCGCCGCTTGCGGATAATATCAACTTAGGGAACAAATCGGCGCGCGCCGCTCCCAGATTAGCCGCCGCCGCGCTGACTTCGGTTTGCGCCAGACGCAAATCGGGTCTTTGTAACAATAAAGTCGAGGGCAATAATTGGGGAATGCCGGGCGCGACCGGGGCTTGCTCAAACGCCTGAACCAGCCGCTGTTCCAGATTATCCGGAAGATTGCCCGATAATACGCCGAGCCGATGCATCAACATCGCCTCAGACCGCTTGAGTAGCGGCAATGCCGCTTCCGTACTGTGCAGGAAAACCTCCTGTCGGGCGACATCGGCCGAGTCGGCGAGGCCGGTTCGATGAAAGGCTTGCAAGGCCCGCAATTGCTCTCGTTGCAGGTCTATGTTCTGCGACAGGATAGCAAGTCGTTTTTGCACGCCGCGCAATTCCAGGTAATTGGTCGCCACTTGAGCCAACAAACCTACCTGCACCGCCCGGAGCGTTGCTTCGCTGCCTTGCGCTTGAGCGGATGCGGCTTCCGCTTCAAGCCGCCTGCGGCCGAACAAATCGATTTCCCACTGCGCGACCAAGCCGCCGCTGACCGCATCGGCGGTCGGCGTGTTCAGTTCGATGCCTTGCTTGCCGGGTACGCCGATAATCCGGTCTATCTTTTTTTCCCGGCCACCCGATGCAAACAGCCCAATAGCGGGATAAAACGCCGATTCGGCGACGGTAACTATAGCCGCGGCTTCGCGTACTCGAGCTTTGGCGATTTTAACATCGTGATTGGCGGCCAGCGCCTGAGCGATCAAGTCGTTTAACAGCGGATCGCGAAAATTGGTCCACCAGGTTTTTAAATCCGTGGAAGACGTTTTAACCGAGCCGGCATGATGCCAGTCCTTGGGGATAACTAAAGCTACCTTATCGCTAACTCGGGTCGGCGTACATCCGCCAAGAGCTAGCAGCATCCATAGGACGGGCGGCAGATGGCTGAAATTATGTCTCATTCGATGCATCATCGGCGCGTCCCCTTTTTATCGAGCCGCGCTCGACCTTGAACCAAGCCGCATAAAGCGCGGGCAGAAAGAATACCGTCAGCAAGGTCGCTATCGTAAGCCCGCCCATAATGGCGATAGCTTGCGGCCCGAAGAAATCGTTTTGGGATAAGGGAATCATCGCCAGAATGGCCGCCGCTGCGGTCAATAATATCGGCCGAAAGCGGCGGACGGTTGATTCAATGATCGCGTTGCGAAGATCCAATCCCGCCTTTTCATCCTGTTCAATCTGGTCAACCAAAATAACCGAATTGCGCATAATCATGCCCGAGAGTGCAATAACGCCCAGCAAAGCCACAAAGCCGAAGGATTGATCGAACAGCATCAGCGCAAAGGCCGCGCCGATCACGCCCAACGGCGCGGTGACGAACACCAGCAAGGTCCGGGATAAACTGTGCAATTGCAGCATCAATAAAATCAGGGTAACGACAATAACCGCCGGAATCCAGATCAGGATCGACTTTTGGGCAATCCAGGCGTCTTCTTTCGCCGCTCCGGTTTCTATCGAATAACCGAAAGGCAAGCGGTTTTGGATAGCTTCCAGTTTGGGCTGGATTTGCGAGGCGACATCGGGAGCCAACCTGCCGTCCACCACATCGGCGCGCACCGAGACCGCCGGAAAGCGGTTGCGCCGCCAGCGAATGCCGTCTTCGAAACTCATTTCGGTGCTGACCAATTGCGCCAGCGGCAGCCACCGGCCGGTTGCGCTCGGAATATTAATATCCGGCAGTTCATCGGCGGCGGTGCGAAAGCTTTGCTGCGCCCGCCAGACAATGTCGATCAGTTTATCCGCTTCGCGAAACTGCCCGACCAGAACGCCGCTGTAATGCGCTTGCAAGGCTTCGGCAAGACCGGCGGTCGATACGCCCAGCGCCAAGGCTTTGTTTCGATCCAGCGCCAAACGGAGCGAAGGAATGCGCTCGTGCCAATCGTCGTTGACATCGACAGTGTGGACATTAGCCCTCACCACGTCGCTTACTTGGTCGGCAATTTTTCGAACCACTTCGGCGTCCTCGCCGATCACCCGAAACACCAACGGATAATCCATAGGCGGCCCGATGTTCAGGCGCATAACGCGCCCGCGCGCTTCCGGGAAATCCGCGGCGAAGGCCTGCCTGATACGCTGCATCACCCGTTCGCGGGCGGCCGTGTTCCGGGTCGTCACGACAACTTCGGCCAGATTGGTGTTGGCCAGTTGCTGGACGATCAGCAGGAAAAAGCGCGGACTGCCGCCGCCTATATAAGCCGCGTAATTCAGCACGTCGGCATCGTTAGCCAGGACGGTTTCCAGGCGCTTGGCGACGTGTTCGGTCTGCGCGATCGAACTGCCTTCCGGCAACCAGAGATCGGCAATCAACTCCGGCCGGTTCGACAGCGGGAAAAACTGTTGCGGGACTTGGCTTAAGGTCGCAACGCCGATACCGAACAGCGCCGCCGTAGCGACGATGACTTTGCCGCGCTGTTCCAAACAGCAATCCAGCCAACCGCGCAGACGATTGTAGAACGGGGTATCGAAATGGTCGCGCTGGGCGGCGTTATCTTTGACTTTAAGTATCAAGTAACCGAGATAAGGCGTGAATATAACCGCGCCCAACCAGGAAATAACCAAAGTGATCGCCATGACTTGAAAAATAGCGACGGTGTATTCCCCGGCTGCCGATTTTGCCAGACCCACCGGAAGAAAACCGGCGACCGTGATTAAAGTGCCGGTCAGCATCGGCAAAGCCGTCACTCGGTAAGCGTAAGTTGCGGCGCGCAGTCGATCCCAGCCTTGCTCAAGTTTACGCGCCATCATTTCGACCGCGATAATCGCATCGTCCACCAACAAGCCCAAAGCCAGAATCAAGGTACCCAGCGAAACGCGATGAATCTCCAAACCGAACAGCCACATGCACAGCAATGTGGCGGCCAGCACAATCGGAACCGTCAGCGCGACCACCGAGCCGGTGCGCAAACCCAAGCTCAAAAAACCGACCACAAGCACGGCAATCAGGGCCTCGAAGAAGGTACCCATGAATTCGCCGATAGCCGCCTTGACCACGCGCGACTGGTCGGCCACTTTTTCAATATCGATGCCGAGCGGCAGAGTGCGTTCGATAGGGCCGAGCGCGCTTTCAAGCGCCTTGCCCAAGGCCAGCACATCGCCCTGTTGATTCATCGTGACGCCAAGACCTATCGCGTCTTTGCCGTTAAAACGCATTTTAAATTCGGCGGGATCGGCGTAAGCGCGCGTCACCTCGGCGAAATCGCCGACTTTAAAGGTGCGGCCGTTAATGCGCACCGGCAATTTGGCGATGCTCGCTACCGAGGTTAAGGTGTTGCCGAGACGGATGGGCAGTTTGCGCTCCGTCGTTAACAGCGTTCCTGCCGGGGCCATGACATTTTGCGCTTGAAGTTCTCGAGCGACGGTCGCGGTATTCAAGCCCAAAACGGCCAATTTTTTATCGGAAAATTCGATATAAATTTTCTCCTCCTGAACGCCGATCAGGTCGACTTTTTCAACATCTTTAATGCGCAATAAGTGCTGACGCACCGACTCGGCCGCTTGTTTCAAGTCGGCGTAACTGAAGCCTGCGCCGGAGCAGGCATAGAGCAGGCTGTAAGTGTCGCCGAACTCGTCGTTGAAAAAGGGGCCGACCGCCTCCTGCGGCAAGGTCATGCGGATGTCGTCGGCTTTTTTGCGGACCTGATACCAAAGACCGGGGATTTCATCCGGCGCAATGGCTTCGCGCGGCGTAATAAAAATGACCGATTCGCCGGGCTTGGAATAGCTGCGTAAATAGTCCAGATTGGGCAGTTCCTGAAACTTTTTTTCCAGTTTGTCGGTCACCAGCTGTTCGACTTCCTGAGCGGTGGCTCCCGGATACAGGGTTTTTACCACCATCAGGCGGAAGCTGAATTTCGGGTCTTCGCGTTGTTCCAGCGTGAAATACGCGAAAATCCCGCCCAGCAGTATCAACGCTATGATAAAGCCGGTAAAGGCCCGGTGTTCGAGGGCCCATTCGCTGAGGTTGAAAGCCTTCATGGTTTAGTTGTTTCGAGCAAACGCACCGATTGCCCTTCGGTCAAGCGCTGCACGCCGGCGCTGACGATCAGTTCTCCGCCCGACAGCCCGGTTACCGCAATACGTTCGCCGGCCAATGCCGCTCCTGTCTGAACCGCTAAGGCTTTGACCGTAGCGCTTTGTTCATCGACCCGCCAGACTTTCGGCTGTTTGGGCTCGCTCTGGGAGGTAAACACGGCTGACAACGGTACCGCGATGCGCTCAGGCGCGTTGGAAGCAAGCCAAACCGTAGCCGTCATGCCCGGCCGCAAGTCATCCTGCTTTTCCGGCAAAGCCGCCTTGATCCGAAAGGTGCGGCTGGCCGAATCGGCCACTGCCGCGATTTCGCGGATAGGTGCGTTGATTGTTTTGTCGCGGTCGGCCCATAGCGTTACGCGGACGTCTTGACCGGTTTTAATGTCGGCAAGGCGCTGTTCGGGCAGGTCAAAACAGACGTCTTTCTCATCGAGCCGCGCCAGCTTGACGATAGCTTGGCCTGCGCTCACCACTTGGCCGCTGTCCGCTGCCAACGCAGTCACCGCGCCATCGCGGTCGGCAGTCAGATGCGCGTAGTCCAGTCGATTAACGGCTAGTCCCAACTGGGCCTTGAGCGATTCCAGGCGTTCTTTGGCGGCGATATCGGCGGTTTCACGGCGGTCGTAATCGGCTTGGCTGATGACCTGTTGCGCCAGCAATTCGCGGTATCGATTCAGCTCATCCCCGGCAAGCCGCCGCTCGGCTTCGGCGGCTTTAACTTGAGCGGTCAAGGCCTGTACGCCAAGTTGGTCATCGCCCGTGTCCAGAGTGGCTAATAATTGTCCTTTGCGCACACGATCGCCGACCTCGACCGGCCGTGCGATGACCTTGCCCGCGATTCGAAAAGACAGCGCCGTTTCATGACGCGCCTGCACTTCCGCCGCATAGGCGATGACATTATTGACCGATTCGCTGCCGATGCGCACGACTTTAACCGGGCGCGGACGGGATTGATTTTCCGGGTTTTGAGGACTGCATCCGATAAAGCAAACCGACATAGCCGCGCCGAGCAGGGCATACGTTTTCATGAGATTCCTTATAGGTTTAAAACTGATGTTATCCAATGAAATTATCCGGATATAGAGCCCGGAATTAATATAGCGACGCAAAGTCTGGAGAGGGTCTGCTATCGTTCCCGCGCTCCGGCGTGGGAATGCAGTGAGGGACGCTCCTGCGTCCCGTACCGCTAGAGCGGTACTTCGGCATTCCCACGCCGGAGCGTCCGTCTTTATACACAAGTCCGTTCAAGACCTGATGTAGGCCGGAATAAGCCCGCCCGGCGATAGCTAGGGTGGGCGTTTTATAGTTCCCACGCTCCGGCGTGGGAATTCAGTCTGCAACGCTCCAGCGTTGCGGGACGCTGGAGCGTCTACCA
>Ga0265327_10005062_pt1 | contig 11241 bp, 21 predicted proteins | sample 41621metaG_FD_202089 | JGI IMG/M metagenome (GOLD analysis project Ga0265327, IMG submission 202089) | Rhizosphere microbial communities from Carex aquatilis grown in University of Washington, Seatle, WA, United States - 4-16-21 metaG | ecosystem: Host-associated > Plants > Roots > Rhizosphere...
CTCTGTGAACAACCACGCACTTGCAATTGCGCACATTCCAGTCAGGCATGGTTTAAACCGCGTGCCACGTGTTCGTTCAGTGTGCAGTCGTGCTTGAGTGGCAATGTTGCCAAGTACATGAAGGTCTGCGAGATTCATGAATGAACTGTAATATGTGGTCAACCTGAAGTGTTTTTCGTTTTCTGGTTACAGGTTCTTCGTGACTAAATACTCTGTTACAGATCAAGGAACCCTCAAATGCTCTCAGATGGTATTCAACTGCTTGGTGCAAGCACCGCACAAAATTTCACAATTGAGTCGGGGTCTTCAACACCTGGCTCAGGTAATACGGGTGAACTCTTTTACGTCACTGGCGTTGGGTTGCACGTTTACGACGGATCGTTGTGGAACCAAATCGGTTCAGGGAACTCGAACTACGCCTTCGGTTTAGAAGGTATTTTGAGCGTCACAATTAACACAAGTACAACGGGTACGTACGCTGGTATCAATGTGAGCAACGAACCGGTGCTCGTATTCACGAACGCCGGTGCCGCTTCGAACTCCAAGTACTGGGGCAATCGTGTTTCAAGCAATGGCACTCTGATCTTTGAGTTGAACAATGACGCGATGAATTCACCAGCATCATGGCTGACAGTATCACGCGCCGCCGCTGCCGCAAACACGGTGAACTTGACGGCCAGCACGATCAACATGAACGGCACACTGAACGCAACTGGTAGCACAGTTCTCGGCGACACGCAGGCCCAGTTCAGCATGTACACTGAAAAGGTTCAGACTATCTCGAGCACAACCGCTTCTCAGACGATCGATTGTTCAGCTGGTGGTCTCGTAAACATCACACTCTCCACAAGCATTACTTCTCTGACGTTCTCAAATGTGCCAAGCACAGCGAACGCCGCGTTCAGCTTAACACTGTTCATCAGCAGCGGCGGATCAAAGACTGTCACGTGGCCAAGCTCAGTGAAGTGGCCAGCTAGTACGGCACCGACACTGACTACGACATCTGGAAAAGTTGACGTGATCACGTTGATCACGTTGAATGGTGGTACATCTTGGTTCGGCTTCGCCGGTGGATTGAACTTCTAATGTTTGCTCGTCGTCTTATTCACCACGGTGTAGGTGGTTCTAACGGTGGTGGGTACGTCCCATCAAATCCGACTGCATCCATTAGTCCAGGCTCGGTGACTTTTGATGCATACACAAACCAGTCGTACATTGGCAGTAGCACATCTGTCGTGATTACACTTAGGAATGCGGCAAACAATGGAAGCGTTTTGACGTTGAACAGCGTGCCGACGATTTCAGTAAACGCAGCGCTCTCAATCTCAACAACGTGCGATTTGTCGTCTAATCTTTCGTACAATGGAACGTGTACTACCACAGTGACGTTCACGCCGACAAGCACATCTACAGTTTCTGGTACCATCACATTTGACACAAACGCTGGTGTTTACACAGTGCCAGTGTCCGCAACCGGTCTTCAAAGCTCAAGTACTCTCACGGCAGTAACGAGCACCGACTTTGGTAATGTTCTCGTGAATACGAACGCTACAAGAACATTCAACTACACCAACACTGGGAACGTGCAACTCAGTAACGCGTACGTCGTGCTGAGCGGACCGTCAGACATGACGCTCATTCCTAATGATGGTAACGGTGGTGGTAATCAAATTGGTACAGCTGGAAACCCTGGTACCATTTCAACTGGTGCCACGAACAGGTTCCAAGTAAAGTACGCTCCACTTGCTGAAGAAACGGTGTCTGCAACGGCTACCGTTTACAGTTCATCGGCGGACTCTCCACAAACTATTACGTTGACTGGTGCTGGCGTTAATCCAGATTGGGTACTACAATTTGATGACGGTAACGGTAGCACCACGATGACAGACTCGGGTAATCAGGGTGGCTCCTGGTCATCCGTGAATGGGGCGGCTTGTAGCTCTACAATCGTGTACAGCGGTGCGTCATCGTTGCACCTGAATGGTTCGAATCAAGCTGTTACTGGTCCATCCATAAACTTGAACGCGAACTTCTTCATTGAGTTCTACTTCTATCCAACATCAAACGGTGGTGGATCGGTTGTTCCAGTTCTTGCAATGTGGAAGCAAGTCTCGGGCCAAGGCGGTTGGTCGATCTCGCTGCGTGGCGGAACTAACCGGCAGATGGGCTTCTCGTACGGGGCGTTGTCAGAAGCAGCCCCGGTGTTTACAACTGGAAACAGTTTCTATACGCTGAACGCGTGGAACCACGTGACCTTGAAACGCCAAGGCAGTGCAGTCACACTCACATGTAACAGCAATACAATTTCTGGATCTGTGAGCGGTACCCGCACACTCTCTGTTCCAGTCTCGATTGGTAACTTCTACAACTCTTCAGGTGCGCTCGGCGGCACCGGAACAGCGTGGTATCAAGGGTACATTGACCAGTTGAGTATCAGCGCTGCACAGTAGCGAGAGAGCCTTTACCATGCCTCGTAATCTGTAATGTCTGCGGTATGTCCATCGCACTGCGCCTCAATGACGCAGCCGAGGCCTGTCGCAGAGATTTCAAGAGATAACTGGGCACCCACTTTGAGTGACTCGCGAACGTTCTTGGATGCGAGAAACGTCTTGAGCTGCACGGCCTCACTGCTCGTAAGCGTGACCTTCAACGGTGTCTGAGTGATCTTCATCATAAACTTAAGAAAAAGAACGTGCCAAATGTCATTACCACGACGACCACCGCCGCCACGGCCAGGCATGTGAACACATTTAATGGAGCAGTGCCATCCAAGAGGTCCTTCGCCATCATGGCAAACGCTAGCAATGCGGCTAATAGCCCGAAGAACATAAACAGCGGACCTACTAAAGATAGTAACATATCATGTCCCCGTGTATAAGCTGATGTTTCGCGACACACTGCCAACGTAAGCAAACAGCCTGTCACCATCAGTGGTTTCAAGAACCTCTAAACTAAGCCCTTCGCCGGCACTAATGCGTTCACGCATGTCCATAATGAACTTGCAAAGTTCAACGGTCTCATCCGGTGTAATGGAGATGTGTTCAATTGGCATGACTTATCCTTAATGTACGCTCAATGGCGGCGCCCCAACGATTCACGAGGGTTTGGAGCGGTTCCTTGGAGCGGTAAAACCCAGGGTTTCCACCTACAAAGTGCACGTACGTGATGCATACCTTACCATCAGTCTCTAGTGTCATACTTGAGATGTGGTTGCATGGTACCGCAAAGTCGTCAAAAAGAACCGGCAAACCGGGAATAACTGTTGTCGTCATACTTCAACCTTTCTGCTTCTCAGGGTCAATCCAACCACCAACGTGTCCATCATAATACAGTTTGCCCTCAGTGTCCTCTTGCATTAAGGGACCATCGCCCTCTTGCACAATGAAGCACAATCTATTTGGAACGCATTGAATGATGTACACGGAGTGCGTCTTGATCATGAGGCTTTTCAGGTTTGGACAGTACTTCAAAAGCTCGACTGAAGATAGAGCGTTGCTCAATGATGTTCAACCAGCGTTCTGGAAATGAAAGCTTCACATCAGTGATCTCTGGATTAACTTCCATCTTGTCGAAACATGTTCGAAGGAAGTCCACACCCAGGTACATTTCGAACTCAAGACCTTCGTCGCGCAGATTTGGGCGACGATAGGCGTATACCGTAATTTCAAATGGATAGTTCACAAATGGTCCTTTACCAGTCGATGATGATTTGATATTTGCCTGCTGGGATGAGCCCCCGCTGATACAGATCTTGTGTGACCATGTCGAGTGACGGGTAGAAATTTCGTTCCCAGAATAATGAAAGTCCGTTATCACGAGCCCATTCATCATCTGTGTTCAACTTCTGCTCTGGATCTCTAGTGAGCCATGCTTTGAAGCTCACACCCATATCATCACCATTCACCTCTTCAGGAATGGAGTCATTTTCAAAGTCGTCTGGGTTTGCATTTGGAACGGTGAAATTAACAACTCCACGCTCTTTGCAACCATCTTGCTGCTGGAAGCTGTACGTGCGACCATAGGTCTTCATGACCAATGCGTCGAACTCAGAAACGTCAATGCTGTTTAGTGTCTTAATTTTCATGTCAGACCTTCACCAGTTTGATCTTGCTCTTGCCCTTGGCGTCCCAGATGCAGGAAGCCATGATGAGCCCGTGGTCAATCACGCGGTCCATCATCAGGTCCTCGAGGTTCTGGGTGCTGATCTCGAGCTCAAACCCCCGTGGATCGAGCACTCGCCAGAGCTTATTGCTCGTGCTGTACCGTGTCACGCTCTTCTCAAGGCGGAAGCCTTCCATCGGCACGTTGTCAATGATTCGCGGCTGGAGGTACTCCTGCACCATGAAGTCCTCTTTGGTGGACGCGCGATGCCTGTAATCGTAGCGGTTGAGTGTGCGCCAGACCTTGCCATTTTCGTAGCGGTACATGTTATCACCATACGCCCACTTGTCTTGCGTCACTTGCTTGCTCTCGAACGACTTCGTTCCAGGCTCGTAAGTCTGCGCGCAGGCGAGGGGCGCGGTGATCGTCGAGTATTTGCAGGTGTCGTGGTCCCAGTCTTCACCTTGCTCTTTGAAGGTAAGACGAAGTTGTTGCGTCATTCTTGTTCCTTGATGTGCAGGACTGCATCCATCCAAGTGTCGAATGGATCTATATTCGGAAAAGCAAAGTCGTCAGTCGTTGACTCGGCAATGATGTTCCACGTCATGTCGTCTTCCAGCTGCACAACCGCCGCTTCAAATCCATCGACCGTGAATGGAACTGTGCTGCCCTGGCTGTCGCAGACGCTGGCAACGACGCGGCGCCCCCTGTGACTTCCTGAATCAGCAAATGACGCGTACCCGTCGAGTAGAGACTCCATGTTGCGCAGTGAACGCCGCCCGCCGCGCGCCAAGATCAAGCGTTGGCACAGGTGAATTGCGTCCTGAAAGTCTTTGTGTTCCGACGGAGCCTCTTGCGGCATGCTTACGAACTCATCGAACACTTCACCCAGCTTACGCACTAGGTGAAATTCAATCCCAGTCAACTTTGCCGTCATACACTTCCCATGGAAACACCACACACGGCACAGTACCGAGTGTCATACGGAAATCCTGCAACATCGGTGAACGCGTGATGCTTGCAGTTCTTGCGGAGAGCGCCCAGTTCAAGTTCCGCAGTAGCTGCCTGTGCAATCAGAAACAACCGAGCATCTACTGCCGTCTTGAGCAACATCTCTTCAGTCGTCAAGATTGTCTTCACAGGCTGTGTTGTTTCGTCACCTGTGACGGTGCTTCGGTAAATGTCAGTCATTCTTTCACCCACACGTGAGTTTCACCATTGCATTGGATTTTGCGGAAGCTGTAGTCATCGTAGCACTCTGTTTCAGAGTGCTTCGTGTACCCAACACCATTCTCGTCGAAAAATCGGCACAGGATTCCAACTTCATGGAATCGAACCTTCTTCACTTTGGCGCCGTCGAATTTTTCAGTCATGGTTACTCCTCAGTCTATGCTTGGTGCGGGTTTTGATGGATCAGGTAAGTCAAAGTCGCAGAGAATACATTGGTCAATGTTCACCTTCACATATTCCGACCGATCATTCCACTCCTGATTCTTCTTGGCAATCTGCGCACACTCATGAATTAACACCGTACCAAGGTCAATGAACTCGTCGTTCAGTTCAAGGCCAAGATCAGTAAGGATTTTTCTGAAGCGGACATTTGAAGCGAGATCATTCATTCTTCATCTCCACTCAGATCTCGGATCTCACGATCAACACACTTCAGGCAGCACTTGTACACGCCCCAGAAGTCACTGTCAATCAGTGCCTTCTCGTGGCGATACCGCTCACCTGGCTGAATGTTATGTGGTACACCACCGTACGCCATGCTCAGGAAGCACTCATGCTCCTTCCGAGCCTTCTTAATCGTGATCGCACGCAGTTTAATGCTACACTCGTCGCCTGGGAAGAGGTCGTGGGCGATGCGATCTTCATCAGAAATAATTGAGGTCATATTACCACTCGGATCCAGTAGCCCAGTTTTTGAACGTGTCAACGAACTCGTAAACAGGGTCATTTCCTGTCATAAGTATTGAATCGAAGTTCACCCAAAGTTCACCATCTTCAACGTAAAGTACTGCACTCATCCAACGATTTTTATCCTTGAAGTGAGCCACCTTGCGAGCCGGGCTGAATGTTATACCGATGTTGTACTTCTCAGCAATTGTCAGAATGGTTTGCAGCTCGTCTGGAGACTTCATACAACCTCCAGATCACAGTCATGCACGAAACCCTGGACCTGAACTTCCGCTGTGCAACACACGAGGCCGATATGGTCGTACACAAAACCAGGCTTCTTGAAGGTCTTTGCACCAAGCTCCGAGAACTCAATGTCATCATCAGGCATGTACTCGATTACGATGAACTCGTGACCCTCGTAAGCGTCAAAGCACGGTGTGTATCTCGGGTCAGTGAACACGTACTCCTTGAATCGAACGCGTTCCCCAAGTTCAAATTTTGGAGTCATCGTAGATTCTCCCATCATGGTGGTTCGTCACATATCATTGAAAATGCGAATCAGGCGAATGTAAGCGACACATACATCTTTATTCATCGTCTGCCCTTACTGATGTTGTCAAACGCTGGCAAGATCTGCAGGTTCTCTTTCACTGCAATCTGCTCAGCAGGGATCCCTTGAAGGAAGCCCTCAATGATCGGCATTCTATGATCAAGGTGATAGGTCTTCAGGCCACGTTTCAGGTCAAGTAATCAGCAGTACTGTTGCAAAACGAAAAAGGGACCCGAAGGTCCCTTTGTATCTTGCAAGCGGCCGAAGCCGCTTTGATCAGGAGAACAGAACGTTCTGAACCCGAATTCTCGCATAGTAGTCCGCGCTGTTACCGAGGGAAGTACCAGCGTTCGTGAACGTGGCCTTACCGTACCGAGTCATCAGCGAGACTGCTGGGCTGAACGTGTTAGCGTCCATCACAACACCAGTGCTCATCAATGGAACGTATGGGCAGTAAAAATAACCCGTGTCAAGTTCGGAGTTACCGCCCTTGTAACCGATCAGGATGTCTTCACCAGTCGAACCAACAGCGGTGTTGATGCCGTCGTTGATTGTCCAAGCGTCGTTCAGACCCCAGTTGTAGGAGTAAACCTTCAACTGACCGTTCAACATACCGACCATCTTGTTGCCAGTTGGGTCGGAGAAGTTACCTTGCACTGTTGGTGCGAAGACAGACTTCGAAGCGGACTGCAGCATCGACACGATCAAGTGCGAACCAACCATCCAGTTACCAGGGCCACGACGTGTCTTGGCACCGATTTCGTTCGCGAGCTTGTTCACAAGGATACCAAGTTCAGCGTAACGATCACCGATGAAGGCTGGAGCCATACCAGCGACTGGTGTGTTGAAGTCGAATGTACCGACTGTCGAAGCGAGCGACAACAGGTCAGTCAAGATTTCGTTGTCGATTTCGTGAGCGATCTGGGTCGACAGAGCGGCCGTCAGTTCGTTCTCGAGATCAAGACCGTGCTGTGCGTTCAAGTCCTGCGCAGCTTCGAAGGTCCAACGAGCTTGCAGCTTGCGGGAACCAGCGGAGATGGTTTGCTTCAGGACGGACAGACGCATTGCGCGACCACCGTAGCCTTCGAGGTCACCAGTAGCGCCAGCAACACCGGTCGATGTGTTGGCAGTCAGAGCTGGTGGATAGCCAGTCGTACCGACGTTGGACGTCGAGTAGAAACGCTTCATCTTCGAGTTGTTCGCGAAGACTTCATCACCTGCGGAGATGTCGTTCGAAGCATCGCCGTTACCGTCAGCTGCTTCAGCGAACGAGAAACGCAGCGAGTACACCAAACCGACTGGTCCTTGCATTGGCTGAACACCAACGAGGTCAGACGAGATCGTACCTGGGAGGATACGACGGATCATCGGAATGACGATCTTTTGGAAGTTACCGATGTCACCAGCGCTGACACCAGTGGCGCCGGCGGTTTCCATCAGAGCACGCTTTTGGTTTTCCAACAGTGTGCTAACGATTTGCTTCTTCGAACCTTGCAGACCTTCGAGCAGGGCTTCCTTGGTAGCGGTCCAGTTTTCCATGAGTTGCATGTGTTTTCTCCTTAATGGGGGACAGGATTACTTATTGATACCTGCGAGACGCTTCATCTTCTCGATGCTTTCATCAAGCTGAGGAGCTGCAGCATTTTCCACCGGCGCGTTTCCTGTCACGACCGTGGTTGTCTTACCACTCGTACCTTCGTTCAGAGCGGCAACAGGTGCAGCGTCTTCCTTGAGGACACGGGTGATGAAGTACTTGTACGACTCTTCAAGACGGTCAGTCTCAACATTCTTGAGAACCATTTCCATCTGTTCACGCTTCTTACCAGTCAGGCTAGTAAGGAGCTTTTCGAGCTTCGATTCACGAACGAGCGTTTCACGGTGCTCTTCAGAAGAGGCGAGGGCACGCTCAGCATCGGCGAGCTTTGCTTTGGCGGCCGACAATTGGGAAGACACTGAATCTTCATCAATGTGTACGGTGGCGAAAGTGGAAGCGAACGCTTCAAAGATCTTGCGGCCAAATTGATTTTGCTTGACGATGTCGAGGTCTTCCCTGAATTCTTCCAGCTCTTCAGCTAGGCGAACTTCAAAGAAAGCGTCAATCTTGTCAACCAATTCGTCCAGTTCGGAAGCGACTTCTTCAGCAAGCTTGTGCTTTTCTTCAACGAGCTTCTCGGCGTATTCAGCCTCGAGGTCGCGGAAACGCTCAATATCAGCGTGCAGCTCGGTCATTTCCTTGAGCAGGGCGTCAGCAACGAAGCCGTCGACCTTTGCTACGAGTTCGTCGCGTTCAGCAATCCACTGTTCTGCGAGCTCGGCACGAACTGTCATAGAAGTTTCTTCGCGTACTTGCGTCTTGAAGACTTCGACAGCCGTATTCCATTGCTCGGAGAGTTCAGCACGGGTTTCTTCGCTGAGCAGCTCGGACTGAAGCAGCTTCTGCAGGATTTCGTCCATTAGCTTTCTCCTATTTGATAGTTGTCAACCTAAGCTGACACGTTGGGCATTCTGCGCTCTGATATTGGAAATCGGGTTCCATATCGTATGTGCTTGTATTTAGCGCGCAGTTCGAAAATGCCTCAAAAACGGATGTGTTTTTGAGGCGCGGAATTCACTCTGCATCCAAATCGTCGTCATGGCCTGAGGCGTCATCAATTTCAGCTGGCACGCGGCCAGTGAGTTGTTGAGTCTTAGCCACCATGTAATTATGGATGGTTGCTGTTGCCTGCTCGGGACGATCATTGATAAGATCTTGAAGCATTGCCTTCAGCTGTTCGCGTGGATCGCTCATAGCGGTTCCCTTTCGTCTAAGTGTTGATATAACCGGAAGTATTTACCATTCTCGGTTGTGGTTAAAATGAAGATCCCCATCGGGCCTTCATTGCGGCTGGTGCTTTATCAGCGCGTTTCCACCATGAACAAACTTGCATCAACGGCTTCTGTGAGCTTCTTGAGTTGTGCCTTTAGCTTTTCAAGGTTATCCTTCAGCTTTTCATCAGTTCCACCAGAAGCTGTGAGCGCCTTGCGGGCGGCCTTGATCTGACCTTGAACTTGAATGAGCTTCTCAACGTTCTGCTTTTGCATCCGTTTCAGATCCGATTCTTCAGTGACGGATTCAGAGACGTCATTCAGACCTTCAGAGATCTTGAAGTCCTCAACCGAACTCTTCTTGAAGCTCCCACGGAACTTTATACCGTGATGACGATCTGCATCTCTCTTTGGATCATAATATGAGATGAATGCTCGGTAAAGATCACTAATGAGGTGCTCCACAGAATCAACTTCAACATCAAAACCAAGCTGGTCACCAATTTCATGTTCAAGCGCTCGGTTTTGATCTGGTGTCAAATCAACGAATTCACCCCTTGTAGGTTCGGCGTGGGTCTCTGATTTGCTCTCTCCCATCACGCCATCTTTTTCCTTCAGACGAATTTCAGCACCAAACTTTGAAGGGCTGACTTCTTCCTTCTTCCCATTGCGAGAAATCAAGAGCTTCTTGCCATCCTTCGTCACTGAGATGAATTCCCAATCATATCCAGCTTCGTCAGTGAGGTACTCACCTCCATCGAGTGGTTCATCCATGAACCCACTGCCGTATGAGTGTGGCGCGTACACGTCAAATTCTTGACTCTCGATCAGGCCGAGAAGCTCTTGAAGGACTTTCATCTTTATCTCACTTCTTAGTGATGGCGGCGATCAAGGACTTGATTTCAGCAGCAAAAAACTTCTGTGCTTTTGGATCGTGAACAACGGCCTCTGCCAGCGTCATGATTTTCTTGGAACCCATAGCTTCAGCAACCACATTAGGGAACGCGTCTGGAGCTGATGGTGTAGACACGATGTCCATGGTCACGAACGCGAAGTCACCGACTTCACCACCTTCGTTCACGTTGCCGGTACCGCGAGATGAAACACCGAGGCGAACTCCACCCTCAATGATGCCCTTCGCAATGTTACCAGCTGGTGTGTTCAAGAGCTTCATCTTCCCGATCGCGTTGTTACCGTCCATACGGATTTCGGTAATAGCGTGAGACACGTTCTGCAGGTTGATGCTAAGTGAGTCGGGATGATTCAACTCACCCATTATGTATTGACCCTTAGAAATCTTGTCTTGACACTCCTGGACAGCCCTGGCAATTTCATTTACTGGGTAAACGCGGCCATTGCCGTTCCGAAGGGCGGCTTGCATCATGATGCCGGACAGGTAAAGGTCGCCACCAACGCGCTTGGATTCAGTAAGGTTTGCGACCGTCGGGTCGAGGTATTCTTTAAGCAGCAGCATTTATGCTCCTAAGTTAGGCCTAATCGATCCCGTATTTAGCCGTTTGCTGGCGGAGTTTCCTCTGGCGAAGCCTCACCTTCTGCTGGTGCTGGAGCACCAGATTCAGGTTCCTCTTCACCACCACTTGGGGTGTTCGCGAACGGCTTGTCCTCATAGTCGGTGTCCAAGAGACCAGCTCCTGGTTCACCGTACTGATCGCTTCCGCCGCCACCCTGAACGTCGTTCTCAGACTTGATCTTTATTGGATCACGGTTCTTGTACACCGCTGGGTCGTACAGCTGCTGCATGATTGGCACTTCAGCGTTGTCAGCCATGTTCCGCTCTTCCTTGAGCTGAACTTCATTCATTTGGATCTCGTCGTCAGTCAAGCCGAGGTAACGCTTCAAGATGAAGCGGCGAGCCAAGAAGTCAT
>Ga0265327_10005063_pt1 | contig 11241 bp, 8 predicted proteins | sample 41621metaG_FD_202089 | JGI IMG/M metagenome (GOLD analysis project Ga0265327, IMG submission 202089) | Rhizosphere microbial communities from Carex aquatilis grown in University of Washington, Seatle, WA, United States - 4-16-21 metaG | ecosystem: Host-associated > Plants > Roots > Rhizosphere >...
CGCCTTGAATGCTGCAAAATGGATGATTGCTTCAATCCCCTTATATTTCTCAAAGAAAGTTTCCAGCCGACTGGAATCCAAAAGATTAAATTCTTCAAAAACCGGCCTTATTCCGCTGATCTTCTCAATATTATCCACAACCTCCGCGGAAGAATTCGACAGATCATCAATGATTATCACCTCAAATCCAACAGCCTGAAGTTCAACAACCGTGTGTGAACCAATGTAGCCCGTCCCACCTGTAACTAATACTTGTCGTCCCATATTATAAAGTTTATAGAGAATCAAAATTAAGATTATTTATCTATTTTTGATACGTAGAAAAAAGGAGATAATGGATATTACATTTTATTTAATAGAATTATTGCGATTATATGACTGTGTGATAGTTCCGGATCTTGGGGGCTTTATTACAAATTACCGTCCGGCAGAGGTCGATCTTTCCACAAACAGGTTTAATCCACCCGTGAAGGAGGTAATCTTTTCGGGGATGCTAAATAAGAATGACGGATTATTGGTAAATTATATCTCTGAAAAAGAAGGGGTTGGCTATTTAGAGGCTCGTCAGATTATTTCAGAATTTGTAGAAGAGATCTGGTCAAAACTTGAAAACGGTGAAAAAATCGAATTTAAAAATATAGGTTCATTACAGTTTGATAAAAATGAAAAGCTGATTTTTGAGCCCGAGGTTCATGAAAATTTCCTGCTTGAAGCCTATGGCATGGAGGGTTTCCAGTTCCCTCAGCTTGAATGGAAGGAGAGCTTGGCATCAAAAAGGATTTTTGCTGATAAGGATTCGGTGAGAAAATCATTTAATTCAAGAAAAGTTAAGGCTTTGGCTGTTGGGATTCCGATTTTATTAGCCCTTGTTTTTATTCCTGTCTCAAAATATTCATTGAATAATCATGCCGATTCAACCTTTCAAACTTCCAGTACAGCTTCTATCCCTTTAAATAGCTCACCGGTAGTTTCCTCTGTTCCAAAAATTGACGGGGATCCTCTCAGAAATGCGGTTACTAACAAAGCAGATTCAACCGCGAAAGTACCCGTAATTCATGTTCGCGCTGAATCAATTGTGAATATTTCTAATAACAAATACAGGGTTATCGGCGGATGTTTTAAATTGCGCGAGAATGCTGATAAGTTTCTGGAAAACCTTCAGGGGGAAGGGTTTAAATCAGAACTTAAGGTTATGCCAAACGGAACCTTTTTAGTCATTGTTCAATCCTACAAAGACAAGAATGAGGCACTTGTCACATTAAATTCCCTGCGTCAGAAAGATCCGAAAGCAGGGTACTGGATGACCGCAAATTAAATCTCAACTTTCTTAATGAAAAACAAGATATTTATTGTTTTATTTAAAATGTTTTAAATAAAACAATAAATAATTATTGGATTTCCCATTAAATCTTATATTTTTGCGGAATAATATTTAAATGTTGTTCCTATGTTGAAGACGAAATTATCCAGGCTGATTCTTATTAAAGTTGTTTTGTGGGTTATTATTTATTTTTCCACCCTGGCCTTAATTTATCATATCCGGTGGTTTATCCCGTTTTTGATCAATGCAGAGAATCATTTTACTGTTCCGATGGGAGAAGTACCATCGGTCTGGTTTGTGGTTCAGATTTCGAGCAACCTGATATTTTTGTATGTTTCCTGGATGTTAATCCGGTTATTCGGGAACTATGAGCAAACCGGATATTTTGATTTGAGTTGTCTGGCTGTTCTGAATGGCATAATCTGGTCGTGTTTAGGACTTGCAATTTTGGGAGCACTCAAAATTATAATTAACAATTTTAATGAGGTACACCTCAGCGAATGGACTTCAGCTGTAAGTGGCATCAATTTGTTTACCAGATCTTTTACCCGCCTTTTGATTTTTAATTCGCCGCAAACGATCTATTTGTTGCTGGCCTCAATTTTGTGGGCTGTCAAACAATTTGTCACACGGGCATTAGCGGTCAAACAAGAAAACGAAACATTTATTTAGTTATGGCTATAGTTATCAGTTTAGATGTTATGATGGCCAGAAGAAAGATGTCGTTGAATGAACTCTCCCAAAGAGTCGGGCTTACAACTGTAAATTTGTCAATCTTAAAAACCGGTAAAGCAAAAGGTGTGAGGTTCGATACCCTTGAATCGATTTGCAAGGTACTTGAATGCCAACCCGGGGATCTGCTTGAATACAAAGCAGAGCTTTAATGGTTTTTTGTAAATTAAATAAAACTCAAAAATGGGAAATTAATTTGAAATATCACCATTAATGAAAGTCACCAAACAGAAACCAATACCCTTATAAAGCAACTATAAATTGGTATACGAAATACAAGTTTATAGGTATTGCAAAATACTAGAACTTCAAGACCTTTGCAAAATATAGTTAAGCTCGTTATGAACTTAAATATCAACTTTATTACGAGTGATCTGTTAGTTAAAGAAGAAATATAAAAACAGGAATATGGTAAGGTTCGTCCGAAGAATAATGGTCTTGATTCTGATTGTTTTGCCGGTTTGCAATCTGATTGCACAGGACAATTCCTCAAATTCGGGGTTAAAGGAATTGCTCCGGCAAGCTGTTGCCAATTATCCCATGTTAAAATCAAAAGGGTATGAAGTAGATGCTGCAGAGAAAGGGGTTGCCGTAAGTCAAAGTTCCCTTGTTCCCACTTTAGATGCGTCCTATCAGGCGAATTACGCAACCTATAACAACATTATTGGGATGGCTGCTCCTACTTTTATGATCCCGATTAGCGGCCCCCCCTCATCTTCAAATAATTATTCCGGTCTCTTTGGCAGCGGAGCAGGCATGGTTCTTAACTGGCAGCCCATAACCTTTGGACAGCGAAACGCTCAGATTGGTTATTCAAAGGCAGGTGTAAAACAATCATCAGCAGACGCCCGGAATGAGATCTTTCAGCATAAAGTCAAGGTTATCAATGCCTACCTTGAGGTGCTTGTTTCTACGGAACTGGAAAAAGTGTATGAAAGAAATTATCTCCGAACGGAAACAAATCTGAAGGCGATCAGATCGCTTGTAATAAGTGGCGTACGACCTGGTGTTGATACGGCCATGTATAAGGCTGAAATTTCAAGGGCTAAAATTGATTTTCTGAATTCAGGGAAATATAAGCAACAGACATTGATAACACTTTCCCAATTCCTGGCTTCTGATAAATTGATACTTGTAAATGACAGCAATTATTTCCTGAAGTTACCCGTGTCTTCATTATCAGCCGATTCTGTGAGACATCCGTTACTGGCCCTTTTTGACTCGAACCTCGATCTGACAAAGGCGAAACTTCGGATGTTGAACAGATCAATGTTGCCTACACTTGGTTTCTGGGGAACGACTTATGCGCGGGGCTCGGGAATCAATTACAATGGAGCGATAAATTCATCTGACGGTTTATCGTTCCAACGTTATAATTATGGAATTGGGATTCAACTTAGTTTCCCCATCTTGCAGTCTGTGAGGATTTACCCGCAGTTGAAACAACAGGAATTGCTTATAAAATCGAATCAGGAAAAGCTCAATGACGCTAATCTTCAATTAGTTAAACAATTCGAGATGGCTGATGCCGCTTTGTCCAATTCATTGGCGACAGCCAAAGAGAACCCAATACTCCTGGAATCGTCGATTTTTTCTTACAAAGCAATGGTTTCAAGATATCAATCAGGATTGGTGAACTATTCCGATCTTATTCAGGCACAATATCTCCTGATTAAAGCTGAATCGGAAAATAAAATGGCTTATATCAATGCATGGAAGGCCCTGCTGTTAAAGGCAGCAGTTAAGGGAGATTTAAATATATTTCTAAATCAGGTTCATTAGCATGAATATTATAAAAGGGGCGCTTCAAAAACCTGTTACGGTGACTGTGTCAGTTATTGCTGTCCTGTTTTTTTCTGTGATGGCAATCAGATCCATGAAAATTGACATCTTTCCAAAGATGGGACAGCCAACAATTTATATCGCTCAACCCTATGGCGGGTTATCTCCCGAACAGATGGAGGGTTTCATCACCTCCTACTATGAGTACCACTTTCTTTATGTAACCGGAGTAAAATTCGTAGAATCAAAATCGATCCAGGGAGCTGCACTTATTAAAATAGTTTTTCATGAAGGGACAGATCTGAGTCAGGCCATGGGAGAAGTGGTCGGTTATGTAAATCGTTCACGGGCTTTTATGCCTCCAGGAACAGTACCCCCATTTGTCACCCGGTTTGACGCAGGAAGCGTGGCAGTCGGACAACTTGTATTTACTTCTGCCACAAAAACATTGGGTGAAATTCAGGATCTTGCTCTTTTCAAGGTACGGCCTATGTTTTCAACCTTACCAGGAGTTTCGGCTCCCCCGCCACTCGGTGGAAATCAAAAGACTGTTATTATTAAAGTCAATCCCGATAAGGTGAGGGATTATAATCTGACTCCGGATGATATTGTTCAATCTTTGGCAAAATCAAATATTATATCTCCTGCAGGCAATATCAGGGTGGGTGATGAAACATTGATTACGAATCAAAATGCTGTTGTAGAAAACATTAAAGAGCTGGAAAATATTCCTTTAAAGATAGGTGCCGGACCATCGGTTTATGTCAAAGATATTGCGGAGGTTCAGCTGGGTGCTGATGTTACGACCGGTTATGCCCTGATCAACGGGAAACGATCGGTCTACATCCCGGTAACCAAAAGGTCGGATGCCGCAACCTGGGAAGTTGTAAAACGGGTGAAGGCGGCTCTGCCCGATATGCAGGCGGCTGTTCCCGATGATATTAAGGTGTCGTATGAGTTCGATCAATCAGGTTATGTGATCAATTCATTAAAGAGTCTGATTTTTGAGGGTGGACTTGGGGCGCTGCTCACCGGTTTAATGGTTTTGTGGTTTCTTGGTGACCGAAGAAGCGCATTGATCGTAATTTTCACAATCCCATTGTCTATTTTATCGGCAGTAATCTGCTTAAACGCATTTGGTCAGACTATTAATATTATGACCTTGGGTGGCCTCGCCCTGGCAATCGGAATACTGGTTGATGAAGCGACTGTAACAATAGAAAATATTCACCATCACTCCGAAATGGGGAAATCCAAACCAAGAGCCATAATCGATGCATCACTCGAAATTGCTCTTCCTAAGTTGCTGATTTTATTGTGTATACTGGCAGTATTTGTGCCTGCATTTTTTATGTCAGGAATCCCGGCTTCCATGTTTTATCCAATGTCTCTGGCTGTTGGATTAGCCATGGTTGCTTCCTTCCTCTTATCCCAAACTTTTGTCCCTGTGGCAGCCAACTGGATTTTGAAGGATCAGGTTCAGGTATCAGAAAATAGAAGATTTGAAACATTTAAACTTCGGTATAAAAATTGGATAGAACGGATATCAGTTAATTCACCAATTTTTACAACTATTTATTTCGTAATCTCGCTTGGGTTACTAATCTTTCTGTTCTCAATTATTGGTACTGAGATATTTCCCAAAGCTGAGGCGGGACAAATCCAGCTGCGATTACGGCTCCCTACCGGTACGCGCGTTGAACGCACCGAAGATGCCACCCGTAAAATACTGGCAATTGCTGACAGCATTTCAAAAGGAGAGGTAGAAATAAGTTCCGCCTTTGTCGGAACCCAGCCTTCGAGCTACCCTGTTAATCTAATCCATTTATGGACAAGCGGTCCAAATGAGGCAGTGATTAAAATCAATCTTAAAAAAGGGGCGAGTATCTCGGCTGATACTTTTAAAGAGCAGATGAGGAATGCGGTTTTAAATGGTCTACCTCATGCCAGAATTTCATTTGAACCCGGAAATCTTGCTGAACAGGTTCTAAATATGGGAACCAATAATCCTATCGAGATAGCAGTGCTTGGAAAAAATCTGGCGCAGTCGGATGTGATAGCTGAAAAATTAAATTTAAAGCTTCAATCTATTGAATATCTTCGTGATGTGCAAATCACTACCCCTCTCGATTATCCAACTATAAAATTGGAAATAGACAGGGTAAAAGCCGGACAGCTAGGTTTAACTGTTGAGCAAATTAACAAATCGAGTGTAACAGCCACCTCATCAAGCAGATTTACCCAGCCCAATTACTGGCTTGACAAAACAACGGGCACTGCCTACCAGGTGCAAGTCGAATACCCTCAGTACAAAATGAACTCACCCGAACAAATGGAGTTAATTCCTATTTTAGGAACTTCAGGTAATCCTGTCTATTTGCGGGATGTGGCTACCTGGAAAAAAACTACTTCAGTTGGTGAATATGACAGGATTAATCAGCAACGGTACATTACAATCACTGCAAATATTCATAATAAGGACCTTGGCGCTGCGATTAAGCAGGTTAATAAGACAATTAGCTCTTTAGGTGAATTGCCTAAGGGGACAAAAATTACAGTACGTGGTCAGGCTGAATTGCTTAGCCAGACCATGGATGAACTTCAGTCCGGGTTGTTCGTGGCAATTGTTGTTATATTTCTGCTGCTGGCTATTAGTTTTCAGTCGTTTCGGTTGTCACTTGTAACACTTTCAATTATACCTGCGGTTATTACAGGTTCCCTGCTATTCTTGTTCCTCACCGGAAAAACGCTTAATATTCAATCTTATATGGGAATAATTATGGCTGTTGGTGTTGCAATCTCAAACGCTATTTTGTACATCACAAATGCACAGAAATATAAAAAGCAGGGTAATCCATTGGCCTATTTATTGGGTGCTAACAACCGTTTAAGACCAATTTTGATGACTACTCTTGCTATGATCGCCGGAATGGTTCCAATGGCGATGGGATTAGGTGAGGTCGGCGGGCAAACGGCCCCGTTAGGAGTTGCGGTTATCGGAGGGCTCGTATTTTCGGCAATCAGTACTTTGATTTTTCTCCCTTTAATGTATTCGAGAACAATTGGCCGTAAAATCTATAGAAATCCATCGCTCGATCCGGATGATACGGAAAGTCGATATTTTGTTGCGACACATTAATTATCAATGAATAAAAATAATAACTCATGAAGAGATCTTTAATAATTTTCACTCTGGTATTGGTAATTGGCGTTTTAATATTTAGGTGTTCACCTGCGGATAAAAAAAAGGAGATCAAAATATCAAAAGTTGATTCAGTTGCCGTATTTACGTTAAAAAAGGTAGCTGTAAGTAAGAAATTGTTATTTCCTGCTGAGTTAACAGCGATTGAAAAAGCCGAAATATATGCCAAAGTCAGCGGTTACGTTAAGGATGTAAGGGTTGATATTGGTGATAAAGTGAGGAAAGGTCAGATACTGATTACCCTGGAGGCGCCTGAAATCCTGGCTAATCTGACACAGGCAAATGCAGAGGTGCAATCGGCAAGATCAAAGTATTATAGTAGTTATGACACTTATAAACGGGTATTTAATGCGTCGAAAGTCGAAGGGACAATCGCAACAGGCGAGCTTGAAAGGTTTAAAAATCAAATGTTTGCAGATAGTTCTGCTGTTGAGGCGGCGAAATCAAAGTTAAGTTTTGCTGCGCAATTCAAAGATTACCTGACAATATGCTCACCTTTTGATGGAACAGTCACCCAAAGAAATGCTGATCCGGGGGCGCTGACCAGCCTGACAAATCAGAAACCTCTGCTGTTGGTTGAAGATTTGAGCGTTTTACGTCTGCGACTGCCGATTCCGGAAAGTTATTCAGCAGCGATTCCGGATACTTCTCTCATTGGTTTTTCGGTTGAAGCAACCCCCGGGACGATTTATAATGCTAAATTATCACGCAAATCGGGCGCAATTAATTTGGTAAACCGGACTGAAACCTGGGAGTATATTTTCCAAAATAAGGACAATCATCTGAAATCCGGAATGTTTGCCAATGCTTCGCTAAAATTGGGACGTGAAGAGTTGTCGTTTATGGTACCCGCTTCAGCGATTGTCACTAACCTTGAAAGAAAATTTGTAATCCGCCTGCGGGAAGGAAAATGTGAATGGATTGATATAAAAAGTGGTTTCAACCAAATTGATAAAATCGAGATCTTTGGTGCGCTTAATGAGGGAGATCTGCTGCTGTCAAACGCAAGTGATGAAGTTAAACCCGGCACTAAGCTATTACCGAAACTAAAGAGCAATTAGTGCTTAAGCGTGGAAATTGTAATCAGATTGTCAGTCCTTAAGATTTTTTTTCAGCGCCTTTTAAAACAGCTCTAAAAACCCTCATAAAGTTGCCTCCCCAGATTTTCCGGATCTCAGATTCACTGTAGCCTCGCGTAACAAGTTCGAGGGTGATATTCCCCATCTCGGAGACATCGAAACAACCCGAGACGGCGCCACCGCCATCAAAATCGGTCCCTATACCAACATGGTCAATTCCTGCAATTTTTACAATATGGTCAATATGATCGACTACATCCTTTACGGTGGCCAGTTTTTGAGGGAATTTTTTCATGGTTGAGCGATATTCATCCCAGCCTGCCTGCTCCTGTTCAGGAGTCAAACCAATGAAATTATTGTATTTTGCACGTAAAATAGCTCTTGCAGAGTCTCTTGCAGGATTTGGTTCGGGGGTCTTCACATAATCGGAGAGGATACACATTTGAACAACACCCCCATTCCTGGCTACTGCACGGAGTCCTTCATCAGTCAGGTTTCTTGGATTATCGCAGATTGCCCTGGAACATGAGTGGCTGGCAATGACCGGTGTTTTGGTAATCCGTAAAACATTGAAAAGCGATGAATCTGAGATATGTGAAACATCAACAATCATTCCCACCCTGTTCATCTCTTTGACCACCTCTGCACCGAACGAGGAGAGACCATTGTATTCGGGACCTTTTTTGTCTGTTGAAGAGTCGCAGATATCATTATTCGAAGTGTGGCAAAGGGTGATATACCGAACTCCGAGATTCCAGAACTTTCCGATCATCGAGAGATCATGTCCGATTGGATACCCGTTTTCGATTCCGATATAAATCGCCCTTTTACCGGTTTTTTCGATTGCATATCCATCTTCTGGGGTTCTGGCTAATTGTGCCAGATCCGGTGATGCCTCCACACTCTTAAAAATTGCATTGATGATATCGAATGCTTTTTTATTGGCGTTGGCATGTCCAACCTCAGTCCGGGGTCCCTGGCTTAAGAAAACTGCAAAAAACTGGGCATCAAGTCCACCCTCTTTCATCCGGGGTAAATCGACCTTCGTATCAGTAAGTATCGCATCATGCCTTTCTGCCAGGTTATAATCGGACCTGGAGAGGTTCATAGGGGTATCGCAATGCGTATCGATTGTAAATACTGCGTTATGGATACGGGCTGCTTTTTGTTGGAGAGTCTCCTTTTGTGCGGGTTGAAACGAAGAAAGGAGAATCATTAGCAAAGGTGATAGATACTGAATTTTCATATACCGATAATATTGATATGCTCAAATAAAGTTTGATACGGCAATTGGCAGGGCTTATATTTTGGTCAGGGAAAGCGAGGGTTTTTATGAATATCCGGAAGAATTGTTTTCAGGGTACTCCGCCATTTGATACTCCCTCATCCCGTCTCTATTTATAACTTGCCAGGCGACTCAGGTATTTCCCGATAATATCAAATTCGAGGTTGACAACAGATCCCACCTTGAAAGTATGAAAATTTGTGTTTTCATACGTGTATGGTATAATTGCAACCTGAAATGAATCATCTTTTGAGTTTACAACTGTAAGGCTAACCCCATTCACCGTTGCCGATCCTTTCTCAACAGTCATATAACCCTGTCTTGCTTTTTCAATATCAAAGTCATATTTAAATGTGAAATACCAGCTGCCGTCAGATTCTTCAATTTTTGAACAAATAGCTGTCTGATCAACATGTCCCTGCACAATATGACCATCCAGACGACCGTTGATCATCATGCTGCGTTCGAGGTTTACCTTATCTCCGACGCGGAGTAAGCCCAGATTTGACTTTAATAACGTCTCCATAATAGCAGTTACGGTGTATGAAGCATCACCTTTTTTTACGACTGTCAGGCAAACCCCGTTATGCGAAAGGCTTTGATCTATTTTTAGTTCATTCACAAAATCGCAGTTTAAAGTCAGATGAACATTCTCCCGCTCCTTCTCGATTGCAACTACTGTGCCCATTCCTTCAACAATTCCTGAAAACATGATCTATTATTTTAAAATTCGGTTACGAAGTTAACTCTTTTCTAAAGGCAATAAAGAATAAACTGTTTTTATTATCTTGCACTCAAAATTTTAAAAGTATGGCAACTTCAAAGACAATATACGTAGGAGACCTTCGTACTGAAAACATTCACATTTATTCGGGTCAAAAGTTGATTACTGATGCCCCCATTGACAATCAGGGTAAAGCTGAAGCATTTTCACCAACTGATTTGGTTGCCACAGCATTAAGCGACTGCATGATGACAATTATGGGTATAAAAGCCAGGGATAAGGGGCTTGATCTTGTTGGAACCACTATCGAAACAACTAAAATCATGGCATCAGATCCCAGACGAATCGGAGAGATAATCGTAGAGATCACTTTTCCGAAAAATGATTTCTCTGAAAAGGACAAGGCTATTTTTACAGCCGTAACAAAATCTTGTCCTGTAGCCCTGAGCTTGCATCCTGATGTCAAACAGACCATTAAGCTAAACTGGTGAGTTTGGAATCGGGAGATCTGGAGAGACTAAGAAGAAGAGAGCCTAATTTGGCAAATTTGAATTTCCAACCCGGATCGGATCGGCTGAGCGGATTGTACAAGATAAAAGAGCTTAAAAATAGTAGCGGTAAATAAAATCCGGATAGTCAGTTTTATTTCACAATGATACAATTCTGAGCGCTCCCTTTCTCCCTTCTGAGCGCTCCTCTTTTCAACGCTCTCCCTCTTTGTGTCATCTGAACATATCCGGAATAAACCTGAACACCATTGCTCCACCACCTTCTCTCAATTTACTCCAGGTGTCGACCTCAAAATCAATTCCTACGGTTGAACAGGTTGGAACATCGTCTGTAAAATTTCGGATCAGGAAGTGCATATAATAATAGATAGTCGGATTGTGTCCGAAAACCATTACGGTCTTCTTTTCGTCTTCAAGTTCCTGAAGTTTTGACAAAAACTTCTCTGCCGTTCTTCCGCTGTAAAGTTTCTTCTCAAAGAGGATCGATTTAAACGGATAGCCTAAACTATCGCAATAGATCTTTGCTGTTTGTGTGGTTCGTACTGCCGGACTGGCAATAATTAAATCGGGAACAATATTCAATTTTTGCAGTTCCCCGCTGATTGTC
>Ga0265327_10005064_pt1 | contig 11240 bp, 7 predicted proteins | sample 41621metaG_FD_202089 | JGI IMG/M metagenome (GOLD analysis project Ga0265327, IMG submission 202089) | Rhizosphere microbial communities from Carex aquatilis grown in University of Washington, Seatle, WA, United States - 4-16-21 metaG | ecosystem: Host-associated > Plants > Roots > Rhizosphere >...
ACATGCAAAAACAACTGACTATCCGAGACTGGATACTTTATTCACTGCTTGGCTTGCTGATACTGCTGCTGGTGCTGAGCATGTATCAGATCGATCGGCAGTGGCTGAAGCTTAGCGAGATGGAAACCGCGCTGTCCGAACAGGCCAAGACTCTGCGTGAGTTACGCAGCACCTTGGCTTCAGGCGTCGTGCCGACAGCAAGTTCCGCAACTGCCGAAAGCATTGCCCCGGCCTTTAAACGAGCTTATGCGGCCAGCCGTTTGCCCGATTATGCGCAGGGCGATTGGAGCGTCGAAGCATTCGGCACCAACCTGAAAACCATCACGCCGCTGGTTTCCGCCGATGCCTATGCCGCCAATGTACAAAGCTATGTCTTGGAAAGCCTGATTAGCCGCGACCCCGATACCTTGGAATGGGAAGGCTTGATCGCGAAAAGTTGGAAGGTCAGCGAGGACGGTTTAGTGATCAGCTTCCAGATGCGCGAGGATGTGCGTTTTTCCGACGGCGAACCGTTGACGGCGGAGGATGTAGCCTTTACCTTCGGTTTTATTATGACCGATGCCATTCAAGCGCCGCGCGACCGGGCCTATCTGGAAAAAATCAAAGACGTAAAAGTCAACGGCAAGTATGAAGTTGTATTCACCTTCAAGGAACCGTATTTCGAGGCGCTGTCATTGGCCGGCGGCATGTCGATTCTGCCCAAGCATTTTTATGCCGCCTATTTAAAAGAACCGCAAAAGTTTAACGAGTCCAAAGGTTTGTTGTTAGGTAGCGGCCCTTATCGCCTGCTCGATGCCAAAAACTGGACGCCGGATAAAGGCAATGTCGAATTGGTGCGCAATGAACGTTACTGGGGCGACGTGCAGCCTTCTTATAGTCGCATTCTGTGGAAAATCATCCAAAACGACAGCGCCCGCTTGACCACCTACCGTAACAGCGACATCGATTCTTACTCCGCCCGCCCGGTCGAATACCAAGAGCTGAAAAAAGACGCGCAAATCGCGGCCAAGAGCCAAGACTTCGAATACATGCCGCCGGTAGTGGGTTACAGCTATATCGGCTGGAACCAGGAGCGCGGCGGCAAGCCGACGCGTTTTGCCGACAAGCGAGTCAGGCAGGCGATGACTTATCTAACCGACGTCAGCCGCGTTATTAAAGACGTTTTCCTTGATTACGCCGAGCCCGCGCTCAGTCCGTTCAGTAAGGTCAGCAAGCAGCACGACAGCGCTTTGCAACCCTATCCATTCAATCTGGATAAAGCCAAAGCCCTGCTGAAAGAAGCCGGCTATGAAGACCGTAACGGCGACGGCGTGTTGGAAAACAAAGCGGGCGCGCCTTTCGAATTCAAACTGACCTATCTGCAATCGAACGAAGACACCCAGCGCATGGTGCTGCTGTTGAAAGATTTGTATGCCCGTGCCGGCGTGCGGATGATCCCGTTTCCGCAGGAGTGGCCGGTGATGTTGGAAAACCTCGATAAAAAAGATTTCGACGCGATTACGCTGGGCTGGACCAGCGGCATTGAAACCGATTTATACCAGATATTTCACAGCGCGCAGGCCATCAGCAATGGCGATAATTTCACCGGCTACAAAAACCCGGCGCTGGACAAGCTGATTGTTGAAGCCCGCCGCACGGTCGATGAAGGCAAACGCATGCCGTTGTGGCAACAGGCCGAGCGGATTATTTATGAGGACCAGCCTTATACCTTTTTAATGCGGCGCAAAAGTTTGCTGTTTGTCGATAAACGCATCCACAACCTGCAAATGACCAAGCTGGGTTTGAATCTGGGTTCGTTGCCGCTGGAAACCTACGTGCCTGTCGCCCAACAGAAATACACGCAATAGACAAAGGAGCGCGCCATGTTGACTTATCTGCTGCGTCGTTTACTGTTGATGATTCCTACTCTGCTGGGCATTACCGTCGTGGTGTTTACCGTGATGGCGATGTCGCCGGGCGGCATCAGCGCGCAAACCTTGATCGGCGGCATGGACATGAAGCCGCAGGAAAAGCAGGCGCTGCTGAATTACTACAACAAGCGCTACGGGCTCGACCAGCCTGCGCCGGTGCAATATTTACGCTGGTTGAATAATGTGTCGCCGATCGGTTTCGTTACCGACGAACAAGGCAAGCGCGGCGAATTTTCTTTCAGCAAGGGCATGGATTTGGGCACCAGCTTCCAATACGGACGGCCGGTGTCGGACATTCTCGCCGAACGGATTCCGATTACATTATTGCTTAATCTGGTCACCATTCCGTTTACTTACTTGATCGCGATTATGGTCGGCATGAAGTCGGCGACGCATCGCGGCAGCGCGTTCGATGTGGGAACCAGTATGTCGATGCTGGCTTTGTGGTCCATACCCACCATGCTGGCCGGGGTGTTGCTGCTGGGTTTTTTCGCCAACGTCCAGCACTTCCACTGGTTCCCGACTTCAGGCATCAGCAGCCGCGAGGCGCAGGACATGCCGTTTATGCCGCATTGGAATGACACCGGCTTTGTCCGCGGGTTTCTGTTGGATAGAATCTGGCATTTGGTGTTGCCGGTGATTTGCTTATCCTACGGCGGTTTTGCGGCATTAGCGAAATTAACGCGAACCTCGATATTGGAAAACCTGCATTCCGATTATGCGCGCACCGCCCGCGCCAAAGGCTTGGCCGAAAATGACGTGTTATGGCGGCATGTGTTCCGCAACAGCCTGTTGCCGCTGATTACCATATCCGCAGGATTATTGCCCAGCCTGTTGGCGGGTTCTTTGATCGTCGAAAATATTTTCAGCATCAACGGCATGGGGCAACTTGCCGTGGAAGCGGTCAAAGGGCGCGACCGCGAACTGGTGCTATCGATTACTTGGGTCAGCGGTTTTTTGACCTTGATAGGCTATTTGATTGCCGATTTTTGCTATACCTTGGCCGATCCGCGGGTCAGCTATGACTGAGTACATTGTTAGCCGCGAATCCTTCGCCGCCCGCATCTGGCGTAAAACGCTGGAAGGCGTCGGCGTAAAAGTCGGTCTGGCTTGGGTCGGGCTGTTGATCTTTGCCGCCGTATTTGCGCCGTTTCTGGCGAACTCGATGCCGTTATTGATGAGCAAAAACGGCGAGATTTCCGCGCCTGTACTGCACTATTTGTCTCTGGAAGATGCGTGGATATTGGCGTCTTTCTTTATCGCACTGATTCTTTACCGGCTACGGCTTGGCGCCGCAAAACATATCCTGCTGTTTTTGCTGGGCAGCGCGATTGCGGCCGTGCTGGTTAATGTGTTCATTAAGCCGCCGGTGCTGGTTATTTATGACGATTTTCGCAGCGCCGCTTATACCGAAGTGGATTGGCGGATCATGCCGCCGATTCCGTATGCGCCGACCGATTACTTGCGTGATTTGGGCAGCAAAGGCCTGGAAGCGCCTTTCGCATCCGAAGGACATACGCACTTGATGGGCACCGAAGAAAACGGCGCGGATGTGTTAAGCCGAATGATACACGCTTGCCGGATTTCGCTGAGCATAGGCTTGATCGCTTCCGGCATCGCTTTGTTGATAGGTGTGGTGGTGGGCGGCTTGATGGGCTATTTTTCCGGAATTGTCGATATGTTGGGCATGCGCTTGGTGGAAATTTTCGAAGACATTCCGACCCTGTTTTTATTGCTGACCTTCGTGGCTTTCTTCGGCCGCAGTCTGTACATGATGATGGTGATTATCGGCGTCACCGGCTGGTCGGGTTATGCGCGCTATGTGCGCACCGAATTTTTAAAATTGCGTAAACAGGATTATGTACAGGCCGCGGTAGCCGGCGGTTTGCCGCTCAGTTCGATTTTGTTTCGGCACATGCTGCCGAACGGCGTAGCGCCGTTGCTGGTGGCCGTCAGTTTCGGCGTGGCCGGGGCGATTTTGTCGGAAGCGACCTTGAGTTTTCTGGGCTTGGGCGTCGTCGATGCGCCTTCCTGGGGCCAAATGCTGGACCAAGCGGTCAAATCGTCGACCTTCAATTGGTGGATGGCGGTATTTCCCGGCGGCGCGATTTTCATGACCGTGTTTTCTTATAACCTGATCGGCGAATCATTCCGCGACGCGATCGATCCGAAGCTGTCGCGCGAGGCGGGGGTCAATACATGAACGACCGATTGTTGGAAGTCCGCAATCTAAGCACCTATTTGCAAGCGGACGGCCGTGAAGTCAGAGCCGTTGACGGCATCAGTTTCAGTATTCCCAAAGGAGACATTTTTTGTCTGGTCGGCGAATCGGGCAGCGGCAAATCGGTCACCGCGCTCTCGGTGATCCGTTTATTGCCGGATGGCATAGCCTCGCACCCGAGCGGCGAAATACTGTTCAACGGCCACGATTTATTAAAACTGGACGATCCGGGCATCAGAGCGGTTCGCGGTTCGCAAATCGCGATGATCTTCCAGGAGCCGATGACCTCATTAAATCCGGTATTGACCATCGGCGAACAAATCACCGAAGCCTTGCAACTGCATCATCCGACGATGACCGATGCAGAGGCCGAGCAGCGCACCATCATGGCCTTAGAGCAGGTGCAGATACCGCATGCGTCCGGCCGCTTCCGCGATTATCCGCACCAATTGTCCGGCGGCCAGCGGCAGCGGGTGATGATAGCGATGGCTTTGGCCTGCGAGCCCCAATTGCTGATTGCCGACGAGCCGACCACCGCGCTGGATGTGACCGTGCAGGCCGAGATTTTACGGCTGATGCGCAAATTGCAGGACGACACCGGCATGAGCATGTTGTTTATTACCCACGATTTCGGCGTCGTGGCGCAAATGGCACAGTGGGTCGGCGTCATGCAGCAGGGCAAGATGGTTGAAGTCGGCTCTTGCAGCGAAGTGTTGCGTAAACCGCAGCATGCGTATACCCGGCAGTTACTGGCCGCGCTGCCGGAGAATCTGGCTAAACCGGTATCGGTACAGGCCCAACAGATAACACAAGAGCCCGCCATAGCCCAAACGCCGCTGCTGCAAATCCGTGATTTGAAAGTGTGGTTTCCGATCAAAAAAGGCTTGTTTCGCCATACCGTCGGCTATGTTCGTGCGGTAGACGAGGTGACGCTGGATATTCCGCAAGGCCAGATCGTGGCCTTGGTCGGCGAATCCGGCTGCGGCAAAACCACCTTAGGCCGCGCGGTCGTGCAATTGGAAAAGCCGACGTCCGGCAGCATTCGGATTCAAGGCCAAGAGCTGACCGGGCTGTCCGCCCGCGAATTGCGGCCGTTGCGGCGGAAGATGCAGATTGCTTTTCAGGACCCGCAATCGTCGCTGAATCCGCGCCTGTTGATAGAGACAACGCTAACCGAACCGATGAAAGTTCACGGTATAGGCGCAAATCAAGAAGAACGCATCGAACTTGCCGGCCGACTTTTGGAAAGCGTACAGCTTAAGCGCGATTTCTTGTGGCGTTATCCGCATGAATTTTCCGGCGGACAGCGCCAACGTATCGGTCTGGCGCGCGCGTTGACATTGAACCCTGAATTTATTGTCTGCGATGAAATTACCAGCGCATTAGATGTGTCGGTGCAGGCGGAAATTTTGCAATTGCTGCTGAGCATTCGTCAGCAACGTAACCTGACCTTGTTGTTCATTACCCATAATATCGGGGTAGTGGAATATTTAAGCGACCGGACGGTGGTGATGTACAAAGGCAAGATTGTGGAACAAGGCGAGACCGAGCAGGTTTGCAAGCGGCCGCAACACCCTTATACCCAGGAATTGCTGGCGGCGGTACCGAGATTGACGGTATAGAACATAGGGCGGTTTCGCAACGCTAAACCGCCCATGAATATCAGGTGTTAGCAGTTCGGTAGGATGACTGGAGATGATGACCGAACAAGCGTAGTTTCCACGTTGCTTCTCCTATCATGCTACCGAACTTCTTAATTATGAATCCGGCATTGCCGCCAAGCGGTTCTCCAGTTCGGCGTTGACCAACGAATCGTAATGGCGCTGCAAAATAGAGTCGGTAGGACGCGGAAAAAGAGTGGATTCGATTTCATGTTGCAAATGGGAGAGAAAACTTTGTTTTAGTGCAGAGTCCTCTGAGACGCTCAGTTCTGAATCCGAGCCGTCGATGTCGGATCGTTGAGAAGAGTCGGGAGAAAACAGCATACGGCAACCCAATGGAAAAAAAGCGCATGCTGCAATTAAAAGCATCACAAAGAGCAACAGAATAACTTCGAACATATCAATACCTCGCTAGTGTTTGAAAAAACGTCAAGTACAACATCGGACCGATGTTGGTTACCCGGCTTTCAACTAGCAATTAAAATGCCATGCAATTACTACGGTTAATATATTGAATATTAAGGGTAACTGATGGTGTTAAAGGGTAAGCTTGGTACTTTTTCGAACAATTTGTCGGCAATCCTGCCAATGTTGTGCTCAAGCCTTCAAAAAATCGGCATTGCAGAAGGCTTAAGTCGCGTGCCGGTATAATCGGCCGAATTATCTTTCTCGATCTAAGCCGTCCGCCTGAAGCAGCTCGATAAAAGCATCGGCCGGTAGCGGACGGCTTTTAAGATAGCCTTGATATAAATCGCAGTTTTGGGTTTGCAAAAAGGCCAGTTGCTCCAGCGTTTCGACGCCCTCCGCCAACACCTTGAAGCCTAAAATATGGCCCATCGCGACAATGGTCGCGGCAATTTCCATGTCGTCTTTATTATGCGGAATGTCGTCGATAAAACTCTTGTCGATTTTCAGCACATCCAGCGGGAAGTGTTTGAGATAGGTCAGCGACGAATAACCGGTACCGAAATCGTCAATCGCCAGACGGATGCCTTGGTTATGCAGGCTGTTCAAAATATGCGTGGTCTTGTCCTGGTTTTCCATCAGCCCGCTTTCGGTTATCTCCAATTCCAGATGCTCCGCCGGAAAGCCGGTCTCGTGCAGTACCGTGGCTACCAACGCATTAATATCGCTACGCCGGAATTGGTGCGGCGACACATTAACCGCCAGCGTTAACGGCGGCAGCCCTTGATCCAGCCATTGCCGACCTTGCCGACAGGTTTCGCGCAACACCCATTCGCCTATCTCCGCAATCAGGTTGGTTTCTTCGGCAATAGGAATAAAACGGCAGGGCGGAATCAAGCCTTCGATAGGATCTTGCCAGCGCACTAAAGCTTCGGCGCCGACAATGCGGTCGTCGGCAATATCGATTTGCGCCTGATAGAACACACGCAGTTCCTGCTGCTTAATCGCCTTTCTAAGGCGCACTTCCAACGCAATGCGCTCACGCACAGCCAGCGTCAAATCTTCGGAAAAATAGGCAAAGCAACCGCGGCCTTGGTCTTTGGCGTGGTACAACGCGGCATCGGCGTGATCCAGCAGCATTTCAACGCTGTCGCCGTGTTGCGGATACAAACTGATGCCGATGCTGGCGCCAATCCGCACATCGTCGTTCTGGACCAGTTTGAAGGGTTTGCTCAAGTCGGCGATAATGTCTTCCGCAACCCGCGCCGCATCGTCCGGATGAGCAATATCTTCCAGCAATACGATAAATTCATCGCCGCCCAAGCGGGCGACCAAATCCACCTCGCGTAAACGACCGGTAATTCTGCTGCCGACTTGCTGCAATAATGCGTCGCCCGCCTGATGGCCGAGACTGTCGTTGACGGCTTTAAAACGATCCAGGTCGAGCATCAGCAAAGCCAAGTGTTTGCCTTCGCGCCGCTCCACCTCAATGCCGTGCTTTAAGCGTTCCTGCAACAAGCGGCGATTAGGCAATTGGGTCAAGGGATCGTAAAAGGCCAAGTGCTGAATTTCGTGCTCCGCCATTTTACGTGCGGTAATGTCGGAAAATGAAGCGACATAATTGGTGACCTGACCGCTTTCATCGGTAACGGCGGTGATGTTGAGCCATTCCGGATAGATTTCGCCGTTCTTGCGCCGATTCCAGATTTCACCTTGCCAATGTCCATCGCGACACAGGCTTTCCCACATAGCCTGATAGAAGCGGTCATCCTGGCGGCCTGATTTGAGCAAGGAGGGCGTGTTACCGACGGCCTCCTCAACGCTATAGCCGGTCACCCGCACAAAAGCCTGATTAACCCGCAGAATGATTTGATTTTTATCGGTGATCGCCATCGCTTCCTGAGATTCGAAAGCGGTGGACGCGATACGCAGATCCGCCTCCACCAGCTTACGCGGCGTAATATCGATGCAGGAGCCGATATAGCCCAGGAAGTTATTTTGCTGGTCGTAAAGCGGCACGCCGTGATCAAGCAACCAGCGGTATTCGCCGTCGAAGCGGCGCAAACGATATTCCATGCTGAATTCCTTCCGGGCATCGAAAGAGCTTGCGTAGGTAGCGAAGCACCGTTGAAAGTCTTCCGGGTGTATATTGGCAATCCAGCCGTTGCCTATTTCCTGTTTCATGGTCCGTCCGGTAAATTCCAGCCAGCCTTTGTTGAAATAGTGGAAAAATTTGTCCGGCCGGGCGATCCAGATAAGCACCGGCGCACTATCCGCCATGGTCCGGAAACGGGCTTCGCTCTCCAGCAGCGACGCGGTTTCCCGCTTGCGTTCGGTAATATCGGTGATAAAGCCGTGCCAAAGCACCGAACCGTCCGCTTCCCGTTGCGGCAATGAGTTACCGAACAGCCAGCGCACCGTGCCGTTTTTAAACTTCACCCGATATTCATGACGCCAAGGCGTCAAGTTTCGTGCAGATACCTGAATCGACGCGACGGTGCCGTCATAATCATCGGGATGCAGCGTGGCGAACACCTTGCTGGCGTCCTCTCGAACCTCTTCCGGGCTGACCCGATAAATGTCGCGAATAGCCTCGCTGGCGAAAGGAAAGCAGGAACTGCCGTCGGGGCGCAGCTGAAATTGAAAGATCAAGCCGGGCAAGCGACCTGCAATTTTCTTGAGGCGATCCAGCGCTTCCTGCAACGCCGTTTCCGATGCCTTGTGCTCGCTAATGTCGCGAGTCACCGCGAGCAATGCCGTGATATGGCCGCCGGCATCGCGCAACGGCACCGCATGTGTATCCAGCCAACGGTGCGAGCCTTTGAGTCCGTAAATTTCGAACTTCAGATTGCCGGATTCGCCTGCGAACACGCGCTCGGTTAACGCCCTGAACGCATCTCGATGTTCCGGCAGCACCAATGGCGGTAGCTGCTGCCCGATGATTTGCTCGGGCGACTCCGCTTCGATCATCTTGAGTCCGGCATGGTTGATTTGTAACAGCGTTCCGTTTACATCCATCAGCGTCAGGCATTCAGGCTCGGCCTCAATAATGGCATGCAGTTGCAGCTGGCTTTCAGTGAGTTGTCCAAGAAAATAGCTCAACATGGAGACAACCAGAGAGGCGACCAAACAGGAGGCAACCAAGCCGGTAAGCAGATAATCCGGCGGCACCTCTCCTTTTAGCAATAGCCCCATAACGGCGACGACAGCCTCGGTCATCAATATCGACAGAATGACTGAGAACAGCCGCAACTGCCATACCTTCATACGCTGAAGGCGAGGAAGAGGATTTATTTTCAATTCAGTTTTATTTGTTGTGGTGTAGGTAAGCTTAGGTTCAAAACTCTAGTTCAGCCGCGCATTATCTCTATTTGCTTATATTAGGGCAAACCAGCAAGCCTGAATTAATTAACCAAAGGCCTGCCATAGTTAGCTTACAGTATAGGTAAAGCTTTCGCTTTATCCTGTCCTCAAGGTTCAATAAGAGCACCTGTTTGTTGGGCATGAAGACCGCGTCCGTTTACAAGGATGCAACTGTTCGTGTTTTTTACGGTAAATTAAGTAAAATCTATTGCTTGCGGGCGGTGTTAAACTATTTCCCCTTATCCATAAATTTTACTAAATTCTAAAAACGAGACGTACTATGAAAACAATCAGGCAAGGGGGATGCTTTATTCTCTTTTTATTGCTGCTCAGCGCAGCAACCCCAAGCTTCGCTACCATCTTTTACAGCAAAAATGAAGCGCTGGAACTGGCCTTCGGCAAAGAAGCGCAGGTTGAGCAGTTATCGTTATTTCCCGATGAGCAACAAGCCGCCAGAATTCAGGAATTGGCCAAGATTAAACTGGAATCCGGTTTATTTACCTTTTATGTCGGCAAAGCCCAGGGCAAGGTGCAAAGTTATGCCGCGATCGAGACCATCACCGTCAGGACCAAACCGGAAACCCTGATGATCGTACTGACCGCGGACGGCGAATTACGCAACGTTTATACCTTGGCTTTCCATGAACCGCCGGAATATCAGCCGCCCGAGCGTTGGTTTGAACAGTTATATAAGCGTCCGTTAGCCGACATGGACTTTAATAAAGGCGTCGATGGCATCAGCGGCGCGACTTTAAGCGCCAGAGCGACAATCAGTAGCGTGCGCAAAGTGATGGCGGTATACCAAGTGATGGTAAAAGAGCAAGGTAAAAATTAATGCGTTATTTTGTGACCGGCGAACAGCATCGCAAATCTTTGATTAACGCTCTGGTGTTGATGTTTTTAGTGTATATCGCGTTGTTATGGGTGAGTAACGGCATGATGTATTTTCATCACATGGACTTAACGCCAAACTCTGTAATTGCCTATTATCTAGGCTCTGAAGAACAATTTACCCAACCGCGCAGTTATCAGGGTATGTTGGAGGTTTCGCATTTTCATCTGTTCTCAATGGGTATGCTGGTGCTGACCTTAACCCATTTAATGCTGATGACCGAATTCTCGGTACGGCTGAAAATCTGGCTGAGCGGCCTGACTTACGGGGCGGCGCTGGCCGATGAAGCGGGCGGTTGGTTGGTCAGGTTTGTGCATCCGCTATTCGCTTATTTTAAAATTGCCGCATTCGTGGTGCTGGAGCTTTCCTTGGCGGCATTGTTGGTGATCGTCATTACCGCGTTGATTCGCGCCAGAGTCACTATGAACAAAGCGAGTTCCGAATAATATCGTTATCCATCATAAGCCTGGATTGCGGCTTAAAAAGCTTTTATTTACCACGAAGGCACGAAGTTTCGTGCCTTCGTGGTGAATTTTTTTCGATCTTAAATCAAGCCTAAAACTCATGTTTTTCTTGGTGCGTCACGCTGAGCTGTTAAACTAGGTGTTGCTACCCATTGTCTATAAACCGGACTTCCTCTAGCCTCTCGTTAGTCAAAAAGTAACAAGGCTTAGCCGCTGCAAGCTTTGTCTCGTCTCTTTCCTGCAGCGCTCCTCATTTAACGGAATCACTTTTTAAGAAGGCACATATGAAAGCAAACATCGGTTTAATCGGCTTGGCGGTCATGA
>Ga0265327_10005065_pt1 | contig 11239 bp, 11 predicted proteins | sample 41621metaG_FD_202089 | JGI IMG/M metagenome (GOLD analysis project Ga0265327, IMG submission 202089) | Rhizosphere microbial communities from Carex aquatilis grown in University of Washington, Seatle, WA, United States - 4-16-21 metaG | ecosystem: Host-associated > Plants > Roots > Rhizosphere...
GCCGCGGTAGGCGGCGTTGAGCGCGCGGCCTTCGTCGCCATCGACGAAGCGCACCGTCACCTGGGCCGAACGTTCGCAACTCGCCCGCACCCAGCGCCGCACCAAAGGCCGCGAGGGTAGCGCCTCATTGTTGCAGGCGTATTGCACCGACAAAGACAGTCGGTGCAACACGTCTTGCGGCGATTTGGACGACCTACCCCCCGTTCCCCTTCCAGCGGAAGGGGGCGACTGATCGACCGCCTTGCGGCGGACTTTTGGTTCAGCGAGTTTCGGAATTGCCGCCATGTTTCTCATAAGCGGAAACGATGCGCGCCACCAGCGGATGACGCACCACGTCGGCAGCATCGAAATCCGTGAACGCCAATCCGCGCACGCCGGCAAGGATGCGCCGCGCTTCGATCAGGCCGCACTTGTGGCCCTTGGGCAGGTCGACCTGGGTAACGTCGCCGGTGACGACGGCCTTGGCGCCGATGCCGATGCGCGTCAGGAACATCTTCATCTGCTCGGGCGTGGTGTTCTGGGCTTCGTCGAGAATGACAAAAGCATGATTGAGGGTGCGCCCGCGCATATAGGCCAGCGGCGCGATTTCGATGGCCTGCTTCTCGAACATCTTCGCCACCTTGTCGAAGCCCATCAGGTCGTAGAGCGCGTCGTAGAGCGGGCGCAGATAGGGATCGACTTTCTGCGCCAAGTCACCGGGCAGGAAGCCTAAGCGTTCGCCGGCTTCCACCGCCGGACGCGTCAGCACGATGCGCTGCACCTGGTCGCGCTCGAAGGCATCGACCGCCGCGGCCACCGCCAGATAGGTCTTGCCGGTACCGGCCGGGCCGACGCCGAAGGTGATGTCGTGGTCTTGAATCTGGCGCAGGTATTGCACCTGATGCGGCGTGCGGCCATGCAGATCGGCCTTGCGCGTCAGCAGCCCGGCAGACGGGTGCGCCGCCAGGGTGCGGCTGCGCAGTTCGATCAGGCCGAGCTGGATATCGTCGATCGATAGCGGCTCTTTCGCCAATTCGTAGAAATGCTGCACCGCCTTGGCCGCCAGCCGCGCCTGCGCCACCTCGCCGGCGACGCGGCAATGCTCACCGCGGCGCGCAATGGTCACGTCGTAAGCGGTTTCGATCTGGCGGATGTTCTCGTCGAGGGGCCCGCAGAAATTGGCCAGGCGCTCGTTGTCGAGCGGCGAGAGAACGATATCGAGGGACTTGGGCTTCGGGGTCACCGCCCAAGTATGCCTCAAGTCTGCCGGTGCCGCGAACCCCGCCGCAGCTTTCAGTCGCCGGCGGCCGCCTTGACTGTCGCCGGCGACTTGTCCGACCGCCCCAACTTGGCCGCAAACATCGCGGCAATGCCGGGGTAGTAGTTCTCGACACTGGCCTCGAAGGCGCCAGGCTGCACGCGCCATTCGTAATCGGCGGTATTGCCATAGCCCAGATCGACGCCGCCGCCCATGCGCCCCCCCCGACAGCACCGGCAACAGGCGCGAGGCGATGGTGATGGTGTTGCGCGCAACGTCGCCCTTGACGCTGACGCTGCCGCCGGTCCAGAAGCTGTGGTCCGCCTGTACCGCGCCGCAGAGGATGGTGATGCGCACCTTCATCACCGTGGCGGCGAGTTCCTGCGCTAGTTTTTCTTCCAGTTGCGGAATGCCCGCCGTGGCAAAACCGGCGCCGAAGCGGGTGCCGAAGGCCAGGAACAAGTCTTCCTTCGGCTTGCCGAACAGGTTAACCTCGAACTTCGGGATGAAGCCGATCTCGTTCATAAAGTAGAGCGGCAAGGCCTGGGCCGAGTGGTACATGCCCTTGCCGCCCTTGCCCTCTTCCTCGCGCGGCGCCGACGAGCTTGATCGACGCATTGGACGGAGCGCCGGCGAACATGGCGATGCCGTTGATCAAGGTCTCCGCCTTGGCCTCGGTGACATACTCGACCATGAACGACGGGATGACGACGCGGCGGATTCCGGCGAGATTCTCGCCGTTCTCGACTTCGACGAAACGCTCTGCCGCCAGCGCAGCGTCGGCTAGCGGATCGAATGCGGCGGAAGCGTCTTCGGCCAGCGCCGGAGCGGACCACGCGGCCAACAGCACAAGGAAGTAAGGGCGGTTCACGATAGCTCCATTCGACGATCGGGGCGCGCGCCGATTTAGTTGTTCGTCATTGCGACGGGATGCTGCGACTTGCTGCCGAAGACGACGATGCGGGACGCGCCGGGCAGGTAGAAGATGTTCTGCTGTAGGAAGTTCGGCTGCATCAGCGTTACGCCGGCCGGCAGCGTCAGTCCCGTGCCGTCATAGGACAAGCCATCCACAGAGGCCACCAGCTGCGACGACTTGATGCCGTAGTACTTGCCGCCGACCACGGCCGGGGCGCCGACGTAGAAACTCGGCCACGGCGTCGCCGCCGGCGCCGCATCCTTGGTCCAGGTGGCGAGATCGGTGCTGGTCCAGACGCTGGTGCCGGAGTACACCTTGAAGCCCTGAGACGTGGGGAACATGCTGCTGATGTTCTGTACCGGCGCACCGAGATCCACCGTGTGCGGCGTCCAGCTCACGCCGTCGCTCGATGTGCTGTAGAACAGGCTATAAATCCAGGTGCTCGCCGGCTTGGTCGTAAAGATGCCGTGTTGCGCCACCAGCGTGTTGCCGCTCTTGAAGATGGCGCCGCAAGCGTACTGGCCATTGACGCCGCCGGCGCCCGTCGTCGACGCCAGGATCTGGCCCGCAGTCCAGCTTTGGCCGCCGTCGGTGGAGGCCAGGGTGGTGCAGTCGTGCTTGTCGACGACGACGAAGCCATTGCTGGTGTCATGGATCGACATCTGCCCGATCGAGCCGCCGACGCAGGACGCCATCGTCTTGCGCGTCGGCGCACTCCAGCTGACGCCGTCGGTCGAGCGCGCAATGTCCATGCCGGTGCAGGCATTGGTCGCATCCGTTACCGGCGTCGCCGCCACCAGGACGCCGTTGCCGGCGGCGATGACCGCGGCATTGGTGATGCCGGTCGCGACTTGCGGCGCGCTCCAGGTCACGCCGTCGGTGGTGGAGGTGACGTTGTAGAAATAGTTCGAATGGCTGACGAAATTCCAGAGGAAGGCGTAGAGCTTTTGTCCGTCATAGACCGCCGGGCTCACCGACGCAGCGCCTGTGACTACCGACAGCCCTGTCGGCAAGGGGCGTTCGACCAAGGTGCCCGAGGACGAGGCGCCACCGCCAGACGTGCTGCCGCCCGAGGTACTGCCGCCTGAGGTACCGCCACCGGCGGTATTGCCACCTGAGGTGCTGCCACCTGAGGTACTACCGCCTGACGTATTGCCACCCGAGGTACCGCCACCGGAGGAATTGCTGCCACTGCCGAGAATCGCCGCCGCCAAGGTCGCGCCCAGCCGGCTGGTATCGATACTTGCACCCTGCGGCATCGCCGCGCTCAGCGACGCATTACCCGCCAAAGCCGTTTGCAGCGCGTTGGCCAGGAGCTCCGCCATGCTCGCCGTCGGGATGTTCAGACTGCCGGCTACCGTACCATCGGCATTCCTTCCGTCAAGTTTGCCGTCCGCCATATCGGCCTTCAGTTGCTGCAACATCGCCAGCGCCGGGCTGGCGTTGGCACTATCTGCCGTGCGTGCCGCCTGCGCCAGGGCCGCCAGGCGCGCCGCATACTTGCCGGCGGCGCTGGTCGGCAGCTGCGCGAGATCGGCGCGGCTGCCGACCAGTGTCGGCGGCGTCAGCAGGCCGCTCGCCAATTCCGGCGCCATGGCGTCGCGGATGGCATCGTTGGCGTTCTGGATCATTGCCGCCGTCAGTGCCGCATCGCCCCCAGCGGCGGCGCGCGCCGCCTGATAGGCCATTTCCGTCAGCGTTGTGACGCCGATGTCGGGCTGCACGGTGGCGGCCAGGGCGCGCATGACTTCGCCTGCCGGGAAGGCGACAACGACGCCGGCGGCCTCGTCGAAGTAGCTGGCGCCGGCGGCACCGGCGACCTCGACCAGCAGCGGCCCGCTGTAGGCAGCGTCGATGGCGATGGTGGCGGTGCCGCTGGTGGCGCCCGTCGTCGCGCTGCCGAGTGCGCTGCCGTCGAGCTTGCGCACGGTTACGATAGCGCCGACGAGTCTTCCCAGCGCCGGGGTCACCGTAACGTCCGTCGTCGCAGCGGCGCCGCTGCCACTGCTACCGCCGCCGCCAAGGCAGCCACCCAGCGCAATTGCGACGACGACCAGCATCGCCAGTTTCAGACTTGTTCCCGCATAACGTATTCCCATCGCTCGATCTCCAAGGTGGCGGCGCTGCCGCATATGACAAACAACGATGACGTCATTGTAGTGACCGGGATCGCCGCGACAATCCCGCGTTTGCGGGAGCTGCCGCCTCCCGCAAACGCGGGATTGATAGAACACGCCATTTCGCCGACACTATTTATTGTGCATTCCATGGCATACCCGGATCGCGCGCCGCGCCGGCACCGCCATGGCGCAGCAGGCAACTACCACCACTCTCGAAAGGAATCGTCCGATGAAAGTCAAAACAGGTGTTCTCCGTCGCGTTCTCGCCCTTGGCCTGCCGGTGCTGTCGCTAGCACTGGGCGGCTGTCTCGGCAGCAGCAGTTCGGATAGTTCGACCGCCACCACGACCACCCCGACGACTACCGAGACCGCAGCAACCACGCTGAGCGGCGTGGCCGGGGCCGGCCCCATCAACGGCCAGGCCTGTGCTTACTCCGTCGGCGCCGACGGCAGCGTCGGCAGCACGGCGCTCGGCTGCGCTGCCACCAATGCCGCCACCGGCGCCTACAGCATCAGCTTCAGCGGCTATGCCGGCAACGTGCTGGTGAAGGCCTTCGGCACCTATACCGACGAAGCCACCGGCCAAAGCCGGACCATCGCCGAAGCCAATGCCCTGCGCGCGCTGGTTTCCTGCGCCACCGCCGGCAGCGCCTGCCAAGCCGCGGTGACCCCGCTAACCGAAGCGGCCCTGCGCGGCGCCGAGACTCTCACCGCCGCCAACGTCGAAGCGGCTTACCTGCGGGTGGCCCAGGCCTACGGCCTCAATCCGAGCAACGCCGCGGATGCCGTCGCCAAGCTGGTCGGCACCATTCCCAACTTCAGCGCCCGTACCGATGCCGCCGCCGCGCGCTATGCCGATGTCTTGGCTATCGCCTCGCAAGCTCAGGCCACCTACTGCGGCGCGGCCAGCAGTTGCACGCTGGATAGCTACCTCGCTGCCATTCGCAGCGTTCTCGGTGCTAGCTCCGGCGTTACCAATATCCAAAGCGCAGTCGGCGCCGCCATCTCCGCCTGGAATGCCAATCCGCGCAACACTGCGGCCATGACCTGCACCTTTAGCGCTTCCGTGCTGACCTGTACCCTGCCGGCAAGCAGCTCGACCGGCGGCGGCGCCAGCGGCAACTATCGACTGACCATTACCGTGACGGCCAACGGCATTGCTACACCGGCCATCGTCATCAACAATATTCCCAGGCCGAGCGGCTCCAGCGAGTTCTGCGGCGACGCCACGGTGACACAGCAACTCAACACCGCGCTCAACGGCGTCGGCACCTGGACCATCAACAGTTGCAGCTTCTCCGGCAACAGCGGCACCATCAGCGCCACCGTCACTATCACCACGCCGATCAACTTCACCTTGCCGTATACGATCAGCTATCAGTACGCGGCGCTGTAAGCGCTAGTCGCGGGTGCTGCCGGGCTACAATCCGGCAGCCCCGCCATGAAGCCGCCATGAACCCGAAACTCACCCTGATCGTCGAGGACGTACCCGAGGCCGCCGAGTTGCTACGCCGCGTAGTGACGCAAGCCTTCGCCGGGACCGATATCCGCGACGTCGCCGACGTCGCCTCAGCGCTTCAAGTTTTGACCTTCGCCAAGCCCGACCTGGCACTGGTGGACCTGAGCCTGCCCGACGGCAACGGCCTCCAGGTGATCGAAGCCATCGGCCGCCGCTACTGCGACTGCGTCATTGTCGTCGCCAGCATTTTCGACGACGACGGCCACATCTTCCCGGCCTTGCAGGCGGGGGCGCAGGGCTATCTGCTGAAGTCGGATCCGGAGGAAAAGCTGGTGAATGGACTACTCGGCATCGGCGCCGGCCAGCCGCCGCTGTCGGCCGCCATCGCCCGGCGGTTGCTGGGCTTCTTCCAGGGACCGGCGGCGCCGCAGGGCGAAGCGCTGACGCCACGCGAACAGGAAGTGCTGCGGCTGTTGGGCCGCGGCATTCGCATCAACGCCATCGCCGACAGCCTCGGCATTTCGCGCCATACCGCCGGCGATCATGTCAAGAACATCTATCGCAAACTCAACATCTCGTCGCGCGCCGAAGCCGTCGCCAAGGCGGCGCGCCTAGGCATGATCGACTAGTCTTTTTGGATTAGGCGCGGCGCTGCTGGGGCCATACGGGATACCTATCCTGTATCCTACGGCGCCTTCCCGCCACCCCAGTACGGAGCATCATCGATGACCTTCGCCTCGTTTGCGCGCCGCAGCGGCATTCTCGCCGCCCTCGCTTGCCTGCCGGTCCAGGCCCAGACGCTGGGCAGCGCCCAGGACGCCTACCTGCTCACCGACCTACTGCCCACGGGCCGCAGCGCCGCCCGCGTCGAGGCGCGTTACGGCTATGCCAATCAGATTCTTGCGCCAAACGGCGACCATGTGCCGCTGTTCGGTGCCGCCAACAACCTGGCCATCGACGCGCGCACCATTCCGCTTCTGGGCCTGTTCGGCCCCGGCGCCACCCTCGGCACCACCCAGGTGCAAACCCACGCCAGCGGCCAGCGCTACCGCATGACGTTTGGCTTTGGCGTCAATGACGACCTGACCGTCGGCGCCATGCTGCCCTGGGGCCGCATCGACAACCGCGTCGATTTCGCCGTCGCCGGCGCCAATCTCGCCGCCAACCCATATTTCAATGCGGCGGCCGCCATCGGCCCGGCCAATTCACCCTTCGCCCCGCTCGCCATGCTGCCGCCGGGAACGCCGGCCGCCGGCACCGCCGACATCCAGAGGGTGCTCAGCGATCCGGCTTATGGCTACGGCTACAAGCCCATCGGCAACGTGCGTCACGAAGGCCTGCTCGACCCGGTGATCGGCCTGCGCTGGCGCATCGCCGCCGACGCCACGTCCGCCACCGTCCTGGCACCGGCCTTGCGCATCGGCAACGCGCAGAAGCGCGACCCCGACCAGATCTTCGACATGCGCCTCGAAGAAGGCACCACCGACCTGATCCTCGGCCTCGAACACATCCGCCAGATCGGCGAACGCGGCGACTTAAGCCTGGCCGGCAAATACACGCGGCGCACCCGCGACACCCTGAATGCACGCGCACGCGGCGTCGGCGAGTTCCTGGTGCCGCAATCGCGCACCGAAACCCTCGACCGACGCATGGGCGACATCTTCGAAGCCGCCGTCGAGGCCGGCTACCGCATCGACGCCTGGCGCCTGGCAGCCCGTCTCGACTATTCCGGCAAGGCCCAGGACCGTTACCACAGCGCCCGCGGCCAGGACGTCAGCGGCCTCGAAGCCGACACCGCCGGCCATTCCTACACCGCCTGGCTCGGCGCCAACTGGAGCGGCCTCAAAGCCTACGAAGCCGGGCGCCTGCCTATACCGCTGTTTTTCTCCGTCTATTACCGCCACGCCTTATCGGGCAAAAACGACATCCTGACGCGCGACTGGTATCTGACATTGACGTCGGTGTTCTAAGCAGAGCGGCGCTATCACATCTTTCGTAGTGATATCATCGACAACACAAGTCGAGGAATATCATCATGTCAGCCGTCACGGTCCGCAATCTTCCCGAAGCCACGCATCGCGCCCTCAAGCTGCGCGCAGCCGAACATGGCCGCAGCACCGAAGCTGAAATTCGGGAAATCCTCGAAGACGCGGTACGGCCAAAGGTTCGCCTCAAGATCGGCGCCGAGCTTGCCGCTTTCGGTCGGCAGCTAGGCGGCCTCGAACTCGACATCGAACGCGATCCGACCCCCACGGCGCCGGCGGCGTTCGAATGATCATCCTGGATACGAATGTCGTTTCGGAGCCGATGAAGCCCAGCGGCAATGCCGCCGTTCAGAGTTGGCTCGATCAGCAGGCCGCCGAAACCCTGTACCTGACGACGACGAGCCTTTCCGAACTGCTGAGCGGTATTGAGTTTCTTCCCGCAGGAAAGCGCAAGGACGGTCTCGCCACCGCCTTGAACCGACTGCTCGAACGCCTCTTCGGGCCGCGTATTTTGTCGTTCGACGTCAAGGCGGCGACGATCTATGCGCCGCTGGTCGGCCGCGCCAAGGCCGGCGGTTGCATCCTCGCGGTTGCAGACGCCCAGATCGCCGCGATTGCCGCGGCGCATGGCTTTGCGGTCGCCACCCGCGACACCGCACCATTCCTGGCTGCCGGAGTGACGGTTATCAATCCCTGGACGGCATCCTAAGCCTGGCGCGCCGGGAGGATCACGCCGCAGCGAAACGCGTGCGCGGCACGCGCAGACGGACGCGGCAGCCGCGTTCGTCGGCCCGCTCCCAGTGGATATCGGCGCCCAGTTGCTCGGCGCGATGGCGCATGTTGCGCAGGCCCTTGCCGATGCGTGCCGGTACGCCGGCGAAGCCTATGCCGTCGTCCTCGATCACGAGTGCTAGTTCCTGTTCGTCATGGTCGACGCGCACCTTCACCTGGCCGGGCTTGGCATGACGGATGGCATTGGATACGGCCTCCCGCATGATGCGGCCCAAATGGAGCGCGTCGCCGGCTTTGACCACGGTATCGGGCAGGTCGGCGGCTTGATGCCAGTCGAGGCCGATGCCGGCGTCGGCCAGGCGCTGCTCGATTTCCTGGCGCCAGTCGGCGCATAGGGCGCACAGCGGCGTATCGCCCTGAGCGGAGCGTGAGACCACATCGCGCAGGTCTTGAAGCGCCGAGCGCGCCAAGTCGGCGCGCAAGCGGTTCTCGGCACCGATGACGAGGGCCAATAGCTTGGCGCCGATGTCGTCGTGCAGGTCGCGGTAAATGCGTTCGCGCTCATCGGCCGCGGCCTGGGAGCGCTCCAGCTCCTTTTGCTGTTCGAAGCTCTGCTGCAAGGCTTCGCGGCCGGCTTCGACGCGATCTTCGAGGTCGTCGCGCAGGGCTTCCAGCTCGGTCATGGCGCGAACGAAGCGCCGTACCAAATGGCCGGCGAGAAACAGGAAGGCGAGCGGCGCGGCGTAGGCGCTGATGAAGTACTGCTCGTGCAGCAGCGTGCTGCGTTCCGCCGCCGAAATCCAGTGGTTGGGCAGTTCCAGAAACCAGTCGTGCAGCCCCCCGCCAACGATGGCCGCCAGCACGATGGTCAGCAACAAGGCATCGCGCCGGCCGCTTACGCGCCAGCGGCGCGTCACGTGGATGGCACAGCCGATACCCACCGCCAGGCCGAAGCCGTGGGAGACGCGGAAGATGTCGAACAGCACCAAAGGCTCATCCAGGCTAGCCAGGGCGGCAACGGCGGCGACCAGCGGCACGCCGAGAATGAGCCGTTCCAGGCGGCGATGACGCTCACCGAGGAAGCGCAAGCAGAACACGACCAGGCAGGCGATCCAGCCGTCGGCGCTGCTGTGGGCCAGCCAGCGGAACAGCTCACCCGGCAGCGGCGGATCGCGCACGAACAGGTAGGCCGCAAGCTGCGACCAGAACAGGCACGACAGCCCGAACCAGAGGTAGGCGGCGTCGTTGTGCCGCTGCCACCACAAGCCGAGCATGAACAGGCCACAGGCGGTGAGCAGGAGCGCCAGGGCCGCCGACACCTCGACCTGAAGGAAGTAGCGGCGCTCGAACTGCGGCCGCAGCAGCGCATCCGGCCCGACCTGGGGCGGCGCCAGCATGGCGTAGCCGGGCGAGGCCTTGAGGCGCACCAGCACTTCGTTCTCGCCGTCGCGCCATAGGCCGGCGGGCAGCGTGAAGTAGAGCGGCCGGTTCCAGTTGCGCGCCACCGGCTCTTCCATGCGTCCGCCATCGCCGACGAACTCGCCGTTGAACCAGACAGCGGCGTTCATATGCAGTCGCCATAGCAGCAGGCCCCATACTTCCCGTGGCCGCTCGGCGCTGAAACGCAGGCGATACCAGCCGCCCAAATGTCCCGGCACCGCCTCCTCGCGCCAGAAGGCCGGCAGCTCGACTGAATGCCAGGCCGGATCGTCAGCACGCGGCGGTGTGGCGCCCTCGTCGCGCAGCAGGTCGGCACGCAGCAGCTCGATCACCGGCGACGCCGTGGGCGCGGATGGAGGCAGACCGCGTGCCGGCGCCAGACCGCACGCCAGCAGGCAGGCCGTCAACAGGAACAGTTTGCGCAGCATGGTGGAAGGATACTTCCTGGGGGCGGCGGTGCCTATCCCCGGAATCCGGGATGGTTTAGGTACGACGAAGGCCTTACCGCGCCGACGGGACGGACAACCGTAGCTCGATCTCGTCCAACACCTCGAACACATCGACCGGCACTTGTGCGCGCACCGCTTCGCTCCCGCCTTCGTGCCGATGGTGAGGAAAAGTCACTACCTCACGATGATGCGGCGCGTTGTCCCACCGACAGATCGGGACGCCTTCGCTGCGCTGCCAATGGAAGCTGTACTTCTCCACGACCACTGCGTTGGCGCGGCACCGGAAACGCTCGACCAGTTGTAACTCGCTACCGTCGGTCAGTACGCAACGCACTCTGAAATAGCCGATATCGCCGACCGTCTCTTCGTGTTGATAGTGGAACGAAGCGACGGCCGGTGACAAGATGAGCCGGGCACGCAGGGAGTCGAGACGCTGCCCGACGGCATCAGACACCGGCCCGTTCCAGTTCGCCGACCTTGCGTTCGGCCTCAGCTTTTAGTGCGGCGAAGGCTTCCCAGTCGAACCATTCGACGCCATCGCCAAGATCGCCAGCCTCGAATCGTTGCAGAAAAACAGCAGTACTCATGCCATGACGGCGCTCCATTTCCTGAAGCTTGTCGCAGTACCCGGCGAGCTTCTGCCGATATTGATCGGCAACCGCACCGAGCACCTTGTCCAGCATCGAGGCGAGCTGGGCGTCATTGGCCACAACCGTTTCGAGCAAATGCAGTTTCTCGGCGATGGCGTTCATGGCACTACCCTAAATGGCTTGGATCGTCGAAACAGTATAGCTGCCCCAGCAAGGATCTTGTCACGCCAGTCGCTCCCCGCCTGGAGCTACTTTGCGATGGATACCTCGCCGCGCAAGCTGTGCGGCAGCGCCGTGACGATGCGTACATC
>Ga0265327_10005066_pt1 | contig 11238 bp, 6 predicted proteins | sample 41621metaG_FD_202089 | JGI IMG/M metagenome (GOLD analysis project Ga0265327, IMG submission 202089) | Rhizosphere microbial communities from Carex aquatilis grown in University of Washington, Seatle, WA, United States - 4-16-21 metaG | ecosystem: Host-associated > Plants > Roots > Rhizosphere >...
CAAGTTCGACTCCGGTGTCTCTCAGGACGACTTTGGGATCGAGATCAATCCCCTTGGCGAGGGCTCGCAGGGTCCACAGACCTTCGAAGTCGGCCCGGGGCTTGATCTGAATGAAAATATCTGCCGCCTTGGCACTTTTGGTTCGGCGAACATCAACGATCACGCAGGTACGATCCTTGCGGCCGTTGGGAAGAAACATCCCCTTGGGCATCAGGCTGTACTTTGTGAAGTGCCGTGGATGACTCTCTGCCGGATTGGAACCCCAGAACATGATCAGATCACCGCGGTTCGCCACTTCGCCGAGCGAGCAGGTGACTTCGCCAACCCCCTGGAATGCCATCCCGGATGGGCCGTGACAGACACTGGTTGTGGTATCGATTGTTCCATTGATCCAGTCGACGATGCTGACCGCGACTCGCTGTGCTTCGCAGGGTGAATCGCTCAGCCCGTAAATGATCGGATACTTGCCCCCCGTCAGGATCTGGGCTGCGCGATCGTAGCCCGCTTCCAGCGTGGCGGGTTGACCATCGATCAGGCAACTGGGGCGATCTTCGATGCTGTGGTTCAGGAACCAGGCTTTGCCAAGAACGCAGGCCCGCTTCGCTTCGATGATATGGTTGTCCTGAACCGTCAGGTCGATGTCATCGCAGACGCATCCACAGAACGTGCAGGTGGCATCCTGCACAATCTTCAATTCGCCCTTCGGCGCGGCGGTAGCTTCGGTGGCAGTCGTGACCATTTTGAAGATCCCAGTCGGTTGGACTTGTTGAGATGGCTGGACGTAACGTTTTCCCGTGAAATGGGAAAGGGCGGCCTGAGTGATATGTCCCCATTCTGATCCGATGACAAACCAGACGCAACCGCCGCACGGTTGTTCGGGATCACGAAGGGCAAAGTTCTGAAGAACGGGCGGGCAAAATCCAGGGCAGCGGACGGCGTTGAACTCAGGAGACCTTTTCCATGCTGACGTCCATCCCCTTGCTGGTCGGCATTCCCGAACCGTGGGTATCACCACCCATCAGCTGGCTGGAAATATTGCCATAGGCGATAAACAGCATTCCTTCCGGAAGTTCGTCTTTCTTGGCAGGGGTGATGTTCACTTCGACCACCTGCCCCTCTTCGCCGGTCAATCGCACGCGGTCGCCGTCGACCAGGCCCAGTCGAGCCATATCCCCGGGAGCGACCTGCAGAGTGTTGATTTCCCGCTGGTACTTTTCGAGGAACTTCCCTTCGCTGATGCCGCACCCCTGGTCGGCGGTGCGACCGGGAATCAGGATAAATGTTTCAGGCATGAGCTGCTTCTCGTGAATGAGTCAAGTGGGCCGATGTTCCTCAAGAAGCGTCATAGATACCTCATCGAGACTCAATCGTCGATGCTGAATTCCCGTTCGGGCAACCATCCCTCCACCGACCACCCGCGCGCCAGATTGTACGCCTGGATCAGCGCCGACAGACGCTCGGGCGAGAGTTGAGAACGAGCATCTTCGGGCAGCGGTTGCCGGAGCAGGCGCGGGGGGAGAGTATCCTCGTCGGGAGTCCAGCCTGCCAGGATGTTGAATTTCTTGCGTGCCGTCACGATGCGTCGCGCGGTGCCGCGAAGTTCATCGGCGGAAACATTCCAACCGGTCACCAGTCTCAGCATTTCGGCCGACTCGGCGAAGAAATCACTGAAGACACCCCGCAGGAACTTGCACAGGATCAGCGAATCCATCACGGCGGCCCGGTCTTCTGTTTCGATGGCCAGCACCGCGGCCTCGGGACCAACCTGTCGCCGATCAACCGCATCGGAAAAGTCGACTTCATAGGCGCCTGACCGGTTGTGATCCGCACCGCGTGAACCGACGGCAAATCCCAGGGCCATCGTCTGCAAACCGCGCGGGTCGTATCCGGGGATCTCCAACCCCTTCACCTGAGGGGCAAAATCAATCGTGTTTCTGCCGATCGTCTGCGCCATTTGACGACTTCCCAGGGCCAATAGCGCCCCGATCCCCTCGCCGCTGGAAATCAAATCCAACCCCTTCAGCAGGGCGGCTCCCTGCCCGAAACGGAGCCAGGGCGCGTCGAGATCTCCACGTTCGGCGCATTCCATTGCGAAGGCAATCGTGCCTCCCGCGCTGATCGTATCGATGCCCAGTTCGTCGCAGCGTCGCGAGGCTTCCAGCACGACCTGGGGATCATCGATGCCGCACAGCGGGCCGAGGGCGAACAGGTTTTCATATTCAAGCCTGACCGAACCCTGTCCGTTCTGCAGGCTGTAAAGATGCTCGCATCCGATCGTACAGGCGGCGCACGACGCCCGCGTCCGTTCGCGGGCGACACCCAGTTGTTCGGGAGAGATGGCATCGGCCCCAGGAAAACTCCCCTGTTGGAAGTTGCGTGTCGGCAGCACGTTCAGCCGATTAAAGGTCAACAGGTTGGATGCCGTTCCCAGTTCCCGGTATTTCGCGGTCGCGGGCCCAAACGATTTCTCGGAGAGCCGTTTTGCGAACTGGACCAGTTCCGCGGATGAGGCCCAGTCGCAACGGCGACTTCCCCTGACGGCGATCGCCTTGACGTTTTTTGAGCCCAGGATCGCTCCGCTGCCACCCCGGCCAGCGTGCCGCCCGTCGTGGGAGATGGTGGCATACCGGACCAACCGTTCGCCGGCCGGCCCAATCGTCGCACATTGAAAGTCGCGTCCCAACCTGCTGCGAACCCGCTCCTGTGCTTCGTGGTTGGCAAGACCGACCAGATCACTGGCATCTTCAAGGCGGACATGGTCATCATCGATCACCAGGATGGAAGGGTTTGCCGCACGTCCCACCAGGAGAATGGCGTCATGTCCTGTCTTCTTCCCGGCAATCGCAAATCCGCTGCTGGCCAGGGAATCGTTGATCCGCCCGGTGAGCGGGCTTTTGCTGACAACCGCGAATTTCGCCGATGTCGTGAGGGGACTGCCGACGAGCGGACTGAAGACGAATGCGATCGCGGCATCAGGAGAGATGGGATCCGCCCCGGCTGCGTCCTCTTTCAACAGCAGTGCGACACCCAGTCCACTGCCGCCGAGGAATCGCCGCAGAAACGTGTCATCCAGTTCCCTGCGGACCGCCAGGCCAGTTGTCAGGTCAACACGCAGGTAACAGCCGTGATATCCCGGGGTCGCGCTCGGCACAGGATTCTTCACTCCACTTGAGGTGCGTGACGCCTGCAAGACATGACGCCGAACGAGACGCCATTGATCCCACTGACACGGTGGGATCAGCCTCCGGCATCCACCGACAGCAGCAACACGGAATCGCCGGATTTCAAGATCGTCTCGGGAGCGGTGACAAACCGATCGCCTCCAAGATTGGCTGTAAACCCGGGTCGTAACTGGCGACCGTCAATGCACGATGTCGCCAGCGATGGGTACCGAGTGGCCATTTCGGACAGGACATCGCCCAGGCAGTCACCACTCGCCGTCGTGCGTGCGATTCCAGCCCGTTCACGCGGAATTCCAAACAGTTCGACAACAACCTGCATCGCACACCATCACTTGGTTCCAGACACTGTTTCGAAACGGAATCATAGGGGCCGTCCCGGGAACTGGCAACGAGCGAGATTGCCGGAATCAGGCGGTGGATGTTCGGCGTATGCCACTTGGCCCGAAGTATTTTGAACGCCGCGATTGGCCCGTCGATGTGGCAGGTTGGTAAACTGACTCGCGACGAGGCGCCATTCCATGTTCGAAAACCATCGAATCCCGTTCTGCGGCGGCCGTGAATGTTGATAGAGAAAGCGAATGATGGCATCGAGTTCCAACCACCCCAACGCGGATGTTCGGATGCGGGGATTCGCGCAGCGTTCGACGGTCGAACAGGCTCTGGCCTGGATCGATTCGGTGCTGCCCAACCTCGATGCCCTTCCCGTGGAGACGGTCGATTTGATGCATGGCGCAGGGCGGGTGCTGGCGGAGGACCTGATCAGTCGAGTCGATGTCCCCAGTTTCGCGCGTTCTATGATGGACGGGTTTGCCGTCCGCAGCGAACAGACCTACGGAGCGACCTCGTATAACCCGCTCCCCTTGCAAATCATCGGCAACTCACTGCCCGGGAATCCGTACAGAGGACTGACGGAGAAGCCGGACTCAAGCATCGTCGAGATTGGGCAGGCGGTGCGGATCATGACGGGGGCTCCCCTTCCCGACGGGGCCGATGCCGTGATTCCGGTCGAGAATACCGAAGTTCAAGGATCGATGCTGCTCGTGATGGGCGAGGTCTCCTCTGGCAAGCATGTCGGGCAGGTGGGCGAAGATGTTCACGCCGGTGATGTCATTCAATCGGCAGGAAGGCAGCTTCGACCGCAGGACCTCGGAGTCATCTCTTCGGTCGGAATTGCCCAGGTCAAGGTGATTCGCCAGCCACGTGTACGGATCATGATCACGGGGAATGAGTTGCTGCCTGCCGGGACGTCCCCCGAGGGATATCGAGTGGCCGATGCGAACGGCCCCATGTTGCATGCTCTGGTCATGCGCGATGGGGGCCTGCCAATTTCCTCGGGAATCGTTGGCGACCGTCCGGACGATTTGCGGTCTGCTCTGCACGATGACGCCGATGTGATTCTTGTCTCGGGAGGATCGAGCGTCGGGCAGGAAGACTTCGTCCCCAAGCTTCTGGCGGAAGCGGGAGAACTGGCAATTCATGGTATTGCGATGCGCCCCAGCAGTCCCGCGGGAATGGGGCGACTGGGACATCGGCTGATTTTCCTGTTGCCTGGGAATCCGGTTTCGTGCCTGTGCGCCTACGACTTTTTCGCGGGTCGCGCCATTCGAGCGCTCGGTGGCCGCAATCGCGATTGGCCTCATCGGCGTCAACGTGGCGTGCTGACGCGCAAGCTGGTCTCGACTGTGGGACGCGTCGATTATGCCCGCGTCCTGATCCAGGGAAACGCCGTCGAACCGCTCGCCATCAGCGGGGCCTCGGTCCTCAGTTCGACCACGCGGGCCGACGGATTTGTCATCGTCCCTGCGGACAGCGAAGGCTATCCGCAGGGTTCTGAAGTTGAGGTCTTTTTGTATCAGTGAGGCGACGATCGGATGCCCGACCAGGATCAATTCCTTGATGTGATTGACCGAGATGAAGCTGAACGCCGATTCCGCGCGGCGCTGCGCCTGCAGCCAGTCGGCTCCGAGCGGATCCGCGTGGCAGAAGCCCTGGGGCGAGTTCTGGCGGATGACATTGTCGCCAGGGTCGATGTCCCATCGTTCGACCGTTCCAACTTTGACGGGTTTGCCTTGCGGGCCGGAGACACCTTCGGCGCCAGCGAATTGACCCCGAAGCGCGTCCGCCTGTTGCAGGGAACACTGGATGCGGGAACCGAACCGACGTTCCCCGTGAATTCCGGTGAGGCGATCGCGATCTCAACGGGTGGAATGGTTCCGCGCGGCGCCGATGCCATTCTGATGATCGAACACGCCGATGTCATGGATGGTCAGGTGCTGGTGCGACGACCGGTCACGCCAGGTTCAGGAGTTTCGTTTGCCGGGACCGACATTGCGACAGGCGAGACCGTCCTTCGCGCGGGAATGTTACTGACCAGTCGCGAAACGGGAGTCCTCGCGGCACTGGGCGTCACGGAGATCGACGTCTGGAGAAAGCCGCGCGTCGCGATCATTTCGACTGGGAATGAAATCATTCCGCCGGGGACACCGATGCGTCCCGCCGCCGTCTATGATTCCAATTCTCAGATCCTGGCGGATGCCGTTCGGGAATTGGGGGGGCTGCCGCGATTCTGGGGAATCGTACGGGACAACACGGATGAACTTCGGGCGATGCTGCACGCCGCACTGGCGGAATCGGATGTCGTGCTGCTGTCAGGAGGAACCAGCAAGGGTGAGGGAGACCTCTGCTACCGCGTTGTCGCGGAATTGTCTGACCCAGGGATCGTGGCCCATGGCGTCGCACTGAAGCCGGGAAAGCCGTTATGCCTGGCAGTGACAAACGGTCGACCCGTCGTGATCCTGCCCGGGTTCCCGACCTCGGCGATCTTCACATTCCACGAGTTTGTTGCGCCCGTCATCCGGATGCTGGGTGGGCAACCACTGGAATCGCGAGAAAGCCTGTCCGCCACTCTCGCCGTGAAGATCAATTCAGAAATCGGCCGGACGGAATATCTGCTGGTGGGACTGGTCCAATCGGACGAAGGGCTGTCCGCGTTTCCCATGGGGAAGGGATCCGGTTCGGTGACCACCTTCAGCCGGGCGGACGGGTTTGTCACAATCCCCCGGCACACTGAAATTATTGAAGCAGGGCAACCGGTTGAGGTGCACCTGATCGGTCGACGACTGGAAGTGGCCGACCTGATCGTGATGGGAAGTCACTGCGTGGGACTCGACTTCCTGCTATCGCAACTGCAAGGCCGCGGCGTCACCAGCAAACTGCTGAACGTGGGCAGTTCCGCGGGATTGCTGGCGGCCAAACGAGGGGAATGCGATCTCGCCGGGGTTCATCTGCTGGATGCTGCGACAGGGGAATACAACGTCCCGTTCCTGTCGGACGCCGTGCAGTTGATCCAGGGGTATCGCCGTCAGCAGGGAATTGTGTATCGGCGGGGTGATGTGCGTTTTGAAGGGAAGTCCATTCCAGCGATTGTGCAGATGGCGTCGAGCGAACCATCGTGTGTGATGGTCAATCGAAACCAGGGGAGCGGAACTCGAATCCTGATCGACCGACTGCTGGCAGGGGCCAGGCCGAGTGGATATGCGGTCCAGCCATCCAATCACAATGCGGTGGCGGCAGCGATCGTGCAGCATCGCGCAGACTGGGGACTGGCCATTCAATCTGTGGCTCGAACAAATGGACTGGCGTTCATTCCCTATCTGGAAGAACACTACGATTTCGTGGTTCCGACCGGGCGAATGAATCGACCTGCCGTTCAAGCGTTTCTCGCACTGTTGAATGAGCCGCCGATTCTTCACAGGTTTCACGAACTGGGATTCCGCCGCGGTACGCACGAGACCGAGACAAGCTGATCGGAAGTCCGAATCGCGCCCCTCAGACGGATCGGCATCGCTGGATTTGTCGTGCCGATTCGCGTTACAACCATCAGTGAACTTCTCAGCGGGCACCAAGGAGTCTGTCGATGCATCCCGATCAGTCCATGCCGGAATTCTCGCGCCGCGACTTTCTGAAGCGGACCGTTCTCACGACGGCCGCAGGATGGAGCCTGCTTGTGCCTCAGGCGATTCAAGCGGCCGAGGCGGCTGAGAATCTGCGGATCGCCACATTCAAGTTTGATGTCACACCGCCGAAAGGGCACGGCTGTTGTGGTGGCTGGATCAAACCGATCGAAGTCGTTGACGACGGACTGGAAGCGGTCGGGATTGTGTTGCTGGGGGCAGGAGCGCCGATTGTGCTTTGCGCCGTCGATTGGACAGGATTGCTCAATGAAGCGCATGTCCAGTGGCGGACGGCACTGGCGGAAGGAGCCGGAACGACGCCGGATCGCGTGGCGGTGCATTGTGTCCATCAGCACAACGCTCCCATGGCCTGCGTGGAGGCAGAACGGATCATTGAGGCCGAGGGGGACTTGCCGAATTTGCTGATGCTCGACTTCTTCCAGCAGTGCCTGAACCGGGGACGCAGTGCCGTGAAAACGGCGATCGAGCAGGCGCGGCGGGTGACTCATGTGGCACACGGTCAGGCCAAAGTGGTTGGAGTCGCCTCGAACCGTCGAGTCAAACGCGATCATGACGGCAAAGTCCTCGCGATGCGGGGCAGTGCCTGCAAGGATGAGACGCTGATCGCCATGGACGAGGGATTGATTGATCCCTACTGCAAAACCGTCGCGTTTTATGATGGCGGCGCGAAGCTGGCGGCTCTGCACTATTACGCGGTTCATCCGATGAGCTACTACGCGGACGGTCGCTGCAGCAGCGATTTTGCAGGTCTGGCGCGAAAGCAGCGGCAGCAGGATGAACCCGACTGCCTGCACGTCTACTTCACCGGCTGTTCGGGAAATGTCGCGGCGGGGAAATACAACGATGGTTCGCCCGAGGCGCGGAAGACGCTCACGAAGCGACTGTACGACGGGATCGTCGCGTCGGAATCACAGCTTCAGCGGATCGAGCTGAAGGGGCAAACGCTGGCCTGGAAAACGGCCGAGATCCTGCCTCCTCCGCGGTCATCGCTGCACGCCGAGACAATTGCCCGGCAGATCTCGGACAAATCCAATTCGGTCGTGAATCGGAATCGGCCGTCGTACATGCTTTCGTGGCTGCGACGTGTGGAAAAGAAGATCCCGATTGTGCTGAGTTCGCTGCACCTGGGAGGGATCAAGCTGCTGCATCTGCCGGCCGAAATGTTCGTGGAATATCAGCTGAGGGCCCAGCGATTCCAGCCCGAACATTTCGTCTGCACTGCCGCCTACGGAGATGGGGGACCCTGGTACATCCCGGTCAAGGAGGAGTACCCGAATGGCGGTTATGAGGTAAGCGTCGCGTTCTGCGAACCGGAAATCGATGATCTGATCACGGCAGGCATGCAGCGAATCCTGCCAGGTTGAGTCTGCCCGATTCAATTCGCCTCAACGACCCATCGGCCGAAATGTCGGCCGATGAGCCCATGGCAGAGCAACCTCGGATCCCCGTCAGATCCACGTGTCAATGTGGGTGAAGACTTCATCCACGGCCTTGTCGGTAATCGTGTCCTGCAGCGAGTTGGCCAGGAACCAGTCCTGCCCTCCGTTCCCGGTCAGGTAATCGGCAGAGTTGTCATTGGTCGTGGTCGAGGAGCTGAAAACGAAGGTCGTGTTGGCGCCTCCCGCTGTCACTCCCGTCAGATGATCAATGCGTAACGGATAGGTCGCGGCAGACGACCACTCAGACATCAGGATCTGCAGAACAGCGGTGTCGGTATCATAGATCGTTGACCCCGACAGCAGCAGGTCATCGCCAGTCCCACCTAGTAGCAGATCCGCGCCCGTGCCGCCGATCAGGATGTTCCGACCGCTGATTCCCTTCAGGGTGTCATTGCCGATCCCGCCGATCAGGACGTCGTTGCCACCGTTCCCCGTGATCGTATCATCGCCGCCGTTGCCGCTGAGCACGTTGTTGGCGGCATTGCCGGTGATCTGGTCATTGCCGGAACCGCCGAGAGCATTCTCGAAATTGGCCGACTGACCCGCACCGGCCTGAACAATCCGGTGGTCCATCGTGGCCAGCGCGGTATCGCTGCTCAAGTTCACGTTCACTGCCGTCGTCAGGGAACTGAAGTCGAGGGTGTCATTACCCTCGGATCCCAGTTCCAGAACTGTGTCAACCTGGTTGACTGTGGCGGCGAAGAACAGGTACCTGTCATCGCCGGTGCCACCCGCCAGGGTGTTGAATCCGTCATCTCCGTCGAGCAGGTCGTTCCCCGCGTCCCCTTTCAGGTAGTCGTCACCGAGGCCGCCGATCAGCACGTCGTCATTGTTGCCACCTTTCAGCAGGTCGTTCCCCTGTCCACCATCGATCTGATCGTTTCCGTCACCACCGGAAATGGTGTCGTTGCCACCGTTGCCATAAATCACGTTGGCTGCGGCATTCCCCGTAATGGTGTCGTTGCCCGCCCCGCCAAACACGTTTTCGATATTGGCCGACTGGCCGGCGGAGCCGACTTTCACAATCCGGCGACTCATTGTTGCCAACGCCGTATCACTGGTGAGATTGACCGTCACAGCGGTCGTCATCGCGGCAAAATTCAGCGCATCCGCGGCGTCACCGGCGAGTTCGACAATCGTATCCACCTGATTCGTCGACGTATCGCTGAACGCGTAGACGTCGTTGCCAGTATTTCCGGTCAGCGTATCGTTGCCATCGCCGCCGTTCAGCCAGTCATCACCGATGCCGCCCACCAGGGTGTCGTTGCCACTGCCGCCTATTAACAGGTCATTTCCGGCAGCGCCATTCAGAGTGACTCCCTGCGTGACCGCGGCGTTCACGCGAATGGTGTCGTTGCCCCCCATTCCGTAGGCGGTCAACGCCGTTCCGGTTGCCAGACTGTTGATCTGGATGGAATCGTCGCCTGAAAAGCCAAAGATGTTGATCGACGTGACTTGTGCCGGGGTGAATTGAGTCAAAATCCCGGCCACCACGATGTTGAGCGTGGCTCCCTCATTCACCGTGATTACGTCGACCTGGGGCGTCCCGAAGACGTTGAGCGTGGTCCCGGTCAGTTGCGCATATCCCCCGACGTCGCGGGTAATGGTATTGCTGAGGTAGGCTCCATCGGTGGCTTGGAAGCTGATGGTCCTTGTCGCAGGACTCTGGCTGGTGCTGGAGTAGGTGACGGATCGCAGCGCCGCCTGATAGTTGGCGACGGTATCCGTCCCCGTTAAGGTCAAGGTGCCCGTACCGGAATTGAAGACGCCGGTGATATTGGCCGTATTCGCGAACGACAACACATCCCCGGTCTGGTAGCCCGCCGAGATCTGGATCGTCGCACCCGTCAGTGACGCGGAATCGAGGTCGTTGACAGTCAGTGAGGATGTGATCACGGTCGCCGGGCCATTCGGCGGATAGGGGGCCGGCGTCGCCTCAATGCCCGCCAGCGCCGGCGGAGAGATTTCATAGGCTCCGATATCCGGGGTTGCGTCACGCAGCACACCGCGCTGGTCAACGGTCGGCGCGCCAACGGTGGTCCCGGCATTTCGAGCGGGACTGTTCGATGCCAGAGCCATGGTCTGTGTGTAGCCACCATTGTTCGCCAGCGGTCCCAACAATGGATCCTGTCCAAGGATATTGTCCGCAACGGTGGCTCCGTTCAGTGTCGTTAGCCCCGTGTTCTGGATCAGACTGTTGGTGACACTCGTAAAACCGCCGTTCAGTATGAGCAGATCGTCCGGCGTGCTGTTGGCGGTATTGCCGGAAAAAATCGTATTGGAGATGTCAAACGTCGGAGAGTACCCGGCATGGACCATCAAACCACCACCGCTCGTGGTGGCGGTGTTATTCGCAATTGTCGAATTGCGAATGATCATGGGGGTATCGGCGCCGTAGAGATAGACGCCGCCACCCACGTTGGCCTGATTTCCTGTGATCGTACTGTTCTCGATCGTGAACGACCCGTTATCCATGCTGTACAGGTAGATCCCGCCCCCCTTGCCGGCAGCGGTGTTCCCCGAAATGGTCGAACGAGTGATCACGACGTCATGATCGGGATCATAGAAGTAAATCCCGCCCCCATCGCCTGAGGCCTGGTTCCCCGAGATGGTCGAATCTTCGATCGTCAGCAGTCCGCCCGT
>Ga0265327_10005067_pt1 | contig 11237 bp, 11 predicted proteins | sample 41621metaG_FD_202089 | JGI IMG/M metagenome (GOLD analysis project Ga0265327, IMG submission 202089) | Rhizosphere microbial communities from Carex aquatilis grown in University of Washington, Seatle, WA, United States - 4-16-21 metaG | ecosystem: Host-associated > Plants > Roots > Rhizosphere...
GCCTGGCCATCGACGACTTCGACGGCGGCAGTTCCTCGTTGGCCCAGCTGGCCACGTTCCCCGTCAACACGGTCAAGATCAACCGGTCCTTCCTGCAACTGCTCGGGCCGACCGACGAGCTGCACCTGCTCATCTCGGCGATCGTGAGCATGGCCGAGGGCCTGGGCCTCGAGTGCGTGGTCGGGGGGGTGGAGACCTCGCACCAGAGCCGTGTGCTGCTCCAGCGGGGCGCCTCGACCGCCCAGGGCTTCTACTTCAGCCCACCGCTGGCGGCCGGTGCCGTCCACCAGATGATCGAGACCCTGGCCGCGGCGACCGCCGATCCCCAGCACGCCGAACTGGCCGCCGGCTGAGGTTCCAAGGGCGCCTGCGCCCACCATCCCCCTCCCAGGCAGGGACGGGCAGTAGGTTCATCCCATCTCGGAACGGGGCACGACCCCGTCTGGCGTGGGACACCACGAGAGCTGAGAGGAGCCGTCATGGCGGAGTACGAGGGGTACTGCGTGAAGTGCCGTGAGAAGCGAACCTTCGACGGCCACGAGGTCGAGCTGGCCAATGGCCGGCGCGCCGCCCAGGGCACCTGCCCGACTTGCGGCACCAAGATGAACCGCATCCTGGGCAAGAAGTCCTAGGTACCGGCGCGCCGAGCACGGCGCACCACGACCGCGGCTCTGGGCGCGGCGCGACACCCCCGCTTCAAGAGTCGGTGCCACATGGCGCTGTAGAGTCCGCTGTTGTTGTTGCGACAGCAACGGGGCGTGGCGCAGCCAGGTAGCGCATCGCGTTTGGGACGCGAAGGTCCCCGGTTCAAATCCGGGCGCCCCGACTGGCTACTCGAGCCCGCGAGCCGATCTGGCGGCACGAGACGGCAAGGGACCGCTCGAGTCGTGCGTGGGTCCTGACGAGCTGACGGTGCGCGTGGGGGCCGGGACGGCGGGCACGTACCGCCGCCGCAGCCGCGTCCGCCAGAAGATGGTGACGAGGTCGCCCAACATGCGCGAGGCGGTGCTCATCGAGACCGTGCTCGAGCCTTGGCGGTTGACCGGCACCGGTACCTCACGAAGGTTGGTGTGACCAAGACCTCGGGCGGCCACGATCAGCTCGAGATCGAAGGCAAACCCGTCGAGCGACGTCCGGGGCAGGGCGTCGCCGAGCACGTCGGCGCGGAAGAGCTTTACGCCGGTCTGGGAGTCCACGGAGAGGCCGAACAGCACCCGCGCCAGCCACCGCCACGCCACCGACCCCACCCTCCTCGACCACCGGGTGCCCTCCTTGGCGCTGCCCTGCTTGGAGCCCAGAACGGCGTCGGGATCCTCCGAGGCGGCCACCCGCACGAGCTCCACCATGGCGGACGGCGGGATGTCCCCGTCGGCGTCGATGAACCCGACGTAGCGGCCGGTCCCCAGCTGCATCCCGGCCCGTAGCGCCGCCCCCTTTCCCCGGTTGGCGTCGAAGGCCTCGACCCGGAGTTCTGCGACACCGAGGTCGGCGATGGCCTGAGGAGGAGGGTCCGTGCTTCCGTCGGACACCGCGATGATCTCGAAGCTCCACCCGTCGGCACCAAGGGCCGTGGCCAGACCCTCGATGGTCGAGGCCAGCGGCTCGCCGGGGTTGAAGAAGGGGACGACCACCGACACGTCGAGCGCGCAGGGCTCGGCGTCGCTCACGAGCCGGGCACCGTGACGGATCTCGGCAGCACTGCGGCGCACTGGTGGGCGTTGTCGATGGGGTGCGCCACCCCCTGGTCCACGTCGACCACCACCGTCCGACCATAGGGCATGGTCACGCCGTCGGCGGGAAGCACGACCCGTCCGGCCTCACAGCGGTAGGGGGTGTTGAGGGGGGCCACGTTGAGCGTCGCCGTGCCGTTCTGCAGCTCCAAGATGGCCGCGGCGTCCCATTGGTCGTAGATGGTGGGGTAGGCGACGTCTGTCGGCGGTCCGACGGCGGTCGGGTAGTCGCCGAGCAAGATGTTGGACCCCGTGGCCGGGTGCGGGTCGGCCCGGACGATGGCGGCCAGGTCCTCGGCCCGCTGGGTGCCGGCCACTTGGTAGAAGTGCTGGTCGGTCCGGACCTGGCCCACAAAGCCGCCGAGCACCACCACGGCCATCGCCGCGGCCAGCACAGCCGCCACCAGCTGGGACGAGCGCGGAGCAAGCAGCCGAGCCACGACCCAGATGGCGAGGGACAGGGCACAGACGCAGAAGACCTGCACGAGCACGTTGACCCGGTTGCCGAAGGTGGCGAGCGTCGGCACATAGAAGGGGTTGGCCGGCAGGTACGGCACCAGGGCGCAGAGCCCGCCCACGATGAGCAGCCCCACCGTGCCGACCAGCGGGAGCAGGGGCTCGAGCGCCTCCTGTCGGCGACGGGTGGCCCACACGACCACGCCGATCACCCCGGCGATGGCCAGCACGAAGAGACTGCCGCTGGCCGAGGGGGTGTTGAAACCGTGGACGACGAAGGCCTGCCACGCCCCTCGGGCGAGCTGCCACCCACGGCTCAGGTAGTGGCCGGCCGGGGTCGGCTGGGCTGTGCCGTGATCGGTCAAGAACATGTAGAACGCCGCCCCGGCGGCGGCCACGGCGCTGGCGCCGACCTGGGCGAACAACCGACGACGGTCCGGGGCCAGCAGCACGAAGCAGGCGGGCAGCACCACGATCGGGAAGAGCGAGTCGTAACAGAGCACGGCCGCCACCAGGCAGAGCAGGCTGGGCACGAGCCACCGCAGCGCCCAACCGGAGCGGTGCAGCCAGATGGCCCCGAGCCACAGGCCCCCGAGGCCCAGAAAGAGCGCGGTGCCCCCCATGTCGCTCCACCACAGGGCGGTGGAGTCGGCCCGGGGGAAGGTGATCAGCGCCACGCCGGCGATGGCGGCAGGGACGGCGCCCAACCCGTACTGGCGCAGGACGAGATAAAGCAGTGCCCCGGTGCCCGCACACAGAAGGCCCAAGAGCACGTAGTACCCCGTCGGCGAGGAGCCGAACAGCCGGTAGGCGAGGCCCATCTCGACCCTGAAGGTCGGCCGGTAGCTGGGGAACCAGGTGCCGAGCCGGTAGTGCTCGAGGAACGAGAGGTCGTCCAAGAAGAAGGTGGCGTGCACCTCGAAGGGCAGCCACACCACCAGGCCGTAACAGGTGATGGCCACCGCCACCAGGGCGTTGCGGGACCGAGGGGGCCAGGGACCCTGCGCAACTTCGGGGACCTCGGACGGCGCCGTGACGGTCGGGTCGGCGGTGACGGGGGGGACCTGTGCGGGGGGTGGCTGCACGGACACCCCACCGACCGTCGTCACGGGCGAATTGTACCGACCGCCCCCGGTCGGACCGGGTGCATGGTGTGGCTCGGCACCGGCCGGTGGGGTCGGGGCGCTGCTGGTCGGTGCCGCGGTGCCCCGTGTACCGTGCAGCGGTGATCCAGGTCACCGGGGTGCGGCAGAAGGAGGCCTGGGACCTGGGTGTGCTGCCCCCGGTCGAAAAGGTCCGCCCGGGACTCTGGTCGGTGCCGGTGCCCATCCCCGACAACCCGCTGCGCTACGTCCTGGTCTACCTCTTGGAACTCGACGACGGCGTGGCCTTGGTCGATGCCGGCTGGAACACCGACGTCGCCTGGGAGGCCCTGCTCGACGGCCTCAAGCAGGCCGGCGGCAGCCTGTCCGACGTTCAGGCGGTCATCGTCACCCACATCCACCCCGACCACTACGGGCTGGCCGGACGGGTCCGCGAGGCGGCCGGGGCCTGGGTGGGGCTCCACCCGGCCGACGCCGCCCTCCTGCAGGGCCGCTATGTCGACACCGACGAGCTCGTCACCCGCATGGTGGGGCTCCTGGCCGAGTCCGGGGTCCCCGACGACAAGCTGCCGGACCTGGCGCACGCCTCGATGGAGATCCGCTCACTGGTGTCGATGGCCGAGCCCGACGTGCTCTTGGAGGACGACCAGAAGCTCGAGCTCGCCGGGTGGGACTTCCGCACCATCTGGACCCCCGGCCACTCCCCCGGCCACATCTGCCTCTACAGCGACCAGCACCGACTGCTGCTCTCGGGCGACCACGTCCTGCCTCGCATCACCCCGAACATCTCCTTCCACAGCCAGCAGGACGCCAACCCCCTGGGTGACTACCTCGATTCGCTGGCCCGCATGCGCCGGTTCGACCCCGAAGAGGTCCTGCCCGGCCACGAGTACCGCTTCGCCGACCTCGAAGCCCGGCTCCAAGAGATCGAGCACCACCACGCTGCTCGCCTCGAGGCCATCGAGCTGGCCCTCGACGCCCACCCGGGGGGCTCGTCGTGGGACCTCACCCTCGGCCTCGAGTGGTCCCGGGCCTGGGACGAGATCCCGAGCTTCATGCAGCGGGCCGCCAACGGCGAGACCCTGGCCCACCTGGTGCTGTTGGAGGCGCGGGGCCGGGTCCGCCGAGAGGCCGGCGTCCCGGCCCGCTTCTACCTGGCCGACGGTCGCTGAGGCCCACCCGTCACGGCGGGGCCAGCGGTCCGGGGTAGGCGGCCTCGGCTTTTTCCACCAACGAACTCATCTTCGCTCGCCCCAGGAGGATGGCGGCGCCGACCACCAGCACCGCTCCCACAGCCAAGGCGATGTCGAGGGGGGCTGAGACGGATTTGAGGGTTGTCCCCGCTAGGTAGGCCCCGAAGGTGTAGACGGCGGCCCACACCACCGCGCCGGATGCGTTGGCCGCGAGAAAGTGGCGGTAGCGCATGCGTGCGGTTCCGGCCAGGAACGCTGCGTAGGCGCGCAGCACCGAGATGAAGCGCCCGAAGAACACGACCTTGGCCCCCTGGCGGTCGAAGAGGTAGCGGGCCACCTTGATCTTGGATTCGTCGATGCGCACGATCGGGCCATATCTGAGGAGCAGCCGGTAGCCGCCCTTGTCGCCGACCCAATAGCCGATCGTGTCCCCGATGATGGCACCCGCCGCGGCCACCACGAAGATGAGCCACGGCGACAGCCGATGGGTGGCGCCGGCGTAGGTGGACGCGGCGATGAGGGCCGTCTCCCCCGGGATGGGCACACCGAAGCTCTCCACCATGACGAGCCCGAAGACCGCCGGGTAGCCGTAGGTGGCGACGAGGTGATGGATGCTCACGAGGTCAGGGGCGCCGGAACGTGACCCCGGCCCACACCCGCCGCCGGCAAGCCGGACAGGTCATGCGGTGGTCGAACCTCCCGCGCGGCAGCCAGTAGCCCATGGGCAGCTGGTAGATGAGGAAGTCGAGCACTCCGATCCGGCTCTCGGCGCCGCAGGCCGAGCAGACCACCACGATCGGTCCGTGGCCGATGCCGGGATGCTCGGCGTCTGTTCCGGCGGGCGCCGGCGCGGCCGAGAACAGTGCCCGCTTGCCGAGAGGGTCCCGCCCGCCGGTGTGCTCGGCGGCGCCCGGCCCACCCTCTTCGACCGGGAGCCAGAACAGGGCGCGCCGCCCGAGAGGGTCGGGTGCTCGCCGTGCCCGGGACGGCTCTGTGCCCGGCGGCTCCTGCGTCCGCCCACCGTCGTCGGACACCGCGCCTTACCCGGCGGCCAAGAGGTCGGCGAGGGTGGCGGCCAACCGGCGGTAGGCATCGGCTCCGGGCGAGTTCGGCGCGTGCTGGAGGATCGAGGTCCCGAGCGCCGGTGACTCGGCGAACCGCACCGACTTGGGCACGGGTGGGTCCAGGAGCCGCAGTCCGTAGCGGGACTCGACTTCGCCGAGGACCTGGCGGGAGTGGCGGGTGCGACCGTCGTACATGGTGGCCACGACCCCCACCACCTCGAGCCCGTCGTTGGCGAACAGGCGGACGTCCTCGATGGTCTCGAGCAGTTGGCCCACCCCTCGGTGGCTCAGCGCCTCACACTGGAGCGGTACCAGCACCCGCTCGGCGGCGGTCAGCCCGTTGATGGTGAGGACGCCCAGCGACGGGGGGCAGTCGATGAGGACGACATCGTGGGTTGCCAGCTCGGGCTGGAGCGCCCGGGCCAGTACGTGCTCGCGCCCGGTCTTGGCCAAGAGGTGGACCTCCGCTCCGGCCAGGTCGATGGTGGCCGGGGCCAGCGAGAGGCCATCCACCCCGTCGACCGTCCGCACCACGTCCTCGAGCTTGGAGCGGCGGACCAAGACGTCGTGGAGGGAGGCGTCGAGCTGGTCGGGATCGAAACCGAAGGAGAAGGTGAGGCAGGCCTGGGGATCGAGGTCGATCACCAGGGTGCGTCGGCCTGACTGGGCCAGGGCCACCCCGAGCGACTGCACGGTGGTGGTCTTGGCCACGCCCCCCTTTTGGTTGGCCACGGCCACCACCTTCGCCATGGCGGGAGTCTACGGCCGCCCGCGGCCGCGGTCCTGAGGGGTACGAAGTCCGGCGCGAATCTCCCCCGAACGGCCAGCGGGGCCCCCTCCGAAGAGGGGACCCCGTTGCTGCCGGCCTATGTTTCCCCGCACACGCCCCCACTCGCTCCCGTTGTCGCCGGTCCGGGGAGCCGCGTGTTCTCACGGATTATCGATTGTTTGGGCGCGCGACTCAACCCAACGGATCGCGCGTTTCAAGGGGTGCCGAGGATACGATTTTCGGCGTGCCGCTCACCGTGGTCGTCGTGGACCAGAACCTGTGGGTCCGACTCGGCCGGTCGGCCGCCCTGGTCGAGCAGGGTGGCTTCGAGGTGATCCACCTCGATCATCGGTCCGCCATGGAGCTCGGGCCGGGCTGGTCCACGATCGACGTCGCCCTCATCAACGCCCATGACGACGCCGCACCCTTCGACCGGTTCCCCGGTGTCGGGGTGGTGGAGGCGCTGCGCTCCCAAGGGAAGCCCACAGCCACGGCCATCTTGGTGAGCCGCTTGGAGGCCAACCCCTACCTGGCACTGCGCCTGGCCGAAGCCGGGGCCGACTACTGCTACCGCCACGAGCAGGTGGCCGCACCCGAGGGCATGGTGCGGGTCATCACCGAGCCGACTTCCGACCACCGGGTGGTGCGTCCCAACCGGGCCGCCTTGGCGTCGATCGGCCTCGGACCCGAGGCGCGGGCCAACGCCGCGCTCCGCTTCATCGTGGAGGAGGGCCTGGACGGAGCCTTCGACGGCCGCAGGTCCCAGAAGGCGCTGCCGCTCTCTCGCCGCACCATCATGCGCGTGCGGCGCGAGGTCGGCCAGCTCACCGGGCTGCGCTCACCGATCGGTTCGGCCCGGGACCTCGACGCCCCGAACTGGCGGACGGTGGTGGATTTCGTGAACCGCGCCCGCGGGGTCGAGCGCCGCCGTCCGTCCACCCGCCGCTCCGCCCTGGAGCCGTCGGCCGACTAGATCTGCCGGGGCATCACCTGGGGGCTGGGAATCGGGACCTGCGACTGGTGTGTTGTCGACTCGAAGAAGTCGCCGGTCGTACAGCCCTCCCCGGTCGCCTCCTGCTTGGTGTCCCCCGCGGTCGACGGCAGGCGCGGGCGGCTGGTATCGGCCGAGCCCATCCGCAGCGCCCCGGTCAGGTCCGACACGGTCTTGCGCCGCCAGGGCGAGATGTTGGGGGCGCGCACCCCGAACCGCTCCTCCAAGAAGCGGAGTTGCGAGGTGTGGTCCGCGACCTTGGAGAAGACGCGGCCTCCGCGGCTGAAAGGAGACACGACGAACATGGGCACCCGGAAGCCGAGGCCGATCGGGCCGGCGATCCCACTGGCATTGGAGGGGAGCGGTCGGACGGTGAGGTACTCGCCGGCCGTCCCGACCGGGGCCACCGGGGGCGCCACGTGGTCGAAGAACCCGTCGTTCTCGTCGTACATGACGAACAGCACGGTCTTGGACCACACCGCTGGATTCGCCACCAGCGCTTGCAAGACCGAGTCGATGGTGGCCGCACCAAGACTGGAAGGGGCCGGCGGGTGCTCGTCGTAGCCGATCGGCGGGATCAGCCAGGACACCTTGGGCAGCGTCCCCCCCTTTACGTCGGCGGCGAAGTCGTTGGGGAACGTGTAATTGAAGGCCTTGTCGTAGAGGGGGGAACCCACCGTCGAGTACTGCTTGAAATAGCCCATCACCGAGTCGGTGACCGCCATCACCGCGGTCCCCTGGATGTCGTAGAGGGGTCCGGGAGGGTTGTAGACCTTCCAGCTCACCCCGGCGTCCTCGAGGACCTCGGGCATGGTCGGCCAGTCGACCGAGAACTTGGCTGACGGCGACGGGTTGGTGATGAGGACCGGGCCACCGTGGAGCCCGGCCGGGTCGATCGTCCCCGAGACCGCCATCAGCCGGTTGGGGTGGGTGGGTCCCATTACCGAGCAGTGGTAGTTGTCGCACAGGGTGAAGGTGTCGGCCAGCGCCCAGTGATAGGGCACGTCGGCGCGCCGGTAGTAGCCCATGGTGAGCGTGCCGTACTCGGCCCCCTCGTATTGGTCCATGGTGTGGACCTTCACGAAGTCGGTCATCGAGCCGTGGTCCCAACACAGGTGCTGGGGACCCCAACTGTGGTTGAGGTCGTGGGTGCAGCTTCCGATGCCCGAGGCCACATCGAGGTGGAACGGGAGGAGCACCCCGTCGGGCACGGCCGCCGCCCGCTGGGCGAAGACACCGTTCGAGTGGGCGGGGTGGTCGTCGAACCCGCGCACCCCCGGGTAGAGGCCGAAGTAGTGGTCGAAGGAGCGGTTCTCCTGCATGAGGAAGACCACGTGCTCCACCGCACCCAGGTCGGAGCCGGCAGGCGGGGTGGCAGCGGCTCGCCGAACGTTGGAGGCCGCACCGGCCCGGCCCGACAACGCCAGGCCGGCCGAACTGGCCAGTGCCAGCTCGAGCATGTGGCGCCGGGAAAGCACCCGCCGGATCAGCGCCTCGTCTCGTTGGTCCGAGCTGCGGTACGCGGCCATGACCCCCCCTTTTGGATTCGCCGCCGGGACGCTACACCGGGCTCCCGAGTCGCCGCAGGCAGCACGCCGGTACGCTCCTGGCGAAGGCACCGTCCGCCTCGTTCCCGGGAGGGCACACCACCATGACGGTCACCCGCTTCGGCCTGCAGATCCCGAGCTTCACCTACGACGGCGTCGGTGACGACGCCCTGTTCGAGCGAATCGCCGAGATCGCCGTGGCCGCCGAGGAGTCGGGGTTCGACTCCCTGTGGGTGATGGACCACTTCTACCAAATCGCCATGGTGGGCCCCCGGACGGACCCGATGCTCGAGGCCTACACGCTCCTGGGTGGCCTGGCCGCCCGCACCCGGACCGCCCACCTCGGCGCACTGGTGACCGGCGTCACCTATCGCAACCCGGCCCTCCTCGCCAAGGAGGTCACCACCCTCGACATCGTCTCGTCGGGTCGGGCGATTCTCGGGATCGGGGCGGCCTGGAACGACGACGAGCACGCCGGCTACGGCTTCGGGTTCCCGCCGGTCTCCGAGCGCTTCGAGCGGCTCGAGGAGGCCCTCATCATCTGCCGGGCCATGTTCAAGGGCGAGGAGCCGACCTTCGCCGGCACCTACTACCGCACCGAGACGGCGCTCAACCTCCCCCGTCCCGTTCAGGCCGGGGGCATCCCCATCCTCGTGGGCGGGAGCGGCGAGCGCAAGACGCTGCGGCTCGTGGCGCGCTACGCGGATGCCTGCAACCTCTTCGGCGACCTGGAGACGGTCCGCCACAAGCTCGAGGTGCTCGAACGTCACTGTGCCGACGCCGGTCGCGACTCGGCTGACATCACCAAGACTCGCCTGGGCGGACTCGTGGTCGCCGACACCAGTGCGGAGGCCGAGCGCAAGGTCCGTCGCATCGCCGAGGCTCGCGGCGTCGACCCGGCCTTCTATGCCGGCTATGCCATGGCCGGCGACCCCGACACGATCTGCGAGCGGGTGGCCGAGTTTCTCGACGCCGGCCTCGACGGACTGATCTTCAACATGGACGACGCCCAGGACCTCGAACCCGTGCGCTTGGCCGGCAAGACGCTCTCGACGGCGTTCGCCTGAGCCACCCACGCCGGTCTCCCTAGGAGGTCATCCCTCCCAAGCCCACCAGGCCCCGGGCGAGTTCGATCTCACCCATGTGGCGCAGGCCATGCTGGTATACCCAGCACTCGACGGCGTCGAGCAGGGTGACGCCGTCGGGCCCGGCCACCCGGGCGCTGAAAGTGGAGGCGATCTGTTCGGGAAAGGGGCGGGCCACCACGACTCGCCCGAGCTCGGCCGGATCGAGCGCCTCCAGCCAAGCTTCGGTCCGGTCGAAGACGGCGTGCAGGTACTCCTTGAACGACTCGTAGTCCCCGATCCGCTGGTGGACCATCTGGGCCACGGTCTTGTGCTTGCCGTGGTCGGCGATGGCGGGTCGGACCCGCGCCGCCCACCGGTCGTCCCAGATCGGCAGCTCCCCGGTCATCACCATGAACGAGGCGTCGATCATGTTGGCGATGTGAAACAGGCTGAAGGCGATGGGAAGGACGCCCTCACGCTCGAAGTGGTTGACCTCGTCGGGGCCCATGGTGTCGAGGGCATCGGCATAGACCGAGTGCAGGGCGCGGACCCGGCGCCGCAGGGAGTCGAGAACGAGCTCGTCGGACACCGCACACCTCCTCGGCGCCGTGCCCGGCTGGGGTGGAGGTCGCCGGGCCGGCGACCGTTCCGTACCCAATCACTTGTCAGAGGAAGTGTCAAGAGTTACCGTGGCGCCATGGGCACCGCGAGCCCGGCCGCACAGCCAGCCTCGGTCGATTTCCACTTCGACCTGATGTGCCCCTTCGCCTACCTCACCTCGCTGTGGATGCGAGAGGTGCGGGCCCTGACTGGTATCCAGATCAACTGGCGGTTCTTCAGCCTGGAGGAGATCAACCGGCCCGAGGGCAAGAAGCACCCCTGGGAGCGCGAGTGGTCCTACGGCTGGTCGATGATGCGGGTGGGGGCGGCCCTGCGCCGCCGCGACATGGCGCTGCTCGACGACTGGTACGCAGCGGCGGGCCGGGCCCTGCACGTCGAGGGACGCAAGCCCCACCGTCCCGAGGCGGCCCGCGAGATCCTCGCCGAGCTCGGCCTCGACCCGTCGATCGTCGACGAGGCCATCGACGACCCCACGACCGGTGACGAGGTGTCGGGAGAACACATCCGGGTCGTCGAGGCCGGCGGCTTCGGTGTGCCGACCCTCTTCTTCCCCGACGGCCAGTGCCTCTTCGGCCCGGTCGTCATCGACCCACCGTCGGGCGACGCGGCCCTTCGACTGTGGGATGCGGTGGTGGCCTGGACCGAGTTCCCCCACCTCTACGAATTGCAGCGCCCCAAGTCGACGGCCGACCTGGG
>Ga0265327_10005068_pt1 | contig 11235 bp, 8 predicted proteins | sample 41621metaG_FD_202089 | JGI IMG/M metagenome (GOLD analysis project Ga0265327, IMG submission 202089) | Rhizosphere microbial communities from Carex aquatilis grown in University of Washington, Seatle, WA, United States - 4-16-21 metaG | ecosystem: Host-associated > Plants > Roots > Rhizosphere >...
AGTCGGGCTCGAGGTGGATGGTGGCGCCGCTGAAGACGACGGCGTTGACGCCCGCATGCAGGTCCAGCGGCACGTGCTCGCGCACCACGGCAAAGTTCTGGTTGTAGATGGTCAGGGACGGCTGGGCAGAGGCGGTCAACGCCGCGGCGACGGCAAGCAGGGACACGAGGGAAGTTTTCATGGGAGGACGAAGGAAGTTTCACCTCCTAGACGCCTCCGGCAGGGCTTTCTTAGCCCGTCGCCCCCGAAAAATTACGGCCCATGAATTCTTCTTTGCGTCTTGGCGGCTTTGCGTGAGCGTCCTCCGACGCATGGAAGTTTCTCTCGACGCCCCGCGACCGCCCGACGGCATCCCGCCGATCGATTTTCGCGCGCAGCTCAACGACGAGCAGTTCGCCGCCGTCACCGCCCCGCCTGGGCCGCTCCTCGTCCTCGCCGGCGCGGGTTCGGGCAAGACCCGCACGCTCACCTACCGCGTCGCCTACCTGCTGTCCCAGGGCGTGAAGCCCGGCGAAATCCTTCTGCTCACCTTCACCAACAAGGCCGCGAAGGAAATGCTGCACCGCGTCCAGGACCTCACCGGCATCGAGCCGGCGCGCTTCTGGGGCGGCACGTTTCACTCGCTCGGGCACCGGGCGCTCCGCATCTACGGCGAGGCCGTCAACTTGCCGCGCAACTTCACGATCCTCGACGCCGACGAGTCCGAGTCGCTCCTCAAGCAGGCCGTCGAGGGCGAGGACAAAGCGTTCTTCAAGGACAAGACCCACCCGCGCCCCGGCCCGCTCTTCAACGTCCTCTCCCTCGCGCGCAACACCCAGCTCTCGCTCGCCGACACCGTAACAAAGAACTTCCCGCAATACGCCGACATCAGCGACCGCTTCCCCGCCTTCGCCGCGGCCTACCTCGCGAAGAAGCGCGCGCAGAACGTCGTGGACTACGACGACCTCCTCGAACTGTGGCTCAAGCTGCTGACTGACGCGCCCGAGGTTGCGGAATATTTCGCCCACCGGTTCCGCCACGTGCTGGTGGACGAGTATCAGGACACCAACACCATCCAGGCGCAGCTCGTGGACCGGCTCGCCGCGCACCACTGCGTCATGGCCGTGGGCGACGACGCGCAGTGCATCTACTCGTGGCGCGGCGCGGACTTCGAGAATATCATGACGTTCCCCAACCGCCACCCGGGCACCGTCATCCACCGCATCGAGACGAACTACCGCTCGACGCCCGAGATCCTCAACCTCGCCAACGGCGTGCTGCTCGCGCAGCCCAAAGGCCGGCACTTCGACAAGGAACTGCGCGCCGCGCGGAAGCACGGGCAGAAACCGTTCCTCGTCCAGACCATGGACGACACCGAGCAGGCCGAGTTCATCCTCAAACGCATCCGCGCGCTGGTCGAGGACGAGGGCGTGGCGATGAACGAGATCGCGATTCTCTACCGCTCGCACTTCCTCGCTCTCGAGATCCAGCTCGCGCTCTCCCGCGCCGGCGTCCCCTACCACATCACGAGCGGCGTGAAATTCTTCGAGCGCCAGCACATCCGCGACGCCGTCGCGTTGCTGCGCTTCGTCTACAACCCCTCCGATGCCCAGGCGTGGCAGCGCGTCGCCGTGCTGCTGCCCAAGATCGGCGAGAAGGGCGCGCAGAAAATCTACCAGGCCGCCCACGACCACGCGCGGCTGCTGCAGAAGGACTTCCTCGACGTGCTCCCGAGCGACGACGTGAAGAGCAAGGTGGCGAAGGACGCGCGCGACGATTGGCAGAATTTCTGTGACTCGCTAAAGCAAGTTTCCGAGGTCATGCGCACCGGCAAGCCTACCGACGCCGTCGAGACCGCGATCGAGGGCTGGTATGGCGACTACCTCAAGGGCGCCTATGCCGACTACGTGGACCGGTTCGACGAATTGAAGGCGCTCGTTGGCTTCGCCAGCCGCTTCGAGGAGATGCAGGATTTTCTCGCGCAGATCATGCTGCTCAATTCCGAGACCAGCGACCGGCAGGTGGACCCCGACGCCGAGGCGATCAAGCTCACCACCGTGCACCAGGCGAAGGGACTCGAATACGACGTGGTCTTTCTCATCGGCCTCGCGGACGGCCAGTTCCCCGGCCGCCGCTCGATCGAGGCGGGCGACGTCGAAGAGGAACGCCGGCTGTTCTACGTGGCGGTCACGCGAGCGCGCAACGAACTCTACCTCAGCTTCCCCAAAGTTGCCTCGCGCGCCGGCCCCGGTGGCATGATGCTGACCCCCAGCCGTTTCATTCTCGAGCTCCCGACCGACCTCTACGAACCGCTGAAAATCAAACGCAGCTACGCCTGGTGAAAGCCCTCCGCTTCCCGCTTCTCTCCGCTCTTCTCGCCCTCACCGTCGCCCAGACGCCACTGATTGTTTCGGCGCAGGACGTCGGGGCAGACACTCCGATCAATTTGCCTACGCCGAAGGGCGTCCGGATTTTCGCCGACCTGCCGTATGTCGACTCGGACAATCCGCGCCAGAAATTGGATCTCTACTTGCCCGTTCCCGTGCCCAAGACCCCCATGCCGGTCATCGTGTATCTGCACGGCGGCGGCTGGCGGAAGGGCAGCAAGGCCGATGGGCGCGCGTTCGCGTTTCGGATGGTGCCGCAGGGTTACGCGGTCGCGTGCGTCGGCTACCGGCTCACCGATGAGGCGGAATTTCCCGCCCAGCTCGAGGACGGCAAGGTCGCAATCCGCTGGCTGCGCGACTACGCTGAGCGCTACCGCCTCGACCCCACCCGCTTCGGTGCCTACGGCGTTTCGGCGGGCGGCTGGCTCGCGGCCATGCTCGGCACCACCGCCAACTTTCACCTGCTCGACAGCGGCGAACACCTCAACCAATCGAGCGGCGTGCAGGCGGTCTGCAATTTCTTCGCGCCCATCGACCTGCTCCGCCTCTACGACTACGCGGACGCGCACGGCACGCCCCAGGCCCAGGAAGTGACGAAGCTGCTCGGCGGCAACCCGCACATCATGCGCGCCCAAGTCAAAACGGCCAATCCCCTCACCTATGCCGGCGCCGGCGTGCCGCCGTTTCTCATCGTGCACGGCGTCGAGGACACCGTGGTTCCCCCGGAGCAAAGCCGCCTCTGCTACGACGCACTGGCCAAACTCCAGCTGCCGGTGCACCTGCACCTGATCCACGGCGCCGGCCACACCGGCCCGGCCTTCGTGGCGCCCGAGGTCAATGCGATGGTGGACGCCTTTTTCGCCCAGACCCTCAAGCCCGGCGGCAGCCTTGCCGTCGGTGCGACCACCACGATCACCGAAAGCACGGCGCGCAAGAACTAGGCGCGGGCCGCGGCAAGGAGCCGCCGCGTGTTCTCACCCCAGAGCTTGGCGAGGTCCGCCTCGCTCCAACCGCGCGCCACGAGCGCCGCGGTGAGATTCGGATATTCGCCCACGTCGTTCAGGCCCGTGACGCCCCCGCCGCCGTCGAAGTCACAGCCCACCCCCACGTGGTCGATACCCGCGATTCGCACGGCATGCTCGATGTGCCGAACGTAGTCGTCGAGCGTTGCGGTCGGGTTCGGGTAAGCTGCCTCGATCCGCTGCCATTCCTTGCCGGTCGCCGCCAGGACGTCGGGGGTCAGCACCGTGTCCGCCAACTGCAGGAGTACCGCCGAAAGTGCCGCCGTGCGTCCGTCCTCGGGCGTGTTAACCACGGCAATCGGCAGGGCGTTGATCTGGATCACGCCGCCCTTCGCCGCGAGCGAACGAAGTAGGTCATCGCCGATGTTGCGCGGATGATCGCACACCGCGCGACAGCCGGAATGCGACAGGATCACGGGCGCCTTCGAGCATTCGAGAAGTTGATGGAGCGCCTGGTCCGAGGTATGCGACGCGTCGACGATGAGCCCGAGCCGGTTGCATTCCCGCACCACCTCGCGGCCGAAGGGGCTCAATCCGCCCCACTCGGTCCCGCGCGGGTCGGTGGACGAGTCCGCCAGGTCATTGTTGAGCATGTGCGTGAGCCCGACCATGCGCACCCCCTGGTCAAAAAACCGCCGCACGCTGCCGAGATCGCGGCCGAGGGAATAGCTGTTCTCGATACTGAGGTAGATGGCGCGCCGGCCCTCGGCCTTGAGCTTCAGACCATCCGCCGCCGACAGCGCGAGCGCGCAGCGGCCGGCATTCTGGCGGATCACCTCATGGGTGCGCGCCACGACCTTGAATGCCAGCTCCTGCACCGCGGCAAACCCCGCCGGTGTCCGCGCGGCCTGGGCACTGAACACCGCAAACACCATCGCGTCGATCCCGCCCGACTCCATCCGCGGCAAGTCGCATTGCGAGTGGTCGGCCGCGGTGGCGTGCCGCGCACCGAAATCCCACCCCGCGCGCACCAGGCTCGCCGTGGGGGTGTCGATGTGGGTGTCGATCTTGAACAGCCGGGAATGCAGGGCCGCGGGGTCAATCATGGCCGCCACTCCAAGGCCTTTCCCCCCGGAGGCAACGGCGTAAAGCCACCCCCGGCCCAATCTCCAGAGTTGCACTCCGCGCGCTCCGCGGCTCTGTGTTCACCAAATATCATGTCCACCCCCGTCGAAAATGTCGTCATCATTGGCACCGGCTGCGCGGGTCTGACCGCCGCCATCTACGCCGGTCGCGCCAGCCTCAATCCCCTGGTCCTGGAGGGCCCGCTGCCCGGCGGCCAGCTTACGACGACGAGCGAGGTGGAGAATTTCCCGGGCTTTCCGCACGGCGTGGACGGCTACCAGCTCACCCAGAACATGCGCGAGCAGGCGACGCGCTTCGGTACGCGGTTTGAGCAGGCGCTCGTGACCTCCGTCGATTTCTCGTCGATGCCGCGCAAGCTCGTCGTCGCCGACCGCACCATCCTCGCCAAGACCGTCATCATCGCGACCGGCGCGTCGCCGCGCATGACCGGCATCCCGGGTGAGAAGGAACTTTACGGCGGCAAGGGCGTGACGACCTGCGCGACCTGCGACGGCGCGTTCTATCGCAAAATGGAGGTCGCCGTCATCGGCGGCGGCGACAGCGCGGCGGAGGAGGCGCTGTTTCTCACGCGTTTCGCGAGCAAGGTTTACCTCGTGCACCGGCGCGACTCGCTCCGCGCGTCGAAGATCATGGCCGACCGCGCCACGACCCACGAGAGGATCGTGCCGGTCTGGGACAGTGTCCCGGTCGAGGTGCATGGCGTGAAGGAAGGCGCCGTCAGCGGCCTGAAGGTGCGGCACGTGAAGACCAACGCCGAGACCGTGCTGCCCGTGAAGGGCATCTTCGTCGCCATTGGCCACGTCCCGAACACCGGCCCGTTCGCCCCGCCGTTGGAGGTGGACGAAGGCGGCTATTTCAAGCCCCAGCCTGGATCGCAGGTGCAGACCAACATCCCCGGCATTTACGTCGCGGGCGACTGCTCCGACCACGTGTATCGTCAGGCCATCACGGCCGCCGGCATGGGCTGCGCCGCCGCGATCGAAGCCGAACGCTGGCTCGCCGAGCACGGCGGATAAGTTGAGCCCGCCCCATGTGGGGCGAACACCCACTTTGCAGGGGCCCGGCGGGGGTAGTATGGTCGTTCGCCGCCCCGCAGTGGGCAGCCCGATGCCTGCCGCTCTCTCACCTGCGCAAGAAGACGAACGCCAGCGGGTGAAGAAAGAGCGCGACCAGCGCTATCTCTTTCTTGCCGATGCGATTCCCCTGATCATCTGGACCGCGCGGCCGGATGGCGGGCTCGATTATTACAATAAGGCCTGGTTTGATTACACCGGCCTGACCCTCGCGCAGACGGCAGACTGGGGCTGGGACGCCGTGGTGCATCCCGATGACCTGCCAAGCAGTCTCGCGCGATGGACCCATTCGGTCACGACCGGCGAAAACTATGAGATCGAATACCGCTTCAAGCGCGGGGTAGACGGCGCGTACCGCTGGTTCCTGGGCCGCGCCACCCCCCGGCGCAACGCCGCAGGGGAGATCGTGCAGTGGGTCGGGACGTGCACCGACGTCGACGCCCAACGGCGTACCAACTCCGGCCTGAAGCGCCGGGTCGCGGAGCACACTGCGGAACTCGCGAAAACCAACGAGGCCCTGGAGCAGCAGCAGACCAGGCTGCGCATCCTCTTTGACCTGGTGCCGGCCTTGATCTGGTTCAAGGACACGGAAAATGGCATCCTACTGGTCAACCAGCGGGTGGCTGATGCCGCCGGCAAAGCGGTCGAGGAAATTGAAGGCAAACCATTCCGCGAGATCTACCCCGAGGACGCGGCCCGGTTCTATGCGGATGACCTGGAGGTGATTCGCACGGGAAAACCCAAGCTGGCCATTATCGAGCGGCAGTCCGACCCGGAAGGCCGGGAACTCTGGGTTCAGACCGACAAGGTGCCGTATCGTGACCAGGACGGCAAGGTGGCCGGAATCGTGGTGATGTCCCGGGACATCACCGAGCTCAAGCAGGCGGAGGAGTCGCTGCGCCTGCAGAGTTCCGCCGTGGAACAAGCCAGGGAGTCGATTCTCATCACCGGGGCCGAACTGGATTTTCCGGGGCCTCGAATCCTGTTCGTCAATCCCGCCTTCACCCTCATGACCGGTTACACCGCGGCCGAGGTCATCGGCAAGACCCCGCGAATTCTGCAGGGCCCACGCACTGACCGCAAGATTCTGGACCGGCTGCGCGACAATCTGGAGCGAGGCGAGGTCTTCACGGGGGAGACAATCAACTATCGCAAGGACGGACAGGCGTATGACCAGGAGTGGCAGATTGCACCCATCCGCAACAGCGCCGGCGTGATCACCCACTTTGTCTCCATCCTCCGCGATGTGACCGCCCGCCGGCAGGCGGACCGCCGCCTCCAGGCCTCCGAAATCCGATATCGCCGGCTGTTCGAAGCCGCGAAGGACGGCGTCGTAGTCCTCAATGCCACGACCGGCATCATTGAGGATGTGAACCCTTTTCTGACGAACCTGCTGGGCTACACGAAGGATGAGCTGCTCGGGAAGGAGATCTGGGAGCTGGGCAGTTTCAAGCAACTGATCGCGAACCAGAAAAAGTTCGAGGAATTGCAGCTGACGGAGTATGTCCGCTACGAGGACCTGCCCCTGGTCGCCTCCGATGGCCGGCGGATCGACGTGGAGTTTGTCAGCAATGTCTACGAGGAGAGCGGCACGAAAGTCGTCCAGTGCAACATTCGTGATATCTCCGCCCGCAAGCGCTCCGAGGCGGAATTGCGGGAAAAAACCGCCTTCCTGGAGGCCCAGATCGACTGCTCGATTGATGGCATCCTGGTGGTCGATGTCGCCGGACGGAAAATCGTGCAGAACCAGCGTTGCATCGAACTGTGGAACATCCCCCCGGAGATCGTGGCGCAGGACGATGAAACGCAAATCCAGTTTTTGATGAACCGGACCAAGTATCCGGCGCAATTCGTGGAAAAGGTCCATTACCTCTATCGGCATCCCGAGGCGACCATTCGGGATGAGGTAGAGCTGGTGGACGGCAGGGTATTCGATCGATATAGCTCACCCGTGCGGGGCAAGGATGGACGGCATTACGGCCGGATCTGGGCCTTTCGTGACATCACGGCGAACAAGACCGCCGAGCGGGCGATGCGCGAAAGCGAGGAGCGCTTCAAGTTCGTGGCCCGCGCGGTGAGCGATGCGGTCTGGGACTGGGATATTGCGGCCAGTACGCTCTGGTGGAACGAGGGCTTTCTCGCCACCTTCGGCTATGTCGCCGGCGAACTCTCGCCCGCCATCGAGTCATGGACGAGCCGCATCCATCCCGACGATGCCAGCCGCGTGCTCGAGGACATCTATCAGGCCATCGCCACCGGGCCGGAAACGTGGAATGCCGAGTATCGCTTCCTGCGCAAGGATGGCACCTATGCCTCCGTGCAGGACCGCGGCTACATTGTCCGTGACGCCACCGGCAAGGGTGTCCGGATGGTGGGTGGCATGCGCGACCTCACCGAGCAAAAAAAACTGGAGGCGCAATATCTGCGCGCCCAGCGCATGGAGAGCATCGGCACGCTCGCGGGCGGCATCGCCCATGACCTGAACAATGTGCTCGCGCCGATCATGATGTCGATCGAGCTGCTCAAAATGATCTCCGCCAATGACCCCGGGCGGAAAAAGATCCTCGATACCATCTATCTCAGCTGCCGTCGCGGGGCCGACTTGGTGCACCAGGTCCTCTCCTTCGCCCGGGGCGTCGACGGCCAGCGGGTCGCCATCCGCCTGCGGCGCCTGATCGACGAACTGGAGGGCATGATTGGCGAAACCTTTCCCCGCAACATCCAGATCGTCACCCACGTCGCCGAAGACCTCTGGCCCGTTCGGGGAGACCCGACCCAGCTGCATCAGGTGTTGCTCAATCTCGCCGTCAACGCCCGCGACGCCATGCCCATGGGTGGCATGCTCACGGTGACTGCGGGCAATGTCACGCATGACGCCCAATACGCCGGCACGAGCCCGGAGGCCGAGGCCGGTCCCCACGTGCTGCTACAGGTGACCGACACCGGCTGCGGTATTCCCCTGGAGGTGCGCGACCGGATCTTCGAGCCGTTTTTCACCACCAAGGACCTCGGCAAGGGCACCGGTCTCGGTCTCGCCACGGTCCATGCCATCGTCAAGAGCCACGGCGGCTTTGTGACCGTGGACAGCGAAGTCGGCCATGGCACCACCTTCAGCATCCATCTGCCGGCCGAGCCGGCCTTGCGCAGCACCACGGGACAGCTGCCAGACGGGACGGATCTGCCCCGCGGTCAGGGCGAACTCGTGCTCGTGGTCGATGACGAGGTTTCCATCCGCGAGATTACCCAGCAAACCCTCGAGGAATTCGGCTATCGCGTGATCACCGCCAGCGAGGGGACCGAGGCGATCGTGCTTTACGCCACGCGGACCAAAGAAATCGCCCTCGTCCTCACCGACATGATGATGCCGGTCATGGACGGGGCCACGGCCATCCAGGTGATGGTGCGGATCAATCCGGCAGTCCGGATCATCGCGGCCAGCGGGCTCGAAACCACCGACCATGTCGCCAAGGCCAACAGTGCCGGGGTAATGCATTTCCTCGCCAAACCCTATTCAGCGGAAACTCTGGTCCGACTCGTTCACGAGGTCATCAGCGCGCCGGCCGTCTTCGACAAAAAAACGCCGCCCGCGTGAGCAGGCGGCGTTGCAGTGGGGACGGACCGAGCCGGGCTTACTTCAGCACGTCGGCGTGGAATTCCTGCCAGCTGTCGAGGTCGTTGAGGCGGACCGCGTCCTTGACGGAACCGTCGTCCGGCAGGCCGTTGTTCTTGAGGATGCCCTGGCGCGTCGCGTCATCGTGGTTGTAGCCACGCACCGCCGCGTTGTGCTTCTCGATGCTGGCCTTGTCGAGTTTCACCCCGGGCTGCTTCTTGATCCAGGCTTCGAGCTGGGGATAGGTCGGGCGGCTGTCCTTGATGAACTTCAGCGTCGCATCCTTGTTCAGGCCGAGCGCGTCGAGCGTCATCTGGTCATAGCCCTTGCCGCAGCCGGGATAACGGGAGTCGAGCTTGCCGCGGGCCTCGAGCGAGGCCTTCTGCCAGAACCGGGGAAGATGGAGGACGCCGAGCGGGCCGGCCGTGCCGGAGCTGATCAGGGGAACGTAGGTACTCATGATTTTTTTAGGGTTTAAGATCAGAGGTCGAAATGACCAAAGCGGGCAAACCCTAGGGATCGGCCCGGCTTTGTCTAGGCCGGGGCGAAAAAAACTGCCGGCCCCGCGCGAACTCCTCGACCGGCCCCCGCGTTTTGCCATGTTCGAGCACCATGGCTGCGGACTATTCCACGCGCATTCGCTCGCTGCATCGCCGCCTCGGCATCCCCGCGGACTACGCGGCGGAACGCCATCTGCCGTTGCACCGCGAAGCGAAGCGCCTCGTGTCGGTGGGACCGGCGGCCGACGATGGGAAGCCCGTTCGGCTGGCACCCGCGGTCGCGCGTGCCTGGCGACGCATGCAAACCGCCGCCGCCCGCGATCGCATCGAACTGCTCCCACTCTCGGGCTTTCGCAGTGTCGCACGGCAGGTCACGATCATCCGCCGAAAGAGAGCCGCGGGTCAGACGCTCAACGAAATCCTGCGACTCGTCGCCGCCCCAGGCCACAGCGAGCATCACAGCGGCCGGGCGCTCGATCTCGGCACGTCCGGGCATGTCAGTCTCGACTCGGATTTCGGGCGGACTGCCGCCTTCCACTGGTTGCGCAAACATGCGCCCCAGTTCGGTTTCCGTCTCTCCTATCCCCGTAAAAACCGCCACAGGATCGGCTACGAGCCGTGGCATTGGTGCTGGCAAAATTAAGCAACCGATTGCGGTGATGTAGTATACGTCATACATTGGAATAGTTCCAATTCCCTCTTGCTACTTAGAACCATTCCAATTGCTTGAATCTCCCGCTCATGCCTCCCGTCACTTCCGCTACCCCCGACGCTCTCGCGCAACGCCTCGCCAACAGCGGGCTGCGGTCCACACCCCAGCGCGAGGTCATCTACGACGTGCTGCTGAAAAAGCGCGACCATCCCACGGCTGACGAGGTTTACGCCCGCGTCCGCGCGGACATGCCGACCATCTCGCTCGCCACGGTCTACAACTGCCTCGAGACGCTCGTGCAGTGCGATCTGGTCCGGGCGGTGAATTTCGAACGCGGCCCCACCCGCTACTGCCCAAACCTCCACCCGCACGCGCATTTTCACGACGAGCAGACGGGTTCGACCCACGACATCGACCTTCCGCCCGGCCTGCTGGACCGCGTGAAGTCCATCCTGCCGCCCGACTACGACGCGAAGTCCGTCGAGATCATCTTCCGCGGCAAGTCCCACCACAATGCGCGTAGCGAGAATCGAGTAGCCGGTAGCAAGTAAATCGGAACTTCGTCCAACCCAGACCTACTCTCGTATCCGCACCTGCTCATCGCCCGCTCCACGCGCCTCACTCCTTTCCCGTCATGTCCCAGCTCGAAATCAAAGACCTCCACGTCTCCATCGGCGAAAAAAAGATCGTCCGGGGACTCTCGCTCACCGTCCGCAGTGGCGAAGTCCACGCGATCATGGGGCCCAACGGCACCGGTAAATCCACGCTCGCCAAGGCCGTCGCCGGCCATCCGAGTTTTACGATCACGTCCGGTGACGTGCTGCTCGACGGCAAATCCATCCTCGCGATGCAGCCCGACGAGCGCGCCCGCGCCGGCCTTTTCCTCGCGTTCCAATACCCGAGCGAAATCCCCGGCGTCTCCATCG
>Ga0265327_10005069_pt1 | contig 11232 bp, 11 predicted proteins | sample 41621metaG_FD_202089 | JGI IMG/M metagenome (GOLD analysis project Ga0265327, IMG submission 202089) | Rhizosphere microbial communities from Carex aquatilis grown in University of Washington, Seatle, WA, United States - 4-16-21 metaG | ecosystem: Host-associated > Plants > Roots > Rhizosphere...
CTTCACCGTGCTCACCTTGCTGGGGGTGCCCGGCGCCGTGGTGCTGGCTCTGCTCGCCGGCATCATGGATGTGCTGCCCGTCTTGGGCTTCATCATTTCTGGAGTGCCCGCGGTGCTGCTCGCGCTCAGTGTCTCGCTGCCCACCTCCCTTGCGGTTCTGGGCCTCTATGTCGTTTATCACGGCATCGAAAACTACCTTCTGGTTCCCCGCGTCTACGGCAAAAGTTTACGCGTCTCCGCCCTCAGCGTCCTGCTTGGCCTGCTCGCCGGCATGCTGCTTGGCGGCGTTCCCGGCGCCATCGTCGCTCTTCCTATCGTCGCTTCCTATCCCATCGTGGAGCGCATCTGGCTGGCGGACTACCTCGGCCAGCGCGTTGTGCGCAAGCACGAGGCGCAGAAGGATGAGCAGTTCGGAAAGGAGGAGTAAATCGCGCATCGACAGTGAAGCAGCGGGCAAAAACCATTTGCTCATAATACCCTACCCCCCTATGTTATGAGACTCTCCAATTACCGTGGGCCATACTCAAAAGGACAAACCTCATCTCCTGGCGCGCATCCGCCGGCTTCAGGGACAACTCGAAGGCCTGCGCAAGGCCGTGGATGAAGAAAAAGACTGCGAGGAAATCCTGCATACACTCGCGGCCTTCCGCGGCGCCATCAACGGACTCATGCTGGAGGTGCTGGAGGGACACATTCGCCACCACATCGTGACGCCGCAGGAAGACGACCAGCATCACGACCCCATCGAGGCCGCCGAGGACCTCATCGATGTGCTGCGCAAATACCTTCGCTGACCTTCATGCACACCGCCTTCGATCCCTCGCACATCACCTGGCTTTATCTCCCCACCGCGATCCTTCTGGGAGCACTTCACGGTTTGGAACCCGGACATTCCAAGACCATGATGGCCGCCTTCATCATTGCCATCCGCGGCACCATCGCGCAGGCCATCCTGCTCGGTCTCTCCGCAGCCATCTCCCACTCCCTTCTCATCTGGCTGCTCGCAGCACTGGCGCTCCATTTTGGCAGCCAGTGGAATGCGGAATCGGTGGAGCCTTACCTCCAGATCGGCTCCGCCATCGCCATCGCTGCCCTGGCGCTCTGGATGTTTCTCCGCACCCGGTCAGAAGTCCGAGCGGCGCATGAACATCTTCATCACCACCACCACGGACACTCTCACGACGAACACGACGGCCATGGTCACCAGCATCATCATGACCATGACCACGATCATCATCACGATGACCACCACCATGATCACCAACACGACCACGATCATGGGCACGAACATCATCATCATTCCCACGAGCCCGCGATCATGGAAGAATTCCAGGATGCCCATGAGCGGGCCCACGCGGAAGACATCGAGCGCCGCTTCGCGGGACGCACCGTCACCACGCTCCAAATCATTCTCTTCGGCGTCACGGGCGGTCTCATGCCCTGCCCCGCTGCTTTCAGCGTGCTGCTCATTTGCCTCCGGCTAAAAAAAATGACGCTGGGATTTTTCATGGTGGGCGCCTTCAGCTTTGGCCTCGCCATCACCATGGTGACCACCGGCATGCTCGCTGCCTGGAGCGCGCGCCATGCCGAGCGAAAGTTTCGCGGCTTCGGTGAACTCATGCGCCGCGCGCCTTACCTGTCCTGCATTGTCATGGTGGCCATCGCCATCATCATGGCGTGGTATGGCTGGCAGGGATTACACGGCGCCCGCATTGAGGGGTGAGGGTAGGAATTCGCCAAGGGAAGTTCTTGGCTTTCGGGAAGCTTCTGTCTATTCTGCCGCACTCCCATGAGGCAAGAGGTGGCTCGCCCAGTCCTGAAATCATCCCTCGCATTGGGAGGCATGCTCTTCCTGAGCAACTGCGGGTTTCTGCCTTTGATCTCGCCGGAAAAAGGCGTGGAGCATCATGCGTTTGTCGATTACTTCCCGCCCGCGAAGAGCGACAAGCGACTCCGCCTCGCGGTGAAGGACAACATTGACATGAAGGATCATGTCTCCACCGCGGGTTCCGAATATTTTTACCGGCACGGCAAACCCGCAAAAAAAGACGCTCCCTGCCTCGCCATCGTGCGGCAACGCAAGGATGTCGTGATCATCGGCAAGACGAACCTTAGCGAATTCGCCGTTTCACCTTCCGGCTATAACGAATACTTCGGCACGCCGCGCAGTCCGCTCAAGCGCATGCCCAAGTTGATCCCCGGCGGCTCCTCCTGTGGCTCGGCCGTGGCGGTGGCGCGCGGCTATGCGGATGTGGCCTTCGGCACGGACACTGCGGGCTCAGTGCGCGTCCCGGCCGCCTGCTGCGGTGTGGTCGGCTTGAAGACGACCAAGGGGCTCATCCCTATCGACGGAATCCACCCCATTGAACCGGATCATCTGGACACCGTGGGCCCCATCGCGTGGGACATTGAAAATACTGTGAGGGGCATGGACCTTCTCGTGAGCGGGTTTGCCGCAAAATACGAGTCCATCAAGGCTGCGAAGCCCCTCGCCAGCGGCATCCGCATTGGACGGCTGCGGCTGGAGGGCACCGACAAGGCCGTCGATCGCGCGGTGGACAACGCACTCGCCAAGACGGGCTTTCAGGTCGTAGATCTGGGAGAGGAATTCTCCCGCAAATTTGAGCAGGCCAGAGAGGATGGAAACACAGTCGCCGCCGCTGGCGCATGGATGAGCGACAAGGACTTTCTCTACAAGTTTGAAATCGCCCCGCGCACCAAGTCCATCATCCGCGTGGGACACATTGCCTATTCCTTCAAGTATCAGAAGGCGCTGGCCCGGCAGGCCGAGTGGCAGCAGGCTCTGCAAGAAGTTTTCAAGAAGGTGGACTTCATCGCCCTGCCCACGCTGCAAAACTCACCGCCACGCATCCCGATCAATCTGCGAGTCGGCCTCCTCGAATTGCTTATGCTCAACCTGCAGAACACCGTGCCAGTGAACTACGCGGGCAATCCAGCACTCGCCATGCCCATCTCCCTCTCGCATAAGAGCGTTTATCTCACCAGCTTGGAATTGATCGGGCCCAAGAACAGCGAGGCAGGACTGCTGAACGCAGGGCGTCTCGTGGAAGAAGCCGTGCCCATCAAACGGCCCGCACCCATCCCCGACGCCTGAACGCGATCTGCCAACCAAAAGCGGAACCGGCAAGAGGCCCGCTTTTTGTTACCAAAGGCAACAATCGGGTATGGAAGTTTTGCGGCTAATCGGCGTTCACGTCGAGTTGTACGGATTCTGGAGGCGGCGGCTCCTCAGGCTTGCCGTCCTCATCGACATCCACATTTACGTAGATGGTCTGTCCGCCGAGGAGGTAGGGATACAGGAAACGTCCGCCAATAAAGAAGTAGTTGTAGCCACCCCATGCATAGGGACGCGCACCTGGAGGCAGACCGTGGTAATAGTGGTACGGATGAGGCGGGTGGCCGGGAGGATGGCCGTGCGGTCCCGGGCCATGCGGAGGACCGCCATGTGGACCCGAACCGCCGTGTGGAGGGGGGCCGCCGTGCGGACCAGAGCCGTGAGCCGGAGGATGATTCACATGCGAAGGCGACGGGTGGCCTCCTCCGTGCGGTGGCGGATGTCCACCGCCTCCACTTGGTGGGGATGGGTGACTACCGCCACCACTGTGCGGCGGTGCATGTCCGCCGCCCCCATGGGGTGCATGACCACCACCACCGCCATGCGGATGGCCACCACCGCCATGCGGGTGACCGGCGTGACCATGCGGGATGGCCATGGCGACGGGCGTCACCACGGTGAAAACGAGCCCGGTCAGCGCCACAGCGCCGGTGGAAGAAAGCACCGGCAGACCGTAGCCGGTCATGCACGCCGCGAGCACCGATGGCAGAGAAACAATCTTGCGGAGCATCATGTTCGTAAAACGTGAAGGGTTGGGCGGACAGATGGTGAAATTTTCTCTACAGATTAGTGAAGTACCCCCACCTCATGGGCGCCCTTCCTCATCGAAAGTGAAAACATGGAAGCTGGTATCGGCCTGTCGAGCTTCCAGCGGTCCACGATGACCGTGCGCCTGGGATGGCCGGGTTGCTCAATGTAAACGAGCACACTCTTGCGTGGCAGCGAATCGCTTTTGGCGACCCACAACTGCCACGTAAGATCCTTTTGAGTGAAATCAAGCCGTGTGCAGAGTGTGCCGTTCACGCGCTCTTCACCGCCCAGCTTCACCTCGGTGACGCCATCCATGAGTGTGCCCATGGGATCCTCGCCGAGCATTTCGCCAATGGTGAACTTCACATCGAGCTTGTCCTCCACCTCCTCCACGAGGCCGTCGATGGTCTGGGCGTCAGCCTTGGTGGTTGAGTAGATGTTGTCCTTCTCATTGTAGAGGGTGATACCGCCGTTGCCGGCCAGCAGGTGGTGCACACCCTCGCCATCCCGGCCACGTATGGCCATGTTGCCCGGCCGTGACACAGCGATCTCAAACGCCGCGTGCTCGGACTTCAGGCCCTTGGCCAGCAACGTCGGATCCGCATCGCGCGTGCCGGAGACCTGGAGAGTGCTGGCATTCCGTAATTTTTCCGTACAGTTGTAGAGGACGGTCTGGGCGGCGGGATCCACCTTGGGAGCCGTGACGCAGGATGAAAGAAGGGCCGCGCCCAAGACTGTGGACCACACAACGACAATTTTTGGCAGCTTCATGAGACGACGAAAATTTTGCTGACTCCATGATTCGGTCGGACGCGTGTCCACGGCCGCCGCTACTTTTTTGCAGCGGCATTGTGCCAGTTTCGCACGCGAACGTCAGCAAAAAAAACGGGAATCCATGCGGAAAATTCCTTCCGCACTGTCCACGCTGCAGGCCGTCTCAATGCTGCAAATTCAGCTTGAGGATGCGGCGCATTTCCTGAATCGCCTGTGGATTGCGCGGCGTGCCGTGATTGGAGGGCACGATCAGCTCGCTCTGTGCCCCGTCGAGATGGGAACTCCAGTAGGCCACAACGCCATCACTGGAATCAGGCGTATCACCACGGCCACGATCGCCAATGATGGAGTGATACGGAATGCCTGGAGTGATCGGAATCTTGTTCACCGACTTCACAAAGCGGTTCTTGGGCGAGAGCGTGTCGATGCTGTTAGGCATGCGGCTTAACTTCAACGCTGAGCGGTCCAGCGTTAGAAGGGAAATCACCTTGTCCGTCATGTCGGCGATAAGCCGAGGCGAGCGCACCAACGATGACGCAAATCGACCAACCCAAATCGTGGCAAAATCACTGCCGCGATGCGGAGCGCTGAGGAACACCACGCGGCCTACGTCCGTACGGTGTTTGAAGATGATGGATTGTTCCAGCATTTCCCGGCTTGAGCCCGCGAGATGCGTTTCTGCCGGAGGCTTTCCGAACAGGTCACGCCAGATCTTGTCACCCGAGTCGGTGATCATAAGCCGGCTGATCATGCCACCCATGCTATGGCCTACCAGCAGAATAGGCTTGTGTCCTGGAAAGACCTTGTTCACGCCATCCAGTTCTTTGCGCAGGAGAGAGGCGGAATAAGGATAAGGATAGCCACTCGGATAGCTGAAGACCCAGAACTGGTAGTGCTCCCGGATTTCCGGATCAGCGCGCAGCGTATTGATCATCGGCGCCCAACTCGCGGGCGTGTCCTGAAGTCCATGCACAAACAATACCGGGATGCGGTTGGGATCATACGCCTGGAGCCGCAGCAACCGAGCGGTGTCCGCATACTTTTCAGGCCTCAGCAGGCGCCGCAGACCGAGGCGCTCAGGATGCTCCTGCGCCATGAGAATGGCCAAGGGTGCATCAAAATCCGCCGCCAAAGGGTAAGTGGTGCCGTCGAATGCCACCCTTTCGTCACGAAGGGGAAGATAAAACTGGACCTCGGCTTGACGATCCCCGGGGCCGCTGAAGTGGATCAGCGCCGTGGTGGATCCAAAGTCCTTTTTCCAACCGAAATTCTTGCGGTAATCCTTGTTCTCCACCTTGGAGAAAGCCGCAAAGGGAGCGCCAATTCCATCCACTACACCCCGTTCCTTGAAATATTTGCCACCAACCTCAAGCGAGTCCGATGCATAGAATTCGAAATCCCTCAGCTTAAATTGGGTGTGGGCAGGAAGCTTCGCGCTCACCACGTAATTGCCGGTGCGCGATGGCACAGTGATGGGTGGATTTGCCTCGCTCAGCTTGCAGCGCGCCATGGCTTCCACCGCACGGCCTACCGCATAGTTGTAGTCTTTGCGCGCCGTGTCATCGTGCGGTTTCGCCTTCAGGGCCAGTTCCGCGCTGTGCGCCGCGTCAAGGTAATCACCCAAAGCACGCTCGGGATCACGTGCCAAGGCCTCCCGGGCTTTGGCCACTGACTCCGCGCCATTGACCGGATGGTAGCCCGGCTGTTTGATTTTGTACGCCGCGATCGGCGCACAAGCCGGCACCATCAGCGCCAGCATCAAAGCCACAACGATTCTGCTTTTTTTAAGACCCATATTTTCCCATTGCCAAGAAGCGGCGTGTGAGGATGCGGCCCATTTCAACACATCATCGCGCCAAATTCACCTGCTATTCGATGAATTTTTCGTTTCGTCACCCCAGGCAAAGCTGCGGTCACAATTTTGTTGGCGTGACCTTGGTCCACGGCGTGAAAGCCCCCATGGCGTGTACCTTGACCTTCCTTTTCCAAATCTTGTGCTCGCTGAACACAAATAGCGTGTCCATGTCTTTGCCGCCCAAGCACACACTGGTCGCTCGGCTCCGGTCCGGCAGCGGGAGGATCACCTGGGTGGGACCGTCATCCGCGCAAATCTGGATGCCAAGACGCGAGGCCACAAACAACTGCCCCTCCTTGGCATAACACAGCGCCTCCAGGCCCGCATCGTCTTCGCCATCTGGCTGGTGCATCCAAAAATAACGCTCACGATGCTGGAGCAGACCCGAGCTTTGGTCGATCTCATAGCTGTAGGCCCACTTGGAATGGCCGTCGGCGACCGCCAACAACCATTGGTCAGGGCGGTAAGCAAGACCCGTAGCGTACTTCAGTCCAGTGTCCATCACCTCGCGCCGCCGGTTCTTGATGAACCAGACCTGGCTCCCCTCTCCCGCACGCGCTCCATTTGCGGTGACATAGAAGCCACCGCCGGGCATGGCCAAGATCGAACGTCCATGAATGTTCTTCTCCACCACAATCCCGCTCACGCCATCATACCGGGTAATGTCCCCGGAACCCACAGAGATAGCGTAAAGAAACCCGTCCGAACCTACGGTCAAGCCATTGGCCTGATCCGCGTCTGTGACGTATTCCTCTACCTTGCCCTTCGTGTCGATGCGGAAGATTTTGTTGTCGGTGACGTCTGCAAAGAACACATCTCCTGCCGCATTGCACGTCGCAGCCCGTGCGTGCTTGTAGCCATCCTGGACCAGAGTCCAGCCTTCCCCGGGCAGCAGGACGTCCTGCGCCCGCGGTGAACTGGGGCCCGCCTGCACCGGCTTGGGCCAGTCCTTCCAGAGATAGGCCATGCCTTCCTGGTAATAGTCATAAAAGCCGGCTACGTGGCCTCCATTGATGATGCGGAAAATGTAGTCGTAGCCGGAGAACTTCAGCGCCTTGTCCATCTCCTGGTCCAGGAGGTACCAGTCACCCGCGGCGTTCTCCATGTCCCGCATGCCGGTGGTCAGGTAGGCGCGAATGGGTTTGGCCTCATACTTGCGCACCATGGTGGGAAACTCGTGTCCACCGCGGAACGCCACAAAACTCCCGCTACCACAATAGACGCGGCCGAATTCTTCCGGCCGTTCCCACGCCACGTTAAAAGCGGTGATGCCGCCGCTGCTGCCGCCGGCAATGCAGCGGTCGTTTCCGCTGTCGGACAATTTCAGATCAAACTCCTTCGTCACCAAGGGCAGCACTTCCTCCAGGAAAAAGCGCGCGTTGTTGTCCCCCATGCCGTCATATTCCAGGCAACGGTTGCGTCGTCCTGCTGTTCCCGGCATTGGCGCTTTCAAGTCACCGGGCCGCACGAAGACCCCAATGGTCACCGGCATCTCCTTGGTGGCCATGAGCGTCTCCATGAGATCCTTCTCCTTGGGATTGTAGCCGTCCGTCTTCACATAGACACAGGCGGGTTTAGACCCGTCATACTGCTTGGGAATGAAGACCGTGATCTCCCGAGTCGTGCCCGGGAAAATCTTGCTCTCGTTGAAAGTCGTTTTCTTGATCTCGCCGCGCGGAATGTCCTCCGGCTTGATCGCGGGCGGAGTGTAGGCAGGCGGTTCGCCATTGACGCCGGTAGGCGTGGACGTTGCGGCATTGCCCGCCAGTGGCTTGATCATCCATTGCAGGTGCTGGTCCTTGGGTGAAAACGCCCATAAGTCCTGCCGCGAGCCCGGTTCCTTCTTTCCGCCGTTGTCATCGAGACCCTTCTCCGGCGTGTGCTTGGGGATGAGATTGTAGTTGCCGCTCTCATTCTTTTTGATCGCCCACTGCTGCCAAGGCTCACCCTTGTCCGTTTCCAAGACGGCCTGCGCGCCGTTGTTGGTGCCGCCTTTGGCGATGGCGAGCACCAAAGTGGAACTGTAGGAAGGCTTGATGGAAAAATACCCATCGCCCTTCGTGGAGATGGTCCATTTTTGGTGGGCGGCATTGGCGGGATTGCCGATCGAAACGATCGTCCCGTCCTCGTTTCCAGCTCCCACCGCCTCCAGCACCATGGCGGGTGCGCTTGCCGGGATCAACGCGTAGGCGCCCCAATCTTCGGTAGGTCCTGTCTGGCCGTGCACCATCCCCATTCCGGTGATGAGGATCCATGAGGCGATCCATGCGATTTTGGCGTGCGCGGTGCTTGGGGTCTTCTCGGTTTTTTTCATGGCAGTTTCCCTGTACGTTCTCATCGGGCCATAACTCTCGGCAAGGGGAGAGCGCAAACATTTTCGCGCACCGTTTGGTAACCATTCCGTTGCGTGACCGACCCGTTCCGGCCCGTTTCACTCCGCCATGGAGATCGGCATTTTCACCAAGGTGTTTTCGCGGCCCACGTTGGAAGAGGTCCTCGACGCCGTGCAGGCCACCGGCTTGCGCCCCGTCCAGTTCAACATGGAAAGCACGGGGCTGCTCCCCATGCCGGATGAGATTCCCGCAGGACTGGCGAGACGCATTCGCGACGAAATAACGGCGCGCGGCCTCGCCATTGCCTCTCTACAGGGGACCTTCAACATGAGCCATCCGGATCCGGAAGCGCGGCGCGCTGGGCTGCGGAGGCTTCGGGTGCTGGCAGAGATCTGTGAAACGCTGGGCACCTCCATCATCGCCATCTGCATCGGCACCCGCGACCGCGAAAACATGTGGCGCCATCATCCGGAGAATACGACGCCCGAGGCATGGCGGGACATGACGGCCTGCGTGCGCGAAGCCGTGCGCATGGCGGAAGATGTGGGCCTCACCCTGGCGCTCGAGCCGGAGGTGACCAACATCGTGGACTCAGCGGATCAGGCGCGACGCCTGCTGGACGAGATCAGTTCGCCGCACCTGAAGATCACCATGGACGCGGCGAATCTTTTTCACGCCGGCGAGCTGCCTCGGATGGCGAAGATCTTGGACCACGCGTTTGCCTTGCTGGGACGCGACATCATCCTAGCCCACGCCAAGGACATCCAACACGACGGCGAAGCCGGCCAGGAACCCGCGGGCAAGGGACTGCTGGATTACCCGCGCTATCTTTCCCTCCTGAAGAAGCATGGATTCACCGGCACGCTTTTGTTGCACGGCTTATCCGAAGAGGAAGTTCCGGGCTGTATCGCGTTCCTGAGGGAGAAACTGTCGACTCTGGGAGGATAAGGGAAGTTTGAACTGGCTTGCTCCCTGCACTTTACACCGATCCCAAGTCCTCTATCATCGCGTCCCATGAATATCAGCTTGCTCGTCCTGGCCCTGGTCATTTATGCGGTCGCCGCCCTGCTCCTCTGGCTGCACAAGAAATGGAAAGCCACGGCCATCAAGGTCACCGGCACCGTGACCAATGTGCGGGAGGGCTGGCGCCAAAACACCGACAGCGACAACAACACCACCACGGAGAAAATCTTTTATCCCACCGTGAAGTATGAGGGCGAAGGCCGCAGTTTTGAACACGCCTTCGGCGAAACCAGCGCCACCACCAAGCCCTATACTGTGGGTCAGAGCGTGGAGATTTACTTCCAGCCCGGATCGCCGGACAAGCCGTTGCTGGGTTCCATGAGTATGAAGCTGGCTTTTGCCTGGGTCTTCGCCGTGGTGGGCACGGTGTGCCTGGTGATGGCGTTTGTGAAAAAGTGAGAAGCCTCCGACTCCGCAACCCGGTTTACGCCGCCGCTTTCAAGAAACAAAGTCTGGATCGTCGAAGCCACTGTTCCAGATTCGTGGTCGTTTGCCGGACTTGGTCGGCGTTTGAACGCGGTCGATGGTGAAGTGCGAATGGCGGGCGTTGATGAAGAGAGACTCCATGTCGTGCTCGCTCTCGTGACAGCAGAGGTGACCGAAAACTGAGGGAGGCAGGACAGGGATGGATGGGCCGGGCGCATAGGTAACGACGAGCCAGTTCCGATTTTCCGCGTCATCGTGCCGGCAATCCACTTTCCCCCAGGAGAACTCATGCTGTCCACCGAGATCAGCATGAATGATGTTTTCGTGACTGACGCGGCGTTCGGGATCACCGGGAGCGCGATGGTGATAGCGCGCGGTCCAATGGCAGTGCAGCGCGCCGCGGATGCGCCGTTGCCTGTCCATCACCACACCAACGACAAACGAACCGTGATCCGCCCGCCAAATGCCCAACGGATAGACGGCCCACTCCTCCATTCGGCAAGGCACAGATTCGTCCAACACGGGAGGTGGCAGCAAGCCTCCGGGCCGGATGACCTGGCCGTGGGAAAAGACGAGTTGTCCTGTGGTCCGGCAAATCATGGCTGGGAACCATGATGCTAACACAAGCCTGATAAGTTGACAATTGGGAGGTCTGAAATGTCTTAGGCATGATTTCGTCCCTGTTAGGAAATGCACCTGGACCCAATCAAAACCTCTGCTGCTCAACCACCGGTCATTGACTTTGGGAGACAACTGCGTTCATCCGACTCGCCTCGCTGCTCTGTTTCTTTTTGTTCTTTCATGTCTGCCTCATGAACCTCGCCTTTGCCCGGGAAGTTGGAATTGTCCGATATGTCTGGCGGCGCATCTTGTGGCGCCTTCTGCCACCGAGGCAGATCATGCTGCACACCGGCGTCGTCTTTCCTCTGCCACGC
>Ga0265327_10005071_pt1 | contig 11229 bp, 9 predicted proteins | sample 41621metaG_FD_202089 | JGI IMG/M metagenome (GOLD analysis project Ga0265327, IMG submission 202089) | Rhizosphere microbial communities from Carex aquatilis grown in University of Washington, Seatle, WA, United States - 4-16-21 metaG | ecosystem: Host-associated > Plants > Roots > Rhizosphere >...
ACGAGTAGTTGTTGTAGGGCTGACAGTATGAGAAGGAATACCATAATAAGGATAATTCAAAGGATGAAGAGAAGTATCAGGGGGATAGAACCAGCGGAAAGTATAAGGAGGTTGCCCCCATTGAGCAGTATAAGGAATGGTTACAGAACTACCAATACAAACGAATGTATCGGGAACAAATGGGTGAACGGTTGTATCAACATTGATGGTGTCAAAAAATTGAGCCTGGCAAGGTGAACCTCCTGGGGGCCCTTGAGTACTAACGTCAAGTTCAACTAAATATTTACCACCAACTGTAAAAACTTGGGTTGGAGGAGTTTGATTGTTCAAATAAGTATTCACATATTGTCCAGAGAAGTCATTAGCAACTTTACTGATATTCCATACAGTTGAAACAAAATTTTGAGAAGGTTTATTTTTAGAATAAGTTACTTTCCAATTTCCACACTTGAGATCTTTTTTAACGATGGTGACATCAGCTCTTTGAAGAACAGTTATTGAAAGTGCACGTGTTGCATTACCTGGATTAGGGCATCGACTATCATGAACATTAACCGTAAAATAATAAGGTAAAGTTGTGGCATCAGCATCTTTAGGAGTCCAGCAAAATTGATATTTATCTTCCCTTGGACCATTTGTTGTACGGAGAGATTTTGTATAAGCAGGTAAGAATGTAGCACCTCTTGAAGCCAAAGATCCATTCCAACTCAAATAAGTCGTATCGGAGATTGGAGGAGAATGACTTGGCTGATAATCCGTATCTTTCCCGATTATATAAAAACATAATTGATCTCCTGCACAGACCACCCACGATAACTTTGGTAGAGCCCCATTTGACGGATCAGTCATAATTTTAGGAGGATTGTTTGGAGGGCAGGAAATAAGCCACATCTGAATATCTCTTCGAGTAATTCCAATGCAAGTAGGTACACCATTAATAGTCCGCCATTGCTTAATTTCAACAGCCATTACGCCACAGAATTGTCCAGCCGAACCATAACTTGGAGTAAACATGATATCTCCGGTATTTGGATCACATCTAATTCCTAAAGGAAATGGTCCATTCTTTGGAGTTGAATAAGGCATTGGGGCATCCCATGAATACGGTGCAATATACGACACAGAACTTCCTGCGGATTGCAATGATGGGGTAAATGCATATGTTAATGAATCATTATCAGGGTCGACAGCTCCATTATTAAAAACAAAAGGCTGGCCACCACACATTAGAGCAAAAGGGTCGTTTGAAAGGTCTGGTGAACTATTGCAAGGGGTAACGCATCGATTAAGTGTACACTGAGTATAATAACCTTGCCAAGTAGATCCAGTAACAATTTCTGCACTACGGCAACAGGAATACCAAGAAATAATAATATTACAACAAGTTGCTGGAAGACCATTGAGGTCAAGATCACCTTCAAATTGATATCTTTCAACACCTGGTGTATATGTGCCTGCTGTTTCGCATCCCATATTATCACAAATACTTTTTGCAGTGGGACATTGAGGAATAGGGTTTACATCTCTCACGCTTGTAAGACTTAAGCTTATAGATCCTCCATTTGAACAGCTAGGGTCTGCTCCAGCCCAATTTATGCTAAAACTACATCCAGCACCACATGATGTAGGACATAATGCGATACCAGCACAAGTACGAAAGAAAACAAAAGTGATATGCCAAACGCCTGGGCTACTTGTACAAGTGTACGATAAATCGTTTCCAGCAATATGATCAGCTTTTGCTTGGTTGAAAAATGAAGTGCTAAATAGCAAAAATAATAACAATAAAACTTTATACAGCTGTTTTTTTATAAGTAAAAATATAAAAGGTAAAATTTTATTCATTGCCAATAGATATACTTAATATTTTAGTATAATGTGTTACAAACTTAAGTAACTTGTTTCTTAAAATTTTCTAAATATTTCCGTAAAAATAAATTTTAATCTTATAAAAAGGACGCGATATTTTGAAATGGTAAAAATTATTTTTTTTGAATAAGAGAAGAAACATGCACATTTGTATCATGCACTTCAAAAAAAGGAACTTTTACGGGGTACTTACGTTGATTTTTGCTTCTAGCCAATTAGTTGCTCAGAGCACTTATGTTCCTTTGGGTTCCAATACTATACATATAATTGATAGATTAGAAATTTTATCAGGTAAATTAGCTGATCCGCAAGAGTTTAATACTTCAACTAAATCATATAAGCGCTCTTCAATTGCCAAGTATGTTGATAGTTTTGATGTTTCTCATGTTCGATTAAGTAAACAAGATTTCTTTAATCTAGATTATTTGCAAAACGATAATTTTGAATTTAGTAATAGCGAAAACACTAAAAGTGTAAAACCCTTACTCAACAATTACATTTTTGAATACAAATCTGCTTTTGCAAATCACTCATCTAAAGATTTTAATATACTTATAAATCCTATAGCCTATTTACAATATGGGTATGATACACGATTGAAGGAGTCTGTATCATTGAATACCAGAGGTGCTGAAATTCGTGGGTCAATAAAGGGTGTATTGAGTTTTTATACACAATTCAGTGATGAGATCAATCAAACTAATAGTTGGGTAAGAGATTATTATCAAAAAGATAGTGTAATTCCTGGTGCCGGTTTTTTAAAAACAAATAATTATAAAACCTTTAACTATGAACTTGCAAGTGGATATCTCTCATTTCAGATAAGTAAATATATTGATGTTCAATTTGGTCGTGGAAGGAATTTTATTGGTAATGGATATCGCTCTTTTTACATGTCGGATTTCTCAACAGATAATTTATTTCTTCGCATCAATACAAGAATTTGGAAAATAAATTATACAAATATTTTTGGGCAAATTTTGGATTATACAACAGCAAATGAAAGTAATTTACCAAAACGTCATTATTACGCAACAACTCATGCATCGATTAACCTTACTAAGAATTTCAATTTCGGATTGTTTCAAACTATTATTTTTCAGCGAGACAGTGGCTACTCTAATACGGGGTTTGATGCTCAATATTTAAATCCAATCATATTTTATAAACCAATTGAAAACGACCTGAATAGTCCTGATAAAGCAATTTTAGGAGCCGATTTCAAATATAATTTTGCACGACACTTTTCATTGTATGGGCAGGCTGTAATTTCTGAATTCGTTTTACAGGAAGTATTGGCAGGGACTGGTTGGTGGGCGAATAAACAAGCCTATCAATTAGGTGTCAAATATATTGATATGTTTAATTTGAAAAATCTTGATCTTCAATTAGAGTTCAATCAGGCAAATCCTTACATGTACACTTCATTCTCATCATTAGATACATGGGTGAATTATCATCAGAATATGGCTCATCCTCTAGGAGCAAATTTCAGAGAAATCATTGGGGTATTAAGGTATCAACCATTTAATCGATTGTTTTTAAAAGGAACCATGATTATTAGTTTATATGGGAATGACACCAACAATTCAAATTGGGGAAAAAATATTGGATTAAGTTATAAAGGTGTTGAATTAACCAACCCTTATGGAAACTATATTGGGCAAGGAATTACAACGCATTTGTATTTTATTGACTTAACAGTTTCATATATGATTAAACATAATCTGTTTATTGATTTACAGCTTACCTACAGGAAAACAGGCAGTAGTTTGTCAGTTTTTGATACAGAAACTTTTTTGCCGACAATAGCATTCCGATGGAATATTTCGGAAAGGCGATATGATTTTTAAGAATCAAATTTTTCAATCAACTTCAAGAATACTTCAAAATCCTTAGGATAAGGAGCTTTGATATAGTATTCTTTTTTACCGAATTCAAACTCTAATGAATAAGCGTGTAAGGCAACACGTTTCATCATCGGTTGCTCATTTTCAAATTTTGCAGTTCTAAAATTTCTTTTAAACTTTGATAACATGGGAAATTCCCCTCCATAAGTTTCATCGCTTACTATTGGGAAATTTTGAGATGCAAGATGTATACGAATTTGATGTAACCGACCTGTTATAGGTTTACATTCTAGTAATGTAAAATGGTTGAACATTTTTAATGTTGTAAAAAAGGTTTCTGCATATTTCCCATCACGCATATCCACTTTAGCAGTTCCTTTTTTTGTTATAGATAGAGGAAGTGTAATCACTTTATCGGTAACGTTTAAAATGCCTTCAACTATTGCATGATATTTTTTTTCAACTTTTCTTGCTTCAAATTTCATAGCCATTTCTCGGTAAGCTTCAGGATGTTTTGCAAGTACCATGATTCCAGAAGTTTCTTTATCAAGACGATGACATAATTGTAATTCGCTGTTATATTTATTTGCAAATTCTTTGATGCTATGCAATGTTAAGTCTCTTTCATGCAGCGAAGAAATAAATGCCGGTTTATTAATAAAAATAAGGTCATCATCTTCCGAAAGAATGATGGTTTTAAATGAAGAGAGTTTAATCATGTTGATATAAAAGAGATATTCCGCAGAATATCTCTTAAGAAAATGAATAGTTTTATTTACCAGATAACAGCACGATCTTTTTCATCGATAAACATCTTATTACCTTTTTTTACTTTAAATGCATCATAAAATTGAGGCATATTTGAAAGAGGCCCAATTACCCTGAATTTTCCAGGGGAATGTGGATCGGTCAATACTTGTTGCCTTGAATATTCAGGTCGAGTATTATTTTTCCAAACTTGTGCAAATCCAATAAAAAATCTTTCTTCAGGTGAAAATCCATTAATTGATTGACGTTTTTTACCAATAAGTGAAATTTGGTAAGCATCGTATGCTATAGTAAGTCCAGCAAAATCGGCAATATTTTCACCTAACGTTAATTCGCCATTCACGAAAACATTATCTTCCACAGCAAATTTATTGTATTGATCAATTAATATTTTTGTACGTTCTTCAAATTTTCTTTTATCCTCATCTGACCACCAATTATTCATGTTTCCCATTGCATCAAATTTACATCCTTGGTCGTCAAAGCCATGAGAGAATTCGTGACCAATAACAGCTCCAATAGCACCGTAATTTATGGCATCATCTGCTTCTGCATTAAAAAATGGAGGTTGCATAATGGCCGCAGGAAACACAATTTCATTATTTACAGGATTATAGTATGCATTTACAGTTTGAGGCAACATTTCCCATTCTGTTTTATCTACTTGTTTATGAAGTTTATCAACCATTTCATCGAACTCAAATTCTGAAGCTCGAAAATAGTTTGATAAATAACTCTCATTTGTAATCTTTAATTTTCTTTTATCCTTCCATTGATCAGGATAGCCAAGTTTGCGATTAAATGCATTTAGTTTTGCTATCGCTTTTTCTTTTGTTCCAGCACTCATCCAATCCAGTTTATTGATCCTAATTCTAAATGATTCACGTAAATGATCTACCATTTCATTTACACGTTTTTTAGATTCTCCGCTAAAGGCAACTTTCACATATTCTTGAGCAACAATTTCACCTATCAGTGAGTTTGCTGATTCTACAACTCTTTCCCAACGAGGTTTTTGTTCTTTTGTGCCATTTAGAATTGTACCATAAAAATCGAATGTTAATTTAGAAATATTCGGAGATAAATATTTTGCTGTAGCACACATTATTTTCCATTTCAAATAGATTTTCCAGTCTTCAATATCTGTAATTTCTAAAGCTTGATTAAGTTGTTTGAAAAATATTGGTTGACCTATAATTACTTCGGTAGTTGAATCAATTTTAATATTAAGTTGATCAAAATAGCCTTTAAAGCTTGTGAATTTATATTCTGATATTATGGATGTTGCAGTAGTTTTGTTATATGTTCTGTCTGGGTTTCTACGCTCTACTCTGGTCATACTAGCTTTAGCTAAACCAGTTTCAATTCTCATTATAGATTCAGCAATTTTTGGATTTGGAGGAGTTGCAAATTCCTGAAACATTTTTAAAATAAAAAAACGGTATTCATTTCTAATAGCGGCAGATTTTTCGTCTTCTTTAAAATAATAGTCTCTGTCAGGAAGTCCTAAGCCACCTTGAGATAAATAAATGATATATTGGTTACTTCTTTTTAAATCCTGACTGATATCAAATGAGAACATTGCTGGAATGCCTTTTCGGTGCAATTTTGCTACCATGTTTAATACGTCATCTGTAGATTTAATTGTATTGACTATGTTAATATCAGTCATTGCTGGAGCAAATTTTTGTTGCTCTAATTTTATTGTATCCATCGCAGTGCGATAGAAATTCCCTATTTTCAAGATATTTGATTCTGGGCTGGCACCTTTATCCGCAGCAGCATCTTCCATGATCTTTTTTAGGATGAGATTATTTTTTTGGGCAAGAATATTAAAACTTGTCCATCGAGCTTCAGAAGCCGGAATTGTATTCTCTTTGCACCAAGTTCCATTGGCATATTGGTAAAAATCATCGCGAGGATTTGCTTTTTTATCCATTGAAGCAATATCCACTCCTTTAAGTTTTTCTTTTGCAATAAAAGCAGTTGTAATTCCGGTTACTATTATTCCGGCAAAAATTATCTTTTTATTCATTATTGAATTTTTATGAAGTTTCAATTATACAATACCCTTTTTTATTTTTTACAATTTTAAATTAAGTGATTTTAATTTGTTATTTGAAAAGAGAATTCAATATTGCAAGTTAGATTGCAATTTAAACAATAAATTTTCAATGAAAATTATTCTTAAACCATTAAAAGATACTTACCCACCTTACTATGAAAAGTATTTGAATCTTGTGAAAAGTGAAAATATTTTTGAAGAAATGTATAGTGAACATATTGAAACGATAGAGCTTGTTACTTCTGTTGATGAAGAAACTTTGCAATACAGATATGAAGATGGGAAATGGAACATTCGCGAAATTTTGCAGCATTTAATTGATTGTGAACGCATCTTTAATTACAGGGCTTTAAGAATTGCTAGAGGTGATCAAGCGCCTTTATCAGGTTTTGACCAACAGGCATTTGTCAGTGAATCGCTGGCATCAAAACGTGATATAAATGATATTGTAAGAGAGTTTTCAGTTGTTCGTGCAGCAACTGTTGAGCTTTTTAAAAGTTTTACAGATGAGATGCTCAACAGAAAAGGTATTACAAATAATAATGAAGTAACAGTGAGAGGAATTATCTATTTTATCTTAGGACATGAGATACATCATCGAAATGTAATTGATGAAAAGTATTTGCCAAGATAACATTGAATTTTTGCTATTTTATGGTTTAAATACTTCAATTAAAAATATATCTACAGTTATTTCAACTTACAAAGTATATTCGTTTGGATAAATTGAGTTCATGCGAAATACTTTTGCATTACCGGATCAGATTACGATGCAACTTTACAACAAGTTAAAGTTCTATTTGCTCGTAATGTATTTTATTTCATCAATTACAATTATTTATCTAAGTGCCAATATAAATGAAGGGATCATTAGTTCATTATTGCTCTTTATAATAGTTCAGGGTGGAGTATGGTTGAGTTCCAAACTAGCTATCAATTTTAACATTATTACTATTCCAAGCGGTATATTATTCCTCTATCTTTTGGATATATATTTTAAAGGGTCGCCTATTTATATTTTTATGATGTTGTTATTTGTGTATATCAATTTTTTTGTAAAATATAAAATGCTAAGGTTTATTTATTTATTGGTGGCATTGTTCTTTACTGTTAAAATGGTTCATCCCGAATTTTTTGCGGATTTTGATTTACAAATAGTGTCAACTTATATTTTTTTAGCTTATACTTTATTCTTTTTATTTGATTACTTTAAAAAAGATGAAGGAAAGTTGGTTTATCGAAATAAAATATTGAACGATGTTTTTAATTCTTCTCCAATGCCTATAATGCTCACTGATAGTAAAGGAGATATAAGTATGATAAATGATTCGTGTCTCGAATTATTTGGATTTACATCAGAGCAACTTAAAGGAAAATCGTTACGGCATATTTTTCATTTTGAAACAGATCAGCGTTCCGATGAGTTACTACGTTATTTTAAAAACGCTATCAGTGAAAATAAGTTGATGCGAATGGAAGAGGAGTATAAAAAACCAAATGGAGAAAATATCACGCTTAAAGCTGAAATAAAACCTATGATGTTGAATGATAAAAAATATATCTTATTTGTTTGTCAGGACATCACCAAAGAATTACAACTAAGAAAAGAAATTCAACGAACTCACAAGCTTTATAAAACAATGGCAGAGAATATCCCCAATAGTAAAGTGTATATGTTTGATAGGCAATTACGTTTTATGTTGGTTGAAGGTGGCGAGTTGAATAAGGAAGGCGGCATTAAAAATAAATTTGCAGGAAAAACTTTTTATGAAACTTTTTCAAATGATCTGATACCTATCCTCGAACAATATTTTAAGGCCACTTTAATGGGAGTTGAATCATCAATTGAGATCAACCAAAATGGGAAAGATTATGTTTATTATTTTCTGCCTGTTAGAGCTGAAAATCTTCAAATCATGTCTGGAATTGCACTTGCAATAAATATTACCGAATTAAAGGAAACTCAAACGGAAGTTGGTATAAAAAATAAAATGATAGATGATTATGCGCATAAGGCTTCGCATGTTGTGCGCAGACCAATTGCTCAATTACTTGGGTTAGTCGAAATTTTAAGAGATGACCATTCAAGTGAAGAAGACAAAAAAACTGCAATCAAATATATTTATGATTCAATTAAAGAGTTGGATGATCATTTGAAAGAAGCGGCTGTTGTGTTAAACCAATAAATTTCATTCTGGTTACTAAATCACTATAGTTAAATAATAGGTGTTTTATTTGACAACTCCATCTATATTAAAAAATGGGTAGTGTCTCAGTTTGAAATTTAATGTTATTGCATAGCAAATATAGTCTGATTACCTTTGCATATCAATTATGGCAAAGAAACCAAAAAGACCAGCAGACGCAAATCAGAAAGCAAAATTTATTGTTGACCTTCTAACAGGAGATGCAGAAGAAAAAAATCCTGATGAAGGTAAAAACCCACATGCTGTTGCTTTAGGTCGGTTAGGTGGTCTCAAAGGTGGTAATGCAAGAGCAGCCAAACTTTCTCCAACAAAACGCAAGTCTATTGCTAAAAAAGCTGCTAAGAAAAGATGGAAGAATTAAATACTATCAGCATTTCCTGACATCATAATTAAACTAAAAGATTTCTCAATTAGTGATTTTTTATTCTCATCCACAACACTAATATTAATAGTGCCTATATTTTTTATAGTTATTTCTCCAATATTAGCTATACTTCTAAGAGCTAAAATCCCTTCTGGAAAGTTAGCGTTTAATGATTTTGTAATTAATATTTCATCATCAAGTTTTATCTGAACAGATAATTTTGGGTCTAATTCATGTTTACCTTCTTCTCTTTTTAACATACAAAAAGATTGAAAAGGTAAAGTTAATGGTAGGCTATTAATGCCTATATCTTCCATTACCACATGAGCAGAAATCCGATTAGTAAATGGATCAACTGTGATTTGTTGACATATTATTAAGTCTTCGCAAGTAATCATATCGTATTATTAAGTAGATAACATTGGTGCTTTTGTCTTACTTTTAACCACATCATATGTTATGGTAAGATTGACATTTTGCTCATGTTCAGGTAATTTATAAATACCTAAACCATCTCTTTCTATATATTTATCTAAGTCTTCAAATTTTAAAATTGGAACTTTCCCTAATGTTAGGGATAAATCAACCAAAGTGCTTATTTTATAGTTAAATTCTCCGTTAAGAATTTGCGAAATATATCCCTTGCTAACCTTTAATTCTTTAGCAAGTTCTGTCTTGTTAATATGCTTTTTTTGTCTATAATTTTCAAGCATTTCAAAAACCTGAATTTGAATCTTTGTTATCCAATATTCTCTGCTTTTAATTAATTTATTTCTTTTCATTTGGGTTATTTTCTGTTAAGTATTGTTGTTTTAATGATCTAAACTTTCGAAAATCTTTTTTCTGATTATTTTTATACCCTCCTAAAACCACAATTTTGCCATTAAGCATATCAATTGCATATATTCTGAGGTCTCCTTTTTTAAATTCATATTCTTTTATTTTTTCTCCATAAGGAGTAACATCTTTAAACTTTTTATCAGGTAAACTTAGATTATTTGCCGCCAACTCCATATAGGTTAAAATACTTTTGAATTGAGATAAATATTTTTTCTGTAATTTTTTTTCGTATTCAGATAACTGTCCTTTACCATCAACAACGAGTTCAACAAAATTTTGTCGGCCATTAATTGCATCTATCTTTTGAGTAGCAAATTTAGTCATATATTTGTTTAGTTACAACTAAACTTTTATTTTTGTTGAAATTTTTTGTTAATGGAATGATTGACTGATAAAATATTCCAAAACAATTTTAACGCTAATTATTATAATTACAAGTATAGAAAATTAAAATGAACTTTTTGCTTGACCGTTAAAGGATAAATATTATATTTGTTCCATGAATCAGCTATCATTAGAAAAACGTACCCAAATAATCAACCTACTTGTTGAAGGAAATTCACTTCGTTCAACATCTCGTATCTCAGGTTGTTCAATCAATACAGTAACAAAATTACTTGTTGATGTGGGTGCTGCTTGTGCAAAATTTCATGATGAAACTGTGAAAAATATTACTGCTAAAAAGGTTCAGTGTGATGAAATTTGGTCGTTCGTTTATGCTAAAAACAAAAATGTACCTGAAAGTAAAATAGAAGATAAAGCAGGTGATGTATGGACTTGGGTAGGTATTGATGCTGATACTAAATTTGTTATTTCATGGTTTGTTGGTGATCGTAGTGCTGATAGTGCAAAATGTATTTTAGAAGATATAAAAAATAGAGTTGTAAATAAAATGCAATTGACTACTGATGCTCATAGCGCATACATGATAGCAGTAAATACTATATTTGATTTAGGCGAAATAGACTATGCTCAATTGATTAAAGTATATGGAAGTACCCAAAGTGAAGCAAGATATAGCCCTGCCGAATGTACAGGAATACAAAAGAAAAGAATTGCGGGAAATCCTGATATGAAAGAAGTTTCAACAAGTTATATCGAAAGGCAAAACTTAACAATGCGTATGAGCATGAGAAGATTTACACGTTTAACAAATGGCTTCTCAAAGAAGATTGAAAACCATTGTCACGCAATCGCATTACACTTTGTATATTATAATTTTTGCAGAATACACAAAACACTAAGAGTAACTCCAGCAATGGAAGC
>Ga0265327_10005072_pt1 | contig 11228 bp, 9 predicted proteins | sample 41621metaG_FD_202089 | JGI IMG/M metagenome (GOLD analysis project Ga0265327, IMG submission 202089) | Rhizosphere microbial communities from Carex aquatilis grown in University of Washington, Seatle, WA, United States - 4-16-21 metaG | ecosystem: Host-associated > Plants > Roots > Rhizosphere >...
CTTGCACAGTGTTATGGACCCTCACCCCCTGCCACCTCTCCACGGGTGGAGAGGGGAATAGCGAACAACTTAGCGAAGCAGCCCACAATTGCATTAAGGATGACATCTTTTTTGGAAGCTGTCATCCGTCTATTTTTGCCTTGCAGCATGCTACGGCTTAATGGTAAAAGTTAATTTATCAGTGCCAGACCTTGCACCAAAACAATCGCCGGGTTGCAGGTCTGTTGCGCTTGCGGCGAACTGCTGGTTTTGCTGGTTTACCGTTATACTGCCGCCCCCATCAAAACAATAGTTTTGCGCATGAGAATAATCAGTGTTTGAAATAGTAAGTGTTGCTGTGTGACTGGCATCAATTTTAAATGTGCCAGCGGTTGTTATGTCTGGTGTAACTACTACTGTAATAGAATACAGCTTGCCATCCTGTTTGCCATCTGCAATAATCCAGCGTTTACCATCTTCCAGGCGCGTACGGTAAGCTGTTAGCTGAATTATTTGCGCTTTAAAATTTATGGTACCGTGGTTTTGCGCAACTGCGCTGCTGGTAAATGCAATTAAGGCAATCGCTAAAGTTAGGGTGAATTTCATGTTTTATTTATTTATCACAATGTATGAAAATATGGGGAAAATGTTCTGAAGCCCATCCAGGGGAAAAAGCCTTTAAACATCAACCGGTACAGATGAGCCGCCGGGAAGAACACCTGCGCCTGTGAGGCACTATAACGGGTAGTACCCGGCCTTAATTTACAAAACAAGGGCCGGCCTTTTTGGCCAGCCCCGTGCAATTTTGTTTCAGCGTAAGCTGTTGTATTATATTAACCATTAGGTGGATCTCCCGGTACCCATGATGAAAACAATTTCCAGGCAACAATAAAGGCATCACTATCGCTGGAAACGTCGAACGTCCACCCCATCGGTTCGGAACCGAAACAGTCAAAACGCATATCAACGGTAGCAGTAGGAGCAATAATTAATGATTTGCTGCCGCTGAGGTTTGAACTAATTGTAATTGTGGTACCAAGAACGTTTACATTTTTTATTTGAAAATGCATTATCTGGCCGCCCCGGTATTTCAAATTGGCGGAGCCGTTCCATGAACCGCCGTCAAGCAGTTTAAAGCCTTCAGCGTCTGTTGAGCCTGTGCTGTCCTGCTGGCTACCCTGGTCGCCTGCAGCGTTTGCTGTGGTGGTTGAATCGCCTGATGAAGCAGCAGATGAATCACCGCTGCCTGACGAACTACTGCCGGAACTGTCGCCTGATGAAGTATCAGAAGATGTATCACTGCTGCCTGATGAACTACTGCCGGAACTGTCACCTGATGAAGTATCAGCAGATGTATCAGTGCTGCCAGACGAACTATCGCCTGATGTTGTATCAGTGGATGTATCACTGTTACCCGATGAACTGGTATCAGAAGATGAGCCGCCATCAGAATCATCGGTGCCCATAGCGTACAAAAAAAATGGTTTCATAATTCCTGTATTTGTTTGTTGTTTAATTGTTTGAATCACTGTTTGAGCCTGAATCGTCGCCCGATGCTGAGCCTGAATTATCCGCAGACCCTGTACCTGTATCACCGTTAGATGCTTGGCCTGAGTCGTCTGGCGATGACGGCGCCGAATTATCCGGTGATGAGGAATCAGAACTGCCTGAAGCTGACGAGTTCGTGCTTTCTGTATTAACGGCAAAATCGAATGTGCCGCCACAAGCTATTGGTTTTTCCGGCGCTGAAGGGCTGTAGATGCAGGCTTCCAGGAAATAATCTTTAAACTCGTTAGGAAAAGAGCCGAAGTGCACAACTGCCCTTACGCTTGCGCCTGCGTCAAGGCCTGCATCCTGCTGAAAGTCTTGTGTAAATGGCGGGTTTTGATCACCGCTTAATGTGAAACGTACGAAAAAAGGGCCTGATGATAAAGTACCGGTGTTAGTAACATCAATACAAAAATCGTACTCTACCCCCTGTTTTGGAAAAGCTTCATTTGTAGTGCCGCCGTCAGGGCTTACAAAAACTGTACCCCCCACTAATTTTGTGTTATCCGTTTTTGGGTCGCCCCCAGCGTCACCGTCGGGGCTGAAAAAGAATAATGGCTGTTTCATTTTAGTTTATTGTTTTATATTTTGAAAAATTTGTGTGGTATTACTCAAAACACTGCTTCAAAAAAAACGGAAGAAGCAGCCTGCGCTGTGCCTATATCGCCTATTGAAATGGTAACCTTGTTGCTTACCGGCGCTTTAGCCGGCTTTTTAGTTATATTGAACTTACCGGCATCATCGCCATCTGTATTGATGCTGATCTGCTGAGCATCCTGTTTGCCGGGGGGCTTATAATAAACCGTTCTCGTGATGGTTAGCTCAACACCAGGCTTGTCCGGCTTCATAAAATTGAAACCTATATAGTTGAACTTGTCACCTGGCCTCCATGATGCAAGTTGCAGGTTAGCGGCGGAAGTGCCATCTGTTAGCTGCACAAGCCCCATCGCCTTGTTTACCGGCGCACCCTGTAAATCCTGGTACCCGACCTGGTATTGAACAGTAGCTATTTGTTCATCATACCCATTGTCAAATTCAGGATAAAATATGTGTACCTCTATCTTGTTAAAATAACCTGCCATAAGTATTATGTTGTTATGTCTGCATCAACAACGTCAAATATTGGTTCAACAATAAAATCATTCTGCTTTGTGAATGACAACGGGTCTTTACTACCATCCTTAAAGCTTACCGTAAACGCTAACGTAGCAGGCAGGCTGGTTATGGAAAACTGCAAAGGCAGCATAATGTTGGTACCCGCAGCCGTATTTTGGGCCGCCATAGAAAATGACGGTACGCTTACAGTTGAAGCAGTGGTAAGTAGTGGCTGTACGTTGATCTGGTCTATATTATGAAAAGCATACCTAACCTGGGAGGAATTAGTGCCTATAAAATATTGCACGTTTTGCGCATCCTGTGTTTTTATCTCCATATAGCGCGCAATATTGGTTCTGTCAACGGGCCCATTTGTTTGTTCAATATAATCAGTTATAATGCTTAAGTGGGTAAAGTTTTGCGGTAGCGGCACACTTACTGTTGCGCCGCTGGCTATTGCCAGGTTAGCTTCTACCGTATCGCCAATGCCCGCATCTGAACAAAAGGTGTAACGCTGCAACAAAAAGTCAAAAGATGTTGTATTGGTAAACTTAACCGTTTGCGCATCTGTATCGGCAGCCCAGCTTATACCATCATCGCTTTTAGCGCCGGGCAGGCTTAATGCCACCGTAGACGACACGGGGTTGGGGTAATTGTCATCAAGCTTTAGGTTAATGTTACCAATTGCACAGCCCGGCGATACCCTGCATAGCTGTTGTATAAGCAGGTTGGCATTTACTACAGATGACTGGCCCGGTGCATCAACAATGCTGGTAACAAGAATAAAATTTTGCGGTGTTGTAGCAGGCTGGTAAGCAGTGCCTGTTGTGAACGCAGAATTGAGCGTTGACGGTGTTTCGTTTTTAAGGCTGCCGGCAAACTGCAATGAGTATGATTGCAGATCGGCGTTTTGTTGTATTTCTTTAAAAAGCTGTATGTAATCAACAGCATCAACATCAGGTGTTAGTTCAAACTGAAATTGAAATTTACAGGTACCCACGCCGCCCGGTGTAGTATCAACCGATGCCCAGCAGGATGCGGAACAGGTAAGCGCGTTGCGCACAATGCCATACGACCGCGGAATAATGATGATAACCCTGCTTAATACACCCATATACAATGCACTTATACTTGGGTATTTACTTAAGTCAATCGTTTTTAATTCTGAAAATTCAGTTGGGTTGCCTTTTAGGTTTTTTAAATCTTCTACATTAATAATGGGGCGTATACCTGCGGGCGCGTTTATTTTATAGCTTAACTGGTACCCGTTACCCGCGTATTTGTTAGTAAGCGCCAGGGCCTGCGAGAAAGTTTGATTTTCGTTAAAACCGCTGCCCGGATTAACAGGCCGTATAGGTTGAACAAACCTAAAATTTGTTGCTTGTAAGGCCTGCCCTGCAAACGCCGTACGTACCATCGGCCGCTCCGGCATTTCGCCGGGCGAATCTACGGGCATAATGTTCCTGGCCAACATAATTCTTGACGTACCGGTTGGGCGCCATGCATTGAATGTTGCTGATAGTGATATTTGCGCACTGGCAAACATTGTTAAGTTTTCATACAGCAGCACAACATGATTGGCTATAACATTGGCAACATGCACCTGGTAGCTACCATCACCGGCGGGTGTAATACTTCCGTTATAAGTGGCAAAAGCAGGATTGCCCTGGTCGTCAGAATATGCAATGGAAAGAATAACCTGTAATGATTGTAACTGTATTTCCTTCAGGTTTATAGCTGCATTAGCGGCCTGCGCTGCTGTTGCATCTGCAGGCACATCTTTATGAAGCGTAAACTTAAGATCGGCCATATAAAATGGGTCGCCCGATGAATTAGGCAGGGTTGATTGAGTGGCAATAAAACTAAACCCTGCGTCTGTGCCTGCCGGTAAAGTAAAGGCAGGCACATACCACAGGGTGTTGTTATTAAACCGGTCGTTAAACAAATTGCCGTGTTGTGTAGATGCGTCAGGAACAGGCTGGTTAATAATAAATATAGGTATACTGATAATTGGCGTAAAAACCTTTTTTGCAACAGCATCATTTAACAAAACGGCATTTGCGATACCAGATGTTCTAACAGGCGAAGCTGTTACCACTGTTGTAGCGGCGGTGGCTTGCAGGTTGTTAGCCATTACAAACCTATTTTTTGCAATTAAAGGCATACATTTTTTATTTATAACTGTAACACTATATTGTTTAATTTTTGTTATTGACCGCCTGCGGGCATTACTTTATGCAGGCACGCCGCTCATTTCCTTCATTGTCTCCAAAATGTATTGGCTTACCAGCTTATTCTTATCTGCATCGTCAAGTTTAGGAACATTAATGGTGTAAGGCACAATACGCTTGATACGGCCAAGATTAAGCGGCACGGCCTGAACACCGCCCCAGGTAACAGCATCACCTGCAAAATCGCTTGGTGGTGGCGCTACTTCAACATCAACCTTTACCTTGGCTACTGTTTCGTTAAAATACTTGTCTGACCATATTTGCAAATCAACAAATGGTTTTTGTGTTGCCTGGTCTGTACCGCTTAGTTGTATAACATCTGTACGCTGGCCAATTGTTACAGTAAGCGTAACAGTTACATTTGGCGTTTTAATTGGCCTGTCAAGCACAAACCTTATAAATATATAGCCAACTGCTTCAGGGCCTACAACCGGTGCATGGTCAGTAGATATTTCGGTTTCTTCCAGGCTTATAACATTGTTTGTAAGGTCAACCCTTGCATCATCTGGTTTATAAACAAGTTTTCTTTTAATTTTTACCTGGTCCCTCGACCAATCCGGCAGGTCGTTGGCAATTTTTAAAAAGGATATGTTTATAATGTCTGTGGGGTTATCCCTCGTCCACCGTGCCAGTTGTACTGGTGCAGCCTGGTCAAGCTTTGTGGCCGTGTAGTGGAAGCCCTGAGCCCTTGTAGTTAATGAAGCCTTTCCGTCCGGGCCTGTAGGAGTATCAAAGTCTGGATAGCTAACCTCAATAAGCGCTTCCTGTATAGGGTCGTTATCAAAGTCAATATTGGGCGATGCGGCAATCTGTATCTTTTTAAAGTATTCACCTATGTCAACAATTGAAAGGTATTTGGCAAGGCCTTCTTTGGTGCTAATAGCGGTCTGCAGTGCATTAAGTGTGCCGCTTACCGTATCAAGCTTGGTAATTGTTTCATTCAGCACAAAATGGTCGTTAAAATGCACGCCATGTTTTTGATAGCTGAATTTAAGCGCAACTGCTACGCCGCCACAGGCGCCGGCACTGGCTTTGGCAGGATCATCAGGTTTTGGCTGCCAGTCAAAAATTTCTGTTTTTACCAGGTTCCATGCCTTATCCTGCATGTCGCTTACTGTTTTTTGTATCAGTTGCTTTACATCAGGGTCAACATCAGTGCCATTCATTTGTATGGTTGTTGTAATTGCACCGCTGGTTACAAGGTTTTGATAGCTTGCAGAAAGGTCGGCCTGGAAGAAGCCGTATTTAGCCTGCACCGCACCAGAGAACTGCGTAAATGTTTTATCAACATCAACATCCATGCTTATATCGCATGCGTTAATATAAAACAGCAGCTTAAGGTTATAGTGTACAGTAAAAGGCGACCGCCCGTCTTGCAAAGCGCCAACAATAGCACCTGCTGCCATTTGGTTACAGGTAACTAAAAAACTGCTTACGCCTGCGGCTTCAATGCTGCCGTGGCCTGTGCCCTGGGCACTGATAAAGAAGGGTGATTTTGCATCGTTACCTGCCAGTTGAGGTATCTCGATAGTTACTTCGTTGTCAACAATAGGCACAATGCCCAATAGCGGATCAGGATCGCCCGCATCTCTTAAAAAGAAGCTGGCAATACGTGCCGGGGCCGGTGGGGCGTTTTTTGCTTTCAACTGTGCCAGTGCGCCTTTTATAACGCTATCGGGTACTGCCATAGTAGTTGAAAATGTCATAAACGCACCGCCTGCATCTACCTCGCCACCAGTGCTTGGTATACCTGATATGCCAAGGGTGTCTTCCTGCGTCATAAGCCCTTTAAAAAGCGTAACGCTAAAGTCGTAATCGCTGGGCGAGTCAAGCCTTTTAGCCAGGTTAATTTGCTTAGGCAAATAATAGAATTGCTGAGGAAGCCCATTGTTTTTAAGTGCGGGATTGTTTGCATCCGGAAATACTTCCAACGCGTAGGTAGCGCCGGTTTCATCATTTGTGGTGATGGTGATAAAGTCAGGCCCGAAAAGCGGCCCTAACGCCTGAACGGTTTGTGTAGTCATATTTTTTTATTTTAAAATGTTCAAAAAAAAAATTATTCATCGGCTAAAGGCACAACATGGTGGCATACCTATAACCGTAAGCATTTACTATAGATGGCTTGATTTATAAAAAACCTTTACCATTAAGCAAATACAGTTGTTTGCAGTTAGACGTTTTTTAGGAAGTTGATGCTGGCTGTAATAGTGCCGGGCAGTTGTTATTATGTATGCCCGTAAAGCAAAATCGTTACAAAATTTTAAGCGCAAATTTTTAAAAAAATACCACATTCAAAAGGCCGCATGATGATTATGCAATATGTTATTTTACATTATTACAAAAATAACCCATACACTTATTGCTGCTTTACTGTTTAAGCATAAGCAATTTGTTGCCGTAAAAAACGGCAGCGAATTTTTTTACCCTGTAAAGCCAGCCAAAAAAAATGTCGGCCTATAAAAAAATTTAACCACATAAATTACCTTAAAGCACTAATGCTTTAAAAAACAAAATACTTAACACAACACCCAATACATGGGCATTTTAAACAAGAACAATTACTGACCTGCCGTTCAGTTACACACGGCACACTGGGGATAATATGATTTTAACAAGAACAGAAGCTTTTGAATAGATTCGGATTGTTTATGAAAGTGAAAGTAAAACCTTTTTTATAAGAAAAAGAGGAAAAATCACATTTTTTTAAAAAATTAATTTGTATATAACATGGTTGAAACACAACACGGTAGCGGTTTTCACCTGGAACGCACATACACCGAAGGAGTAATTTGCAGTTGCTGCTGCCTGTTCCGGCACGGGCGGGCTTATCCCTAAAGCAAGAAAAGCTATCGTAGCGAATGATTCACCACCCCGCATAAGGCGGGGCAGGCATCGGCACATAGGAACATGAGGAACACCCGCCACGGCGGGCAGGCATAGAAAAAGCTAAGAAAACCTGCGGTTTAAAGGCCACTTAGTGCGGAGATTGGAACGAAATGTTTTTGAACATGAACCTGCACAATTAAAATGGTACTGCCGTCCTGCTGATGAATATCAGCAACTCTATTCGAAAGGTTATTGCAAATTTTTTTTTGTTAGGGGATGACATTTTTTTGGAAAGATTCCTGTGTTGTTATCTTTCTTTTCTTTGCGGCTTTCCGTGAAAATAATAAGGTGGCTAAGAGAACTTTACAACGAGATGTAATAATATCATTTTTGAGGGATTTTCGGTTTGCTGTAAATTGATTACCAAGCTATCTTTAAAAAAAATTTGCCTATAATTTCCCGGGCTTATTTTTTGGTGCTGTTTTATTTAAAAAAGGTGCTCATATTTTCGTAATAGCCGGACCAATTCCAATTGCATGAAAAGTAAATTAATAAACGCCGTTTTATTTTGCAGGTCAATTTATATAGGGTTGAAAAAGAGAATTTTTCACCGGGCACCTGCTGTTACAGTGCATAACCTTGGTATTTCTGGAAATACGGCTGATGACCTGTTAAACAGGGTAAACAGAGTTACACAATTAAATCCCGACCTGGTAATACTTATGATAGGTACAAATGATGCCAGGCGCGGCGGTGCCGTATTTGAAAATTATAAGAAGAGTCTTTCTTCAGTAATCGGTGAGATTAAAAAACAGGGTGCCACTATATTGCTGGTTAAACCGCCCCCAATTTTTAAAAACATGCCGGGCAATAAACGTGTACAACACATTTGTAACATCATTAACGGATTGAGCATAAAGGAAAACTGCTACGTGCTGGACATTTACGATTTAATAAATAATAACAGAGATGGCGCCCGGTTTATTAAAAGGGATGGCTTCCATCCAAACAGGGCGGGACAAAAGTTTATCGGCCAACATGTTTATACATTTCTCGTTCAAAACAACCTGGTAAAAAAAACTATTGTTTGTTTTGGTGACAGCATTACTGCGCGAACCGGGTTAAAAGCACCGTACCCGGAGATTCTACAAAATCTTTTAAATAGATAGCTTTTTGCGACTGGAAAGCATTTTAAAAATTAAAGAAGCTGCTCGCTATACGTTACGAGGAACTAAGGTATGTATGCAAGGATAAGATGCCGGTGCGTGGTTTGCAAAACAAGCCTGCGCCGGCCTTATTTGTTTTTAGGCGCAATGGCGTTGCCTCCCTTTTGCGCATTTTGGGCTAAAACTAAAACCTGTAGCTGCTATTTTACTTTATCTTTGCAAGCAATTGCCTAATTGTAATTGCACCCCCAACATGCGCTTCGACAGAGCCATAACGGCTTTTATAACAATATTAATTATCTGTACCCCAGCCGCTGCCCAAATAAGTGACAGTTTGTATAATGCTTTGCCACAAAATATCAAGCCTAAAAATAGGTTGGCCATAACAGCTATTGAAAAGCAAAAAATTTTAGTATCAGCAAGCAGCTTTAATGCGCCATTTTACCGCCCTGAACTTGGCGCGCTTTGTACCTCACTAACACAACAATCGTCCATTGCAAACCCATCACAACCGCAAGTAGAGAATTTAAAAGCCGTAGCCGAATATTATAATGGCTACCGAAGCGACTCAGCCGTTTATTTTAATAGAAAGCTTATAGCAGCAATACCCGGTGATAAGCAATATTCGCAACTACTTTCACGTACTTTTCTCAACTTAGCTATTGCGTATGTTTATCTTGACAACTATGACTCTGCAATGGCCTGCCTGCAGGCAGGCAGTAACTCTGCTAATTTTAATGACACTGAACTTCATAGAGATTTTTATGGTGTTTACGGGGTTTTGTACAATGGCCTTCAGTTATATGACAGCTCAATTTTTTACGGTCAAAAAATTATCAGGTCATATCCATCCAATACACAATGGACAATAGAATACGTTGATCATTTGTTGAATAACGCTGTAGGTTACGCTCATTTATTTAAAGAGACGCATATACGCAGCTATGCAGATTCAGCATACACCATTATTAATAATGTTATGCGCGTTAAAAAAAGTGATGGTGAGCATTGGTTTAATGCCTGCTACTATTTTCTCGGCTTTTTAGATTATTTGAATAATAATTATATACATGCAGTATCTATGTTCGACTCAAGTGCATTGCCGTATTATAACCGGGTATCACTATACAATGCAAATAATTATTATGGCAAATATTTATACAAAGCTGTGTGCCTTATAAAAATGAAAAGGTACAAAGAGGGCAAGGATATATTAGACACCCTTATTATAGGCAAAGCCAATTTTACAAATAAACAGGTTAAATTCCAGGCTTTGTACGAGCAGGCCGAGGGAACGGGTAATTATAAAGATGCATTCCTATATTATAAACAGTACAAGCTTTATTCGGACTCCTTAGACCTGCAGGGGCAGCGCGGGCGCATTTTTGAATCGGAGCAAAAGTATTCAGCCGCCCGGAAAGATGCCAACATAGCAATACTTCAAAACAAAAATGAAAAGCAAACCAACGAACGCAACCAAATAATAGCATGGGCTGCATTTACAATATTACTGTTTGTTATAACAGTAATTATATTGTACAACCGCACGCAGCGGCAAAAGATGCAAAAAGAGCTTGAACTGGCAAACCAGCGCAAAATAATTTCGGCAAACATGCACGATGAAGTTAACAGCGGGCTGGCTGCACTGCGCTATTTGGTAGCTGATTTAAAAGACAGGGTTAGTACTGATGAAGCAAAAACAGTGCTTACCGATCTTGAAGAGGAAACATTAAATGTGTATACGCAGTCCCGCAACTTTATGCATCAAATAAATGGGTCAGAGATTTCTGAAGACCACGATGTAGTTAAACTGTTGCTTAAGCTTCAGATGCGGTTTAATGATGCCAGCGGTTTAAAAATTAACGCTCTGGCAGAGGAACAAAATATACATAAATATTTTACACAACAGCAGCATATTGAGTTAAGCCGCATTATAAAAGAGGCTGTTGCCAACGCTATGAAGTACAGCGGCGCTAAACTCATAAACATTATTATACAAAAAAAAGGCTGGAAATTTTATTTTGAAATAAAAGACAACGGCGCCTGGGTTGAAAATATTGATGGCAGCAGCGGTATTGGCTTAGCAGCCTTGCATCAGCATATTGAGGCATTAAACGGTAAGGCACAGGTAAAAGGCGGGCCGAACGGCACGATTATATCCGGCAGCTTCCCTGTGAAAAACAACAAATGGTGGCAAAGGTTTTAACAGGGCAATAAGTATTGTATGCAGTTGAACGCAGCCAAAACAAATTAGTGGGGTGCATTTAAAATTGTCGCATTGGAGTCTAAGCGGCAGTTTTAATCAAATGCACAATTTTACCCCATTGTCCATTCATGGTAATTACTCTTAGGTTTAACATATTTTGCGCACCTCGGTTACTCC
>Ga0265327_10005073_pt1 | contig 11227 bp, 8 predicted proteins | sample 41621metaG_FD_202089 | JGI IMG/M metagenome (GOLD analysis project Ga0265327, IMG submission 202089) | Rhizosphere microbial communities from Carex aquatilis grown in University of Washington, Seatle, WA, United States - 4-16-21 metaG | ecosystem: Host-associated > Plants > Roots > Rhizosphere >...
GTCGAAACTCTTCAACTCGGGCGTCCGTCCCGCCATCAACGTGGGCATCTCGGTCTCCCGCGTCGGTGGAAACGCACAGATCGGCCCGATGAAGAAGGTCGCCGGGCGGATCAAGCTCGAGCTCTCGCAGTACCGCGACCTCGAGGCGTTCGCGCAGTTCGGCTCGGACCTCGACGCCGACACCCAGCGGACGCTTGCCCGAGGTGAGCGGCTCGTGCAGACGCTCAACCAGAACGAGCGGGCGCCACTGGCCGTCGAGGATCAGACGGTGCAGATCTACGCCGCCACGAACGGCTTCCTGGACCGCCTGAACGCGGATCGGGTGGGAGAGTTCCTGCTCGAGCTGACAGAACGGATGCACTCCCAGCACCAGGATGTGCGCGCGAAGATCGCCGGCGGCGACTGGTCCGAGGACACCCAGAAGGCCGTTCACTCGGCCGTCGAGAACTTCGCCCGGGACTTCGGCTACGACCTCGACGAGGAGGGCCAGCCGATGGACGACAGCGCCGCCCCGGAGGTCTCCACGGCGGCCGCCTAGGCCCGCCCCGGAGGATCGCCCATGGCATCTCAGCGCGACGTCAAGAACAAGATCGCATCGGTGAAGAACATCCAGAAGATCACCCGTGCCATGGAGATGGTCGCCGCGGCTCGGCTTCGCCGTGCCGAGCAGCGCATCGACGCACTGCGTCCCTACGCCGACTCGATCCGCCGGATGACGCGCCAGGCGGCTCAGGCCGCCGGAGCGGAGACATCCCGCCTGCCTCTGCTGACCGAGCACGAGAGCGAGAACAACGTCGGACTGCTGCTCGTGACGGGGGACCGCGGCCTGGCCGGCGGATTCAACTCCCAGATCATCCGGGCCGGCGTGCGAATCGCCTCCGAGCTCGGTGACGAGGGGCGCCAGAGCAGCTGGTTCGCCACCGGGCGTCGCGGAGTCTCCTCACTCAGCTTCCGCGGCTACGAGTTGAAAGGGAGCTACACGGGGTTCTCCGACCGGCCCTCCTACGCCGACGCGAGAACGATCGCGGACGACCTGATCCAGTCCTACGTCGACGGCAAGCTCGACCGTGTGGAGATCGTCTACAACTCCTACATCTCGCCGTTGACCCAGCGAGTCACCCGCGAGCGCCTGCTGCCGATCTCCGCCGCGACGATCGCGGGGGAGGAGGAGTCCGAGCCGGCCGAGGAGCAGCCTCAGGGTCCGCGGGCACTGGTGTCCTACGAGCCGGACCCCGAAGAGATCCTCAAGCGCCTTGTACCCGACTACGTCGAGATCTCGATCTACCGAGCCCTCGTAGAGTCAACGGCAGGCTTCTTCGGCGCTCAGATGACCGCGATGCGCAGCGCATCCGACAACGCCGGGGAAATCATCACCGACTACACGCTGCAGATGAACCGTGCCAGGCAGGCCGAGATCACTCAGGAGATCATGGAGGTCGTGGCCGGGGCCGAGGGCCTTTCCTGAGCATCACCAACTTTGAAGACTTGAATAGATAAAAGAGGAGAACGAGAAAAAATGGACGCCAGCACAGCCACTGAGCCGACGGGCACCTCCCAGGGAGCCACCAACGGCACCCCCGCAGGGCGCAACGTCGGCCGGATCGAGGAGATCCAGGGGGTCGTGATCGAGGCCGTCTTCCCCGACCGCCTGCCCGAGATCAACCACGCCATCACCATCGCCCGCCCGGCCGCCGCGTCGGGGGAGGAGGCTCCGGGCGTCAGCCCCGGCGGAGGCGACGCGCTTCTCGTGTGCGAGGTCCAGCAGCACCTGGGCGACGACCGTGTCCGTGCCGTCGCGATGGACACGACCGACGGCCTGGCGCGTGGTGTCGAGGTGCTCGACACGGGCGCCCCGATCTCGGTGCCCGTCGGCGAGGCGACGCTGGGACGCATCTTCAACCTGCTGGGCGAGCCGATCGACCTTGGTGAGCCGCTGCCCGAGGGCGTCGAACGGCGGGGTATCCACCAGGACGCCCCGCGCGTGGAGGACCTGACGCCGACGACCGAGATGTTCGAGACCGGCATCAAGGTCATCGACCTGCTGGCGCCCTACGCCAAGGGCGGCAAGGTCGGCCTGTTCGGCGGCGCCGGCGTCGGCAAGACGGTGCTGATCCAGGAGCTCATCCACAACCTCGCCAAGGAGCACGGCGGGCTGTCGGCATTCTGCGGCGTCGGCGAGCGCTCGCGCGAGGGCAACGACCTGTGGCTCGAGATGAAGGAGTCGGGCGTCCTCGACAAGACGATGCTCGTCTTCGGCCAGATGAACGAGCCTCCCGGAGCCCGTATGCGCGTCGCGCTGTCGGGCCTGACGATGGCCGAACACTTCCGTGACGAGGGCCAGGACGTGCTGTTGTTCATCGACAACATCTTCCGCTTCGTCCAGGCCGGCTCCGAGGTCTCGGCGCTGCTCGGACGGATGCCCTCGCAGGTGGGCTACCAGCCGACGCTCGAGACCGAGATGGGCCAGCTCCAGGAGCGCATCACCTCTACCAAGCGGGGCTCGGTCACCTCGGTCCAGGCCATCTACGTGCCGGCGGACGACTACACCGACCCGGCGCCGGCATCGGTGTTCGCGCACCTCAACGCCACCACGGCGCTGTCCCGGGCGATCTCCGAAAAAGGGATCTACCCGGCCGTCGACCCGCTGGACTCGAACTCGACGATCCTCAAGGCCGACATTCTCGGCGAGGACCACTTCCGGGTGGCCAACCGGGTCAAGGAGATCCTGCAGCGCTACAAGGAGCTCCAGGACATCATCGCCATCCTCGGTATCGACGAGCTCTCAGACGAGGACAAGCTCACGGTCCAGCGCGCCCGCAAGATCGAGCGCTTCCTGTCGCAGCCGTTCTTCGTGGCTGAACAGTTCACCGGCACCCCCGGCGCCTACGTGCCGATCGCCGAGACGATCCGAGGCTTCGAGGAGATCATCGAAGGCAAGCACGACGAGGTTCCCGAGAGTGCCTTCTTCCTGAAGGGCACGATCGAGGAGGTCGTTGAGGCCGGCAAGAAAGGCTGATCGTGGCCCGGACGAAGTTCCAGGTCGACGTGATGACCCCCGAGGGAGAGGTCTTCTCCGAGGAGATCGAGATGCTCTCGACACGGACGGCCGTCGGCTCGATCGGTGTGCTGGCCGGCCACGAGCCTGTGCTCGCCATGCTCGAACCGACCGAGCTGCGCCTGTATCGCTCGGAGACGGACATCGTGCGCTTCGCCCAGGCGGAGGGTTACCTGCAGTTCGGCGAGAACCGAGCCCTGGTTCTCGTCGAGGAGGCGATCAGCCCCGAGGCGATCGACCGCGGGACGCTGGAGAGCAAGCTGTCCGACTCGCGCCAGACGGCCGAGCGCGCCGAGGAGGGCAGCGAGGAACTCGCCAGGGCCGAGCGGGATATCCGCCGATACGAAGCCTTTCTGACTGTCGGGTAGTAGTCGCGCCGTCAACTGACACGGCGCCTCTGCAGCCACTAGCCTTTCCGGCTTCATGAACGCGGCGCGTGAGCCAATCGGAGTTATCGGCACCGGCTATGTCGGGCTGGTAACGGCGGCCGGCTTCGCCGAGCTCGGCAGCGACGTCTACTGCGTGGACATCGACGCCGAGAAGGTCGAGCGGCTGCGGCGCGGCGAGGTGCCGATCTACGAGCCCGGGCTGGCTGAGCTACTGGCTCGCAACTCCGAGCGCCTGCATTTCTCGACCGACATCAGCGGCGCGCTCGAGCATGCACGGCTGCTGTTCGTGGCCGTCGGCACGCCGCCGACCTACTCGGGCGACGCCGACCTGTCGGCGGTGCACGCTGTCGTCGCGGCGATCCCCGCCTCGCGTGAGCACGCCCTGGTGATGAAGTCGACGGTGCCCTGCGGAACGGGCGCCTCGCTGCAGCGGGTCTTCGGGGAGCAGGAAAAAAGTGGTCTCGCCTACGTTTCCTGCCCCGAGTTCCTGAAGGAGGGCTCGGCCGTCAAGGACTTCCTGCACCCCGATCGGGTCGTCGTCGGGGACGACGGCGGGTGGGCGGGGGATGCCGTCGTCGAGCTCTACTCACCCCTCCAGGCGCCGCTCGTGCGGACGGACATCGCCAGTGCCGAGATGGTCAAGCTCGCGTCGAACGCCTTCCTGGCGACCAAGATCTCCTTCATCAACGAGATCGCCAACGTCTGCGAGCAGACCGGGGCGGACGTCGTCGAGGTCGCCAAGGGGATGGGTCTCGATGACCGCATCGGCGGGAAGTTCCTGCAGGCGGGCATCGGCTTCGGAGGCAGCTGCTTCCCCAAGGACGTGGACGCTCTGAAGCAGCTGGCAGGGAACTCGGGCTATAACTTCCAGCTGCTCAACGCCGTGATCCAGGTCAACGACCTGCAGAAGCGCCGGGTGATCGGCAAGCTCCAGCGCCACCTGGGAGCCCTGGCGGGCAAGCGGGTCGCCCTGCTGGGCCTGGCCTTCAAGCCGAACACGGACGACATGCGCGAGGCCTCATCGCTGGTGCTCTCCTCGCGGTTGCAGGCCGACGGGGCATCGATCGTCGCCTACGACCCGGTGGCCGAGGAGCAGGCCCGGCGGCTGGTGGCCGGGATCGACTTCGCCGACTCGCCGCTGGATGCCGTCCGCGGCGCCGATGCCGCCGTGCTGGTCACCGAGTGGCAGGAGCTGATCGAACTGAACTGGTCCGAGGTCGCCGGCGCGATGTCCGGCAACCTCTTGGTCGACGGGCGCAACGCTCTCGATCCTCAGGCCGTGCGCCAGGCCGGCCTCATTTACGAGGGGATCGGGCGGAGGTGAGCCGATTCAGGCCGTGATCCTGGTCGGCGGACAGGGAACCCGTCTGCGGCCCCTGACCTCGACCGTGCCGAAGCCAGTCGTCCAGCTGGTCGACCGGCCGTTCATCTCGTACATGCTCGAGTGGCTCAAGGATCACGGGATCGAGGACGTGATCATGTCCTGCGGGTTTCTCGCCGACGGCGTGCGCGACGTCCTCGGCGACGGCACCTCCCTTGGTCTGCGCCTGCGCTTCGTCGAAGAGCCCGAGCCGCGCGGGACGGCGGGAGCGCTGAAGCTCGCCGGAGACATGCTGGACGACCGCTTCCTGATGCTGAACGGGGATGTCCTGACAGACATCGATCTGAGCGCGCAGATCGCCCAGCACATGCGCAGCGGCGCACGCGCGACGCTGGCCCTGGTCAAGGTCCCCGACCCGACGGCCTACGGCATGGTGATCCTCAACGAGGACGAGTCGGTCGCCGAGTTCGTCGAGAAGCCCAGCTCCGAACAGCCGCCCAGCAGTCTGATCAGCGCCGGCGCCTACGTGCTCGAGCGCGACATCCTGGACCTGATCCCGCCCGACAGGAACGTCTCGATCGAGCGTGAGGTATGGCCTCAGCTGATCGGGAATGGGCTCTACGGCTTTGCCTCGGAGAGCTACTGGCTCGACATCGGCACCCCCGAGCGCTATCTGAAGGGAACCTTCGACATCATCGAGGGGAACGTCCACACGGCCGTGCAGGAGCGACTCGGCGATAGCTGGATCGCGCTTGGCGACGGGGTCGAGGTGCTTGGCCGGGCGATCCCGCCGGCTGTCCTTGAGAGCGGCGTCACGGTCGCGGCGGGCGCCCAGGTGGGGAGCCTGGTCGTGCTGGGGCAGGATGTCTCGATCGGGGCGGGCTCGAGCGTCGAGCGCGCGGTGATCCTGAAGGGGAGCCGGATCGGCGAGGGCTGCGAGATCCGCGACTGCATAATCGGGCCCGATTGTGAGATCGGTCCACAGTGCAGGATCACCGGCGGCGCCGTGCTCGGAGAGGGCGTCACCGTGGGGGCGGACAACGTGATCACGCGCGGGGCGCGTATCTTCCCTGGTGTTCAGTTGCCCGACGGAGCAATCGAGTTCTGAGAAAAGGGACATGAGGACCATCTTCACCAGCCAACGACGCGCCATCTCGGCGCAGATGCAGGAGGCGAGCTCCAGATGAGCGACGGCAGCGTGACGGCGACACCCGCCTCGCAGGAGCTCACACGCGAGGAGATCGCCCGCATCGACCCCTCGGGTCAGCTCGGCGACGTCCTCGCCCTCCCGGACCATCTGCGGGACGCCCTGTGGCGTGCCGAGTCGGCGATCATGCAGGACTGGGACACCTCGGCCGGCCTCGTGGTCGCAGGGATGGGCGGATCGGCGATCGGCGGCGCACTGGCCCGCGCGGCGCTGGGAGACCACGCCTCGCGGCCGATCTTCGTCACCCGCGCCTACGGCATCCCCACCTGGACGACCCCGGACACGATGGTCCTGTGTGCCAGCTATTCGGGCGACACCGAGGAGACCCTTGCCTGTTACGAGTCCGCCGGGGCGCTCGGCGCGAAGCGGACCGTCGTCACCACCGGGGGACGGCTGGCCGAGATGGCCCGAGCCGATGGCGTGCCGGTGATCCCGCTGCCGGCCGGCTTCCAGCCGAGGGCAGCGGTCGCCTACATGATCGTCGCCGCTCTCGAGGTTGCCGCCCTGTGCGGCGCCGGCCCCAGGCTGACCTCCGAGATCGACGTGGCGGCATCCCACCTCGAGCACCTTGTCGCCGAGTGGGGCCCCGACGCGCCCGAGGACTCGCTCGCCAAGGTCGTCGCGCGCGGCCTGTTCGGAACGACCCCCGTGATCGCCGGAGCCGGCCTGACCAACCCGATCGCCTACCGCTGGAAGACGCAGATCAACGAGAACGCCAAGCAGCCCTGCTTCTCGCATGAACTGCCCGAGCTGGACCACAACGAGCTGGCCGGCTGGGAGGGGGCGCACGAAGTCGGGCGCTTCTCGGCGGTCTTCCTCGATGACTCCGACGCACACCCCAGGGTCAAGCAGAGGATGGACCTCACCGAGAAGATGATCGCCGGCAACGCCGTGGCGAGCTTCCGCCTTGAAACCCGCGGGCAGACAGCGATCGAGCGGGTTCTCTCGCTCGTCCTGCTGGGGGATCTGGTGTCGATCTACCTGGCCACCCTGCGGGGGGTCGATCCCGGCCCGGTGAAGGCCCTGGACGAGCTCAAGGCGGAGCTGGCCAAGCTCTGAGAGCGTGCCGCCAGGGCCCCGGGAGGCTTCGGAGTCGTGTGATACGGTCCTTTCGACGGCCGAGGAGCGCTGCGACGGGCTCCAATCCGCCACGCTCGGTCCACTCTCTGCAGCAAGGGCGCTCACCTGACAGCCAGGAGGCTTCGTCATGTCAGCAGGTACCGCCACGCTCACCGCCGACGACTTCAAGGTCGCGGATCTCTCCCTGGCCGAGTTCGGCCGCAAGGAGATCACCCTCGCCGAGCACGAGATGCCCGGCCTCATGGCTCTTCGCCGCGAGTACGCCGACGCTCAGCCGCTGAGCGGCGCCCGGATCACCGGATCGCTTCACATGACGATCCAGACGGCCGTGCTGATCGAGACGCTGACGGCCTTGGGCGCCGACGTCCGCTGGTGCAGCTGCAACATCTTCTCGACCCAGGACCACGCAGCCGCAGCGGTCGCAGTCGGCCCCGAGGGAACCCCCGAGAACCCCCAGGGTGTGCCCGTCTACGCCTGGAAGGGCGAGACCCTGGAGGAGTACTGGTGGTGCACCGAACAGGTTCTGATCTGGCCCGACGGCGGCCCGAACATGATCCTCGACGACGGCGGCGACGCGACCCTGCTGGTGCACAAGGGCACCGAGTACGAGGCTGCCGGCGCGGTCCCCGACCCCTCGACGGCAGAGTCCGAGGAGCACGAGGTGATCCTGAACGTCCTGACCCGCTCGCTGGGCGAGGACCCGCAGCGCTGGACCAAGATCGGCCAGGAGATCAAAGGCGTCACCGAGGAGACCACCACGGGTGTCCACCGCCTCTACGAGATGGTTGAGAGCGGCGAGCTGCTGTTCCCGGCGATCAACGTCAACGACTCGGTCACCAAGTCCAAGTTCGACAACCTCTACGGCTGCCGGCACTCGCTGATCGACGGGATCAACCGCGCGACGGACGTGATGATCGGCGGCAAGGTCGCCGTGATCTGCGGCTTCGGCGACGTCGGCAAGGGCTGCGCCGAATCACTCCGCGGCCAGGGCGCCAGGGTGATCATCACCGAGATCGACCCGATCTGCGCCCTCCAGGCGGCGATGCAGGGCTACGAGGTCAAGACGCTCGAGGATGTGCTCGAGACCGGTGACATCTTCATCACGACCACCGGCAACAAGGACATCATCACGGCGACGCAGATGGAGCGCATGAAGCACCAGGCCGTCGTCGGCAACATCGGGCACTTCGACAACGAGATCGACATCGCCGGCCTGACGAAGGTGGCGGGCATCGAGCGCGTCAACATCAAGCCGCAGGTGGACAAGTGGGTCTTCCCCGACGGCCACGCGATCATCATGCTCTCCGAGGGCAGGCTGCTGAACCTGGGCAACGCCACCGGCCACCCCAGCTTCGTGATGAGCAGTTCCTTCACGAACCAGACGATCGCCCAGATCGAGCTCTTCACCAAGAACGACGAGTACGAGAAGAAGGTCTACGTGCTGCCCAAGCACCTCGACGAGAAGGTCGCCCGGCTGCACCTCGACGCGCTCGGCGTGCGGCTGACGAAGCTCACCGAGGAGCAGGCCGCCTACATCGGCGTGCCGGTCGAGGGCCCGTACAAGGCCGACCACTACTAGCAGGGAAGCCGCACCCCGTCCCTTGACTCCAGCTGAGAGGATCACCACATGAAGGCGATGGTCCTCGCAGCTGGGCTCGGGACGCGGCTGCGCCCGCTCACCTATGAGATAACGAAGCCGATGGTGCCGGTGATCGACCGGCCGGTGATGGAGCACATCCTCGACCTGCTGGCCCGGCACGGCTTCGATCAGGTGATCGCCAACCTGCACTACTTCCCCGACTCGATCAAGGAGTACTTCGGGGACAGGGTCACCTACCGCGTCGAGGAGGAGCTTCTGGGCACGGCCGGCGGCGTCCGTGCCTGCGCCGACTTCTTCGGCGGCGACGACTTCCTGGTCATCTCGGGCGACGCCCTGACGGACATCGACCTGGGCGCGCTGGCGGCTCGCCACCGGGCGGCCGGAGGAATCGCCACGCTGGCGGTCAAGAAGGTCTCTGACACCCGCGAGTACGGGGTGGTGCTGCACGACCGCGAGGGCCGGATCACGGGCTTCCAGGAGAAGCCCGCGCCGGACGAGGCGCTGTCGGACCTGGGCAACTGCGGCATCTATGTCTTCTCGCCCGAGATCTTCGACTACTTCCCTGAGCGGCCCTTCGCCGACTGGGCGCAGGACGTCTTCCCGGCGTTGCTGGAGAACGATGTCCCCTTCCACATCCACGAGGTCCGCGAGTACTGGAACGACGTGGGCTCGCTGACCGAGCTCCGCCAGGGCACCTTCGATGCGCTCTGCGGCGAACTGAAACTCGAGATGGAGGGCACCGAAGTGAGCTCGGGCGTGCGCGTCTCCGAGGGCACGACGCTGCCCGATGACGCGATCGTCGATGGACCCGTGTGGATCGGGTCGGGCGTCAGCATCGGCACCGGGGTTCGACTGACCGGGCCGATCGTCCTGGGCGACAATGCGACCGTCGGAGACCGCGCCCAGCTTCGCTCGAGCATCGTCTTCCCGGGAACCGAGATCGCCGCCGACTCGATCCTGATCGGTGCGATCTCGGCTCACAACGGGATCGTCCAAAGTCTGCGCCGACGAGGCTAGGCTCACCTGAGTGAACGCCGCATCCCTCCCGGTTCCGGCACGCGAGGGAGCGGATCGCCGCCTCGGCTTCATCTTCGCGGGCCTGATGCTCGTGATGCTGCTGGCGGCGCTCGATTCGACGATCGTGGCGACTGCTCTGCCGACGATCGTCGGCGACCTGGGCGGCCTCGAGCGGCTCTCCTGGGTGACCAGCGCCTACCTGCTCGCACAGACGGCCGTGACGCCCCTGTACGGCAAGCTGGGCGATCAGCTGGGGCGAAAGCGGGTTCTGCAGAGCGCCGTGGTCCTGTTCCTCATCGGATCGGCCCTCTGCGGGCTGGCCGGCTCGATGACGATGCTGATCGCCTTCCGGGCAGTCCAGGGCCTCGGGGCCGGCGGCTTGATCGTGCTGGTCCAGTCGACCGTGGGCGATGTGGTCTCGCCGCGGGAGCGGGGCCGCTACCAGGGCCTGTTCGGTGCGGTCTTCGGCGTCGCGAGCGTGGCGGGGCCGCTGCTCGGAGGCGTCATCGTGGAGCACCTCTCCTGGCGCTGGATCTTCTACGTAAACCTGCCCGTCGGGATCGTGGCGCTGATCGTCCTCGGTATCACCCTGCCCGTCACGACGACGCGGAGCCGCCCGTCGATCGACTACCTCGGAGCCGGCCTCCTGGCCGCGGCGCTGAGCGCCTTCATCCTCGTCGCGAGCCTCGGCGGCACGACGTGGGCCTGGGGGGGTGCGCAGACGATCGTCACGGCGTTGATCGGCTGTGTCCTGCTGGTCGTCTTCGCGGGGGTCGAGCGCAGAGCCGCCGAGCCCGTACTGCCGCCTTCGCTGCTGCGGGGAGACGTCTTCCGCGTCGCCGGGCTGCTGTCGCTGATCGTCGGCTTCGCCCTGTTCGGGTCGGTGACGTTCCTGCCGCTGTTCTTCCAGACCGTCTTCCACTCGACGCCGACGGAGGCCGGCCTGCGGTTGATTCCGCTGATGGGCGGTCTGCTGGTCACCTCGGTGCTCTCGGGCCAGCTGATCACCCGAACGGGGCGCTACCGGATGTTCCCGATCCTGGGAACGGCGGTCATGACGGTCGGCCTGCTGCTGCTCTCGCGCCTGGACATCACGACCAGCAACCTGCAGGCCGACGCCTACCTGCTGGTTCTGGGCCTCGGCCTTGGCCTGGTGATGCAGGTGCTCGTCCTGGCCGTTCAGAACTCGGTCGACTACTCCGTCCTGGGCGCCGCCACATCCGGCGTCACGCTGGCCCGCGGGATCGGAGGCTCGTTCGGGGCGGCCATCTTCGGGACGATCTTCTCCAGCCGCCTGCGGTCAGGGCTCCATGACGCCATCAGCGGTGCCCTGGGAGCTCAGGTGTCCGGCGGCGCGCGGCTGACCGGAGCTCAGCTCGCGACGCTGCCCTCCTCGGCCCGGCTTGCCTACGAGAACGCATACGTCAACGCCCTTCAGCCGGTGTTCCTCGTGGCGGCCGGAATAGCGGCGATCGGCTTCCTGCTCAGCCTGCGCCTGCGCGAGCATCCACTTCGCGCCACGGCATCCACGAGCCAGGGGCTCGACGATGCCCTGGCC
>Ga0265327_10005074_pt1 | contig 11226 bp, 12 predicted proteins | sample 41621metaG_FD_202089 | JGI IMG/M metagenome (GOLD analysis project Ga0265327, IMG submission 202089) | Rhizosphere microbial communities from Carex aquatilis grown in University of Washington, Seatle, WA, United States - 4-16-21 metaG | ecosystem: Host-associated > Plants > Roots > Rhizosphere...
GTTTAAACAAAAAAATTATCTCGCGCTGGGCGTGGTGGTGATCGTGGCAGCGGTGCTATTGAGCCTGCCTACGCACGTGACCGCGCGGCTAAAACTGGCGGTTGGCAGCTGGTTTCTGCCGCTGTTCGGCCTGGCCAGTGCCGGCCAGCAACTGCCGGCCGACCTTGCCGATTCCATCCTGCCGCGCCGGGAACTCCTAAGACAGATTGACACGCTCCGCCGGGAAAACCAGCAGCTCCGCTCGCAATCCATCCAGAGCCTCGCCATCGCCCGCGAGAATGACCAGCTCCGCACGCTGCTCAACTGGCAGCGGCAATCGCCGTGGAAACTCAAGCTCGCCAATGTCGTCATGCGCGACCCGGCGAACTGGTGGCGCACGGTGCAGATTGACCTCGGTTCGCGCGACGGCGTGCGGACAGATTTGCCAGTCATTAGCGCCACCGGGTCGATGGTCGGACGCGTCACCTCCGTCAGCTATACCAAATCGCAAATCGTCCTCATCGGCGACCCGAACTGCCGCATTTCGGCCATCGTAGAAAACGCGGCCCGCGACATGGGCGTGGTCCTCGCCAGCGGTCCGCTCGACACCTCGCTCGTGCAACTGACCTATCTCGCCAGCAGCGCGAATCTGAAGCCCGGCCAGAGCATCGTCACCAGCGGCCTCGGCGGGGTGTTTCCGAAAGGCATTCCCATCGGTCAGGTCGTTGACTCGCGCTCCGTCGAATACGGCCTCTACACCGAAGGACGGGTGAAACTCTATGCCAACCTCGGCTCGCTGGAACAAGTCTGGGTGCTGATGAATCCGTTCCCATGAATCCGTTTCAAACCATCCTGATTTTGTCCGCGGCATTCCTCGCCGTGTTCGGCGAAACGGTTTTGCCCGCCCCGCGCGCGTGGCTCGGCGCACAGATTGACCTGCTGCCGGCCATCATGGTTTTCGCCGCGCTCAATGCCGGACTGGCAACGATTGCAGCGCTCGCGATTTTCGGCGGGCTGTGGCTCGACACTTTTTCCGCCAATCCGCTCGGCGTCTCGATCCTGCCGCTGATGCTGGTCGGCTTTCCGATTTATCTACGCCGCGATCTGATTCTGCGCGACTTACCGTTCGCACAATTTGTCCTGGGGGCGGCGGCCAGCGCGCTCGTGCCGGTGCTAACGCTGCTGATGCTATTGAGTGGCAGCACGGAACCGCTACTCGGCTGGGGCACGCTCTGGCAATGGCTCGTGATGACCGCCGGCGGCGCGATCGCCGCCCCGTTCATTTTTGCGCTGATGGAGGCATGCAACGGCGCGCTGGGCTACAAGCTGCGGACGGAAGTGAGTTTCCGCTCCGACCGCGAAATCCAGCATGGAAGAATTCTGAAATGAAATGCTAGTTTTTGACGAACTAAAGAAGAACGAACCGCACCTCCGCCTCGTCGCGGTGGGGCTGGCGGTCGGGCTTTGTATTTTGCTCGCCGGACTCTGGTGGGTGCAGGTCGTCTCCGCGCGCGAATACCAGGAGCATTTGACCACGCAGTCGTTTCGCACCATCCGGCTGCCGGCGGTGCGCGGCAAGATTCTGGACCGCGAAAGCCGCGTGCTGGCCGAAAACCGCCCGCGCTACAACCTGAGCCTTTACCTCGATGATTTGCATCGCCAGTTCGATGTAGCTTACGGCGAACTTTTGAAATCCGCCCGCGGCGCGCAGAAACAGAAAATCGCCGCTGCAGAAAAACGATTGGACCGTTCGCTGACCAAGGCGGAACGGAAACAATTTGCGTTCAAGCCGGAATTCCTCGCGCAACTGCGTGAGCTGGCGCGTGTGCGCGTGGCTAATACCGTCGCCGCCGGGGTTAGCCAGAAAATCGGTGAGCCGCTCGCCATCGACGCCGCGCAGTTCAAGCGCCATTACGCCACGCGGCTGGCGCTGCCGTTTCCGGTGCTGAAAAATCTAACCCCGGCGCAGGTGGCGCGGTTTCAGGAAAGTTTTGCCGGCGGGCTGGGGGTGGATTTGGATTTGCAGTCGGTGCGCAACTATCCGCTCGGCCTGACGGCGACGCATATGCTGGGCTATCTGACGCGCGATGATAATTCCTACGAAGGGGAGGAATCATATTATTCATATCGCCTGCCGGATTATCGCGGCGTCGTTGGCGTGGAAGCAGGCTTCGATGCGCAATTGCGCGGACACGCCGGCGCGGAGTCCGTGCTGGTCAACAACCTCGGCTATCGCATGTCGGAAAATATCTGGAGCCCGCCGGAGCCGGGGCAAAATCTCGTGTTGACGATCGACCTCGATTTGCAACGAGCGGCGGAGGCGTCGCTCGCAAAACATCAGGGCCTCGACGCCCGCGCGGCGGTGGTGGTGATGGATGTGCGCAATGGCGACGTGCTGGCCCTGGCGTCATCGCCCACGATCAATCCGCTCTACTTCACCGGCGGCCTTTCGCCAGAGGAAAAGCGGCGCGAAGACACGCGGCGCACAGACATGAAATTGCGCCCGGAAATCAACCGCGCGACCCAGGAAAATTACGCGCCCGGTTCCATTTTCAAAGTCATCATCGGTCTCGCCGCCTTGGAAGCGGGGCTGAATCCGGAAAAGTCCTACGAGGTTCAGGCCGATCCGACGCGATCAGGAAGGGGCTGTGTTTACGTGGGCCGGCGCAAGATTGACGACACGGCGCCGCCGGGCGAATACAACTTCAAGCGGGCAATTGTGCGCTCCAGCAATTCTTATTTCATCCAGACCGGTCTACAAACCGGGATAAACCGCATCATCGCGCTCGCGGAAAAATTTCAGCTCGGTGAGAAAGGCAGTCTGCCCACCCGCCAGGAGACCGCGGGAAATCTGCCGTCATTTGAACGGGTGCGCGAGGGTTGGAGCGACGGGGACACGGCGAACTTATGCATCGGCCAGGGCGAGGTTTCCGTGACGCCGCTGCAGATGGCGGCGGTCTATTCAACGATTGCGAATGGCGGCACGGTCTTCTGGCCACGGCTGGTTTCGCGGATTGAACCGCAGGATCCATTACTGCGCGAGGTGACGACCAATTTTCCGGCGGGTCTGGTGCGCGACCGGATTGGCGTGAGCGGACGGAGCCTGCGGATTTTGCACAACGCGATGCTGGCGGAGACGGAGGACACTGAAGGGACCGGGCGCGCAGCGGGGGTGCCGGGTTTGCGCATCTGCGGCAAAACGGGCACCGCGCAGGTGATGGATGAACACAATCGCATAGTGGATCATACGACATGGTTTGCGTCGTTCGCGCCGTATGAAAGTCCGCATTACGCCGTGGTGGTGATGGTCGAGAGCGGTTCGTCCGGCGGCGGCACCTGCGCGCCGATTGCGCATGATGTTTACGAGATCATTTTGCAGAAACAAACTTCCGTCGCCGCCAAAGTGCCGGTGACGGCAATAAATTAAAATGTTTCAACCGATTCCCAGAGAAAAATTCGACAAGCTCCAGTTCGCCGCGCTGGCGGGCTTGATGTTTTTGGGGGCGGCGTTCGTGTATAGCGCCACGATGGCGAATGACTCGGCGGGGTTGCTCGCGTGGCATCAGCAGGCGTGGGTGCGGCAGATTTTCTGGTATGTCGCGGGCATCGGCGCGGCGATGACCATTTGCGTGGTGGATTACCACACGCTGGCGCGGTGGTCATTCGTGGCGTATTGGGCGATGATCCTGTGCCTTGTGGCGGTGCTGATACCCCATATTGGCTCGATGCGGTTTGGGGCGCGGCGCTGGATTGACCTGGGCTTTTTCCAATTCCAGCCGAGTGAATTTGCGAAGCTGGCCTTTATTCTGGCCGGCGCAAATTTTTTGAGCCGGCCGCCGGATGAGCTGAAACGGCCTGAAGTGTTCTGGCAGGGCATGGGGCTGATGCTGTTGCCGTTTATGTTGATTTTGAAAGAACCGGATCTGGGTTCGGCGCTGGTTTTGTTGCCGACGGGTCTGGTGATGATGCTGGTCGCGGGAACGCCGCAAAAATATCTACTCCGGCTTGCGGGTATCGTGGGCCTGCTGGCGGCGCTGTTTATCGCAGATGTCTTGTTTGCCCCGGCGCGCTGGCAGTTGCCCATGGAACAGTATCAGCGCAACCGGCTGTTGATTTATTTTGGCCGGGATTATTCGAATTTCGCTCCGCCGAACGCCACTCCGGCGGAGTTGCAACGCCTGCGCCAACGACAGTTGGACGACGCATATAATGTGCGGCAGGCGTTGATTTCCGTCGGCTCCGGTGGGCTGACGGGAAAAGGCTGGCGGCAGGGAACCCAGAATGCTCTGGGCTATCTGCCGCGCGCAGTGGCACACAACGACTTCATCTTCTCCGTCATTGCCGAGGAGGAGGGATTCGTTGGCAGCGTGATTGTGCTCACGCTCTATGCGGTGGTTCTCTTCACCGGATTGAGAATCGCCGGCCAGGCGCGCGACCGCCTGGGCAAGCTCGTGGCGGTGGGCGTGGTCACGCTCATCTTCAGCCACGTATTCATAAACATCGGAATGAACATTCGCATCATGCCTGTGACGGGCGTGCCACTGCCGCTGCTATCGTATGGCGGGTCTTCAGTGCTGTGCTCGTTGATCGCCGTGGGCTTGATGCAAAACATACACATCCATCGAAGAGGATAATCAACATGAGCAACAATAACTTCTCGCGGCGCCGCCGCGGAATGCGCTTCAAGCCCAAAGGCGGCCTGAACCCCGCTCACCAGAAAACAGACCGCGAAGCGGTTGAAGCCCGCGCTGACGTGGTCACCGAGCAGGGCGGACAGGAACGCCTGTTTGAAAAGCGCCACCAGAACGAAATCGAACGCGCCGAAAACGTCGCCGCCGGTTTGCCGCCGGAGGGCAAGCCCGAGGCCGCCGCGCCGACGGAACACACCCATCCGCATCCGCACGAACCCAAGCCCGAAGCCGCCCCCGCCGCGCCGGGCGCGGAGGAAAAATTCGAGCCGGTGAAAATCCCCGAGCAGCCCAAAGGCTTGATCGAGACCATCAAGGACGCCGCGTCCAACATCGTCAAGAAAGTCCAGCGGCTCATCCGCCCGGAAAAAAAAATCCACAAGGAGGTCATCATCAATGCCGAGACGCTCGAAACGCGCGTCGCGGTGACCGAGGATGGCAAGCTGGAGGAATTCAACATCGAGCGTACAACCGAGGAACGCCTCGTCGGCAGCATCTTCAAGGGCAAGGTGCGCAACCTCGAAGACGGCCTCAAGGCCGCATTCGTGGACATCGGGTTCGAGAAGAATGCCTTCCTGCATTACTGGGACATCGTGCCGAACCAGTTCGACTCCGGCGTGGAAATCGTCGAGCGCGAGAATCAGGGACGCCGCCCGCAGCGCCCCAAAATCACGCAAAAGGACATCCCGCGCCTGTATTCGCCCGGTTCGGACATCATCGTGCAGGTCACGAAAGGCCCCATCAGCACCAAAGGCCCGCGCGTCACGACCAATCTCGTGCTGCCTGGCCGTTTTCTCGTGCTGCTGCCGAATTCCGACCAGTCCGGCATTTCGCGCAAGATTGAAAACGTCGAGGAGCGCAAGCGCCTCAAGAAAATCCTGCGCCAGCTGTCCATCCCGGACGGCATGGGCGTCATCATGCGCACCGCCGGCGAAGGCCAGCAGCTGCGTTACTTCGTGCGCGACCTCGCCTTTCTCATCGAGGAATGGAACCAGATCCAGGAGCGCATCAAGAAGCAGCCGATGGCGACCTGCGTGTTCCAGGAGCCGGATCTCATCGAGCGCACCGTGCGCGACTTCCTGACCGAGGACGTCGAGCGCATCGTGGTGGATAATGCCAAGGCTTACGAACGCATGCGCGAGATGATTTCCAAAATCTCCAAGCGTTCCGCCGGCAAGATCAAGCTCTACACCGAGGCGCAGCCCGTGTTCGACCGCTTCAACGTCAGTAAGCAGCTGGAAAACACCTTCTCACGGCAGGTGCATTTGAAAAGCGGCGGCTACGTCGTCATTGATGAAACCGAGGCGCTAGTGGCCATTGACGTGAACACCGGCCGCCATAAAGGCGGCAAGGATCAGGAAGCCCTCATCCTCAAGGTGAACCTCGAAGCGGCGGAAGAAATCTGCCGCCAGCTCCGCCTGCGGAACATGGGCGGCCTCATCGTGCTCGACTTCATCGACATGAAATCCGGGCGCGACCGCCAGCAGGTCCACAACCGCATGCGGGACGGTCTGCGCCGCGACAAGGCCAAGACCCACATCCTGCCCATCTCGCAGCTCGGCCTGATGGAGATGACCCGGCAGCGCCACAGCGAAAGCGTGCGCGCCGCCGTCTATGACGACTGCCCCTATTGCAAAGGCCGCGGCAAGGTGAAGAGCACCGTGACCATGAGCGTGGAAATCCAGCGCAAGCTACAGGAAATCCTCAAGAAACGCACCCGCGACGAGACGGACTTCCAGCTTCGCATCGTGGTGCATCCCACCGTGCTGGAACGGCTGCGCACCGAGGACGAGCAGCATCTCATCGAGATGGAGAAACGCTACTTCGGCAAGCTGTCCTTCCGGGCGGACACCGGCATGCACGCCGAACAGTTCAAGATTGTGAACGTGGAGACGAACGAGGAACTCGCCAACGTCGGCGCGTGAACTAAAGCCTCAAACACCAAACGCCCTGCAAGCAATTGCGGGGCGTTTTTTATATTGGGGAAGGAAATTTACAGCCGATCTCTGTCTTCGGCGGCAGAATCATACTCTACGACCTACGATAATCAGGTCCCGCTCCACGCCGTCAAGCACGGCCACACGTGGTAAGTGTCCCCAGCGCGTAAAGCCGAGCTTCTCGAACAGCCTTAGACTCGGCTCGTTGTGGCCAAAAATGAATCCCAGTAATGTAGTCACGCCAATGCGCGGCGCGTGCTCAATGCTGCGGATTAACAACTGCGTGCCCAAACCTCGCCGCCGATGCTCTGGCGCGAGATAAACGCTCACCTCGCAAGTGCCATCGTAAGCAGGGCGGCCATAAAACGATGAATAACTCAACCAACCTGCGACTTGGCCGTTGTCCTCCGCTATCCACAACGGACGGCGAGCCGGAGAATGCTCTGCATACCACTTCTCCCGACTGGCTACTGAAACCGGTTCAGTGTCGGCCGTCACCTTACGCGTCGGGACCGTCGAATTGTAGATAGCTACTATTGCCGGAAGGTCTTCAATTGTTGCGTCGCGGATTTGCATAGTGTTCGCTTCCGCCTGACATCTAGGTTGGCCAAATTGGTTGCAGCCTATCTCAGCTTTCACTTTCCTGACGCTATTTCCGCCCCGCCCGCGTGTCGAGCCATTATTATTTGCTATCGCGTTTGCACCGTCGTCGCCAGATCGATATTTCATCCGTGTTCCACTGCGGCTAAAATGAGGCCATGCAAATATCGGAACTGGCTCAAGTGCTCGTCGCCCTCGGTTGTCCGGCGGAGAAATCCGCCGACATGGCCGCGCAGCTCGACAAGCGCGCCCGGCAGCTCGCCGCGGAAAAGGGCCGGAGCTACGAGGAAGCCTTGCAACACCTGATGGCCCTCATGCGCCAGGGCTGGTCAGCCAAGGAAAAAGGGTTTTGAATTGGCGATTTACGATTTACGATTGACGCGCATCAAACGGTGCAGCCCGTGAATTCCATATCGTAAATTCAAAATGATTAAGCCCTGGAAAAAAGTCAGCTCAAAGCCCGTCGGCGATTTTCGCATCTTCAAAATCCGCTCCGACACCTGCGTCAATCCGCGCACCGGCAAAGAACATGATTTTTACATTCTCGACAGCGTCAACTGGGTGAACGTCATCGCCCTCACGCCCGACCGGAAGCTGGTGATGATCCACCAATACCGGCACGGTTCCGGTACGGTGGATCTGGAGATCCCCGGCGGCATGATGGACCCGCACGAGACCGATCCGGTGGTCGCCGCCATCCGCGAATTGCGCGAGGAGACCGGCTACGAAGGCGAAAACGCGCGGGTCCTCGGAAAAATTCATTCCAACCCAGCCATCTTGAGCAATGCCACCTACACCGTGCTGATTGAGAACTGCCACCTGAAACACGGCGTGGAATTCGACCACGGCGAGGATCTGGCCACGCAACTGGTGCCGGTGGCGGAAATTCCCAAGCTCGTCGCCGATGAAAAAATCGGCCATTCGCTCGTTGTCGTCGCGCTGTATCACTTTGATCTGTGGCAGCGGGGGCTCAAGAAGGCCTGAACGGGTTGCCTATGCTGATTTCCCTCGAATGCCAGCGCTGCGCGGCCTGTTGTCGCTGGCCGGGCGAGGTCCGGCTCACCGATGATGAGGTAACGAAGATTGCGGCCTTTATGAAGATGAAGGAGCCGGATTTTATTGAACAGCACACGCGCCTTCGCCGGGACCGAAGAGGACTGGCCCTTAAAGAGCAAGCCGATCATTCCTGCCTTTTTCTGGAAGGCGGCCACTGCACCATCCAGCCGGTTAAGCCGCAGCAATGTCAGGAGTTCCCCAACCGGTGGGTCAATTTATTATGGGGCAAAGTCCCGCTGGAAGTCATGCGGAAGGAATATCCCATGCTGTTTGCCTGCTCCGCCTTCAAAGATTTTCTAAAAAAACCGCCGCCTGATACATGATCCGGAACCAAGTCCGATCCGATTTGCATCGCCGGCGGCAAGATCGGTGAATTACGGCGAAAGCACCGCGCCCGCCGGCAGGTTTCGCAGCACGGTGAACACCAACGCGACGACGAGCATCGGCCAGAGGAATTTCACCGGGAAAAACTCGCCGTTCGCCCGGCCGCGCAGTTGATTCCAGCCGAACCAGCCGCCGCGAACCGCCAGAGCGACCATGGCGAAAACAAACAGCGCGTTGTCATGCAGCGCGGTCAGAAATTCGCCATGCAGCAGCGCGTAAGCCGCCCGCGTCATGCCGCACCCGGGACAGTTCAAGCCGGTCAGCCGGTGAAACTGGCAGGCCGGATAGATTTTGCAGGTCGCCGGATTGAAGGAAAAAACCAGGACGACGATTACGGCCAGCGTTCCCGCCAATATGAGCCCCGGCAGACGGGTACCGGAAGCATTGATTTTGGGCGGAACGGAGTTCATTCAAAACCCGCTGAAGTGCCAGCTTAAATTGGCGGGCGTCAGGGCAAGCTGCAGGATTCCCAGCCCGAAGGTCGCCAATAAACTCGCCGCCGAACAAATCAACCCGGCCAGCGCGAGTCCCCAGCCTTCCTGCTTCTGCACCTGGCCGTTGATTTGCACCAGCGCGATGATGGAGAATATCAGGCCGAGAATATTGAACGGACAGCCGCAGCAACACGCCAGCGAAATCAGCCCGCAGACAAATCCCGCGGTCGCAAAATTGTTCGTATTTTTCACGGGCAGCGCGCCGATTTTCGGCGGCGCCATGACGGGCGGGATGCCCGCCAGTTCGCGCGCAAACTCCGGCAGCAGGCCAAGAAACGTCCATTCCCCCGTGCCGTCCGCGATGACCGCCGTGCGGCTGTCCGCGCGGCCTTGCGCGATCCATTGGCGGATTTGTTCCGCACTGATGGGACCGTAGGTTTTACCGTCGTTGCCGATGATTTTATACATAACTTAATGATGATGATGAACGAGTTTTCGCAATACAAGAACCACCATTATCGCCAGCACTACTGTGACGAGAACCATCCGCCAGGTTATTATCCGGCGCGCCCGGGATTTTCCCGGCGTCCCGAACGCTTGTAGCGCCTCGGCGAATTCCGGCAGCGTTTCAAGGAACACCCAGTCTTTGGCATCTGGCGGCTTCACCGGGGATTTACTTTCGAGCCGGCCCTCCGCGATCCACTGGCGGATTTGATCATCATAGACCGGACCGTATTCCCGACCGTCCCCGCCAAGCACCTGGTAATGGGGCAACGTGATCATGTTTCGTCCTAATCGTGCCCACCCGCGCTGCTATCAGTACACACACCCCGTTTGGCGGCGGCGACAAATTCCAACAAGGTTTTGGCCGCCGGGCTGGAAAAGATTTTCCCAGCATCGGCAATCGCCGGGCGCAATAGTTTTCCGCTGCGGAACAACGCGCGGTAGAGCCGTTTCAATTCCAGTCGTTCCTCCGGGTTGAGACCAGCGCGGCGCATCCCCACGACATTCAGCCCGCAAATCTCGTTCAACCGGCGCCCAATGGTGAACGGCGGCAGATCTTTGCTGATGGCCGAACCGCCTTGCATCATCGCCAACGTACCGATGCGACAGAACTGGTGCACGAGGCAGCAGCCAGAAACAAATGCACGATCATTCACCACCGCATGGCCCGCAATAAAACAGCCGCCGCCGAGGATGACGTGGTTGCCGATGACGACGTTGTGGCCGACGTGGGCGTGCGGCGTCAGGAAATTGTGCGAGCCAATGATGGTGTCCTCCGCCAGCGTGTTTGAGCAATTCACCGTCACATGTTCGCGAAACACATTGTGGTCGCCGATGCGCAACCGCGTCGGCTCGCCCTTGTATTTCAGATCCACCGGCGCATCGCCAATGACGCAACCCGCGTGGAACCGGTTGCCTTTGCCAATGGTCGTCGCGCCGAGCAGGCAGACCTGCGGCCCGACGACGCAGTCATCGCCCAACTCCACGCCCGCCTCAATCACGGCGCACGGCCCGACGGAGACATTCGCGCCCAGTTTCGCTGACGGATGGATAACGGCACTTGGATGAATCATTTGTGACCACAGATTCACATAGTTGCCGGCAGAATAAAACTGATTTTTAAACCAGCCGGGCCAGAAACAAGGTCGCGTTTTTTGCCGGAAAATCAGCGTGGCGCGAAACGCCGGATGGCCGGTTCCGGCCCGAACGCGACGGTGATGCTGCGGTTGTCGGCGAGCTTGAGGCGCACGCCCTCTGGAATTTGCTCGAGGCTGGCAACGCGGGCGGTGGCATTGATCGCGAGCGGTTCGAGCGCAAAGCTGAGGTTGACCGCGCCGGTTCCGGTCTTGCGGAAAATAGCCGTCGGTATCGCCCGCCATGGATGATTCGCCCATCCTTGCACCGGTTCATCGGTCTTGCCCTTGACGATGCTGGCATCCAGCCCGCCGCCGGTGGCGGGAATGATGGCGATATTCGCCGCCCCGGGATTGTCGCTGCGGATGGTCTTGGTCGCCGGATCCACCACTGCGTTCGTCGCATCGAGGTGAAACAGCGCCTCGTAGCTGTGTTCGCGCTGGTCTTGCGGCGTCAGAGTGTCGTAGATGACGAATAACTTTTCCGCTTTGAGGAACACGATTTGCCGCC
>Ga0265327_10005076_pt1 | contig 11225 bp, 9 predicted proteins | sample 41621metaG_FD_202089 | JGI IMG/M metagenome (GOLD analysis project Ga0265327, IMG submission 202089) | Rhizosphere microbial communities from Carex aquatilis grown in University of Washington, Seatle, WA, United States - 4-16-21 metaG | ecosystem: Host-associated > Plants > Roots > Rhizosphere >...
ATTGGATCGGCACGATTGACCACCGGCTTGACCTGGGCGGCTGCGGCTACGAATGGCAAATGCTGCCGGTAATTAACTTCACGCGCACCGACCGGCTGATTTTTTTGTTGAGCTGGATTCCGTTCCTGCTGCTGCCGGGACTGGTCTTTTCTGCGTTCCGGGCGCTGGGCGTCACCGGCCGGAGTGCGCGGCGATGGATGTGGCTGCTGCCGTCGGGTTTTTGCTACGCGCTCCAGTGCAGCGGCCTGCAAAACGACGGTTACATGGTTCTTTATACGCTGGGCTTCATTATCTTTGCAGTGCTGGCCAGCCACCGTCGCCGGGCCGTTTATCTGTGGCTGGCGCTGCTGGCGGCGGCGCTGCTGACGAGCGCCAAGCTGTCCAACCTGCCGCTCCTCCTGCCGCTGGGCCTGCTGCTGCTGCCGGCCCTGCGCGTGGTGAACTGGTTAAACTGGAGAACCCTCCTCATTGTTTTCATTGCAGTTGGCTGCTCGTTTGTCCCGCTGGCGTTCCTTTGTTGGAAACATTCCGGTGACTGGTCGGGTGACCCGACCGACCGCCAGTGGGGTGTTCATCCCCGCAACTCGGCCGGTGCGTTCGCCGCCAACTCCCTCGCCATTGTAAACGATACCTTGCAGCCTCCCGTTTTTCCCGTCGCCAAAAAACTCAACAACTGGTTGGAGCCGCTGAATCAGACCCATTTTATGCAATGGCTGCGCTGGGCGCAGCCCAACAGCGAAGGCTTTCGCTTTGGCGAGATGGTTTACGAAGGCCAGGCCGGTCTGGGTTGCGGCCTCGGACTTTATGGGCTGTTTTTATTGTTGGGCGTCTGGTTTGTCAGATCTGCCCCGCGCGGCGTCCCAGCGGCTCTCCCTTGGGCCTGGCGGCTGGCGCCGTGGACCGCCTGGCTGTCGCTGGGCGTGCTTTTGGCCAAGCTGGCTTTTACGCATGTCACCCGCTACGGCGCGCCGTATTATCCGCTTTGCCTCATCTCCATTTTGCTCCTGCCCCGCATCGCCATTTTGGAACGATGCAAATTCGCCGCCGTGATTTCCGGGTTGGCGATGCTGGCGGTCGTGCCGGTGATTTTATTGACGCCGGCCCGGCCGGTGATTCCGTGCGAGCGGATCGCGCGGTTTTTTAACCGCCCGGTCCTGCAAGCCTTCGCCGCCAAATATCATTATTGGGCGGTGATGCGCGACGACCTCGCGCCGTTGCGGGATCAATTGCCGCCGGGTGTAGCGCGCGTGGGCTACGCCGGTGGTTTCCGGGACACGTCGTATGGCCTCTGGAAGCCCTTCGGCCGTCGCGTGATCGTGGAACTGGGCCTGCCGCTGGGCTCCAAGCTCCGTCCGCCGGTGGATTTGGAATATGCCGTGGTCACCGAACGGGGGTTGCGGGAGCGCTATGGGATGGGATTGGCAGAGTGGCTGGGTTTTGCGCACGCGCAAATTATTTTTGAAATGAAGCGCAATACCTCGCTGGTGGCATCCGACCTGAACTCCTATGAGGTCTGGTATCTCGTCCGGTTCCGGCCTTGATGCGCCGGTGATTATTGCCGCCGGTCCGCCGTCATTTGCGGATGCCCAGCCGCAAAAATAACAGGGGGCGCAAAATTCCCCACCAATCATGAAACGGGCGGATGTGGGAATGTTTCATGCCGTCTTTAAAATGAACGTAAGATTTTGTCACCGGCACTTCCGCCACGCGGTAGCCCCGGCGGAGCACATTATAGTGGACATAGGTTTCCAATTCATAATGATCCAGCCATTCCTGCCAGATGTTGAAATGCGGGTTGTCGTAAAACATACCGATTTTATAGGCCCGGAACCCATTCAACGCATCGGTGCAGCGGAACCCGGTGAAGCCGCTCATCACCAGGGCATGCACCGGCACCATCAGTCGCCGGAAGAGCGGAATGGACGGTGAGCTACCGCCGTGCAGCATGCGCGAGCCCTGCACATAATCTTTGCCATCCTGATAAATGGGTGCCAGCAGGCGCGGAACTTCGTTGGGATCATCCTTGTTGTTGCCGGCCATGATCACCACCACCTGGTGATTGGTCTTATGCGCATGCTCGATGATATTTTTGATGGCGCGTCCCAGGCCGCCATTCACGGTCTTGCGCAGCACGGTAAAGCCGCTTTTTTCAAGGATATCCGGCGTTCCATCGCTCGAAGCGTCGTCATGAAAAACGACATCAATACCCGCCCAGCGCGGAAACCGGGCCAGCAAAAGCGGCACGCTCTCGCCATTGTTATAGAACACCACTCCCACCAGCGGTCGGCCCAGCGGATGGTTTTTCATCAACTCTTCCAACCCACCGGCGGACAGGTTTTCCTCCTGCCCATTTTTGACTACACGCGTCACAAATAAATTTGAAAATGCAAAAAGTGTGCTGACTGGCGATCACAAACTCAATCTGAGCCAGCACGATTGGAGCGCGCAGCGTCAATCAAGCGGGCGAGCTTGTAAAGTAAATTCAATTCGCGCGCAGGTGCCGGCCAGGGTATGTTTTCGCCGGTTTCAAAGCTCCGCCATCGGTGGTTCAGATCAAAACGCAAGCTGCAGCCGGGTTGGAAAAAACTGATGCATTTGTCCATGCATATCCCTATGCTGGTTTCTTTCAAGCCGATTGAACGCTTTGCTGCCACAACTTGACTGCCCATGAACCTGCATCCGCAAGCCTTGGTGGATCCGGGGGCCATCGTGGGTGCCCGCACCCGGGTCTGGGCCTTTGCCCATGTTTGCGCGGGCGCCGTGGTCGGGGAAGATTGCAACCTCTGCGACCACACGTTTGTGGAAAAGGGGGTGCGGATCGGCCATCGCGTCACCATCAAATGCGGCGTTTATCTTTGGGACGGGGCGGTGCTCGACGACGACGTATTTGTCGGACCCGGCGTGGCTTTCGTCAACGATTTGCGTCCCCGCAGCCGGAAATATCCCGCTCAATTTTTGAAAACCCATTTGCAACAGGGTTGCGCCGTGGGTGCCAATGCCACCCTCCTGCCGGTGACCATCGGTCCTTGGGCGATGGTCGCGGCGGGCGCGGTGGTCACGCGGGATGTGCCCGCGCATGCGCTGGTTCGGGGCAATCCGGCCCGCTGGGTCAACTGGGTTTGCGGCTGTGGCGAAACCTTGGATTTCCAAGCCCGCGCCCGGACCGCCTGCGGCTGCGGCCGGAATTTTCTGAAAATTTCTGAAACCTCCATTCAAGCCCTAAACCCATGAGCCTGAGTGACTGTAAACTCATTGACCTGCCCAAGATCAACGATCCGCGCGGCAACCTGACGTTTATTGAAGGCGGGCGACATGTGCCCTTTGACATCAAGCGCGTGTTTTACCTTTACGACGTGCCCGGGGGCGCGGATCGCGGCGGCCATGCTTTGAAAAAATGCCACCAATTTCTTATCGCCATGTCGGGCAGCTTTGACGTGATCCTTTGCGATGGCAAGGAACAGCGGCGCATCCAGTTGAATCGTTCCTACCATGGCTTGATCATCCCGCCAATGATCTGGCGGGAGATGGACAACTTTTCTTCCGGTTCAGTCTGCCTCGCCCTGGCCTCGGCCATCTACGAGGCTGACGATTATTATCGGGATTATAACGAATACCTGACCGCACTCGCCGTTACCCGGCCCGGCAAATGAAAATTCCCTTCAACGATTTTGCCTCGCCCTATCAGGAATTGAAGGCGGAACTGGACGAGGCCTACGCCCGGTTCATGCAGTCGGGCTGGTATGTTTTGGGCCAGGAAGTCGAGCGGTTCGAGCAGGAATACGCCGCTTATTGCGGCACCAAATACTGTGTGGGGGTGGCCAATTGCCTGGATGCCATGCACCTCGTTTTACGGGCGTGGAACATCGGCCTGGGCGACGAAGTCATCGTGCCTTCCAACACTTACATCGCCACTTGGCTGGCGATTTCCCATGCGGGAGCCACGCCAGTGCCGGTGGAACCGGATGGGCGAACTCACAATCTGGATCCCGCCGGCCTGGCCGCCGCCCTCACCTCCCGCACCCGGGCCATCATGCCGGTTCATCTTTACGGTCAGCCGGCGGACATGGACCCCATCATGGCCTTCGCCGGCCGGCATGGGTTAAAAGTGTTGGAAGACGCGGCGCAGGCGCAGGGCGCGCGTTACCGGAATCGCCGCGCGGGCGCGCTGGGCCATGCGGCCGGACACAGCTTTTATCCCACCAAAAATCTGGGGGCCTTCGGCGACGCCGGGGCCGTCACCACGGACGACCCGGAGCTGGCGGGCCGCTTGAAAACCCTGCGCAACTACGGTTCCCAAAAGCGCTACTACAACGAGGTGATCGGCTATAATTCGCGGTTGGACGAATTGCAGGCGGCGTTTCTCCGCATCAAGCTCCGCCATCTGGATGAATGGAACGAACGGCGCTCCAAGATCGCCCGCTGTTATTTGGAGGCATTTAAAACGGAAATCGGAAGTCGAAAATCAGAAATGACGCTGCCTTTTGTTCCGGCCTGGGCCAACCCGGTTTGGCACCTGTTCGTCATCCGCCATCCGCAACGCGATGGGCTGCGGGAGAAACTAGCCGCGGCCGGCATCGCCACCCTGATTCATTACCCAGTGCCGCCCCATCGCTCCGGCGCCTACGCCGGTTTGCACCTGGCGCAACCCGCTTTGCCATTGGCGGAGACGCTCGCCGCCGAAGTTTTAAGCCTGCCCATTGGGCCGCATTTGACGGAGGCGCATGCCCGGCAGATTGCCGGCGCATTAAACGAATCGTTAAATCTTCTTGCCGGGTGACTTTTATTTCAAAGATTTAAAATCACCGGTGCTGCTCCACCGCTTCCGCATAAAACTGGCGCATCCGTTCGTTGATCTGGCGCATGGTGTAATTTTGGGCGACGTGCGCTCGCGCCGCGGCGGACATGGTGGCAAGTCGAGCGCGGTCGCGGTCCAGGCGCGTTAGAAAATCCGCCAGCGCAGCGACCGCTTCCGCCGGATTCGTTGCCGGCGCGGCGAAGCCGGTCTCCGGCGTGATTTGGGATGCCGGGCCGCCGATGTCGAGGCAGCCAACGGGTCGGCCCGCCGCCATCGCTTCAAGACAGACATTGCCGAACCCTTCGTGCAGTGCCGGGTGCAACAGGACATGCGACTGGCCGAGTTTCTCCAGCACGTCGGAATATTCCGGCAAAGTTCCGAGAAATTTAACCCGGGATGAAACGCCGGTCTGAGCGGCGGTTTTTTCCAGTTCCCTCCGGAACGGGCCGTCGTTGACTATCCACAATTCCGCCTCCGAATTTTTCCCGGCGAACTGCGCGAAGGCGCGGATGGCCAGGTGGAAACCTTTCCAATGGACGTGTCGCCCGATGCAGATGGCCCGGAGCGGACCGGGCGGCGGCGCGGGCAGCGCGGCGAATTGCGCGAGGTCGGGGTCGGTGAGCGCCATTTGCGGCAGGCGTTCGACCCGGCGGGCGCCCAGTTGCTGGAGGGCGGCACAGCTTTCGCGCGTGACGCCGATGGCGATGGTGGCGGCGCGGGCGGTGTGGCGCAGCGCGGAGCTGTGTTCGCAAAAACTTCGGGCGCCGTCGCGGGCGGCTTCGCTGAGCTGGTAGCGCAATGGCAACTCGCGGACAAAGGAGCGCGGCGGGGTTTCCGCTGCGCCGACCGGACCCCAGATGAATGGCCGGTTTAATTCGCGCAGCCCGCTCGGCGACCAGTAGCGGCCGTAGGTGACGTGGTGGACGAGGTCGAAGTTGATTTTCTGATGCAGTTCGCGGACGACGCCGCGAAGATGCTCCTGCCAGAGGTGGTAGTAGATTGCGATGGTCGAAGTTTTCCGGCTCAGCCACTGGAACGCGGGCGGCAGTTTTAAAAAAACCGGATGAAAATTCGGCCGCGGATTTTTTGCCAGCCACGGCTCGGTGAGTTCGCGGTATTGGTGGGCGTCGGCGATGACCGCCCAGACCTCGTGTTCACGCAGCGCCTCGTTGATGGCGCGCCAGGCGTTGCCCGGTTCCGAAGTCTGGCACGGGAAGCAGGAGTAGGTGGAGAGCAGGACTTTCATACCGCGTCAAAGCCGGTTCCACCAGATGGCCGTGGGCTTGGGCACAGCGATCGTTGTGCGCCGGTCCGGACTAGCCTTGGTATAGATGGCGTAACTCGTCGGTTTCAATGAAAAGTGCCCGTGCCGCACGCGGCGCAGCCGATGGCTCAAAATCCACAGCGGCTTCAGCAGCCGCACCCCGAACGGGACCATCTGCGCCGTCTCATTTTTTTCTCGAATGGCGTTTGGTTTGAGGTTCATGTTGTCGCCGGTGTCGGCAAAGGCGGAGGTGAACTCATTCATGGCGGCCATCGGCACGTTGTTCTTCATCAGCGCGAGCATCCAATGAAAATCACCGAGATCGCGCCATTGCGGGTCGAAGCAGAGGCCGCGTTCCTGGATCACTTTGCGCCGGATGAAAATACCGCTGGTCAGTATAGGAAACCGAAACCAAATCTGTCGCAAGTCGGGCGTCATGGCTTGCCGGTGGCATATATAGTTTCCTTCGCCGTCGGTCACGATGCTGCCGGCCAGCAGGACTTCGACGCGGGGATTTTCCTCGAAAAACTTTTTGACCGTGGCGAGCGCGCCGGGCAGGTATTGTTCGTCGCAGTTCAGATAGGCAAGGATGTCACCGGTGGCACGGCGGTAGCCTCGATTGACTGCGTCATACATGCCGCCGTCCTTCTCGATGAACGCCTTTACGCGCGGGTCGCGCGGCAGCCAGTCCTGCGTGCCGTCGTCGGAGCAGGAATCCTGCACGATATGCTCGAGCTCGACGCCCTGCTGGTCGGCGACGGAGGCGATGCAGAGCTTCAGCCACTCTGAATTGCGGAAACTGGGCGTGACGATGGAGAATTTCACCGGCGAAAGTGATAACAATTGACCGTGTGGCTGGCAATGAAAGTCGTGTGTCCAGATGACAATCCGGTTGACATGTCTGGCTGATAGTTTTTATTGGTTGATTTCGATTTTGGCCGATTCCTGTCATGCCCATCAGCTACGCCAACCGGTTCCAGCAACCAGACGCGGTCTCAGCCTACGAGGCTGATGAATACGCGGCGGACAGCTATGCCTCGCGCATCTGGCAGCTGGAACGTCCGGTGCTGGAGCAGGTTTTAAAAAAACTTCGGCGGGAAAATCCGGGTCCGTTGCGGTTGCTGGATTTTGCCTGCGGCACCGGCCGGGTATTAGCCGCGCTGGAACCGCTGGTGGACGAAGCCGACGGCATTGACATTTCCGGGAACATGGTTGCCGTGGCGCAGACTAAATGCCAGAAGGCGCGGTTGCGGGTCGGCGATATTCTGGCCCGCCCGGATCTGCTGGGAAAAAACTACGATGTCATCTCCAGCTTCCGTTTTCTTCTCAATGTTGAACCCGAAATGCGCCGCCGGGTGTTGTGTCAATTGCGAACCGTACTGAGCGAGCCGGGCGGGCTGCTGCTGGTGAATATTCACGGTAATTCCCGTTCGCTGCGGCATCCAGCCATTCTCTGGCGGCGCTGGCGCGAGCGGACGGAACAAAAAAACACGATGCTCAACGAGATGTCGCCGGCCGAAGCCAGGCAATTGCTCGCGGCCTGCGGTTTTGAAATTGTGCATCAGTTCGGTTTTGGGGTTTTGCCACCGACCCTTTACCGGACCCCTCTGCGCCGGATCGCCCATGCCGTGGATAAAATGTTTGCCGGCGAAAACGGGTGGAGTTCCTGCTCGATTGATATGTTGTTTGTATGTCGCCCTTGCTGAAATATCCGGCCGTACAAAAATGTATCCCGGCGTCTAGGTCGGGCGTCTATCCTCGGAATTGAGCCATGTCCAAAGCTGTCCGTTCCATCATCGAAGCCTTGTTTGCCCATCGCAGTGAGCCGGGGCAGTGGGTGGCTTTCGACTGGCGGTTGATTCGTAAAACCGGCCGTCCGTTTCTTCTGTTGCCGCAGAATCCGCGGGATATCCGCACCGGACTGAACCTGTATTCCGCGCAACGGCGCCGGGCCAAGATTTGGCGCGCCTGGCTGCCGGCGATGATCAGGATGCCGCTGGCCAATTTCTTTGAACCCATCCATTTTCAAGCGAATACCGCGTCGGAAATGATGCAATTCATGGCGCAGCAATCCGGAATTCCTGCCGGTGAACTTTCCACCGCCGCCATCAAAGTGAGCGAAGTGGGAAGCCGCTCGCGGCTGGTGATGCTTTTGTGTGACGAAAGTGGCCGGCCGACCCGCGTCATCAAGGCGGGACTCAATGCCGCTGGCAAGGCGGCGACGGATCGCGAGGCGGATCTGCTGGAGAAACTTCCCCTCCATACCCTCGGCTGCATCCGCATGACCGGGCGTTTGTCTGCTCCTGCGCTCTCGGCCTTTGCCACCGACTATTTTCCCGGTGAAAGCCCAAATGATGACGCCGGCATGGAACATCTTTTTCATGCCTGGCTTAGTCCTGATTCGTCCGTTGCGATTGAAACTCTGCCGCTCTGGCGTGAACTGGCCGCTGCCAGCGGGCACTTGAAGAACTGGCCGGCGCTGAATCAGGCGCTGGCCGGAAAGCGGATATGCACCACGCTCTATCACGGCGATTTTGCGCCGTGGAACGTCCGCGTCGTCAATTCTCAAAACCTGGAGGCATTTGACTGGGAGCGCGGAAGCCTGCAGGGCATTCCCGGCTGGGACTGGTTTCATTTCATCGTTCAAACCGCCCTCCTCGCCCGGCGTCATTCCGTGCCGCGCGTCGCTGCCGAGGTGGAACAGTTGCTCGCTTCGGCGCGATTCCAAAAATACGCCGAGGCCGCCGGCATCAGCGAAATTGCCCAGCCGCTGGTGCTGGCCTATCTTCTGCACCAGTGCCGGATCATCAAGCCGCTGGAAGGCGGCAAGGCCACCGCCGAGTTGTTTGAATTTCTATTTACGCATTGGCAAATGAAATCGGAGCCGGTGGCCATCGCCGCCGCGCTGGAAAATCCGGCGGCCCTACCGCCGTCTGGGTCGCGGTCTGGCGTCCTGGAGCAATTGCAATCCGCCGCCGATCAATGGAGCAATCTGTTTTGGGAGCCCAGCCTCAACTCTGCCAGCCAGCCATCATTACGTGCTCAATTTCATCGCCACTGGCCCGTCGTTCTTCTGGCCGGCCTGTTGCTGTCCATGGCGGTCATCGCTCAATATTCCTGCAGCATTCATTTGACTTTCCTGCCGTTCTATCTCGCGATTTGTGCCGGGGTGACATGGAAAGTTGGCCGTCAATGGGGTGTTTGTTTTGCTACGGTTGCCGCCGTGCTCAGCCCTTTGGTGGTGGGAATGAAGGATGTAGAGCATTGGCAGTTGACCGTGATGTTGTGGAATGGCGTCATGCGCTTCATCGTCCTGCAGATGTGCGTTTTGTTTGTGTCGCGCATCCGTCAGCAGAAGGATTTTCCCCGCCATCATCAATTGTCCTATGGCAAGCCGGTGAAACTGGCCGAGACTTGGGCAATCGTTCTGGGCAGCGTGCTGATCTTCGTTGGCGCCATTATTTTCGACCTCAACACGGACCCGCAATTGATGGTTCTGCCATTTTATCTTTTACCCTGCATGGTGCTCACCCTCGCGCTCAATCTCCGCTGGGGAATCGTCGCCGCCGTAACCGCCAACATTGCCGAGGCCTTGATTGAATATCTGGCCAGCCCCGGCCACCACTATACTGCGGCGGAAGTTTTTGGCTGGAATTTCATCATGCGCCTGGCGATCTCGCTGCTGGTCATTGTTTTGTTGGATCGCATCCGCGCGGAGAACATTCTCTTTTCTTCCCGCAAAACTAGCACCGGCTGAGGCATCCGGCGCTCCTGGGATGGACAAATTCATCCCGGCCGAAAATAATCTGTGTTCATCCGCGCCCGACTATGGTTAATTGCCTGCCGATGCCGCCCAAAAAAAATCCCTTTGCCCGCGCCAAGATTCTTGCGCAATGGCGCGGCGTGGACTATGCCCCGCTCGAAGCTGCCCGCGTCACGCCCGCTCGGCGGCCGGCCGACGTTTTGCCCGGCTTGATGAAAGAACTGCGGCTCGACGCGCGCCAGGCCGAAGCCGAGGTTGTAAAGGTGTGGAATTCGCTGATTGATCCGGTGGTCACCGCCCATGCGCAGCCGGCGAATCTGCACAAGGGAACTCTATTCGTGAACGTGGATAGCAGTGTGTGGCTGAATGAAATCGTCCGCTACCGCCGGAAGGAAATCATCGAACGCCTCCAGCACAGCTTCGGCAAATCCGTCGTTCAGAAAATCTCCTTCCGCATCGGTTGAGTCGTAGGGTGAGGCGGCTGGACGGCTCCCAATACTCAACAAATGGCTGCGGGTTATTATCGCTTGATTTCAGGACCGAGCCGTTCGTGTAGTTTGGCCAGTTTCTTCGCCGGCGTCTTGATCACCTCGCGGTCGTAGGTCATCAGGCCGTTGATTTCACCTTCGACATCCGTGGTCTGCGTGTAGACGCCGGCGGAAATGCCTTGGGCCTTCAGTTCCGCGAGCAAATCGAGCGACTTGATGTAGCGCGCAAGATATTCGTCCTTGTCCTTGGGCAGTCCGCCGTAGCCCCAGTTCCGCATGGTCTTGCTCCAGAGATGGCCTTCCACCGGGTAACCGTGGCCGCCAAATTCACCCACCACTTTCACAAAATCGGCAAAGCGCTTGTCTTCCAGCGGGAATCCGGGGTTCGGATAGCGATGGTCGTCCGCGATGTGGCCGACGGGCCAGAAGTTGCCGCCGCTGACGATGTTCACCAGCCGGCTCGGATCATAGGCCATCGTCCATTGGCCGACTTCCAGCGTGCGGTGCTGGCCCCAGGCTTCATTGAAAGGCACCCACACGACAATGCTTGGCGCATTGTGTAATTCATCCATCATCGCCTTTAATTCAGCCCGCCACTGCGTGTGATCCGCGTCGCTCCACTCGGCGTCCACCGGGTTCGGCTGCATCCGTGTCCACTTGGGACTCTTGCCGCCGCTCACCTGGTCCTGCCAGAGCATCAGCCCGATGCGGTCGCAATGATAATAATAGCGGCGCGGTTCCACCTTGATGTGCTTGCGCAGCATGTTGAAGCCGGACGCCTTCAAAAAATCTAGGTCTGAGCGCATCGCGGCGTCCGACGGAGGCGTGAGCAAACCATCCGGCCACCAGCCTTGATCCAAGGGGCCCCAATGGAAAATCTCGTTGCCGTTCAGCGTGAACCGCAGGTTTCCCGCC
>Ga0265327_10005077_pt1 | contig 11224 bp, 9 predicted proteins | sample 41621metaG_FD_202089 | JGI IMG/M metagenome (GOLD analysis project Ga0265327, IMG submission 202089) | Rhizosphere microbial communities from Carex aquatilis grown in University of Washington, Seatle, WA, United States - 4-16-21 metaG | ecosystem: Host-associated > Plants > Roots > Rhizosphere >...
GACCGCGGGCGCTCTATCAGTTGGGGGACGCGCACCGATTGTTGAAAGAATTGAAGATCCCGTTTTCAGGAGCACCACCCAACCCCGGACTCCCGCTGTGCTATTTTCAGAACCACGAATACCGCCTGCCCACCACACGGGGCAATCTGCTCATGACGCGGCTGCTGTCCCTTCGCGACAAGTGGCGACTGGCCATATTCCTGAATCAGCTTCCCGGATTCGAAGTCGCGACTTTGTCGTCCATCTCGACTGCTGATTGGATCCAGCAGAGATTTGGAAATGGAGCTTTGGGCCACCTGATCGCGACATTGATCCGATTGACAACCTATGCCGGTGATCTGAGTCGACTGTCCACGGCCGCGGCGATCGAACAATTGCGTCTGGCACTGGCGGGCAACGTCCTGTACGTCGACGGAGGCTGGAATTCGCTGATCGAAGGCCTGCGTGAAGCGGCAATTCGGCTGGGAGTGCAGATTCGAACTCGATTCCACGTTGAATCCGTCGAGTGTCATCAGCACGGGGTTCTCATTAAGGAGACTCACGGAGCCTGCGAGCAGGCGAGGACTGCCATCCTCGCGGTGGGGCCTCAGGCGGCAGGTTCCATGCTGCGACTGCCTGTGGAACATTCGCTGGTCGAATGGAGTGCAAGGCAGCAACCAATTCGAGCCGCGTGCCTGGATGTGGCATTGAAACAACTGCCACGTCCGAAGCATCGATTCGCACTGGGCCTGGAGTCTTCGCTCTATTTCTCGGTCCATTCCGCCGCCGCCGAACTCGCGCCCGACGGAATCGCGGTGGCCCACGTCATGAAGTATCTTCCGTCCCATGGCGTGGAATCGGCAGGGGCCGTGGAACAGGAGTTGGAACAGTTCCTGGATCGAGTTCAACCCGGCTGGCGCAATAACTTGCTGACTCAGCGAACGTTACCTTTAATGACCGTGGCTCATTGCCATCCAGAGCCGTTTGCGACAGGGACCGCTTCCAGACCGGGCGTTGCAGTCGAAGGTTATCCGGGAATTTATGTGGCTGGCGACTGGGTGGGAACTCAGGGGCAGATTGCCGATGCGGCGGCGGCCAGCGCCGAAGCAGCGGCGAATGGTGTGTTAAATGATCTTCTGCAGAGTCCTTTAGACGCGTTGCAACATGTCTGATTCTCTGGAATCGTTTGAAGAATTGCGGCCCGGGCTGTTTCGCTTGGCCTATCGGATGCTGGGGACGTGCGCCGACGCTGATGATGTCATGCAGGACGCCTATTTGCGCTGGTCGAAAGTGGATCCCGCGGAAGTTCGGTCGAGTCAGGCCTTCTTGAACTCGGTCGTGACGCGTTTGTGCATCGACCGGCGCCGTGAAATCGAATCCCGCAAGGAAACGTATGTTGGTCCCTGGCTGCCCGAACCGATCGTGGAGACGGACTGGTCGTCGGGGACCGATCGAGTGGATGTTGCGGAATCGGTGTCGATGGCGTTGATGCATGTGCTCGAGACACTGACTCCGGTGGAACGGGCGGCCTATCTGCTGCGCCGGGTATTTGAATATGACTATGCAGAAATCAGCGACATCCTGGGGAAATCCCCGTCCAACTGCCGGCAGCTGGTCAGCCGCGCGGAATCCCATGTGGACAGCGAACGGCCTCGGTTTGATTCCACACCGGATGAAGTCGAACGGATCTCGGAGCAGTTTCTGCAGACGTGTGCGACCGGAGATCTGGAGGGTTTGGTCCGCCTGCTGGCAGACGATGTCATCATTTACAGTGATGGTGGCGGAAAGGCGGTCGCAGCGCTGCGACCTCTGGTCGGGGTGGACAGCGCGTCCCGGTTCCTGATTGGAATCTTCAAAAAGCGGGGACCGCATGTCGATGTGACGCGTGTCCGAGTCAATGGCCAGCCAGGATTCGCGGCATTCGACGCGGGAAAGCTGGTGACACTGTGGACCATGCACCTCACCGACACTCGAATCCGCCGATGTTTCCTGTTTCGGAATCCCGACAAGCTGGCCCGGGCCAGGATCACCCTCGGATGTGAATGAGTCCCTATTGCTTTCGGCGAGGTGGACTAAAAACGTTCAGAATGGCGACAAACAGCGCGGCGCCAATGATCGACCAGAGTACAGGGAAGGATTCGCTCCCCACGCGCAACGCCAGCATTTCGTGCATTCCGAGGATCTGTGCGAGTTTCGATCCCAGGATTGCACCGATGAAACCCAGCGCGATTGCCACCAGGCATCCGCCGCGAGAATAGCCGGTCAGCGATTGCGCCAGGCTCCCGCAAATTCCTGCAATCACAAGCAGAATCAAGAGTTCCACCACGGACATCTGGTCCCTTTCATATTGGGGTCTGCATTGATATCACGGCCCGCGTTGATGTGCCGGCCAAACACTTAATAGCAAATGTGGTTCCGGTCGAAGAATCTCTGGCAGTTGGCAGACTCCCCTGGGCAGATTTGGAAACGGGATTTCCGCAGTTTCGGATCACGAGTTCTTCCGAGTTCTCTGCAGCCACTTTCCACTACGCCGTGGCGCTGCGATAATTCGCCGCGGGGAAAGTGTGCGGAATCGAATTCTTCCACCGAGGCGTCATGAGCGGATTTCAGATTTCAAGCCAGTTTGAGCCGGCGGGGGACCAGCCGCGCGCGATCGAAAAGCTCGTCCGCGGGTTGCGCGAACAGAAACGGGATCAGGTGCTCCTCGGGGTGACCGGCTCGGGGAAGACGTTCACCATGGCCAACGTCATCCAGCAGATGCAAAGGCCAGCGCTTGTCTTGTCGCACAACAAGACCCTGGCGGCACAGCTGTATTCCGAGTTTCGCGAGTTCTTCCCCAACAACGCGGTGTCGTATTTCGTCAGTTACTACGACTACTACCAGCCCGAAGCGTACATTCCGCAGCGCGACATCTACATTGAAAAGGACTCGTCGATCAACGAAGAGATCGATCGACTGCGGTTGCTGGCCACCAGCGCCCTGGTCAGTCGCCGCGATGTCGTCGTTGTCGCCAGTGTCAGCTGCATCTATGGGCTTGGTTCACCAAAGGACTACCTGGAAATGATGATCCCCCTGCAGGTGGGGGGGGAAATCGACCGCGATGATTTGCTGCGCAAGTTGTGCGACATCCATTACAGCCGAAATGATGTTGCCCCGCAGCGAGGGAATTTTCGCGTCCGTGGCGATGTTGTCGAAGTCTGGCCGGCCTACGAAGAGCATGCGTTCCGCATCGAACTGTGGGGCGACGAGATCGAAAAACTCAGCATCATCAATCCGCTGACCGGCGACGAAGCTCGGCAGATGAACGACATGTACATTTACCCCGCCAAGCATTACGTCCTGCCAGAAGATCGGGTTTCGGCCGCGTGCGAGGAGATCGAAGGGGAACTCAACTCACAGCTGGAGAAATTCCGCCGAGAAGGAAAGCTGCTGGAAGCACAGCGGCTGAACGCCCGGACGCGACATGACGTGGAACTGCTCCGTGAAGTCGGTTTCTGCCCCGGGATCGAGAACTACAGTCGTGCCCTGTCGGGACGCAAAGCTGGGGAGCCGCCGTTCACGCTGCTCGACTTCTTCCCGGACGATTTCCTGCTGTTCATCGATGAATCCCATGTCACGGTGCCTCAAATTCGCGCCATGTTCAATGGAGATCATGCGCGGAAAACGACACTGGTGGACCACGGGTTTCGCCTTCCCATGGCGCTCGACAACCGTCCACTGAAATTTGACGAGTGGAATTTGCGACGACACCAGACCGTGTTTGTTTCCGCTACTCCTGCGGACTGGGAACTGGAACAGTCGGAAGGAGAGATCGTTGAGCAGTTGATCCGTCCAACGGGTCTGGTTGATCCTTCCATTCAGATCCATCCGGCCCGGGGGCAGGTGCCTCACCTGATTGAGCAGATTCGCCTGCGAACGGAGAAGGGCGAGCGAACGCTGGTTACGACACTGACGAAACGTCTGTCCGAAGACCTGACGACGTATCTGACGGAAGAAGGGATTCGCTGCGCCTGGCTGCACTCCGAACTGGATGCGTTTGAACGCGTGGAAATCCTGCGCAGCCTGCGCGAAGGAAAATACGACGCAGTCATCGGTGTCAACCTGCTGCGGGAAGGGATCGACCTGCCGGAAGTCTCGCTGGTCGCGATCCTGGATGCGGACAAGGAAGGTTTCCTGCGCAGCGCCACCAGCCTGATCCAGACAATTGGACGTTCCGCACGCAACGTCAATGCGGAAGTGGTCCTGTATGCGGATTCGGTCACCGACAGCATGCAGCAGGCGATTGACGAAACCAATCGCCGCCGCGAACTGCAAATGGCGTATAACGAAGAGCACGGGATTACGCCGGAAACGATTAAAAAGGCGATCCGGCGAGGCATTGAAGAGGAGATTCAGGCGAAACGAATCGCCCAGCAGGCGGGTGGCGCTGCCGATGAAACTCAGTATGTCACCCAGGAGTACCTGAATGAGCTTGAGGCCGAGATGCTGGCCGCCGCCGAAGCATTGGAGTTTGAGCGGGCGGCCAAGCTGCGGGATCGAATCCTGCAACTCAAGAAACAACTGGGCCAGCGTGTGACGCCGGAAGAAGAAGCAGCAAGTCCCTCACCCAAGGGAAAGAAGGGGAAGGGGCGTGGTCGCTCGGGCTCAGGGAAAAGAACCCCCAAGCCCTTTGGTCCGAATTGAAGTTCCGCTCAAAAGGCGCTGTCAGAATGGCTGGCTGGGCAGACTATCAAGCCAGGCGCGACGGACAGGGATCAGTTTTTGAAGCACGTCGACCAGAACCTCGGCCGGGGAACGCATGGCGTCCACCTGCGAAATGATCTCCGCGGGGTAGGCACTGACCACGGGTTCCGATTCGTTGCGATAGACTTCCAGCCGTGACCGAATCACTTCTTCATTGGCATCATCCGCCCGGTTTTCACGAATGGCCCGACGCTTGATTCGGTCGATCATCTTGTCCATGTCCGCGCAGACCAGGTAAATGATGTGCAGGACGTTGATCGTGTCCTTCAGCATTTCGACCTGGTGCGGATTGCGGGGAATCCCGTCCAGGACCAGCAATTCGTCCGGTGGACGATAGCGCGAGATCGCAATGTGGCCCAGCAGGGACTTCTTCCAGATCTTGACGGTCAATTCGTCTGGAACCAGTTGACCACGCGAACTGAATTCATAGATCTCGCGGCCTTCCGGCGAGTTGATGTTCAATGACCGAAAGACGTCACCGCACGACAGGTGATAGAAGCCGGGAATCTGGCCAAGAATCATCCCCTGCGTCCCTTTTCCCACGCCTGGTGCACCGAACAGCAGAATGGTGGGAAAGCGTTCGTCGAACATACCCCCGGCCTCCGTACTTTCAATTCTTGGCGCCACTGGGCGCCGATCTTGCGATCGACAGTCGTGGCGAGACTCCAACGAATCCTATCGGTGTTGTCAGGTTGAGAAAAGTGACCCCGCCCCAATCTCACGCGGAATTGGAAAGGCGAGTTCGCGTGGTGTCAGGTGTACTGTTTTCCGGATTTGGCGCGAGTTTCAACGTGGATCGTCACAGGATGCGTGCGACCAAATCCGGAAAATAGAACACCTGACTCCGCGTCAGCCCCACTCCAGCGTCATGCGCGGGGGACCGCGGCGAATTGGACTCGGGAAAAAAGGAAGCGTCCTCAGGTTTGAGGACGCTTCAAATTTCCCGTGGTCAACCGACCAGGAAGATTACCGAGCCATGAAGGCGATCACGCGACCGATTTCGATATCGGGAACGGTGGAATCGCTACCGGTCGGCAGAGCCTGCACGCGGGCTTCCATCTCCTTGGCGTCGAACGAAATCCAGTCGACGTTCTGTCGCGAGCTGCCGTCGATCAGTTCGCGGTACATCTTGCGAACGTTCGGACGGTTCCGCAGCGTAATCACGTCGCCCGGTTCGACAAAGATGGACGGCTTGTTGACGGTCTTGCCGTTCAACTGGAAGTGCCGATGGACGACACCCTGACGGGCCTGCATCCGGGTCAAGGTGAAACCAGCGCGGCGAACCACATTGTCCAGCCGTCGTTCGCACATCACCAGCAGGATCTCGCCAGTGTTCCCCTTCTGGGCACGAGCTTTGGCGAAATAGCGGCGCAGTTGAGCTTCACGCATGCCATAGTGGTACTTGATCTTCTGCTTGTCGGCCAGAGCGACCCCGTAGGACGACAGCTTGCGACGACGTTCCGCCATCCCTGGTGGATTCGGCCGCTTTTCTAGGGCGCGTGCTGCACCTGCGTTCTCAAATACCATTGCCCCAAGTCGGCGATTCACACGTCCCTTGGGACCAATATAGCGACCCATGCACTCAACTCCCGCGCGAAATCCTAGCGCTTCTGTACGGACACCAAATCCACAAACCATCAGAAACTGCAATGATGGCAAACCACATTCGGTTCGTCAATGCAACGGCGATGCCGCGTTTTTGACCGAATTTCGAAGTTGTGCCAATGTTTCACTACTCTACTCTGTTAAGTTGTTTTTGGGAAACATGTTACGCAGTGTTTTTTCTTCCGCGGCAAGATTCACAATGATTCCAGGCAAAATTCACTGCGGGGACACTTCGCCAGCGGAATCGGCCCTTCGACTGAATTTGTTCGACAACGATTCCGTTTTTCCAGCGCGGACGGAAGTGGATCAAACGGACGAATCGGCGTTTGGACTGTCGCGGTGTTCCGAGTAGACCTGGCGTTCTCGGATGTAGGCCTCCACCGCGCGGGGGACCAGGTATCGGATACTTCGTCCCTCCCGAACTCGCTGTCGGATGTCCGTTGCCGAGATGTCGATGGCAGGCATCTCGAGAAATTGAACTCGATCTGCGACGTTTCCCAATTCCGCGAGAATTCGACGTTTCGCTTCGAGATCCTCCCGCAGATCACGGCCCCGGTTGACCGCAACGACCGTCGCCAGTTCCAGGATCCGCTGCGGCTGGTACCACTGAGCCAGATCCCGAATGGAATCCGCTCCAACCAGCAGGAACAGTTCCCGCGCGGTAGACTCGGAATGCAGTTGTTCGAGCGTGGTGACGGTATACGATGGACCTGACCGTTCCAGCTCGATCGGGCAGAGCTTGAATTGCGCATTCCCTGAAATCGCGAACTCGATCATGTCGCAACGGGTCTTCGCATCCGAGATGCTGACATCCCGCTTGTGAGGCGGGATGGCGGCGGGGACAAACCAGACTTCATCCAGACGACACTGCTCGCGACACTGCTCCGCCAGCACCAGGTGCCCGGTGTGAACAGGGTCGAATGTGCCGCCATAAATGCCAAGTCGCATGGATCGAGATCGCTCTTTCAGGGACGGATGTGCTCGATTGGCGCACATCCTTACGTCAGCGACCAACGGGAGCGGCAATTCCCGTTTCCGAGCGGTCGCTCGAATCGGGTTGAGGGCACCGCCCTCATCAGGCTCCGAATTTTTCCAGGCGACCGGCGTGTGCCATCGCCTGCAGCATCAGGTACTTGGCTTCGAACTGCCCCAGACCTCCTCGCAGGCATTGCGATTCGCCGAACTTGGTCGATCCGTCGAACCGGCAGTTGTTGGCGGCCAGCAGCACGGGAACCGGATGCCAGCTGTGTGACTTCATCTTGCTGGGGGTGCTGTGGTCCCCGGTCACGACGATGACATCCGGGTTCAGCTTGACCACGCGCGGAATCGCGGCATCAAGCTCTTCGGTGCGCTGCACTTTCAGGGCGAAATTGCCGTCTTCGCCCGAGGAATCGGTGTACTTCCAGTGGATGAAGAAGAAGTCGTAATCATTCCAGGCCGCTTCCAGTCGATTCATCTGGTCGTCCAGGGTGTGGCCGGCGTCGAGAATATCCATTCCCACCAGGCGAGCCAGTCCGCGGTACATCGGGTACACGGCGATGGCGCCGGCGCGCATCCCGTAAACCTCCTGGAAGCGAGGGATATGCGGCATCTTGTCGATCCCGCGCAGCGTCAGGAAATTGGCCGGGGCGTCGTTTTTCAGAACTTCCCGAGCCTGAGCCAGGAATGCCTTGTCAACTTCAACCGTCTTCGCGCTGCCGGCCGAGCGTGCGACAGGTTCCAATGCGGGAACACCAGTCTTTTGAGGATCCGTATCCGCAACGTCACCACCCAGGCCCTCGCCCCGCAGAATGATGACTGTTCGATATCCTTCGCCTGCCCGGACGAACACTTCCGCTCCCGGAACCTTGATCTGGTTCAGCTTCTCGCTGAGTTTGGCGCCGACTTCGGTCGGGATTCGGCCGGCTCGTCGGTCCGTGATATTCGCATCCGCATCGATCGTGCAAAAGTTTCCACGAATCGCCACGTCGTTCGGACCCAGTTCAAAATCGATCCCAAGAGCCTCCAGGACGCCGCGGCCGATCTGATAGCGCGCCGGATCGTATCCAAACAATCCCAAGTGACCGGGCCCGCTGCCGGGGGCAATTCCGGGAAGGACTGGAGTGCTCAGTCCCAGCGTCCCACGGCGGGCCAGGGCGTCCAGGTTCGGGGTGTTGGCCGTTTCCAATTCCGTCTTGCCACCGGGTTCCAGAGGCAAACCACCCAACCCGTCGCCGACGACGAGTACGATCTTGGAACCATTCTCCTTCTGGAGCTTGCGGGTGAAGTCATGCGGATCGGTCATGAATCAATGATCACTTTCAGAGAGCAGGGGAGATCAGTCACGCAACCAGAACGGGACCGACGTCAGGTGATTGTCGATCAGAGACGAGATGCATGCAAGCGAGGCCACCTTAGACCAATCGGCAAATTCCGTTGTGAGCGATCTGAAACGCCAGGGGGATTGGTTGCCACTCGTTTCCAAATCTGTCTGAATAGGGCTCGCACCAGCAAAAACTTGAGAATGGAACACAACTCATTGAGGTTCAGAATGACGGACAGTGACTCTTCCAGGGCAGCAGGTCGCGAAGACTGGTCATTCCCGCCCGGTGTGACTTATCTGAATCACGGTTCCTTCGGTCCGTCACCCATCGTCGTGCAGCAGGTGCGTGAAGACTGGTCTCGACGATTGAATGCCAACCCGATGGATTTCTTTCTTCGTCAATTTGACGACGCCCTGCAGAACGCGACCGCACGCCTGGGGCAGTGGATTGGCGCGGAAAGCCGCGACCTGGTGTTTGTCGACAATTCGACTGTCGCCATGAATATCGTGGCGGAAACGCTGGTGCTGGAACCGGGCGACGAAATCCTGCTCAACGATCATGAGTACGGAGCCGTCTTTCGCATCTGGCGCGCTGTCTGTGATCGAACCGGCGCGAAAATCGTTTCACCGACACTGGGAATTGGCACAGACGATGAGCCGCGGCGGTTTGAGCAAACTACGGACATCACCGACCCCATCCTGAACGCGATCACTCCTCGTACAAAACTGATCATCATCAGTCACATCACGTCGCCGACCGCAATCACGTTTCCCGTGGAAGTGATCTGTCGGGAAGCGCGAAAGCGCGGGATTCCGGTTTGCATTGATGGTCCGCACGCGATCGCCATGTATCCAATCAACCTGCGGAAGCTGGACTGCGACTTCTACTGTGCCAGCCTGCACAAATGGCTTTCCGCCCCATTTGGATCGGGGTTCTTGTACGTGCGTCCGAAATGGCAGGAGTCGCTGCAGCCACATCTGACGAGTTGGGGACGCAGCCTGGGTGGCTGTGCACCGCGCTGGCAGGATCGATTGAACTGGCTGGGAACTCGCGACCCCGCGCCGTTCCTGTCCGTTCCCGCCGCAATCGACTTCCTGGAACGTGTCGGGATGGAAACATTTCGTCAGCAGACGCACGAATTGGCCCGATATGCCAGAACTCGTCTGGAAGGGATCCTGAGCCGGAACGCGACGATCCCGGATTCGATCGACTGGTATGGATCCATGACGGCGATCCCGCTGCCGCCAGACGCCTCGAAAAAAGCCCGTCCGAATTCAATTCATCCCCTGCAGCAGGCCTTGTGGGATTGGCACCAGATGGAAGTCCTGGTGACGGAATGCCATGGACAGCGGTACCTGCGAGTTTCCTGCCATCTGTATAACTCGGCCCAGGAAATCGACCGGCTGTGTGACGCTGTTGAAGCTTGGGGAAAATGACATCCGATCTCCAGTTTTCCCCCATCAGCCGCTGGGCCTTAGCCCACGGTTTCTTTTTCCGTTCGCCTTACGGCATCCGATCCGTAACACCGCCAGCAACCGCACGCCACCGCGGCGCGTCATGATGTCAGCGACCAACGGGAGCGGCGGTTGCGGTATCCGAGCGGTAGCTCGGATCGGGTTGAGGGGACCGCCCTCACTCATTCCCGTTCCAGCTTGGATCCGTCGGGCGAGATGTTGAAGGTGAAGTTTCCGTTCCGGGCTTCGACCAGTAGACGGTAAAATGCCACTTTTGTGGACGTTCCAAACCGGACTTCACGGCTCACAACCGGTTCCGCGCCGGGCATTTCCCGCTGAAGAGCCGCGCGGACAGCGGCCGGAACGTCGGAATTCTCGATTCCCAGCCAGACATCGATCACTTCCCCTTCGGGAGTCACACGAACCTGCACCCAGCGAAGTACCGCGGGGGTCTCTTCGACATCCCCGTCGCTCAGAATCCGCTGCCGTCCGGGGACCAGGACCTGAGATCCCAACAGCTTGTACCACAGACGGATCGACCCTTCCTGCTTTGAGAGTTTCGTGGCCGTGGTCCAGCGAAATTCCGGCGCCACCTTGCTGGCTGCCATGCGTGCCGCATCGGGAACCTGAGTCAGGCGGATTTCCTCCACCTGAACATCGGCGGCGGTCGCCAGCATGGGAAGAACAAACACGCAGACGGTCGTCAGAAATCGAATGGCCATGGTCTAGTCTCCTGAGTACGCGAACGGTTCCAAATGCAATGCTGGGAAAAGGGCGATTCTGTGAAGGAATTGATCCGCCTGACCTGAATCCAAAAGAGTCTGCACGCGATTTGGTGGATCTTTCGAACGGGCCTGCAGGATTCGATTTCTCAGAAACTGCCACACGCCCATTTCAGCGGTCGGCGCCGTCGACCGGGGGCAGATTTTTTTTGCCCCCTTTTCAACATCGTGTGTCGCTCTACATGGAACGAAGCGGTTTCGTCATTCGCGAATCCGCACCAATCGATCCATCTAGAGAGAAAAGGCGGGAACGAACATGCGATTCCAATCACTGGGGACCAGGTTGATGGCCGGGTTGTTCTGCTGTGCCGTGTCGCTGGCTCAGGCGGATGAGTACTTTGATCGGCTCGAACGCCAG
>Ga0265327_10005078_pt1 | contig 11218 bp, 6 predicted proteins | sample 41621metaG_FD_202089 | JGI IMG/M metagenome (GOLD analysis project Ga0265327, IMG submission 202089) | Rhizosphere microbial communities from Carex aquatilis grown in University of Washington, Seatle, WA, United States - 4-16-21 metaG | ecosystem: Host-associated > Plants > Roots > Rhizosphere >...
CGGCTGCCATGACGGCCCCGGACAGTTCGGCCGTCGGCGAATCTTCGTAATGGTCTTCGACCATGTCGGTGACTAGCTCGCGGATGGCGGGGTCGTCGCAATTGGGGATGGCGCTGCCGCAGCCGGCCAGGGCCGTGCAAAAGACGACGGGGATGATGTGGCGCCTGGGTAAATTCATGGTGTGGCTCCTGATAGTTGAAGTTTACAGGCCGGAAAACACGTTGCCGCGTGAGATATGTTTGGCTGGCGGGCACGGTGTCGAATCTGGCGCATCAATACCGAGCGTTTGGCCGCTGCCCGCTGTGCCTTGGTGCGGCGCAGCCTGGGAGAGGCTTCCCGGCCGCCATTGTTTTCCGCGCCGTCCTCTAATAGAATCATATGGATAAAGAAGGTCATCAAGTCTGGCACAGGCCGTGCCTATTGAACCACCAAATAGCGCTTCCCGCCAATGGCGGCGGGAGGCGCTTAAGACAAAGGCGTCCAGCGGCAAAGACCCCAGCGGGTTGGCTGCTTGGCGCCTTTTTTTTATCCATGCCAGGAGAACGACCACCATGCTAGACCCTTGCGTATTCACCATTTTTGGCTCCACCGGCCACCTGTCCCGCACCAAACTGCTGCCCGCGCTCTACCATTTGGAGGCCGAGGGCCGGCTGCCTACGGGCCTGAGTATCGTCTGCGTGGGCCGCAGACCCTGGAACGACGAAACCTGGCGCAAAGAAGTCGGCGGTTGGCTGGAGGAGCGCGTCGGGCCACGGCTGGACGCGGCCTGCCTTAAAGGCTTTTTGGAGAAGATCCATTACTTTCTCGGCGACATCGAGCTGGCCGAAACCTTCAACCGCTTCAAGGATTTCCTCGAATCCAACCCTAAATTTCCGGCAAATTATGTGTTCTACCTCTCCCTGCCGCCGGCGGAATATAAGATGGTGGCCCACCGCCTGGCCGCCAACGGCCTGCACAAGGAACATTCCGGCTGGCGGCGGCTGGTGGTCGAAAAGCCTTTCGGCTACGACCTGGAAGGCGCGCAAACCTTAGACCATGCCCTGCGCAAAGATTTCGACGAACACCAGTTGTTCCGCATCGACCATTACCTGGGCAAGGAGACGGTGCAGAACGTGTTCATGTTCCGCTTCGCCAACCTGATGCTGGAACCCTTGTGGAATCGCAATTACATCGACCATGTGCAAATCACCCACGCCGAAGTGGCGGGCATTGAAGGCCGCGCCGAATTCTACGACGGGGCCGGCGCGCTGCGCGACATGATCCAGAGCCATTTGCTGCAAATGCTCACCCTGGTCGCCATGGAGCCGCCGCCGAACCTGGACGCCGAGTCCATCCGCGACGAGAAGGTGAAAGTGCTCAAGTCCATCCGCCCCATCCCGAAAAGCGCAGTCCACGCCCACGCCTTCCGCGCCCAGTATGGCCGCGGCCGCGTCGGCGAACAGAACGTGCCGGGCTATCTGGACGAGACCGGCATCCCTAAGCACAGCACCACGGAAACTTACGCCGCTTTCAAGCTGTACATCGACAATTGGCGCTGGCGCAACGTGCCGTTTTACCTGCGCACCGGCAAGCGCATGGCGGAAAGCCACTCGATGATTAGCATCCGCTTCAAGCACCCGCCGCAGCAATTGTTCCGCGAAACCCAGATCCAGGAAATCGCGCCGAACTGGCTGCTGCTCGGCATCCAGCCGGAGCAGTGCATCCGCGCCGAGCTGCAAGTGCGCGAACCCGGCATTGGTATGCGCACGCGCACCACCCAGCTCGACGCCAGCACCTGCTATCTGGGCGAAAACGGCCACCAGCTCGACGCTTACGAGGCTTTGCTGTTGGATGTGGTCGAAGGCGACCACTCCTTGTTCCTGCGCTCCGACGAGGTGAACTGGGCTTGGCGGGTGGTCGACCCGGTCTTAAAAGTGTGGGCGGTGGAGCGCGACTACATCCCCACCTACCCCGCCGGCTCCTGGGGGCCGGAGGAGTCCAACCGTCTATTCGAGAAAGAAAGCCAGGCTTGGCGAAATAGCCTGGCGAGCGAGTAGCTTTTTTTTACATCAACATCAACTGACGCGGAGAACATTATGAGTGAGGAACTGGCTGACATCGGCCTGGTCGGCTTGGCCGTGATGGGCCAAAACCTGGCTTTGAACATCGCCGACCACGGCTTTCGCATCGCGGTCTACAACCGTAGCCCGGAGAAAACGCGCGAATTCATGGCCCAAGCCAAGCGCGACGAGCCGGCCTATCCGCGCCTGCTTGGCCGGGAGAGCCTGGAGGCTTTCGTCGCGGCGATCAAGCGGCCGCGCAAGGTCGTCTTGTTGGTCAAAGCCGGCGAGGCCACCGACAAGACCATCGCCAGTCTGCTGCCCTATCTGGAGACGGGCGACATTATCATCGACGGCGGCAACGCGCTATGGCTGGACACCATCCGCCGCGAGCAGGAGCTGGCCCTGCGTGGTCTGCGCTTCATCGGCTCGGGCGTTTCCGGCGGCGAGACCGGGGCACGTTTCGGGCCGTCTTTGATGCCGGGCGGCAGCCTGGAAGCCTGGGCCGAATTGCAGCCGATCTGGAACGCCATCGCCGCCAAGGTCGATGCGCAGACCGGTGTGCCGTTGCCCGGCGCGGCACCGGGCAAACCGGTCGCAGGCGGCGTGTCTTGCACCGCGCATATCGGCCCGGACGGTGCCGGCCATTACGTCAAAATGGTTCACAACGGCATCGAATACATCGACATGCAGTTGATTTGCGAAGCCTATTGGCTGATGAAAAATTTGCTGGGGATGGACGCCGGAGAAATCGGCAAAGTCTTTGAAGAATGGAACGCGGGCGAATTGGCTAGTTATCTGATCGAAATCACCGCCGATATTCTGCAACAGGCCGACCCGGCCGGCGAGGGTTTCCTGGTGGACAAGGTGCTGGACACCGCCGGCCAAAAAGGCACCGGCCAGTGGACCGCCGCCAACGCGCTGGAACTCGGCTCGCCGGCCAACGCCATTGCCGAGGCCGTGTTCGCCCGCTCGCTGTCTTTCTTAAAAGACGAGCGCGTCGCCGCGTCGGCGGTGCTGCAAGGCCCGGCCATCGTCCGGCAAACCGACCGCGCGGCGCTGATTGCGGCCATCCGCGAGGCCTTGTACTGCTCGAAAATCTGCGCTTACGCGCAAGGCTTCCAACTGATGGCCGAGGCGCAAAAGGTCTATGGCTGGACGCTGGATTTCGGCGTGCTGGCGCAAATCTGGCGCGGCGGCTGCATCATCCGCGCACGCTTCCTGCAAAAAATCACCGACGCTTACGCTCAAGATCCGAGCCTGAAGAACCTCCTGCTCGACCCCTACTTCCGCGACGCGCTGCACCAAGGCCAAGGCCGTTGGCGCGAAGTCGTGGCGCTGGCCGTGCAAAGCGGCATCCCGGCACCGGCGTTCGCCTCCGCGCTGGCTTATTTCGACGGCTACCGCTCGGCGCGGCTGCCTGCCAACTTGCTCCAGGCCCAGCGCGACTACTTCGGCGCCCACACCTATGAGCGCACCGACCAGGCGCGCGGCAAATTCTTCCATCTGGACTGGCCGGCGGAAGGCAGGCCGCAATTGCAGGCTTGAGTCCGGGAGGCAGACCGACGACGGCAGTCGGCCCGGCTTTGCAAGCCGGGCCGGAACGCTTGTAGGCGCGCAGATTTTTGCGCCTACAATCACCCGCTTTTAACCGCGGCCACTGTCAACGCGGTCGCGGTTAAATCGCTCCCAAGAAAAGCAGCAAGCCGACCTGGCGGAATATAAAGCTTGCAGGCCGCGCAAGTAAAAATTACCCATTTCCAGCGATTCGCCTCGCATATTGCAAGATTTTTTTGATTGTTTCTTGCGATTTGCAAAACGTGCGCGGCCTTGTCTCGATAAATCCACAGTCTTTCCAGCCCAATTCACCCATTTCAAGGCCCAATTTATTTGGCAGGCTAATTGCAGATATAGAGCTATAAACAAACTCTAATTCTATGCTCAAACAATGGCCATGAACACTCCAACGAATTTTTCAGCCGACCACAACGGCCCTTCCGCGGCCGTGTTCGATCACCTGCTCGCCAGCCGCTGCGGCCACCGCCAGCGCCCCGACATCTGGATTCGGATCGTCGTCAAATTGCTTGCTTTTGCCGCAGGCTGCCTGATCGCTTTGGCTTTCAGCATTTACGATAGCCAGCCGATGGCATCGAAAGTCTCCGCCTCGCCGGTGTATGCGGGCGGACAAACCATTCCCGGCCCGCAGGCGTAATTCGCGCAGCCGCTTAAGCGCCGTCCCCCTCCGCTTCCCCGAACATCTGGGTATTGTCGCCGCCTTTTTCCTTGACCCGATACATGGCGGTGTCAGCGTTTTTGGACAGTTCCAGCTCGATAGCCCCATGCTCCGGATAGACGGCAATGCCGATGCTCGCGGAAATCCTTAAGCGATGCCCGCCCAGCTCATAAGGCTGGCTAATCGCCAAGCGGATTTTTTCGGCGACCCCTAGCGCATCGCCATGGTTGCCAAGCTGGGGCAACAACACCACGAATTCATCCCCGCCAATGCGGCCAACGGTGTCGGACGCCCGCACGCAAGCCCGCATCCGCTCGGCAACCTCCTCCAGCAAGCGGTCGCCCACCGGGTGGCCGTAAGTGTCATTGATCGGCTTGAATTTATCCAGGTCGATGTACATCAGCGCCAACCGCGTCCTCTCCCGCCGGGCCAGCACGAGCGAACGTTCGACGCGGTCGAAAAACAGGGCGCGGTTGCACAAATTGGTCAGCGTGTCGTAATGCGCAAGATGCGCGATGCGGTCTTGGGTTTGCTTGCGCTCGGTAATGTCGCGGGTGACGCCGAGCACGCCGACCGCCCTGCCCTTCTCGTCATAAAAGCCCGAGAGCATGGTCTCCGTCCACACCGCCGCGCCCTCGGCGCAGGTCTGCTCCAGCTCGATGCACAAGGGCGTCAAGGGCTGGCCGGTACACACGGCGTCCAAGGCCCGGCCTATCGCCTGCGTGGCGGACGCCAGCGAAGCCGGGCCGAACCATTCTTGCAGCGACTGCCGCATCGCCTGCTCCACCGTGTAGCCGCGCAGTCTTTCCACGGAAGGGCTGACATAGGTCAGACGGCCCTGGATATCCAACGTCCAAATCACTTCGCTGACGTTGTCCGCCAGCAGCCGGTGGCGCGCTTCGCTGAGGCGCAGCGCTTCTTCCATCTGCCGGCGCACGGTGATGTCGGCAATGACGCCGACGACACCGATGACGCGGTCTTCGGCGTCTTGGAACGGCTGCGCCGTCACCTGCCCCCAGAACTCGGACTTGTCCCGCCGCCGGTAGCGCCGCTCCAGGTTGAGGATGGCCTCCTCCCCGGCCAGCAGTTGGCTGAACCGCCGCCGGGCCATTTTGCGTTCAATCGGCGGCACTAGGCTGTAATAGCTTTTGCCGACCAGATCCTCCAGCGGGCAGCCGAACATCTTCGCCATGTACTGGTTGGCGTGGACGATCACGGAATTTAAATTGACCAAGTAGATGCCGACGCTGGAGCTGTCATAAACCGCGCGTAGCAGGGCCTCCTGCTCGGCCAGGTTGCGGTTGGCGCGGTGGGTTTCGCGCAAGGCGGCGGCCACGCGCAGGTGGTTGGACGCCAGGGCATAGGCGGCGAAAGCCAGCGCCAGGCTTAACGCAATGCCGGCGGCCATGACCGTGTCGCTGATCGCATCAATCGGCGCATTGGCCCAATAGGTCGGCAGAGGCTCGATGTGGAATGTCCAGGTGGCGCCCTGGATGGTGGAATGGCGCAGCGCCGCGTAGCTGCCCGGCACCGTCGCCGCGTCCGGCTGCGAGTCGTACATCAAGGCCGCAGGCTCCAGCGCTTCGCCTGAGTAGACCCGGATCATGACCTGCCGGGACAGTTCGGCGTATTCGCTGGCCATATACCCCTCCAGCAAATCCCGCACGCGCAAGGCCGAGTAAGCCCAGCCGAGCAGCGCCTCGCGCCGCTGCTCAACGGTGTCGACGGCGGCGTCGGCGCGGTAAACCGGCGCAAACAACAAAACGCCGGCTTGGACATCTTGCCCGGCCTCCTGCAGCAGCGTCACCTTGTCGGTCATCGCCACCCGCGCCTCGTCGCGTGCCCGCGCCGCCGCCTTCATCCGCACCGGCTCGGGCAGCATGTCGAAGCCAAAAGCGCTGCGATTGCGCCCGTCGAAGGGCTCGACGAAGACGACCGCCGAGTAGGGGTCGCGTTCGCCCGGCGGGCTGATGTCGTAATCGGGAAAGCCCTTGGCGCGCATGGCGGCGACATGGCGCGCCTTGTCGCGGGCCGGCACAATCTGCACGTAGCCGATGCCTTGAATGCCGGGGTAATACTCGGCCACATGCAGGCTTTCGACATAGCGGTGGAAATCGTCGCGGCTGACCTCCGCACGGCTTGCGAACAGGCCGACCACTCCGCGCAGGATCTGCGCATGGGACGTCAGGCGGCGGACAAGGTTGGCGACAACCTCGTCGGCGCGCATGGCGAATTCGGCTTGCGCCGTCTCGGTCTCGTGCTGGCGGATTTGCGACGCCAGCAGCCCGGTCAAGCCGAAGCTTAAGGCGAGAATCAACCACGGCAGCAGGCGAAAAAACCAGTGGCTAGGCCGCAAGCGAATCGGTTTGAGCATGGACGTTGTATTCATCGAAAGAAATTTGTTTTACGCAATTTGAATGCTCTCCGCAACGCCCTCATGCGTCCGCCTGCCAGGCATTGGATGCGATGGCAGTGTCATAGCCTCACAACGGAGCATTTTGCCGCCTCCAGACTTGTCTTGGTGCATGACGCACCGCCTGAGGAATGCGCAAACCGTCGGTGTTGTGTATAAAATAACATAAAATTCAATCTGTTATAATTTTTTTAAGCAGTGGCACAAGACCTGCTAGAGCTTTAAGCAACGAGGCTTGCTGCGCCAATGGCGGCACAGCAAGCCGGGACAAAGGCGTCCAGTGACCAATCCGCAACCGGGTTAGTCGCTAGGCGCTTTTTTTTTGCCCGTTTCAATCTTATCAGGGAGCGCTTCCCCGTGAACCAGCCAGCCTCTATCCAGGACAGCCCGCGCCACGCCGATGACGGCGGATCGCCGCGCCTGGAAAAAACCGACCTGTCCTTAGGCTTCATTCCGTTGACCGACTGCGCGCCGCTGGTGATTGCCCAGGAAAAAGGCTTTTTCCGGCAGCTTGGCCTGCGGGTGTCGCTGTCCCGCGAGCCGTCCTGGGCCAATATCCGCGACAAAGTGTGTTTCGGTTTGCTCGACGGGGCGCAGATGCTGGCGGGCATGCCGCTGGCCGCCTCCCTCGGCGCCGAAGCCTTCAAAGTGCCGATGGTGACGGCCTTGTCGATGAGCCTGAACGGCAATGCCATCACCGTGTCCGCCGCGCTCCACCAGCGCCTGCTGGACACCGGCATCCCGCTGCGCCAGCAAGCCAGCGGCGAGGCGCTGAAGCCTTGCGCCCTGAAACAGGTGGTCGAAATCAACCGGACGCGCGGGCTGGAGCCCTTGCGTTTTGCCATGGTGTTCCCCTCGTCCTCGCACAATTACCTGCTGCGCTACTGGCTGGCTTCCGCCGGCATCGACCCTGACCGCGACATCCGCCTCAGCGTGGTGCCGCCGCCATTGATGGCCGACTGCCTGCGGCTAGGGCTGATCGACGGCTATTGCGTCGGCGAGCCGTGGAATGCCCGTGCTGTTGAGCAAGGCATAGGCCATGTGCTGGTCGCTTCCGGGGAAATCTGGAACAACCACCCGGAAAAAGTGTTCGGCGTGACCCGCGAATGGGCGGAAGCCTGCCCGAACACCCACCAGGCCGTCCTGGTCGCCTTGCTGCTGGCCGCCCGCTGGCTGGATCAGCCGGAAAACCGTCCGGAGGCTGTGTCCATCCTGGCCCGCCCGGAGTATGTGAACGCGCCCGCCTCGGCCTTGGCGGCGGGGCTGTTGGGGCGGTTTGCCTGCGCACCGGGGGAAGCGCCTAAGCCTTGGCCTGACTTCCATGTGTTCCACCGCTACGCGGCCAATTTCCCCTGGACTTCGCATGCCGAATGGATTCTGGCGCAGATGCTGCGCTGGGGACAATTGCGTGAACCCTTGGACATCAAAGCCGCCGCCGCCAGCGTCTACCGGCCCGACCTATACCGGCCTGCCGCCGCCGCGCTGGGCTTGAGCTGTCCGCCCTTTGACCGCAAGCCGGAAGGTCTGCACGAGCAGCCCTGGCTGTTGGCGACGTCGACAGACTCTTTCACTTTAGGCCCCGACCGATTCTTTGACGGCGGAGTGTTTGATTGCGCCCATTACCCGCCTGTGCGAACCCGCCTGGCATTGAACCACTAGCCGCGCGCCACTTTTATTTAATATTAGCCTGCGAGGACTGATCATGAACCTTAAAGCATTCAAACAAGCCGGCCACTGGCCCACGCTGTTGTCGGCGTTTCTCTATTTCGACGTCTCCTTCATGGTGTGGGTCATGCTAGGCCCGCTTTCGCTGTACATCACCCAGGAACTGGGCTTGCCGGTGGAGGAGAAATTCACCATCGTCGCCATTCCGATTTTGTGCGGCGCGTTTTTGCGCATTCCGCTCGGCATGTTGGCCGACCATTTCGGCCCCAAGCGCACCGGCATCTTGGCGCAGATCAGCGTGATCTCGGGCATGGGCTATGTCTTCGTGTTCGGCCTGCATTCCAAGCTGGAGCTGGAGGCGCTGGGCGCTATTTTAGGCCTGGCCGGGGCGAGTTTCTCGGTCGCGCTGCCACAGGCCAGCCGCTGGTATCCGCCGCAATACCAAGGCGTGGTGATGGGCATCGCCGGGGCCGGCAATATGGGGGTGGTGCTGGATTCGATGATCGTGCCGACGCTGGCGGAAAAATTTGGCTGGCAGTCGGTGTTCGGCTTCCTGCTCATCCCGCTGGTGCTGGTCTTGCTGTTTTATAGCGTCATGGCGAAAGACGCACCGGAAAAACGCGCCTCGGTGAGCTGGGGCAATTACGCCAAGCTGCTCAAAGACAGCGATAGCTGGTGGTTTATGTTCTTCTATTCGATCACCTTCGGCGGCTTCGTCGGGCTGGGCAATGCGCTGCCTTTGTATTTCAGCAACTGGTATCACGTTTCCGGCGTCGCCGCCGGCCTGATGGCCGCGCTGGTGGTGTTCGCCGGCTCGCTGTTCAGGCCCGTCGGCGGGCTTCTGGCCGACCGTGTCGGCGGCGTGCGCGCCTTGCAATGGCTGTTTGTCGTCGTCGCCCTGTGCTATGCGACCATCGCCTTCCTGCCGGAAGGCCTCGCCCCCGAAGCCGCGCAAATGGCGACAGCGAAAATCGCAGGCTGGAGCGTGCGCGACATGCCTGCCATCGCCTGGGGCTCGACGGCCATCTTCTTCTTCGGCGCGATGGCCTTGGGGATGGGCAACGGCGCAGTGTTCCAACTGGTGCCCTTGCGCTTTCGCGGCGAAATCGGCGTGATGAGCGGGCTGGTCGGCGCGGCGGGCGGCGTCGGCGGCTTCTTCCTGGCCAAATCCTTAGGCATTTCCTGGGCCGCCTACCACAGTTTCGGCCCCGGTTTTTCGCTGTTCGCAGGCTTGCCGCTACTTGGCCTAGTCGGCTTGTTCATGGTGAAACGGCGTTGGCGCACCACTTGGGGCGCAGTTTCGGGGGCGAGGGTCTAAAGTAAGGGATGGCAGCGCTGCGCACGTTGCCATCCCTATTGCCACGGCCAACCCGCACCTCCACCATGAACGAACCCAAACTCAATATCCAAGTCGGCTTCGCCTCCCTGCAAGGGCGGCGGGCGGACAACCAAGACTTCGGCGGCTACACCCGGCCCGGCGGTAAGGACGCCTTGTTGCATGGCTGGGTTGCCGCCGTCGCCGACGGCATGGGCGGCACGAAAGGCGGGCGCGTCGCGGCGGAAACCTGCGTGCGCAGCTTCCTGGACGGCTTTTACAGCAGTTCGCAGACGCTAGGTGTGGAGTCGGCGGCGGCGAAATGCCTGGCGGCGGCGAACGGCTGGATTCATGCGCTAGGCCAGAAAGACCCCAACTTGGCCGGCATGGCGACAACCTTCAGTGCGCTGGTCTTGCGTGAACGCCAGGCGCACCTGATCCATGTCGGCGATTCGCGCATCTACCGCCTGCGTGAGGCCTCCTTGGAAAAATTGACCGAGGATCATAATTTCAAGCAAGCGGACATGGCTCACATCCTCTACCGCGCCGTGGGCATCGAAAACACCCTGTGCGCCGACAGCGCAAGCTTTGCGCTGGAACCGCACGACCGTTTTTTGCTGTGCTCGGACGGGCTGCACGCCGCCTTGCGCGAAACCGACATCTGGCGGGTTTTATTGGAACGCAGCGCGCCGGAAAGCAGTGCGCGGACGCTGGTGGATCTGGCGTTTGAGAAAGGCAGCCAGGACAATATCACCGCCCTGGTCGTCGATGTCATCAGCCTGCCGCCGCCGAATCGCTCGCTGCTGCGCGAGGCGCTTGCCAACCTGCCCTTGCGCGAGCTGCCCCGCAGCGGGCAAACCGTGGATGGCTACGCCTTGCAAAAACAGATCAGCAGCGGGCGTTACAGCAGCTTGTTCCTGGCCGAAGACACGCTGAATGGCAACGCGGTGGCGCTGAAATTCCCCCATCCGGATGTCGCCAGCGAGCGCGAATACCATGACGCCTTCTTGTGCGAAGCGTGGATTGGCACCCGCGTCCACAGCCCTTGGGTGGCCGAAGTGATCGAGCCGGCCCCTGGCCGGCAAAGCTGCTTGTACACGGTGATGCCCTACTATGTCGGCGACAGCTTGGAGCGGCGCATCAACCGTGGCCTGCCGGTCAGCCTGGACGAAGGCGTCAAGCTGGGGCTGCAATTGTGCAAAGCCATCCACGCCTTGCACCGCTTGCGCATCATCCACCGCGACATCAAGCCGGACAATCTCTTGTTGCTGGCAGTTGGCGGCTTGAAATTGTTGGATTTGGGCGTGGCCCGCCTGCCCGCCTTCGCCGAAGACCCCGGCGCCCCCATCCCCGGCACCAGCAGCTACATGGCGCCCGAGCAATTTCGCGGCGAGCGCGGCAGCGAAGCCTCCGACCAATTCGCCGCCGCCGCGACGCTGTACCGCATGTTTGCCGGCGGTGTATATCCTTATGGCGAAATCGAGCCATTCTCGACGCCGCGCTACCATGGCCGGCTGAAAAGCCTGCGCACCTGCCGGCCCGATTTGCCAGCC
>Ga0265327_10005079_pt1 | contig 11216 bp, 9 predicted proteins | sample 41621metaG_FD_202089 | JGI IMG/M metagenome (GOLD analysis project Ga0265327, IMG submission 202089) | Rhizosphere microbial communities from Carex aquatilis grown in University of Washington, Seatle, WA, United States - 4-16-21 metaG | ecosystem: Host-associated > Plants > Roots > Rhizosphere >...
AAGCCTCCAGCCTGATGAAGGATCCGCTAAAACGTTCGTATTTCATCGAGAGCTGTTCCCGGCTGATGATGAATCCTGAAATGATGACGACTTTCGACTGGCTTGAAGTTGACGATGCGCGAACTTCATGGCCAACCACTCCAGCTAATCCAGTTGCCGTTTCCACCGCCGTCCCTAAACCCGGCGCGAACGACGTTCAAAACACGAACGCGACCGTTCCCAATTCCATGGCCGCACCGGTTTTTGGGCAATCGTTTCATCGCGTTCGCCAGCAAACGGGCTCACGGCGACGCGGTCACAAATCCAAAAACCGCGAGAATACTTTTTCTAAATCTCGGGACACCCGCGAAGACCGTGGCAACCGCCAGGCGAAGACGACGCATAGCTCACGCACGCAATCAAGCGGAAACAGGTAGGTATTCCGAATCGGCCGTCTTAAACGCGCAATCGCAGAATTGCGATGTGATTTGGGCACACACGCGTCTGTTAAACATGGCTATTCGCGCCCCGCTTTCTGAAGAACGCTGTGAAATTTATTCCACGAGTCGCGGCCCAATAGGGAGGGGTGTATACCCCATATCAATCGAAGGGCTTCACGAGTTATTTTAATTCGCATGAGAATCCAATCGAATCGGCCCGTTGACCAAATCAAGCTCGGGTTGGTGATTGTGGCGCTGGCGGGATTAACTGGATGTGTTGGTTACGTGGACGGAGGTTACAGCGGCACGGTAGTTGTTCCGGGGCCTGATCTATATCTTTTCGGCGGAGGATATGAAAGAGGTCGCGACGTGCGTGAATACAGCTCTCGCGGATTTGAAAGTCGCGTGGTGGTTCACCCTTCCTTGCCTCGTCCTTTTGCGCATCCCGCCCCACGGCCTGTTGGCCATGGACCGGAAAAAAAGCGCTAAATCTCAAACCTCACCAACGAGAAACACACCGGACAAACCTATGAAATTTTCAAATCCACTGACACGTTTTGGCGGCATTATAACAATCGCGCTGTTGGCTTTTTTGCCGTCCGCGTTGAAGGCTACCGAGGACAAAGAAACGCAACGATCGTTCGCATCTCCCGACGACGCCTTAAAAGCGCTGCGAGAAGCCACGGCAGCGAAGGATAAACCGGCCTTAAGGGAAATTTTTGGCCCCGAAGTTGATGGGCTTTTGACTGGCGATGACGTTCAGGACTCCAACAATGCAGCGAGGTTTGCCAAGTCTATGGCGCAAGTTTGCCACCCGGTGGAAGAGGGAGAGAACAAAATCATCTTTGAAGTCGGATCCAATAACTGGCCGATGCCTATCCCTCTCGTGAAAGTGGACGACCAATGGCATTTCGACATTTTAGCGGGGAAGGAAGAGATCATCAACCGACATATCGGCAAAGACGAACTGCACGCGATCGGTGTTTGCCGGGCTTACGTTGTAGCGCAGAGACAATACGCTAACATGATCCCTAAAATCGGTGGCGGCGCCAACTACGCTCAGAAGTTTAAAAGCACCCCGGGATCTAAAGATGGCCTATATTGGCCGGTTTCGGAAAAGGAACCAGCCAGCCCGTTCGGACCTCTGGTCGCGGCTGCTCATGCCGAGGGATATGGCGACGACAAGAGCGCCGGACCGCATCCATTCCATGGTTACTATTTTAGAATATTGATGCGCCAGGGTGCCGCTGCTCCTGGCGGGAAAATGAACTACTTGAGCGAAGGAGTCCTCGCCGCAGGATTTGCGCTTGTCGCTTATCCGGAGCGCTGGGACCAGTCGGGCATCATGACTTTTATCGTCAACCAGGACGGAAAAGTCTACCAACGAAACCTTGGCAAAAAAACTCCCCGGATTGGCCAGGCGATGAAGAGCTACAACCCAGACGCCGACTGGACGTTAGTCGAGGCTGACGGAGTAGATGCGGTGTCCGAAAAATAATGACGGCACTACGTCGTTTAAAAAACCAGGGCTCCATCCCTACTGCCTTTTGCAAAGAACTTATTAATCATATGAAAGATCAAACTCGTTTCTTGACCTCAACCCGTCGGCGACTCGGCCTTACCTTGGCCGCGTGTGCCCTCTTGGGGTTCATCGCCCTGCCTGTCCGCGCGGTGGATGATAATCCTGCGATTGATGCCCGCGCCGACGAACTGCTCAAACGGACGGGTGATTACCTCGGCCAGGCGAAGTTTTTTTCGGTGAGCGCCGAAGTCTGGCAGGACATCCAAACCGCTTCCGGCCAACGCATCCAGGCGGGGCGAAACATTGATTTGCAATTGCGCCGGCCCGATCGTTTGCACGCTGAGATACATTCTCCCCGACGCCATCGCGAGTTGATCTACGACGGCAAAGGCATCACGCTTTTCAATCGTGCTGATAATCTCTACGGCACCGCGCACGTCTCTGGCTCACTCGATGACGCGATGGATGTTGCCAGCGAAAAATTCGGCATTGCCATGCCCTTGGAAGATTTCCTCCGCAGCGATCCGCACAAAGATCTGTTGCGAAAAACAACTTCGGGTAAGGACATTGGACCGGTGACGGTGATGGGCGTGCCATGCGAGCATCTGGCTTTTTCTCAGGAAAACATCGACTGGCAGATTTGGATCGAAAACGGCGCCAGGCCGGTTCCGCGAAAATTCGTTATTACTTACAAAGACGAACCGGGCTCACCCCAATTCACTGCCATATTCTCCGACTGGGATTTCATCACCATTTTACCTGACTTTGTTTTCAAATTTGAGCCGCCAGCGGGCGCTTCCAAAATCAAAGTCAAAGAAATGAAAATCGATCTTCAATCTCACAAAATGGAGGCCAAATGAACACTAACACTCGTCTCGCCATCTGCCCCCTGCTGATAATTGCGCTCGCCTCATTCGCCGCTGAACCAAAGCACGGCGCCGGCGGTTCGCCTCACGCGGAAGCTCCACGATCCGCTCCGGTGGATCGCTCCAACCACGGCAGCATTCGCCACGAAGCAACCCACGTCGTTCCCGGTCCCGCGGAAGTCCATCGTGCACCGGCACGACCGGTCGAAGCCCGTCACGAACCGGCGCATCCTGTCGAAGTTCGACATGAACCTGCGCCGCGCCACGAGATCGAATCCCGCCACGACGTTTTCATCCATCGTGACGTCGATGTCGATATTCATAGTCGGCATTTCTGGAATGATTTTTCCTATGGCCGACGTTTCGACGTTTTGCCGGTGGGCTTTCTTAGCCTGCACATTGGCGGAGCCGCCTTCTATTATAACGAAGGCGTTTACTTTCAATCCGTGGCCGGCGGCTATCAGGAAGTTTATCCGCCTGTAGGCGCGGAAATCCCACAATCCCCTGATGGCGCAATCGCAATTGATGCCGGAGGACAAAGATATTACTACGCGGGCGGTGCGTTTTATCTCCAACAACCCGACGGCACCTATGCCATCGCCCCAACACCCCTTGGCGTTGTTGTCCCTGAGCTCCCTCCGGGCGCGGTGCAAGTGGCCGTCAATGGAACAGTCGCCTACCAATTCAGCGGCATCTACTACGAAGCTGTTTTTGTGAATGGCGTAACGCAATATCAGACGTTCGCGCCGTAGCGGGTTGAGCAGGTTCGAAAAGCAATTACCATACAGGTGTTGTCCGTCGACAGCGAACCTCTTATGTTCGATGGCGCGAGCCGCTCCTGGTAAATGCCGTCGGTGGCCAACATTGTCCGGTGCTTGGATGCACGGAGAGTGAACGCAAACAAAGGTAAAATTGATGACACCGATTTCGTCCCCGGAAATCTCCGCTGAAAAACAGCGCATCGCCGACGACAAATCGGGCAAACAAAACTGGCGACAATGGGGGCCATATTTGTCCGAGCGACAATGGGGCACGGTGCGCGAGGATTATTCAGCCGACGGCACGGCGTGGGATTATTTTCCACACGATCATGCACGTAGCCGGGCGTATCGCTGGGGCGAAGACGGCATCGCAGGTTTCAGTGACAATTGGCAGCACCTCTGTTTGTCGCTGGCGCTGTGGAACGGAAAGGACTCGATTCTCAAAGAGCGGCTTTTCGGCCTCAACAACGCCGAAGGCAATCACGGCGAGGACGTGAAGGAGCTGTATTATTATCTCGACGCCACGCCTACGCATTCCTACCTGAAGATGCTCTATAAGTATCCGCAGGGAGAATTTCCCTATACACGGCTCGTTGATGAGAACAGCCGTCGCGGCGCGGATCAGCCAGAATTCGAATTGCTTGATACCGGCATTTTCGACGAAGACCGGTATTTCGATGTATTTGTCGAATATGCCAAAGCCGCGCCGGACGATATTTTAGTTTCAATAACGGTCCACAACCGTGGGCCGGAAGCGGCAAAACTTTCGCTGTTGCCACAACTTTGTTTTCGGAACAGCTGGTCGTGGAAATCGAATTCGTCCAAACCGAAACTCACGGCGGAAAATGGCGGTGTTAAAATTGAACACAGCCAATTGGGAAATCTCCAACTCGATTGCGACGGCAATCCGATGTTGCTTTTTTGCGAGAACGAAACAAATGTCCGCCGACTTTTTGGCGAGCGAGACGCGCCGGGTTTTTTCAAAGACGCGTTTCACGAATACATTGTCCACGGCAATCGCGGCGCGGTAAATCCAACGCAGGTCGGGACAAAAGCCGGCGCGCTTTATGAATTGAACGTTGCGGCGAACGGGTCAGCAACCGTGCGGCTACGGCTGAGGAAATCGGAGGCCTTTTCCAAAAAACCGTGGGCAGACTTTGATAAAATGTTTTCTCAGCGCAAACGGGAAGCTGACGAATTTTATGCCGCATTGCAGGAAGGAATTCCCGACGCCGATGCGCGGCTTGTCCAGCGCGAGGCTTTCGCCGGACTGATTTGGAGCAAACAATTCTTCCATTACGACGTTGATCTTTGGTTGCGCGGCGACCCCGCGCAACCGCCGCCGCCATCGCAACGCAAACGCGGTCGCAACTGCGATTGGAAACATCTTAATAATGCGGAAATCATTTCCATGCCCGACAAATGGGAATATCCATGGTTTGCAGCGTGGGACCTGGCCTTTCATTGTATCGCCTTCGCGGAAATTGATCCTGAATTCGCCAAATCGCAACTGCTCATGCTCACGCGCGAATGGTACATGCACCCGAACGGCCAATTGCCCGCTTACGAATGGGCGTTCGGCGATGTCAATCCGCCTGTGCACGCATGGTCAGCCTTTCGTGTGTTTGAAATTGACCGACGGCAGCGGCGGGAAATCGATCCAAAAGACGCAGGCGATTTAATGTTTCTGGAACGCGTGTTTCAGAAATTGCTTTTGAATTTCACGTGGTGGGTCAATCGCAAAGACGCGCAGGGACGAAACATATTTCAAGGGGGATTCCTGGGCCTCGACAATATCGGCGTGTTTGACCGTAGCAAACCGTTGCCGACCGGCGGCTACATCAATCAAGCCGATGGCACGAGTTGGATGGCGATGTATTGCCTGAATCTCTTGCGCATCGCGCTGGAACTGGCCTTGCACAATCACGCATATGAAGACATTGCCACGAAGTTTTTCGAGCACTTTCTGGCCATTGCTGGCGCGATCAACGGCGTCGGAGACGACGCACTAGGCCTTTGGGACGAATCCGACCAATTCTATTACGACCATCTCAATGCGCCGGACGGCGAAAACATTCCGCTAAAGATTCAATCTGCCGTCGGGCTGATTCCATTGCTGGCCGTCGAAACGCTTGAGCCGGACATGCTCAAACAACTACCGGAATTTTCTGCGCGGATGGAATGGTATCTCAAGAATCGCCCGCAATTGGCAGCGTTGATTTCCGATTGGAAAGTTCCCGGCATCGGCGACCGCCGTCTGCTTTCTCTTTTGCGCGGCCATCGTATGAAAGCATTGCTCAAACGGATGCTTGATGAAACGCAGTTTCTTTCCGCTCAAGGCGTGCGTTCGCTTTCCAAATTTCATGAGCAGCATCCTTTTCGCTTCGACACGGGTGGACGATCTTACGAAGTCAGATATTGGCCTGCCGAGTCACAAAGCCGAGTATTCGGCGGCAATTCCAATTGGCGCGGCCCGATTTGGATGCCTATTAATTATCTCATCATCGAAGCGCTTCAAAAATTTCATCACTATTACGGCGATGATTTCAAAATCGAATGCCCAAGCGGCTCCGGAAAATTCATAAGCATTGATGACGTCGCAAATGAATTATCGCACCGGCTCACCAAATTGTTTTTGAATGGCGTCGACGGCCAACGTCCCGTTTTGAAAGCTCATCCGAAACTCGCGGGCGATCCGCATTTCAAGGATTACGTTCTATTCCACGAATATTTTCACGGCGACAACGGTCGTGGTGTTGGCGCGTCGCATCAAACCGGTTGGACAGCCTTGGTCGCCAAACTGCTTTGTCCTCGAAAATCACGCCCGAACTAAATTTGAACTGAAAAGGAATATGAATTTAAAAAACAAAGTCGCCATCGTAACTGGCGGCAACAGCGGCATCGGAAAGGCCATTGTTTTGGAACTGGCGCAACAAGGCGCAAACATTGTTATTGATTACGTGGGACATGCCGAAGCGACTGAAGAATTGGAAAAACAAATTCGCGCGTTAGGCGATAACGTCATTGGCGTGAAAGCGGACGTTAGTCAAATTGCCGAACTGCAAAACTTATTCGCCGTCGCCGTCAAAAATTTCGGTCGCGTGGATATCATGGTCAACAACGCTGGTATTGAAACGCGCACCTCTATTCTCGACACAACTGAAGCGCAATACGAACGTGTTCTGGCCGTCAATCTCAAGAGCGCATTTTTCGGGGCCCAACTTGCCGCGCAACAAATGATCAAACAAGGCGGTGGCGGACGCATCATCAACATTACGTCCGTGCATGAAGACTGGCCTATGCCGGGCAACACGGCTTATTGCCTGTCCAAAGGCGGAATGAGAATGTTGACGCGCACGGCGGGCGTCGAGCTTGCACCGCACAATATTCTGGTGGTTGGCGTTGGTCCGGGCGCGGTCGCAACACCAATCAACCTGGCCACGATGAATGACCCCACGCTTTTGAAAAAACTCAACAGCGCGATTCCGCTCGGACGGATGGCCAAGCCAGAAGAAATTGCCAGTCTCGTCGCATTTCTTGCCAGCGATGGCGCAAGTTACATTACGGCCACAACTATTTTTGCCGATGGCGGCATTATGCAGAGCAGTCCGGGGCTGTAAATTCCCTCTGTTCTACTGTGGCGGCAAGAGTTGTCTCATAGCTGGGGTGAATACCCCATGCCATTCAACGGCGTCTGAAGGTATCGTAGGAGTGTCATGTCTCCAACTCCTTCGCTCAATGTGTTTGGCAGATTAGGCGCTGGAGTTTGGGGGCTATGGGATCAATTGCGGCAGGTTGCCGCAGTCGTTGGAACTGTCGTATTAGTTTCTATTCAGCCGAGACAGTGGGTGGCATCGGTTCGGAAAGCGTTCTCGATGCAAGTGCTGTCCATCGGCATCGAGCCGCTTTGGTTTGTTGGCGTAGCGGCAGTGTTCGTCGGTATTTCAGTGGTGGTCCAACTTTCCTTCTGGAGCGGCATAGCGGGCCAGTCGCAAATGGTCGGTCCGCTTTTGGTAACAGTCATCGCCCGCGAACTTGGTCCGGTGTTGATCAATCTCATTGTCATTGTTCGTAGCGGCAGCGCGATGACGACCGAATTAGGCGTGATGAAAATCAATGGGGAAGTCCGCGCGCTGGAGAAGCAACGGTGCGACCCGTTCTTGCACCTGGTTGTTCCACGCGTGCTGGGCATGGCCGTCTCTACGTTTTGCCTGACCATCGTCTTTATCATCGTCGCGTTGGCCAGCGGTTATCTGTTCGCGGCATGGATGGGCAAAGGCAGTCGTGATTTTTTCCTCTTCGTCGATAGCGTGGCCCGGGCGTTTCAGTTCAAGGACGTCTTGAACATTCTCAGCAAAAGTATTCTACCCGCACTGTTTGCGAGTGCCTGCTGCTGCATCGGCGGGCTGGGCGTGCGCGGATTGGACACGGAAATTCCACAAGCGACGCAACGGGCGTTGACCCGGTCGATGGCCGGGCTGTTTGTCATTTCCGCGGCAATTTCAGTTCTGACATATCTCTGATTATGAACGATGCGCCTGACATCTTAGATCCGTTGCACCATGACGAACCCAAAAAAGAACGGTTTAAATTTCGACGCGTCAACGAAATCACTGGCGTGTTCGTTCTCGTAATCGTCGCCGTGCTAATTGCGGCCATTTTTTGGGCGGACCGCAGCCAACGCTGGTTCAAGAGCAACGTGACGCTACGTATTATTCTGCCCGAAGACGGCGCCGCTGGTATTCGTCAAGGGTCGGAAGTTTACTTTCTCGGCACTCTCGTCGGATCGGTATCCGATGTCATCGTCGCGCCTACAGGCCGGATGGAGGCCCAGACACATATCCGGCACGATTTCTTCCGTTTCGTTCGCGCCGATTCATCAGCGGTTGTAAAAAAGAAATTCGGCGTTGCCGGTGATTCGTTTTTTGAAATCACCCGGGGCGTGGGCAAGCCCCTGCCTGAAGTTGATGCGTCTATCATTTGCAACGAACAATTTCAAAACGCACTTGAATCCGCCATCGAAGAAATCCGACGCGAAACGTTGCTCGTTTTGAAAAAAACCAGCACTGGCCTGGATACGTGGACCAAATTGGGCGCGGACCTCGTCGAAACTCGCAAGCACCTGGACCAACTCACCGTCCGCATGGAAAATATGGCCGCTGGAATCGAAGCGGGTAAAGGCACGGTCGGCAAATTGATAACCGACACCGTAGTTGTTGACGACGCCCGGGATCTTCTCGCCCGCGCCAACGCCACCATGACTGAATTCCAAGGCATACTAACGAACTTGAATGTAGCCGTGAAAAACGTAGAGAAAGGCACAGCGCGTTTGCCGGAAATTTCTGATTCTGTCGCAATCGATGCGAAAAGCCTTGCTGCCCTTATTCTGCAATCGCACACCTCCATGCGCGAGTTCCAGCGTTTGACCGAAGCTGCGCAACACAATTGGTTTGTCCGAAAATACATCAACGCCACGAATCCTCCGCCTAGCCGCGTGATGGAGCCGGGCCTTTCGGATAAGAAGGCTATGAAAATACTTCGCAGCCCGAACGCCACATCAAATTAAGCACCTTCCGTCGGTCGGTCGGGTTAGACCTTATAGCCCACGCCGCCGCTTCAACATAATGTGTGTAGGTATTAAAAAGTCCAATAACACATTACCTGAAACCAAAATTCTAATGAAAATTAAATCAACAATCCCGCTCGCGCTGATTGCAGCGACGAGTTCCTTATTGCTCGCCAACACCTCGGTGCGCGCCACTGAAACCGATGACCGCATTGTGTCGTCGGCAAAATCATCCTACGTATTCAAAACGTATTTGAAAGATGACTCCATCAAAACCAAGTCCAAAGATGGCGCGGTCACTTTGAGCGGCTCCGTCGCCGATGCGTCCCACAAAACGCTGGCCGAGAACACGGTCGAAAGTCTTCCTGGCGTCGTTAGCGTGAACAATCGCATTAAGGTCAAAGGTGAAAATCCGCCTGAACATTCTGATTCCTGGATCACGACAAAAGTGAAGTCAGCGCTGCTTTTCCATCGCAACGTCAGTTCCAGCGGAACCTCAGTTTCGACCAAAGATGGCATCGTCACTTTGACCGGTGAAGCCTCGAGCATGGCCCAGAAGGAATTGACCACTGAATACGCCAAAGACATCGACAACGTCAAAGAGGTTGATAACCAGATGACGGTTGCCGCGACTCCGGCCAAGGTTGATGAAACCGTCGGCGAAAAAATTGACGACGCCTCCATCACTGCCGAAGTCAAATCAACTTTGATGTCGCATCGCTCCACTAGCGCGATCAAGACCAAAGTTTCCACCACCGAGGGCGCTGTCACCTTGAGTGGCATCGCCAAGAACGACGCCGAGAAGGCTCTCGTCACCAAACTCGTCAGCGATATCAATGGTGTCACCAGCGTAGTCAACAACATGACCGTCGAAGCCAAAGCCGCGTCAAACAACTAACCAACCCGTGACTGTCGGCTGGCGTGAGAGCGCCAGTCGGCAGGCATAAATAAAATCGAAAGAAACAATATGTTATACACAATTGCAGTCGTCTTGATCATCCTGTGGCTCCTGGGCCTCGTCACTGGCTACACCATGGGTTCATTCATTCATGTCCTCCTCGTCATTGCGGTCATCATGATCCTGGTCAACCTGATTTCCGGTCGTAAGCGCCTCCTCTAAGTCGGGACGACCAAACAATTCAAAATCGAAAGTTCACTATGAATAAAATATTATCACTAGCCATCCTCATTGGCGGAATCGCCCTCATGATCGTAGGCATCAATGCCACAAACTCCTTCAGCTCAGATGTGTCCCGTTTCTTTACCGGTTCACCCACAGACAAGGCTGTCTGGATGCTCATTGGCGGCATCGTTGCAGCTTTGATTGGTTTTACGACCCTTATGCGCAATTCAAAACAAACATAACCCGGCGATCATATGAAGACCGACCTCTCGAAAAGCATGCGGCAGGTTAAGTGGAACGAGATCGTTCGACAGGGCGACTTCGTCATTGCGGGGAACCGGTACGAGCCCTGGGAAGGGCCGGCTGGTTTCAGGGCTGATTCGTTTTTGAAACCCATCTATCGGGGGTGCCCTCCCAATCCAACACCATCGGAAAAACCCAATGCGCCGCAGCTCAAGAGCAGCGGAGAGTGACTGCTAGTAGTTGTGAACTTCTTTAAAATTATATTTCTGACGTGTGTCCAATTCATCAAAAAAGCTTGTTTGCTTCCCCGGGCAATCCTAAACGCGTTCCGAATGCGGGAGCGGGCAATTGTCGCGGATGAACGGGAAGCCGAACGACTCGACCGGTTACGAAACCCCTCAAATTATGCGGGAAAGTAAAGTGTCATAAAACGGCCAGACTAATCCCCGAATTGCATTTGCGTGCCGGAAACCTAATTCAAGTGCAAGATACGGGTCAAAACGAGCCCAGCGCACAAACACCCATCTTGATGTGCGTCTCCGGTGAACAGCTCGGATTCAGCGACGGATCAGGTTAATTTTTTCCATCCGTTCCGCTATTTCCCGCAGCATCATCGCCTTTAAAAATAGGGAAATGCTTGCAACATCCTCGATTTTGTTGGGTTTTTTGCGATTGGAGCGGGTGAAGGGAATCGAACCCTCGTTACGGGAATACGG
>Ga0265327_10005080_pt1 | contig 11214 bp, 5 predicted proteins | sample 41621metaG_FD_202089 | JGI IMG/M metagenome (GOLD analysis project Ga0265327, IMG submission 202089) | Rhizosphere microbial communities from Carex aquatilis grown in University of Washington, Seatle, WA, United States - 4-16-21 metaG | ecosystem: Host-associated > Plants > Roots > Rhizosphere >...
GTCGATATGACGCAGAACAGCGGTTCCACCGCGTTCCGCAACATCCCGGACGTCTCTTTCACCGGTGATAATGTTTATGTTACCTACGACAATGGTGCTGCCGATATATTCGGTGGGACCAGTTGCGCCGCGCCGTTGTGGGCGGGATTCATGGCGTTGGTAAACCAAACCAATACCGCAAGCGGCCAGCCGCCAGCGGGCTTTATCAATCCGTTTGTTTACAATCTCGGAAAATCAAACACTTCCGGCGCATTCCGTGACGTGACCTCCGGAAATAACACGAACGATTTCAGCGATGGACTCTGGTTTGCTGCTCCCGGTTATGATCTTTGCACTGGTTGGGGATCGCCTGGAACGAACCTGTTGAAATTGTTTTACCAGGTGAATTTCACGATCGCCGATTTGACAATGGCGGGCACGAATGGCCCAACACCAGCGTCAGTCAATACGCCGTACGTTTTTGATTACGTCATCACAAACAAGGGGCCCCTTGCAGTGACGAATGCGGTGTTCACGGCTGTTTTTTCTTCCGCTGTTGGTGTGAGTTCTGTCAGCGTAAGCCAGGGCGGTTTCAGCAGTAATTCGACGAACGTCACTTGTCTGCTCGGAAACATCGCCAGCAATGGCACAGCGCATGTGACGGTAACGATTACGCCAAGCGTAGGCGGATTTCTTACAAATTCGGCTTCGATCACGTCTGAAGTTCCGGATTCGCGCCCGACGAATAACGTCATTGTGTCGGTTGTAGCGGTCAATCCCGCTGACCTTGGAATCGGCAAAACCGCCCCGGCAACTGTTTTTGTCGGATACCCGATGACCTATTCAATCTCGGTGACCAACTTCGGCTTGTTTCCGGCTACCGGAGTTACGGTCGTCGATACGTTACCGGACGGAGTCGAGTATGTGGATGCGACCACGACGCAGGGTGATGGGGTTTATGATCCGATCGCGGGAACGGTGACGTTCAACGTCGGTTATCTTGACGTTAATTATGTTGCGACGATGACTGTGAGCGTGATTGCGCCGACGGATCCGCAAACGATCACCAATTCCGTGACAGCGACCGCGAACGAACCCGATGCCTTCACGACAAACAACTCAGCGACAGCGACCACTGAGGTTCTTCCGTTGCCGCCGATGCTTTATAACGTCAGCGCGACTGGTTTTCCAACGGCAGGAGTCATTACGTGGAACACTCTCTCGAACGGGACGACGCAGGTCGCCTACGGGTTGAGCACGAACTACAATTTGCTCTCGAGCTTGATTACAACCGCTACCACAAATCACACAGTAATCTTGAACGGGCTTGTGCCGGATTCGTTGTATTACTTCCAGGTGACCAGCGTCGTCAGCGGTGCGGTTTATACTGCGACAGGAACGTTTACCACGACCGCGACGCTCATCTTGCAGGAACCGGATGCGGCGTATAATGGTGACTGGACGTTGAGCTCTGCCATCGGCGACAAATACGGCAGTTTCTTCCAATACGCGAACACGACCACGGATTTGTATTCCCCTGGTGCGACAGCGACGTTTAATGCCACGCTGCCAGCGCCGGGCAAATACGACGTTGCAATGTGGTACCCAAGCGGCGGGAACCACAGCACTAACGCGCAGGTGCTTGTCACCGGCGTGAATGGTACAACGGTGACGACGGTAAACCAGGCGGTCGGCGGACATTGGGTTCCGCTCGGTTCTGGCGTGAACTTTTCCGATGGCAATGCCTCTGTCGAAGTCATGAACAACACCGGTGAGTTGAACAAAGCGATCATCGCGAACGCGGTGAAGTTCTCCTATAACATCGGTCAGGATAAAACGACGGACGGGTCGATTCCCGCCTGGTGGTCACAGTACTTTTTCGGAACGAACGTGTCCGGTTCAGCGGATACGGATGGCGACGGATACTCAAACTACACTGAATACGTTTTGGGAACGACGCCGAATGATCCGACGTCGCACCTGACATTCACGTCCCAGTCCACAACGAACGGCGTGCAAATCGTGTTCGCCCCTTACCAAAGCGGGCACGTGTATAAGTTGCAGTATCGCGCGGATTTCAGTTCGGCTTGGACAACGTTGCCGAACACGGTTTCGGTGGATGCAAACGGCAATGGCGTGTTCACGATCAGTTCGTCGCTGACCGGGTTCTTCCGCCTGCAGGCCAGCCTGGCCCCATAAACAAAAACGCTCCGCCGAAGCGGAGCGTTTCGAAAGTTCGCTTTTGATTAAGCGCCGAAGTCGACCTTCGGCGCTTCTTTTTCTTCAGCTGGCGTTTCGAAAAAGGGCTCTTCTTTGAATCCAAAAAATCCGGCAAGCAATACCGCCGGGAAGGTTTGAATCGAGGTGTTGAATTGCTGGACGGAATCGTTGTAGGCCTGGCGCGAGAAGGCGATTCGGTCTTCGGTGCCGCGCAATTCATTTTGCAGGCTAAGGAAATTCTCGTTGGCCTTCAGGTTCGGATACGCTTCGGAAACCGCGAGCAAACGTCCGAGCGCACCGCTGAGTTCGCCTTCGGCTTTTATGCGGTCAGCGGGAATGGTGGCACTGGTCGCTTTCGCGCGGGCGTTAATCACCGCGTCGAGTGTGCCTTTTTCGTGTGCGGCGTAGCCTTTGACGGTGTTGACGAGATTTGGAATGAGGTCGTGGCGGCGTTTCAGTTGGACATCGATTTGCGACCACGCATTTTTGACCATCTGGCGGAGCTGAATCAGACGGTTGTAAATGCCGACGCCAGACAGGGCAACGATTACGACAACAGCGATAATCGCCAATAGGATGATGAGTAATATCGGTACCATATGAGCGCATCTTTACTCCGCGACGGAATTTGCGCCATTACAAAAACGGTGCCCGTTTGGAAGTCGTTCCCCCCGTTCGTAGTTCCGGCTTCAAGCCGTCTTCGCTTAAAAAGCAGGGTGATTTTCCAATCTCGTTGGCAATATAAACGACCTGCCCGTTAAAGCGGGAACTACAAACTCAGTGCTCGCGCTTCAATAAATAATCAGCCAAGGCTTCGAGCGCTTGCGCTTTACCTTTGAAGGTTTTCAGGCTCGCGAAGGCTTTATCCGTAAGGTCGGCAGCGATTTTACGCGATTTTTCCAGGCCCACGATTGACGGGTAGGTTGCTTTTTGTGCGGCCACGTCCTTACCAGCAGTTTTACCAAGTTGTTCCGTCGTCTTGGTAACATCAAGAATGTCGTCGATCACTTGAAAGGCCAGACCCACGTGATAGCCGAAATCGGTCAATGCTTTAAGTTGAGCCGCGCTGCAATTGGCGCTCATTCCGCCAAGACGCGCCGACGCGCACAGCAGTGCCGACGTTTTGCGTTCATGAATGTAACGAAGTTGTTCGGCCGAGGTCTTTTTCCCCTCCCCTTCCAAATCGGCGACCTGACCGGCGATCAATTGCAGGGAACCGGACGCATAAGCCAGTTCGGCGACGATTTGTTGGTGTGAGTAGCGCGGCCAGCCTTTGGCTTTTGCAGCAAGCGCGAATGCTTCAGTAAGCAATGCGTCCCCAGCGAGAACGGCAATTCCTTCGCCGAAAACTTTATGATTGGTCGGCTTGCCGCGCCGGAAATCATCATTGTCCATCGCAGGCAAATCATCGTGAATCAAAGAGTAGGTATGAATGCATTCGACGGCGCAGGCCAAAGGCAGCGTATCCGCCCACTTGCCACCACACGCGTCAGCAGCCGCGAGGACAAGTGCGGGACGCATCCGCTTGCCGCCAGCGAAAAGCGAGTAACGCATGGCCTTGTGGATTGTTGCCGGCTTGGTTGTGGCGGATGGAAGAAGCTTATCAAGGCCGCCATCAACGGTTTTTGTAACCCGTTCAAGGTAAGCAGATAAATCAAATGCTCGATTGTTTTTGGATGCCATTTGCGATTTAGGGTTGTACGCGTTGGCGCTCGGGGTTAACAAGCGAAAAGTCGGGGCAATTTTTAAGGCATTTTTTCAGTTGCGTTAGCGTTGCGACCGAGTAACTTAGCGGGCTCGTGAATAGCGAATTGATGAAACAGGCTTTGGCGAAGGTAGGCAACACAAACGTGCTGATAAATCTGGTGTCTCGCCGGGTTAGACAGCTTACGTCGGTCGGCGGCTCCAGCAGCCGTCCCCTGCTCGAGGTGCCGGTCGGAACAGGCGCGGCTGATACTGCCCTTTTGGAAATCATTGAAGGCAAGATGGATTGGGTTGCCGATCCTCAGGCCGAAGAGGAAGTGGAAGCCACGCCGAAGAAGCGCGGCAAGAAGTAAGACCAGCCAGTGAAGGATGAAGCGCCGTGGCGGAAATCCTCAACAATCCCAAGGCGCGGCGCGACTTTTTCATTTCTGAGACTTTCGAGGCCGGCGTAGTGCTTAGGGGCTCGGAGGTCAAATCTCTCCGCGCCGGCAAGGCGCAAATCAGCGATGCGTTCGCGCGCGTCGACAAGGACGAAGTCTGGCTCTACAACGTCCACATCGGCGAATACTCGCAGGCCAATATTTTTGGCCACGTCCCGAAAGCGCCGCGCAAACTGCTGCTTCACAAATCCGAAATCCGCAAGCTGTTCGAACTCGCCTCAGTCAAAGGCAATACGCTCATCCCGCTTACCATGTATTGGAAAAATGGGCGCGTGAAGGTTTTAATCGGCGTCGGCAAAGGCAAGTTGCAACACGACAAGCGCGATGACATCAAGAAGCGTGAGTCCGATCGGGAATTAAAACGCGCGACGATGCATCGTTCGAAAGATCGGTCGTAAGCCTCACCGTCGCGGCAGCAGTTCGACAACAAACTCCCCTTTCAGATGATCGTTGGCATTCAGCGGAACTTGTCCGAGACGACAGCGCGAAAGCAAATATCCTTCGACACCTCCAGTTGCTAGTGCCGCGCGGAAATGGGCGTCGGCGTTTGCGTGCAAACTTAAGCCGGAGCCGTCAGACGCACTTAAACCAGCTTCATAAATGTTGAATTTAACGGCGCGGAAATCGGTGGTGCCGAGTTCGGTTTCATCCAAAGACCAGGGCCACGCGGGCCGTTGATTCCAGCGTGCAAGGACGAGTTTCGGATTACGATGGGCTTTAGCCGAGCCTTCGGTGCGACTGATGTCTTCTTTTGGAAAAACGCCCCACTCGGACCATCGCCGCCATTTCACTTCGTCGCATGCCGGTTTAAGCAAAATCCGAACGCCAGCTTCGCGGGTATCCATCGTGGGGCCGGAGTATTTGTAATCGCAGGAGATAACTCCGCGTCCATTATTATCAATCAGCCACGATGTCGAACCGCTAAAGTTTTTGTAGCGGTCATGCACGATCAAGCGAAGGCCGGCGGATTCTTCTTTCACTTCGATCCGTCCGAATCGCCGGGTTTTGGCTTCCGGAAAAACTGCATACGGTGGTGAACTGGGGCCGTTGAGATCGCCAAAATCATAACGCGTGACGTGAGGCGACGGGAATGAAACAACGGCGGCAGTGTGCCGTGGATCGGTGGGGTCGAAATCTCCAATGGTTTTATTAAAGACGAGGCCGAAGCCATGGCCTTGCACAACGATTTTATTTCCCTCATCGATGAAGCGCGGCGCACCCGAAGTTGGTGCGGGCAACGGCTGCAAACTTTCTTTTCCGAGTTGGATGGAACATTCCTCAACAACCATTCCACTGCGAGTCGTGACGCGAAGTGAGAGTCTGTCGCCGATTGCGGTTCCGCGCGGGATTGGAATTTCGAGCTCGCCTTCTGCGCCCGGCGCAAGTTTTGGACGGAGTTTTCCTTTGTGATTTTCAATCTGCCATTTGAAATCCAATTCGCTGAAATCGGTGAATGTATAGCGATTTTCCACGGGTATGCGGATCGATTGTTGGCCCGGCGCAAAATCGACGTGGCGCGTCTTCAACCAAACCGGACTGAAGATATGTCGCGCCAACCACCACTCGGGTTTGGGCCTGCGCCATGCGTCGATCAATCCCCAGTAACCGTGATGAAACGCGTAACCGACGTGATTTGTTTCGGAGATATAAAAATCCTCGTCGTGCGATGCCCAAATCGAACCGCCAATTAACCGGTCCGAATGTTGAATGGTCGTCCAACCGCCAGGGACAAGTCCCGGTTTGATGGGCGGCTTGTTCATGTCTTCCAAACAAGCTTTGGCAAACGCAGATTCCGGCTCGGCTTGCCCCTGCCCCCACAACTCGCGCAATCCGGGATCAATGCGGACATCGGTCTGCTCGTGGCAAATGGGAAAGAAATATTCACCAAAATAAACCGGACGCGGGTCGCTATGGTAAACATCCAATGAAGCCGGCGGGTAGTGCCAGTTGGCGATGTCGGTAATGGCGCAAAGCGGGTTGTTGGCAAAATCGAAATTGAAAGTCGTGGGCCGCGTTGGGTCCAGTTCCTTGCACATTTTCGCCGAGCGGAAGAATTGCAAATTGAAATGCGATTCGTTGGCCAAAGACCAAAACAAAATGCTGGGATGACTGTGGTTGTAATCAATCATCGCCGAGGTCGGAATAAGCGTCGCATCAAGATTTGTCGGTGAGTCCAACCCGCCGCCGACCCAGCAAAACGGGGCTTCGCTTTCGACATACATACCGATGCGATCGGCGGCATCAAGGAGTTCTGCGGTGGGCGGATAATGCGAAGTGCGGATCAGATTGAGGTTTGCCTCCTTGAGCAAGCGCACATCCTCTTCCGAGTGGAGCGCTGTATTGGCGCGACCGGTGAGCGGGTCGAATTCGTGATGACAAGCGCCCGCGAGTTTTAATTTTTTGCCGTTAACGAATAATTGGCGGTCATGGATTTCGACAGTTCGAAAGCCAATCTCGCGCTCGATACGTTCAAGCAGTTTTCCGCTTTTGCGCAGTTCAAGAGTCAGGTGATAGAGATCCGGTTTTTCGGCGCTCCATGGCAGTGGATTGGCCACCTCGCTCGACAGGTCGATTGTTTTAGTGCCGCGAAAGGTTTCAATTGCGTTTACCGGCATCGAATGGTTCACAAGTTTCCCGGATGGATCGCGCAGATTGATGATAACGGAGAGGTTGTCGGCCTGCTCGGATCCACTTTCCAGTCCAAGACTCAATTGCAGCGTTCCGTTGCGATAGTTTTGGTCGAGCCCGGAGTTGATGTGCATCTGGCGAATATGAGTCGTTGGCAGAGCGAAAACTCGCACCGAACGATCGATTCCGCCGAGATTGTGAAAGGCGTAAGCGGATGAATAGGAGAGTGCTTCGGAAACCGTCGCGACTTTAATTTCAAGATCCAGACGATTTTTTTGACCGGGCTTAACGTCGTCGGTGATGTCCCACTCAACCGGCGTGAAAAGATTTTCGCTGTAACCGAGCTCGTGGCCGTTGAGGCGGTAACGCGTGCCGCCATGAATTGCGTCGAATCGTAGAATGATTCGTTGGCCGACCCACTCTTTCGGGACGACAAACTCCTTTGCCAGTGACACCGGTTTGTCCTGCGGCACATCGAACCCTTGCTGCAAAAATTGGCCGGGCACTTCGAAGGGTTTCCATTTCGACTCGGAGTTGGTTTTGATAAGCCACCCGCCATTTAAAAGCAGACTGTTTTTGCTGATGCCTGCAGTTTTGCTGGGAACAGGTCGAAAGTGAATGGGGTCGAAAAATAGTGTTTTGGTGTTCAGTTTTGTTTGGCCGGTTTGGCCGTCGTGTTCTGCGGTCAACACGATTTCGCCGCCAGCGATCGATTTCACCGCTGTGGGGCTGAAACTAAAAAGTCCATCTGCACCCGTATTGGTCGTGGCGATTATCTTCTGGTTTGTATCACCCAAAGTGACTTTTGCTCCGGCGACGCCGTCGTAAGTGAGGTCGATCACTTGTCCATCGAAGCCGGAAGGCAGGCCGGCAAGACTGGTGAAGTCGAGAGCGCCTGTGGCTGGGGCATTTGCCCAAAGTTCGATGATGGAAACGGTCGCGTTGACTTCACCATGGATTTTCCAAGTCAGCGTCATCTTACCGTCATGGATTGTTTCGGAAGGGACCTTGACGATGACGCGAGTTGCTTTGGCTTTAGGCAACGAGTATGGGCCATGGAGGACCAGGCCGTTTGCTTCCAGACTTTGAACGCGTTTGTAAACGTGATCGCTGGCGTAGGTGAGAGCGAGAACGTAGGAGAGTTTCGGATCGAGGTTCGTGTAGACGGCTTGAATTGCTTTGTAGCTGAAAACGGCTGAGCGTTCCTTGGGGCCGGCGTCGGTGTCGCCGGTGCTGAAGGTGAAGAAATAGCAGTCCTTCATCAGCACGTGCGACTGGCGGCCTTCGACGCCGCAATCGTCGTAGGCCTGGAGGTGATAGCCGGAGGGGATTTCTGGAATGACAGTGTCAGCGCCCGCGAACAGTGCGCTGGCGAGCAGGCAAAGCCAAATGAGAGTGATTCGGCGCATTGGCGAAGGCATAAGACAATTGGAAATGTTGTGGAATCGCAAATGAAAACGGCCTCGATTTTCGATCGAGGCCGTTTCGAGTTTTAGATTGTTTGACGAATTACGTCATCGACTTTTCCAAACCTTCTTTTTTCCCGTGCACATCGTGCGGGAGGACGAGATTGCCGTCGGCCGGAGTGGTATCTTCCGGAATGCGCATCGAATAGAATGAGCGATAGACGAAGATCAGCGCCACGATAAAGAAGAACACGCCAATACCGGTCTTGGTCGCCTTGTCTGTCATTTCCACAGCAATTTCAACGGCCAGAAGACCGAACAGCGTGGTGAATTTGATCACCGGGTTCAACGCAACGGACGATGTGTCTTTGAATGGATCGCCGACAGTGTCGCCGACGACGGTCGCGGCATGGAGTTCGGTGCCTTTTTGGCGGAGATCGACTTCAACGATTTTCTTGGCGTTGTCCCAAGCGCCGCCGGCGTTGGCCATGAAGATGGCCTGGAACAAACCGAAGAACGCGATACCAATCAGGTAACCGATGAAGAAATACGGATTGAAGAACGGCAGCGCGAGCGCGAAGCAGAACACGACGATGAAGATGTTCCACATACCTTTCTGCGCGTAAACGGTGCAGATGCGGACGACTTCTTTGCTGTCTTTTTCCGAGGCCGTCTTGGCCGACAAATTCATGTTGTCTTTGATGTAAACAACCGCGCGATAGGCGCCGGTAACGACGGCCTGGGTCGAAGCGCCGGTGAACCAATAAATTACCGAGCCGCCCATGATGAGGCCGAGGATGACTTCCGGTTGCACGATGCTCAGCTTGGGAATCACGTTCTGGAACTTGTTTTCCAGCAGGATGATGATGCCGAACACCATCGTGGTTGCGCCGACGACTGCCGTGCCGATGAGCACCGGTTTGGCTGTCGCTTTGAAGGTGTTGCCTGCGCCGTCACCTTTTTCCAGCTGGTGCTTGGCGTTTTCGAAGTCAGGGTCGAAACCGAATTGGCTTTTGATTTCGCTCGCGATGTTCGGGCGGCCTTCGATTTGACTCAGCTCGTAAACGGATTGGGCGTTGTCGGTGACCGGGCCGTAGCTGTCGACGGCGATCGTCACAGGACCCATGCCGAGGAAGCCGAATGCCACGAGACCGAACGCGAAGATCGGCGCGGCGAAGCGGAATTGTTCAGGCATCAAGGCCATCAACGAGGCGTTTTGCGAGAAGTAATAGGAGGCGGCCATCAGGACCATGATGCAGAGGCCCATCCAAAAGGCGGAGAAATTGCCCGCGACGAATCCTGAGAGAATGTTCAGTGACGCGCCGCCGTGTTTGGAGCAGTTGGTCACTTCGCGAACGTGCCGGGAGTTGGTGCTCACGAACACCTTGGTGAACTCAGGAATGAGCGCACCGGCGATGGTTCCGCAACTGATGATCACAGACAGGACCCACCAGAGGTCAGGTGCAGGTGTGCCAGTGGCATCTTTGAAATCGCCGAGGAGGACTTTGCTCGCAATGAAGGTAATCGCGATGGAAACGAATGAGGTCAACCAGACGAGGTGCGTCAGAGGGGCTTCGAAATCGAAGTCTTTTTTGCCGCCGTAGAGGCTCTTGCTGATGACTTCGTTCACGCCATAGGAGACGAGCGAGGTCACGATCATCAACGCGCGCATGACAAACAGCCAGATGATCAACGTGGCGGTAATGCCAGGGGTCTTGGCCAAGGCCAGGGCGAGGAACGCGATCAGCGCCACGCCGGTCACGCCGTAGGTTTCAAAACCGTCAGCCGTCGGTCCGACGGAGTCACCGGCGTTGTCACCAGTGCAATCGGCGATAACGCCAGGATTCTTCGGATCATCTTCCGGGAGCTTGAAGACGATCTTCATCAAGTCCGAACCGATGTCGGCGATCTTGGTAAAGATACCACCGCAAATACGCAACACCGAGGCACCGAGGGATTCACCGATGGCGAAACCGATGAAGCAAGGGCCGGCGAGGTCTTTGAGGAACATCAGGATGCAAATCATGAAGAACAATTCAACGGCGACGAGCAACAGACCGACGCTCATGCCGGAACGCAGCGGGATGCCGAGTGTCGCCAAAGGATTGCCGCGCAAGGCTGAGAAGGCTGCACGAGAGTTGGCAACGGTATTGATACGAATGCCGAACCAGGCCACGCCGTAGGAGCCGAGCATACCAAGGATGGACGCGAGCAGAATCAGGACGACCCGGCCAATTTCTTCGTGCTGTAACTTGCCGAAGTAAAAGGCCATGCAGATGGCGATCAGGACCCACAAGATGGCGAGGAATTTTCCCTGGGTGAACAGATAGGTTTTGCACGTTTCCCAAATGGTATTGGAAACGTTGGCCATGCTGCTATGCACAGGCAGCGCTTTGGTCTGCGTATATTGCAGCAGGCCGAACAGCGCGCCGACGGCGCAGATGGCGATGCCGATATACATCAGGGTCGTGCCGCGCATTCCTCCCAACCCATCAAAATGGACTTGGGTCAGATCGGGGATGACGATGTTGGATTCGCTTGCGCCAGCGCCGGGAACGAGACCGAGGGTCGCCAGTGCCAGGGCGGCCACAGAGTATAAGTTCTTTTTTGTCATATATATCATGCTATAAGGGCCGATTACATGCCACGCGCCCAACAAATTGCCAATATGTTTTTTCGTCGGGCAAGCCTGATTCCCGCCTAATGAAACGGCTGAAACAAATTTGCCGCCACCAGCTTCTGTTTCGCAAATGGCTGATCTTGCGCCTGTTGCAAGTTTATCCGAGTCGGGTATCAGTTGTTTTACCTCAGCAAAACCCATCACAGATTCGGAACAC
>Ga0265327_10005081_pt1 | contig 11214 bp, 7 predicted proteins | sample 41621metaG_FD_202089 | JGI IMG/M metagenome (GOLD analysis project Ga0265327, IMG submission 202089) | Rhizosphere microbial communities from Carex aquatilis grown in University of Washington, Seatle, WA, United States - 4-16-21 metaG | ecosystem: Host-associated > Plants > Roots > Rhizosphere >...
CTACAGTTTTAATATTCATTTGCTTTCTCCCAAAATGAAATCATGCTGTCGAGTAGCAGCCGTAATTGACGCTGCCTGACGCCAATTTTGCATTTTTCACTTCCCCTACTACAATAGTGCAAATGCACTATCAATGAACGACTCCTTTCCAGTAGCGGCTGACGATGCGTCTGGTCACCAATGTGCACGGCTGTTATGGGAGATGGAAACAGCGCGGAACAGTGCATGGAACAATTTCAGCATCACGGCACATGGCCCGACGCTTCCAACTTCAAAAATACTGACGGGAAAAAAAGCGATGCTTGACAAGCTCAGCCGTGTAATACTCACCCTGTATCAGGGTAGCCGCGAATTGCCCATGGAGGAATTCCAGAATCAGGCGTTCGAGTGTGTGCTAGACGTAATCGGGTTTGATTCGGCGCTATGGTTGACCGGCGTTTTGCATACGGATGGCAACGACGCGACATTCCATACGCGACACCTCTATAAGCAGCCGCCACAGTTGTTAACCGATTGGGCGCGTAGCGAAAAAAACGGAAGCCCTTTTACGCGTAAGGTTTTCGGCAATCCAGACACCACTTTTGCGTCCACCCCGGCAACCGACATGGTTCCGACCCTGGCAGCTCACGCACGCCGTTACGCTATAGAGCAAATCCTCGCCACGGCCCGGATCGATCCGGTCGCCGGCATCCACGAACTGATCTCGCTTTACCGGGCGGATAGCGAACGCTCCTTCAGCGAAGAGGAACGCCTGCTTCAGCAAAGCATCGTACCCCATATGTCGGAATCGTGGCGGCTTTGCCGCATGCAGCACATGACCCGCCTCAGTCATCCTGACTATTCAATCGGCACACTGACCGCGGCTGCAGACAGGCTCGGCATGCTTCATTTGATAGATCAGGGATTCACTAATCTACTGTGCGAGGAATGGCCGAGCTGGCGCGGCCCGTATCTGCCAGACATACTCGTTGAGCGGCATAAACACGGCGAAAGAAAGCACATTGGTCGCCGCGCCGATTTTATCCTGTTTGATCTCGGCGACCATATACTGCTACGTGCGAAGCGCAAAACATCCCCGGATGTACTTAGCCGGCGCGAACGCGAAATAGCCGGCTACTATGCCGCGGGATACAGCCACAAGGAAATAGCCAGGTCCATGGCGCTTTCGCCCTCCACCGTGCGCAATCACCTGCGCGCCGTTTATCTCAAGCTCAACATCGACAACAAGGCGACACTCGCCGTCACCATGAAGGAGATGGACGACTAACAACAGTACCCGGGATACATACGCCGGTAATGCGTACCATTCGCATCATCTCGTCGGTATACTTGATAAGCGTTGAAGTTCACAGACAGTTGGCGCGCCAGAAAGCTTGCCTGTAAAACTCAGGAGTAGTCCGGTCTATTTTATTGGATAAGCAATTTCTTTAGCTCGTATCCCATGCCCTGGCTGGGGCTGCAAGACAGCTCAATATGAACGGATTCACATCCTTTGTGTTTTTAGACGAGATATACTTTACTTTTCAGGCTAGAACAACGGTAACTATTCAGCATACCCGTTGGAGAGGAAGTGAGGTGAGTCAGGCGAGACCTTCTGCGCCCACGGATGGGCGCAGAGAGCTTCCATGGACGGACTTGCAGCGTGTCTCGACTGACTTGCCTCACTTCCGACGAGCTTCGCTCAGGGCTCAAAAGCACTCACTGAATAGTTACCAAAAATAATTTGTAAATTTCTATTACCGGTTTTGATGGTTACCGATAATTATTGATTAGCCATCCCCCGCACTTTGCCGGGAGATCTACCATTCACAAACCATCCCGCTATTTTAGCGTGTCACCGCCCCGGAAAGTCGATATAAACGCTGCCGCCGGACTGAGATGCGCCTGAAACCACTACCCCTGTTGCGCCCAGCCCTGTAACTTGGCCGCTTTGAAGGTTAATAGTTGCCAACAGCCCATTTACATAGACTGCAAATGGAGATGCAAAGCTGTAACTCTTCATGTTGATTAATGGCGATCCGCCGGCTGTAGTAATCGTGCTGCCCGCACCGATACGAGGCGTTACGGAATATGAACCAGAGGTAGAAGCTGGGGTCTCTGTCGAAGCGGGTGCTTGAGCCGGGGGGGCGCTGCCATTATATGCAGGAAAGGCAACGGATACGTTTCCGCCTGATTGAGACGCGCCGGAAACGACTACCCCTACTGCGCCGGGGCCTGTAACCTGCCCGGTTTGAAGATTAATAGTAGCCATCTGTCCGTTTATATAGACTATAAATGGAGTTGCAGTGCTATAACCGCTCAGGTTGGTTAATTGCGAACCGGCGGATGTAGTTATCACGCTACCTGTACCGATAAGAGGCGTTACCACATAGGAACCGGCGCTTGGAGCCGGGCTGGTGGCAGGAGCCGCTGTCGTCGGGGCCGGAATATTGCCACTATATGCAGGGAAAGCAACGGAGACCTTACCACCGGATTGAGACGCGCCGGAAACGACTATCCCCACCGCACCTGGACCTGTAACCTGCCCGGTTTGAAGGTTGATAGTTGCCGCTTGTCCATTTACGGATACTACCAGTGGCGATGAGGTTGAATAAACAATATTATTTGTCAATGCATTTCCACTCGCCGTAGTAATCACACTCCCTGTACCAATAAGAGGCGTTATCGAATATGAACCCGTGTCCGGAATAGGGACGGGAGCTGGGCTGGTCGAGGAAGCCGTTGCCGGCATCGGCGTAGTTAAAGGAATAATTGGAACCGGTGTTGCGCCGGGAGCCGGAAAACTGATTGTATACGCCAGCTTGCTGGATGTGCTCTGAGTAACGACAATCCCCGCCAATAATGGTGAATTCGGTTTGACGATTGTAGGATTTATGTATATATCCGTTTCCTGACCATTGAAAATTAAATGAAATGGAGACGTCACCGTTTCCACGGTATTATTTTGCACCTGAACGCCATTATAGATAACAGTTGACGTGCCTGGGATATTCAGTGTAACTGTATATATATTCGGATCCGAGTAAGGGTTTGGTATTACCGTTCCAGACATATCATGCAGTGTAACAGTTACGCCAGGATAACTGCTGTTTGAGTTATATAGCGTACCATCCTGCCCTAATGCATCATCATAAGCAAATGTGTAAATAGGTTGCGACGCGCCGTAGTTATGCAATGCTTTTGAATACAGATCGTACCAGGGCCCGCCCGAGGTAGATAATAGCGAGTTATTGTTATAGAAACTGCCGCGATTGGCGTTAAAATACGCCCGGTTTAACAGGGTACCGGCGGGGGCTGGTAGCAAGCCGACTTCGAAAGCGGAAGTCAGCTCGCGTATGATTATGGCATTGGGAGTATTATTTGCAGCATTAAACGACTCGCCTGAACCGCCGAAAAATGGCACTGAGTCTTGCGGTTGATTAATAATAACGTTTTCGCCGGGGTTGCCGTTTGTAAAAACAAACCTGTTTTGACTGTCAACGCTGCCGGTAAAGATATAGCTACTCAGAGACAGAATACCCTGAAGTTCGCTGCAGTCAACACTTAGGGCGTTACCGTGTTGCCCATAGAATGCCCACAAACCATTGATATAATATGACAAATAATTAACATTAAACGGATTTGCGCCGCTTAGATTGGTTACCATCGCTTTACCGGGGGATATTATTCTGAGATTTGTTGTGCTGTTTGACCTGTCGGTATATTTTAGCAGCAACTTGCTCCATTCATGGGTAGAGGTTTCATCATATACGTTAAAAACATTTTGCACGTCTTTAAAAATGCTATAGCTTGAACCGGTTAAGCCAGCACTTTGCACGGTTTGTGAATTATTGTCTGTCAAGCTTATTGGAATAGAAAAAAAATCCACTGCCGTTGGATTTATCCAAACACCATTACCGGTATAACTGAACTCTACCTTGTCATACAGGGTATAATAATTAACATCTCTCGGATTAAATCCGTCTGGGTCCGTTACTAATCTGGTATTAATATCATAATAAAGATCCAGAGGCTGACCGACTGAGAAGTATATGCGCCCGGACCCGACTTGCGGTAGATAAACGACTGTATTTCCGTCGGCGTCCCGAGGCAGGTAATCCAATGATACGGTTTCATAGTCCAACAAGTCTGCGTCCTTGGTTATGATGTTGCAGCTTCCCAGCCCGTTCAAATCAAAACTCATGATGCATTGCTGATTGCTGCTTAAGGTGGACGCCTTTATCAACAGATATACCGGCACCCCACTCAGATTGGTTTTATTGCTTATTTTTACCTGATAATAACCCGTAGGCGTTGAGGCATAGGCTCCGGTGTTCTGGCCTATAGCGAGCAAAAGAAGAGCGGCAATATAATAAAACTTTTTTAACCGGTTCATGTAACTTGCTCCGTGATAAATAAATAAAAAAACAGCGTTTTGCTTAAAAATGCTGTTTTATCAGCTATCGCCCGCTTGAATGTAGACCTCTTGCACATCAGCCTTGTTGTAAAACTGCACGATCAGCGTTTACGGTCACGCCTTCCGCCATGAGCTGTATCATAAGGCAGGCATTTCATTAGTATGCCGTATGCGTAAAAAAGTTCCTGTACGGAGTGCGGCCGCTACCGAATTTGAGAGAAATATAGTGGTAACCTGTCTCGTTTCCGCCATTCACCGGGACGGTTATTGCGCGCGCAGGGCAACCGGACACAGAAGATTAAACTCGCAGGAGAACAATTAGTGGGGACGCGCACCGGGAATCACGTAGACCGCTATGCCTGCTGCGCCGCAGAGCAGAGAGTTGCCGACCGATATCCGGATCGAGCTACGAGTGGGGTTGCGACCTTGCCTGCATAACACTGTTACGCGCCTGCTTATTTTAAGGCGTAGTGCTTTGCAGACCCCAATAGCTATTGAGAGGATAATCTGATTCCATACTGAACAGGACGGGGGTAAAACCCGTCGCTCAACGGCAGCTTTGACGGATCCAGCCAGGTCAGATTAACGCCCTAAAAGCTGCTTCACTCCTGGCATCCAGAGGAGGAGAAATAGGCAACAAAGCCATTCGACTACGCCAGAGCATGTCCTGAGCACTGCCGCGTTAAAAGACCTGTGTGGAAAAATGAACGACTTAACCTTCCTTGTGTTTTTAGGCTGGATATACTTTACTTTTCATAAAAAACGGAGCACCCGATGAACGAAGAAACCTTCAATCTCAGCATACGCGCATTTTTAAAACGGGTAGGCATCAACTCGCAGCGGGAAATCGAGCATGCGGTAGCCAAAACTATCGAAACCGGAGTGATCGCCGGCACGGAATCCTTACCGGTTACCATGACTCTGGAGATTGCCGATCTGAAATTGCACGTCAAATTTGAAGGCGAAATCCAACTGGAATGAATCCAAACGCCAATGGAATCCGCTTATCTCATTATTCGGCGCGGCAATAACCGTTTACCCGGCCTGTTTCCTTAACGCAAAGGTTCAGGCCGGACTGGGTAACCGAAAAACAATCCGAACAACGGATTAGTTTGATGTTTTTTTGATCGCTGCCGGCCCAAGCTGCTCGGCAACATCGCTGAACTCGGCACCCCATGACCCCCGGTTATTTTCCCAAAAACTGACCGTGCTCAGCAGTTGTTTCCCCTTTGCCCATTCTTCGCCTGCTTTACGAATATTGTCCGCCTCCCCTGTCGCCAGCAGCGCCTGCGTATAAAACAAATGGTTAAGCGGATGATCGGGAAACTGCGTAACCACTTGCCGCAACAACTCCAACGCCTTGTCGCCGTCGCCTATACCGCCCGGCCAGGGCGGCGCTTTAAGGTACAGCATCCCCAGGGTGCGCAACGGACCGCCCTGATCGAGCTCCGGCGTCAGCTGTATCGCGCGCATCAGCTCGCTCTCCATGCGCGGCAGGGTTTGCATGGCCGCAACAGGATGCGAACGCACGCTCCAGCCGAGATTCGCTGCCAGATAATAATGTACCGCGCCATCCGGCTCCCCCCCCTGAGCCAGGGCCGTTTCAGCCAGAGATACGCCGTCGCTGGCCCAATTTTCGCGCTGGACCACATCTACCGTCCGGTCCGCCAGCAAAAAGCTCACATGGGAAGCGGCGGCGCTACGCAACAAAGCCGGATCATTGCCGGCGTGCATGGCACTCAATGCACATTCAAGAATCACCGTATCCGTGGAGGCATCCGGCTGCTGCACGCGCGACACTATCCGACCGACTTCCATATCGTTACAACGCGCATCATGCTGTCCCGGCGCCCGGGATATCCCGCTACCCCTGGTAAACATCGAGCAAGCCGCTGTCTGAATCAGCAACAGCACCAGTGCGCAACGGCAAACGGGGCTATTAACCCGGAACAAAGTCATAGACCTGCCGCCTTGTTGTTTGGATTCCATTGTTTTATCACCTCACTATAAATCGAAGGTTCTACACCTACAAACGCATCCACGCCAAAAAGCGCGCATAATCTGGAGCCTTCCGCATCCGAGCACAGGCCGTTCATCGCCTTGGCAAAGCGTTCGCGTTCCTGCGGCTGCGTCCGTGCCTTATCGGCTACCACGCCGACAAGCGGAACCGCATCCGATTCGTAGACGACGGCCAGGGGACTATCCAGTTTCAGCGCGGACAACGCATCATATTGCTGTTGATTCAACAACACCGCATCCAACTCCCCTTTTGCCACGGCGCGTATCGACTTCAGCGCCATGCGCGCAGGTTTCAGCGCAAAGAAGCGCGCTACCGGGTAGCGCCCTTCGAACACGATCCGGCTGACAAAATCAATGTCGTCGAGCGGCGTGCCGCCCAGCGACTTACCTTTCAAAGCATCGATACTATCGAATTTACCGGGTTGCGCCAATACGCGGTAACGCTCGCTGCTTTCCCCTTTTATGCGCGGACGCACCAGCGGCATCAGATCATATTTTTCCCGCCGTTCCAGATACAAACCCAGCGAGAGTATCGAGAAACCCGGACGCCTGTCGTCGAACAACTGCTTGCATTCCGCCAGGCTGCTGCTGAATAAGCTGCTGAACTGCTGAGCCGGCCACTGCCCCAGGCGTTCGATCACGCGCAACATTTCGTCCATGGAAGCGCGCGCATCGTTTTCATTCACCGGGCCACCGGGATAACACACCAGAACCGGCACCGGCTCGGCGCCCGCCGCCATTGCAATCGACAACAGAAACGCCGCCCACAACGCCCGGCATCGCTTCAAACCCGACAAACTATTAAACCTCATGATTTCCTCTTTCGATCAAGAAATTGACCTATCGCCGGCGCAACGACGAAGGTAGCCAGCAAACAACAAATCAGACCGAGCGTGATATCCTTACCCAGACTGGATATACCCCGATAATGCGCCAGCATGATCGCACCCAGTCCCGCCAGTTCGGTGCCGGCGGCCAGACCGATAACCCGCCCGGAAATCAGGCTGATTTCAAACGGCGTGCGATCCGTCAGCTCCGTCCAACGGTGATTAAACCAGACGCCGTAATCCACCGCCAGCGCCATCACCAGCGGCAACGCAATAATATTGGCGTAGTTGTAACTTATTCCGCAAACATACATCAAGCCCAGCATCCAGCCGCCGCCTATCAACAGCGGCAGCGCCGCCAGAATAACGCCTTTCGGGCGGCGCACCACCAGCATGATCCACAGCAGACACACGCCGGCAGCCAGCAGCGTCCCGCGTACGAACCCCTGTACCGCAGCCACCGCGAACATCTGATGCGTGGCCGGAAATCCGGTAGCCTCAGGAGATACCTGGTAGGCGTCCTTCATCAAGCGGTCGAGATTTTCCGGGACATAAACCGTCTGGGCAGGAAAGGCGTAAACCGCCACGGTGCCGTCCTGGGCGAAAAAGCGGTCGCGTATCGAAAGCGGCAGATCGGACGGCGAAACCGGCGCGGCGCTCTGCCAGCGAGACAGTATATCGACGCCTTGCCCCCCCCATTTCAGCACGGCGCGCCAGAACAGTTCAGTGCGCAGACGCGCAGTTTCTCCCTGGATCACAGCGGCCTGCAGCGAGCTTAAACGCCCGCGTATCGACTCCAGCCGTTCCACCAGGCCGCTCTGACCGGAAGAAAAAGCCAGTTCCTGTGTCGCATCGATCCAGGTTTCGAAACCTGCCAACACCCGCCCCAGACTCATCACTGCCGCGACCGGCAGCCCTTCGCGGGCCAGCGTATCCACTCTTTCCGCCCATTGTCCCTTATTTATTTGAAACGCTATATCATGCGCTTTCGCGGCGCGCGCGCCGCCATCGGCGGGAAACAAAGAGGCGATGGATTGCACCTTGGCAAAACTGGCCATCTTTTCCGCATCCTGGGTAATACGCCGCGCTTCAGCTACATCCGGCGCGGTAAAAATTACCACTTCGGCCTGATAGTCGCTTTCCGCCACCATGCGGCGCTGATAATGCGCAGCCTGAGAATCTGCCGGCAACAGCGCCAGCACATCGTAATCGAACGGAATGGCAAAACCGCGCCACAAACCCAAAGCGGCAGTCAGCAACGCCACGCCGACGATGATGCCGGCCAGCTTCGCCGGGTAACGCCCGCGTCCCAGCCATTTGGGCAATTTTACCGATGTGTCAGCTTGAGCGGCGCGCGCGGAAATACGCGGCGGCAGTAAGGCATACAGCGCCGGTTGCACCAGCAGGGTGCTGAACAGTATCAGCAACACACCTTTGGCGGCTATCAGGCCCAACTCGGAAAAGCCAACGAAATCAACCGTAGCCAGCGCGCCAAAAATCAGCAGCGAAGCGCCGCCTGCAGTCAAAACCGCATGAAACGACGCACCGATTCCGCGCCCGATAGCCTTCTCCAGCGGCTGCCCCGCAGCTCGCTCCTCGGCTATGCGCGACGAGGTGAAGATGCCGTAATCGGCGCCCAATCCAAACAGTATCGCAATAAAACCGGAGGTAATCAGCGTCAGATGCCCGACCGTGAACAAGGCAAGTCCCAGGCTCCATAATACGCCCAGCCCCATCGGCACGAAGATAATCAACGCCCAGCGCACGCTGCGCGCAACCAGCAGTATCAGCAGCAAAATCAACACGGCCGAAGTGCATACCACCAGGATAATATCCTTGTGAATATTGATATGCTCTTCGTATTCGATGGCGGGCAATCCGGTAAACCCGACCACTGGCGTTTCCAGGCCTTGTTTACGATAGTCTTCCGTCAATGAGGCGGAAGCCGCTTTGACTTTATTCATAAAAACTTCCAGCGGTTCGAACTCCGCTACCGACTTCGCCGGGTGCACGAATACAAACTGCATGCGTCCGTCGCGCGAAGAGAAACGCCCTTCCAGCGCGCCGCCGCCCGGCGCTTTGGCAAGATCCAGTTCCTGCGGCGGCGTATCCGCCGTCAACCATTCCTGCCATTGACCCAGCAGAAAATCCACGCCCGCCAGTGCGGCCTCCGCCGTTTTAATATCCACATTGCCCATGGCGGGCTCGGGATGCGTCTTCAGCCAGCCCTCCGCTTGCGCCAGCAACGTTTGTATTTCCGCTTTACCGGCTCTGGAAGATGGGGCTGGTTGATCAAGCAGAAACTGCAACAACCGATCCAGTTGTTCGGGCGGCGTCATCAGATAGGCGTGATCGGCGAAAAACTGCATGTCCACGCGATCCGACGCCTGGGCAATTTCAGGCTCCCTGCGTAAACGCACCGCCAGTTCGCGCGAGTAGCCGTCCAGCACAGCGGAGTCGGCGCCCTCCACCACCACAATCAGATCGGAAGCCGCACCGAATTTCGCCAGAAAGCGGTCGAATCGATCCGAAACCGCATTGTTTTTTGGCAATAACGCCTGACGCGAGGTATAAACAGGCAAGTGGGACGTCGCCCACGCGGCCAGAACCGACAGGATCAAAGCTATCGACAGCACCCACCAGGGATGCCGGGCACAGCGCTGAGCGACGCGAGCCGCCAAAGTAGACATATTCACCAGAATTAACTCAAACCTTTAAGGATGATGAAGATTACCATCAAATCCGGCGAATTGCAGGTTGTCGCAGCGTAAGCCGTTAAAACCGGGGGCTGTTCGGTCTTCTGATTTTCTGCCCGTCCTGATCCGATCGAAGGACGGGTTTCATCGCCCCGGCAACGCCATGGACTGACCTCATTGAACTATTCTTCAAATGAAAACCGCCGGTTCTATTCTTCAGGCCGCCACTGTCCCGGCATCAAATCGCCCAGAGCCCATTCGCCGATACTCAACCGTATCAACCGCAACGTAGGGAAACCGACATGGGCTGTCATACGCCTTACTTGACGATTGCGGCCTTCGCGTAAAACAAGCTCCAGCCAGCTGGTGGGAATACTGGCGCGATAACGAATAGGCGGGTCGCGGGGCCACAAATTGGATGGAGGTTCAATCAGGCGCGCCTGCGCCGGACGCGTAGGACCGTCGTTCAAGCGTATGCCGCTGCGCAACCGATCCAAAGCGTTTTCATCAGGCACGCCTTCCACCTGCGCCAGATAGACTTTGGGCATTTTGAAGCGCGGACTGCTGATGCGCGCCTGCAGTGAGCCGTCATTGGTCAGCAGCAACAACCCTTCGCTATCGCGATCCAGACGTCCGGCAGGATAAAATCCCGGCAATGTCAGATAATCGGCCAGCGTCGCCCTGCCCGCTTCCCGATCTGTGAACTGGGTCAGTACGTCGTATGGCTTGTTGAAAACAATTAATCGCGGCATGTATTGCTTACATCATCAATAAACGGATAGCATACAGGGAATATACGCTTTTCCCTCTCGTCCGGCACCCAGAAATCAGTGCCGAATCATTGCCCGGATTCGACATGACCGCTACGAAACTTGACGCGCTGTTCGAGCGCGCCGAAGCACTGATAAACCGTCTGGAAACGCTGCTGCCGCCTCCGGCCCAGGCAGTCGACTGGAGCGGCGCATTAGCCTTCAAATGGCGCGGCGCGGCGCATCCGCGCAAACTGACCGGCTTACGAATTTCCAGAAATTTACGCTTGCAGGACATGCGCTGCATCGAACGCCAGAAAAACCGGCTGGTGCGAAATACCCGCCAGTTTCTGCAAGGCCTGCCCGCCAACAATGCATTGCTGTGGGGGTCGCGCGGCACGGGAAAGTCGTCGCTGATCAAGGCCTTGTTGAATGAATATGCCGGCATCGGCTTGCGCCTGATCGAAGTCGACCCGCAACACCTGCACGAATTGCCTGACATACTCGAGCTGCTCACGCAACGCCCG
>Ga0265327_10005082_pt1 | contig 11212 bp, 15 predicted proteins | sample 41621metaG_FD_202089 | JGI IMG/M metagenome (GOLD analysis project Ga0265327, IMG submission 202089) | Rhizosphere microbial communities from Carex aquatilis grown in University of Washington, Seatle, WA, United States - 4-16-21 metaG | ecosystem: Host-associated > Plants > Roots > Rhizosphere...
GGAGCAAGGCGCGATGACGCAGGTTGATGCAGCGGCGGAGGGCGCCCCGGTAACGCCCAAGGAAATGATCGACCTGATCACCCTTATTGGGCTCGGCAAGGCCAATTGGATCGAACGCGCAAAGGCTGGGAAGTTCAAGGCGGCCCCCGAATATATCCTCGTCAATGAGAGGCGCCTGGTGGTGCTGCGCGCGATTCTGGTGATCCTCCAAGGAAAGGCGAAGGGATGAGCCGGGCAAGCGATCTTCTTCATGCCGTCATGGATAAGTTGCACGCGCGCGGCGTTCGCCCGGAGATCGTCAACGGCAGGCATATCAAGGTCCGATGGCGTCAAGGCGGGTCAACGCGGCAAGTTGTGCTCTCCCGCTCACCGAGCGATTGGCGGACCACCGCGAATGCTTTGCGCGATCTTCGGAGGGAAATCGAGCGATGATCGAGCCCCCTCTCTTGATGCTTGCGGAAGGCCGCCGTCCGCGTCTCCGTCGGGCGCCCCGCCTGCCGGCTGACAAGGAATCCAAACTCCATGTGCAGGTGGCGAACACGCTGTTTGATCATGCCTTGCCAGATTGGCGCTGGTCGCATTTCCCGGCCGGCGAGAAGCGCAACAAGATCACCGGCGCCCGCCTCAAACGGATGGGCTTGCGGCGCGGCTGGCCGGACTTTCAACTCGTTTCACCAGCCGGGGTCTATCACGGCCTCGAGCTCAAGCGGCTTGGTGAACCCCTAACCGACGATCAGGAAGAGTTTCAATTGTGGTGCATTCAGCGCGGCGTCCCGCATGCCGTCGCCTATACACTCGACCAGGCGCATATCGCCTTGGATTCCTGGGGTTGCCTCCGCATCAAGTTTGGGGAGCGGTTGTGAGCGTTATCGCCGATCTTATCCGGGCTGGCGTTGATCCAGACCTCGTTGCCAAGGTCGCCCAGGAAATGGTCGAGGCTGCGCGCGGTGCGGTTCAAGTTCGGACGGCGCGGCAAGAGCGCAACGCAAGATATTACGCTAAAGCGTCTGAAAAGCGTCTTAATGCGTCTAATTCAGACGTTCAAGACGCTTCTCAAAAGGGTTCCGATGGTTCCCCTGATAAAGAAATCCCCCCCACACCCCCTAAAGAAATTAACCCCTCCTTACCTCCCAAAACCACCTCCTCGCTTCGCTCGGAGGACACGCGCGCACGGCGCGCTTCCCTCGCCGCTGAATTTCAAACCGAGTTCTGGCCGGAATATCCGAACAAGGTCGGCAAGCCGGTGGCTGAGAGTTCCTGGATCAAGGCGCGCGACAAGGCCTCTCTCGACGTGATCATGGCGGGCCTCCGGGCTTATCTCGCCAAGACCGATGACCGGCCGTGGTGCAACCCCTCGACATGGCTCAATCAGGAACGCTGGGACGATCGCCCGGCCGGCCCGCCGCCGCCGCGTGCCGGCCCGCCGCCGCGTAGCAACGGGACTCGTGGTTTTGTTGAGCTTGTGATGGCGGAAATCGAGGCGGAGGAAAGGCATGGCGGATCTAGCGATAGCGACTTCGATGGCGGAGGCGAAGAGACAGCTTACGCTCATGTTCAAAGGGTTCCCTTTGTTCGGTGACCCCGCCGAATTGAAACTGGAATTTGATGCGTACTGGTCGGCGCTTTCCGACCTTCCGCCGGGTGCCATTGTGGCCGCTTGCAAGGATGGCGCGAGGGGGAAGATCCGCGACGACGGAAAGAAACCGACGTCGCCGCAGCTTTATCAAAGGGCTGAGCGCTATGCGAACGCCAGCAAGCCGAAAAAACCATATCGGCCCGACAAGCCGCGCCAAATTTCAAAGGATGAGGCGCGCCGCGTAGCCAAGGGGCTTGGGCAATTGGCCGCAGAACTTGCTCTCACATCCAAGAAGGCGGGTTGAATGAGTTCTGGCCCCGCAGCCCCGGTCAAACCGAAGACCGCTGTCTTATCCTGGCAGGAGCGGCAACAGGCCCTGCGCATGGAACAGATGATCGTCGGGCTGGCCCAGCCGCACCGCGGGGGCAGCGAGAGCAAACTTCGCGAGAGCGCCCTCGGCCGCTTTGTCGAGGACTATCAATGCGGCGGCGAGTGCTATCGTGCCGGGATGATGTACAGCGCTCTCGTTTGGAAGTGGCGGCTGGCGGTTGGCGCCGATGTTCCGGATTGGGTGCGGGCAGCCTATGGCGGCAGCGGCCGGTCAGCGGGAGCTCCGGACCCAGACAAAGAAAAGGAACACGCCCAGGACGTCCGCGATTGGCTCAGGGAGATTCGCGAATGCGATCGGGCGCTGAAGGCAATTACCCCTCGGCCGACGGTTTTTGACGCGGCGCGGGCGATGATTCTGGATGATCGGGAGCCGAGCCCATCGATTGCGGCCCCGCTGAAACGCGGTCTCTTGGCTTTGGCGGTCGCGATCGGCCTGCTGCCGTATTGACCGGCACCTGTGGATAATTGCAGGCGCCGGCTTTTCAAGCGTGGCATTACGGGTGTAAAGCGGGTTTACCGATTGGCGAGAAACCGCGCCCAGGGTTTTGACTATGGCTTAGCCGTTCAATACTCTCCCGCCAACATGATGGTCAGGACGCGGGTCGTCTGGCTCGGGTCGCTTGGATCTTCAGATCCGTATTGCATCCGGACATCGTAATAGTCGATCTTCCAGAAGATTTTCTCGTCCGCATGAGTGAACTCGCCGAAGTCGCGCTCCCCATGAGGGTCGTTGTCTTCGTTGAAGTCGTTGAACAACTCGACTTTTTCGCGAATCCTCGAGCGGTCTGCAGCGTCCATTGCGGCGATGCCTTGGGTCATCACCACCTTGCCGGTGACGCCCATTGCTGTGCGGCAAAGGTCGTTTAGTTCTGCGATTTTTTCGGTCTTCGGGTCTCTTTCGATCGTCTCTGTCATTGATTCTCTCCGTGGCAGGATTTTGGGTTGACGACGTCTAGCGATAGGAAGGCGGGGTGATTCCCTCCTTTCTCGCCATGGCCCAGCGGTCGAAATTGTCCGGCGCGCCGATCTCTTGGATGGTGATTCCCATCGTTTGCTCGAGCCACTGCGCGGCCATATGGCGGTGGCAATAGGTGGTCCCGGCCTGGATGGAGGGCGCGCTTTCGTAGCAACACAGAACGGGCGTTTTATCCCCCGCTATTGCCTTGATTTCGTACCACGTCAGCTTGGGATCGAGCCCCGCCAAAATGGCGTTGTAGCGCTCGAGATATTCGGCGAGGCCAACGCTGTTGAACCAAAGCCCCGGCGCCAGCTTTTTGAATGTCCGGTAGCCTGCCGGCATGCCGCGCGGAACACCCCGCGAGACGCCTATTTTGATGTGGTCGGCCGGCACCGGCGCGTACCACGAGCCCGTCTTGATTTCCATTGCATTTCCTCTTTCGAGAGAGTAAGAATTATACGTCATTGTGCCTCTCCGTGGCAGGAAAAGCCTGATGATATTTGGCCCTCGCCCCGGAGCCGGGATTGAGGGCCAAATTGTTTTTAACGGGCTCCGATCATCCGGACCCCGGCGCCGCGATTGATCGGCTGGTTAAAGGCGGCGCCGTTGCCAGCGGCATGCCCGGCTTGGAAGGCCGCGCGATCGCTGATGTTGCGGCGACCTCCGCCACGCCGGCTGAAGTGCATTCCTTCGCGCTCGAGCCGCGCTTTTGCGTCCCGCTGCCGCTGCCGGCTTGCGTCGGTGGTGAGCTCCTTTAGGCGCTCCGAGATCCGGCTGCAGACGCCCAGGCAAAAATCACGAATGCGCTGGCTGCGGTCATATTCGGATTCGCGTGATCTCTGGGTGACCGCGGTGCCGGCGAAGAGGTCGTTTTGCGCCCTGGCGCTGGCGACCCTTTTTGCTCCGGTGCGGACGCCGCCGGCCTCGGCGATATAGCCAAGAGCGGCGCGGGTGACGAAAGCATCGAGCGCGTCGGTCAGCCAGTAAGCAAACATCGTGTCGCTCTCTTTGCCGGCATAGACGATCGCCGCGTCTTCGACCCATGCGAATGTGCCAGTAAAGGCGCTGATGCCATGGGCCAGGCTACTGCTCCAATCATAGGCTCTCGTCGCTTTCTTCGAGGCGTATTTCTCTTTCACGAACGCCTCGGCTTCGACGGCTTCGCGGTCGAGCCCATAGGCCTGCATGATCTCTTGCGCCTTGGCGACGGCCGACATGGCCTCCGCTTCGGTCGCACCGTTCTCGACGGTCTTGGAAAGCAGCGCTTTGATCCGGCGGATCAGCGTCTCTTTCGGAGTGGATTTGGTTTCGGTCTCGGTCACTGAAATGCTCCGTGGCAGGAATGGATTACTTGACAAGTTCAGTATAGATGAAAGCCGCCAAAAGTACAGTAAAAAGCGCGCAAAATCAACAACTTAGTCTGTTTTTGCGGGGAGCCATATGGCACTCGTCGGGTCCACCGGCGGGGAGGGTGAGAGTCCCTGACCCGCTCCAGTTTTGGCGCGCAGCTTCTCCATGCGCTCCATGTCCTTGCTGAAGAACTTATCGCGCCATATGCGGCTGCATGTGTTCTCATGATCCATCATGTATTTCGCGATTTTGGCGGGGTTCTTGAGCGCTTTGGTTGCGTTTGTGCTCGTTGGATAGGCGTAGGCGGTGCGCCCGGTCTCGGTGTCGCCGCAGATGAATCCGCCCTGTTCGTCGAATGCGTAAAGCAGCGTCATCGACTCTCTCCTATGCTGCGAGAACGACTTCGGCCTGGGCCGAGGTCATCCGGAGCTCGCGCTCCATTGCGTAGAGCGCCGACTGCATCGCTTTCAGCTTGTCGGCCATGAGGCGCGCCCGGTCCGGGCTAACCTTGGTGGCGACGACACATTCGCCGTCTTTCCACCCGGCCGCCGCCATCCGCGCCATCGTTTCGATTTTCTCTTCCATCCGGTTCACCGTGCGCACGTCTTCTTCCGAAGCCTTGGGCGCGCTATCTCCGAAGATGTCAGTCTGTGTTTTTGCTTCCAGCACGGTATCAACCGCGGTCCGGATCGCCTTGTAACCAGAGAGCACACCCCGCTGGACAAGGCGGGCGACTTTCATCTGAGCCGTATGGTCGGGCAGGCGGGAGATTTCGCTCGCCGCCTCTTGCGATAGGTTGCCCGTCTCGTAAAGTTGCAAAAGCGCCGGCTCGAGTTTCAGAAGCCGGGTGCGCTCTTCAACGCGCCAGGTCTGCATGCCGAGCTTTTTGGCCAGGGCCTCGGGCTCATAGCCGCGATCGACCATCCGCTGAAAGGCGCGGGCTTCCTCGATCGGCTTGATGTCGGCCCGCTGCAAATTCTCGATGATGGCGTCGATATCGCGTGTCATGTCGTCCATCGCCCGCACATGGCAGAGGATGGTATCGAAGCCTTCGACGCCGCGCTTGGCGAGGAGTTGGTGAGCCCGGAAGCGGCGCTCGCCCATGACGATCTCATATTGGGCCTTGCCCATCGGGCGGACGGTGATCGGCTGCTTGAGCCCGTTCTCTTTGAGTGAGGCGGCCAGGTCTTCGAGCGCCTTGGCCTCGAAAATCTTGCGCGGCTGGTCAGCGTTCGCGGCGATTTGCGCGAGGGGAATACGTTTTAGCATTTTAAGTCTCCGTGGCAGGGATTACTTTCAACAACAATAGTATAGCAAGAATAGCCACGAAGTACACTAAAAAAGCGAGGCAACGGCTTGTTTTCACGAGGCTTTCTCGGCTCTGTCCCGCCGGTCTTGATCAATACCGTCATTCGGTCGGCGGATGTTGCGGGCTGGGGCGAAGTCTTTGTCGCTTGCTCCGGCACCTTCCGCACCGAAAAGCTGGTGCTGGGTGCGTGTCCTGGCGCGATCGTTCGCTCGAACGACGTCTCGCTGTTCTCGGTGGCGATGGGCCGTTGGCTCACCGGCGCGCCGCTCGATTTCCAGTTTGTCCGCGATCTCGGCTTTGTCGAAGAGCTCGGCCTCTGCGAGCCGGTCGACCGGGTGGCGGCGATCGTCGTCGCGATGACGATGGCGGGCTATTCAGGCGGCAAGGCGAACCGCTTCAAGAGCGCTCATCTGGAGCACTTCCGCGATAAGTTCCTCGGCTATGTGACGAAGCAGGCCGCGAAGATCGAACCCTTCAAGGCGGTGACGCCGGTGAGCTCGTTTTTCGCCGGCGATTGGCTGGCCCATATCGACGCCGCGATCGCCGCTGGCGCCGGGGTGCTGGCCTATCCGCCAACCTTCAAGGGCGGCTACGAGAAAATGTTCGCATTCATCAATGCTAATGTAGAGTGGGACGCGCCGAAGTACGATCTCTGGAACCCCAACCATATCGGTGAGGTCACCGAAAAGCTCGATGCGAGCGGGATCCCATATTTCATTTACGCCGATCAGGAGATCAAAGGCCGCAAGCCGGCGATCGAGTTTGACCAGAACGGCCGGCGGACGATCTACGGCTATGCGCGGGCCAAGCGGGACGGCTATCTGACCAAATCGCTCGGACCCGGGGAAGCCTTCGCTTATACGGCCGTCGACCCCGGCACGATGACGCCCGCGAGCCTGATTGCGGTTGTCCCGGCCGCCGGCAAGCGGCTGATCTTTCTCAAGAACGTCTACCTCAAAAAGACGATTCAGCACTCATCGGGAATGGTGAATTTCCTGGTCTATGTCGACGGCAAGCTGGCCGGCGCCATGATCTACTCGCTGGAGAAGTTCAACACCGGCGAGCGACGCATTTTTCTGCTCTCGGATTTCTCGACGACGCGCAGCGGCCGGGTGGCGAAGCTGATCGCCCGCATCGCCGCATGCCGCGAAGTGGTCTCCTATGTGGAACGCCACTTCGTCATCAAGATTGACCAGGTCGCCACCGCGGTCTTCTCGGACAACCCCGTCTCGATGAAATATCGCGGCGTGTTCGAGCTGACCAAACGCGAGGAACGCAATGCCCCGGAAGGCAAATATTGCCTCTTCTACGTCGCCCAAGTCCACGACGAAACCGCCCAAGACGCTTACGCCTGGTGGGCCGCCCGCAACCTGGGAAAAGCTCCAGGCAAAAATCATCACCGTCAGCCCGAAGGCGCTGCGGCGGCGTGAGGTCAATGCCCGGTTCATGGAGCCTGGCCAGTTTCTGCGCCTAGTCGAGAACTTCAAGACCGATGGACGGATGACCGGAGCGGTCACCGTCTGTCAGACCGACGACGGCGCGATGGAAATCCTCTCGGGCCATCACCGGACGGAAGCGGCGATCGCGGCAGGCTTCGAGGAAATCGAGGTCGTCTGCATCACCACCCCGTTGAGCGAACAGCGCAAGGTCGCAATCCAGCTCTCGCACAATGCCATTTCCGGACAGGACAATCTCAACGTCCTGGCCACCATGTACGAAGGCCTGGACCTCACCTCGAAGAAGTTCTCCGGCCTCACCGACAGCGTGCTGGAATCGCTGGGCAAGCTCCCAACGGTCGCCATCACGTCCCTCGTCACCGACTATCAGGAAATCCTCCTGGCCTTCCTCCCCGAGGACAAGGCCCGGCTGGACGCCCAAATCGAGCGGCTGAAGTCCGGCTCTCAGAAGCGTCCGAAACTCGCCGCACGTTTGGCTGACTTCGACCAGACCTTCGAAACGATCGTCCGGGTCAAACATAACCTCAACGTGCTCAACACCGCCCTCGCTATTCTCATGATGGCAGAGCTTGCCGGAGAGAGACTTGACCAGCTCGAGAACGAAGAAACCAGCGGCCAAACCGAAGCGGGCACGCCGCAAACCGAACCACGCTAACCCAAAGCCGCAGGAGCAGCAGCAAGAGCGCTCCGCCGACGGAAGGTTTCGTCCCTCACGCAGGCGCGCGCGTGAAGAGGGGCGGCGGCGCGGCCCCAACAATGAGTTTATCCCGACCAATGCCGATCGGCTGCTGGTCCAGGACGGCGCGGCCTGCGGTGTGCCTCATAAGCTCCTGGCTTCCAAGCTCGGGATCGATGACGAAACATTGCGCAAGTATTTTCGGCAGGAGCTCGACGAAGGCCTTTACACAGTCGGCCGGGCGATCGGCGGCGGCTTGGTCACCCTGGCGACGTCCTCGAAGGACGAAAAGGTCCGGGCCGATCTCTCGAAGTTCTATGCCGAATGCCATATGGGCTGGCGGCGCTCCGGCGATGTGCAGACCGCCGGCGGAGTGACGGTCGTCATCAGCCGGCAGGACGCTGAGCTATGACGACGCGGCGCACTGAACACAAGGTCAATACTGGCTGGCTTCAAGCCATGAAGAGCGGCGCTAGAAACGCGGTTCGTCGCGAGCGTGGCCGCCTGCATCCTGTCGATATCAAGGTTTTGATCAAGCTCGCCAAAGAGGCCGCCGATAAGCAACCGGTCTCTGGATGACGTTTGGCCTCACCGTCAAGCAGATCGAGGCCAATGCGATTTTAGCGTCTCCAGCTCGTCATATCATGCTGGCGGGCGGCTCGCGGTCTGGCAAAAGCTTTCTGACGGTCCGGGCGATGGTGATCCGGGCGCTCATGGCGCCGGCCTCCCGGCATGCGGTCTTCCGGCTGCGGGCCAATGCGGTCTGGACCTCGATCGGCCTCGACACCTTCCCCAAGGTGATGCGGCTGTGCTTTCCGGAGGTTTCCTACAAGCCGCATGTGCAGGACCGTTATTTCACTCTGCCGGGCGGCTCTGAGATTTGGCTGGGCGGCCTCGACGAAAAGGATCGGGTCGAGAAAATCCTCGGCATGGAGTTCGCGACGCTGTTCTTCAACGAGGCGTCGCAGATCCCTTATTCCTCGTATCTGGTCGCCCTGACCCGCCTGGCGCAGGTGGTGCAGCGGTCGAACGGGACGACCTTGCCACAGCGCTGTCTGGTCGACTTGAACCCATGCGGCACGTCGCATTGGACCAACCGGCTCTATGTCCAGCATATGTCGCCGGACACGCGGGAGCCGATCAAGAACGGCCATAACTATCGCTTTCTCTACATGAACCCCGGCGACAACCGGGCCAATCTCTCGGACGATTACATCGCCAGCCTCGAGGCGCTGCCAGAGCGCCAGCGCCGGCGGTTCTTCGAGGGCCTGTTTATCGATGAGATCGATGGCGCTCTCTGGCCCTATGAGCTTCTGGACCGCTGCCGCTGCGAACTTAACGACAAGCCGCAATTGGAACGGGTTGTCGTCGCGATCGATCCGAGCGGCACCGCGGGCGGCGAGGACACCCGGGCCGATGACGTCGGGATTGTTGTCGCTGGAAAGGGAATCGATGGCATCGTTTACATTCTGGCGGATCGCACTTGCAACCTGCCGCCGGTCGGATGGGGGCGCGTGGCGGTGAACGCCTATCATGAGTTTCAGGCCGATCGCGTCGTCGCCGAGCGCAACTTTGGCGGCGCCATGGTCGAGCACGTCATTCGGACGACGGACTCGCGCGTGCCCTACAAGGAAGTTCTGGCCTCTCGCGGCAAAGCGGTGCGGGCCGAACCGATCAGCGTGCTCTACGAGCAAGGGCTTGTCCGGCACGTTGGGCGCTTTGCCCATCTCGAAGAGCAAATGTCGAATTTCTCAACCGCCGGCTATCTCGGCGATCGCTCCCCCGACCGCGTCGATGCGCTGGTCTGGGCGGTTCATGAGCTGATGCTTAGCCCGCGACCTTCAGCGCCTGTATTCGGAACCTATGGGAATACTGACTGATGGCAGAGCTAACCCCGAACAACCCCTCGTCCGATTACAACGAGATGGCACCCTATTGGGCCATGATCGATGCGATCCTCGACGGGACGCCGGCCATGCGGGCAGCGGGCGAGAAATATCTGCCAAAGTTCGATGGCGAGGCCAATCCGGATTATGAGTTCCGCCGGAGGAACGCCAAATTCACCAATATCTACCGCGATATCGTCGAGGCGCTGGCGGCGAAGCCTTTCTCGAAGGAAGTCGCCTTGGTCGACGGCTCCGCATCGACCGCGGTTCAGGAATTTTGCGAGGATGTGGATGGGCGCGGCAATCATCTGCATGTCTTTGCCGCGAACCTCTTCTTCACCGGCATCAACAAGGCTGTTGATTGGATTCTGATCGACAAGCCCCCGGTGCCCGAAGGTGCCGTGTCGAGGCAGGATGAGGCCAGCCTTGGCGTGCGCCCTTATTGGGTGCGGATCCCGGCCGACAATCTGATCGCCGTCTATTCGGCGACGATCGGCGGCCAGGAGCAAATCGTTCATGCGCGCATCCTCGAAAATACCGTCGTCCGCGAAGGCTACGGCGAAAAGACCATTAAGCGCGTCAGGATCTTCGATCGTGATGTGGCTTATGATGCGGATGGCGTCGCGTCGGCCGGCCCTGCGAGCTTTCAGCTTTGGGAAGAAGTTGTTCAAACCTCCGGCTCGTCGGCGGCGAGCAAATGGATTCCTGTTGCGGGCGGCCTGATCGCGATCGGCATCATTCCGCTGATCCCGTTTATCACCGGCCGCCGCAAAGCCGGGTCCTGGTGCTTCAATCCGCCGATGCAGGACGCCGCCTATACGCAAGTCGAGCATTACAAGCAGGAAAACGCCCTGCAATATGCGGCGGATAACACGGCTTTCCCCATGCTGGCGGGCAATGGCGTCACCCCGATGATCGGCAGGGACGGCAAACCGCTGCCAGTGCCGGTCGGCCCCAAGCGGGTGCTCTATGCGCCGCCGGCGGTTGGCGATAGCACCGCGCATGGCGAATGGGCGTTCATCGAGCCGAGCGGGACGTCGCTGACGTTTCTCGCCGAGCAAATCAAGTCCACCGAGAAGCAATTGCGCGAACTTGGGCGCCAGCCGCTCACGGCGGACACCGGCAATCTGACGGTTGTCACGACGGTCTTCGCCGCCCAAAAGGGCAACACGGCCATTCAGGCCTGGGCGCTGAATTTGAAAGATGCGCTCGAGAAAGCATTGCAGCTCACATGCCTTTGGCTGGCGGACTCGAGCGAACCGGAAGTCTCCGTCTACACGGATTTTGCGATCGATGTCGAGACGGACCGGGCCGTCGATGTGCTTCTCGCGATGCGGGCAAACAAGGACATCAGCCGCGAGGCTTTGATCAACGAGGCGAAGCGGCGCGACTGGCTGAGCCCGGAATATGACGCCGAGGAAGACGAGGAACTGATTGTCTCGGAAGGTTTTGTCTGGAGGGCTGGAGACGGCTCCCAGATGCCAGGTGGCCAGGCACCAAACGCCGAACTGCCGAGCGGTGGAGACACCGCAAACAAAACGGGGAGACCCGTAGAGGAAAACGATGGAACTGAAACTTGATGATGCAGGGCACGCCGTACTCAAGGACGG
>Ga0265327_10005083_pt1 | contig 11210 bp, 3 predicted proteins | sample 41621metaG_FD_202089 | JGI IMG/M metagenome (GOLD analysis project Ga0265327, IMG submission 202089) | Rhizosphere microbial communities from Carex aquatilis grown in University of Washington, Seatle, WA, United States - 4-16-21 metaG | ecosystem: Host-associated > Plants > Roots > Rhizosphere >...
GCGAAGCCATGCACACAAACTATTTCCGGCGCGGGTTGATCCTGACCATCGTGATTCTCGTGCTGTCAGGATGCGGAGCACCGCAATTCGGCGTGGCGGGTCGCGACCTGATGAAACCGCTGCAAACGGCCATTTCCGCAAAGAAACTCGACTGGATCAACGCCATCGAACAGAAGCTCAAGATGCAACTTTCATCCGGTCAGATCTCTCCGGCGGAACATGATTCCTTGCGGATCATCATCCAGAAATCCCGAACCGGCGACTGGAAGGGGGCCGCGCAGAAACTGACCACCCTGATTGACGGCCAACGGGCGACCGCCGACGATCTGTCACGACTGACGGAGAAATCCAAAGGCCCAATCACGAACGTCCGTGGTCGCATGACGAGCCCGTCGCAATAGCCAACAGAGCTTTCCGAGAGGAGGCTGCGGAGTAGTCAGGGGTCAGGTGTTGCATCTTTCGAATTTGGCCGAACCTCAGTCCAGATCGTCCTGAACGCTCTGTTTCGGCCAAATTCGAAAGATGCAACACCTGACCCAAATCTGCATCCGACCTCAATGGCCGCTGCGGTCGAAACGGTGAGAAATCAGACCTGTAGGGTGTGTGCAGTCTTCGGAACACACCACCGATGTTGCCTGGACCCTCGTCGTGGTGTGTTCCGAAGACTGCACACACCCTACAGTTACAGTCGACAGATCAGCAGTTCCCGCTCATAAACCGTTTCTGGAGGGAGTCGGTCGTGCAGTTCGATGAACAGTTCCTCATGACCGAGAACTTCGGCGCGCCAGGCCGCGCGGTCGACTGCTTGTAACCGCTCGAATTTCTCTCGCGGGAAATCGAGTCCTCTCCATTCGATATCCTCGTATCGGGGCACCCAGCCAATCGGTGTTTCCCGACCGAGCGCCCGACCTCGGGCGCGGTCCACAATCCATTTCAGCACGCGCATGTTCTCGGCAAATCCCGGCCACAGGAATTCGCCTTCCGCGTTCTTTCGGAACCAGTTGACGGAGAAGATTCGAGGCGTCTCCGACAACGCTCGCTGCATGCGGATCCAGTGCCGGAAGTAATCCCCCATGTGATACCCGCAGAACGGAAGCATTGCCATCGGGTCACGCCGCACTCGTCCGACAACGCCCCCTGCCGCCGCCGTCATTTCGGAACCGACGGTCGCCCCGATGTAGACACCGGCGCTCCAGTTGAACGCCTGATAAACCAGTGGCATCGTCGTGCCACGGCGACCGCCGAAGATGATGGCGCTGATCGGCACACCATCGGGATCCTCCCACGCCGGGTCAATGGTCGGGCATTGTGAGGCGGGGGCCGTGAATCGAGAATTGGGGTGCGCGGCTTTTGTGCCCGTCTCTTTGGCGATCTGCGGTGTCCATTGCTTCCCCTGCCAGTCGATGCACTCGGCCGGGGGTTCTTCCGTCATCCCCTCCCACCAGACACCCCCCTCGGGTGTGAGCGCCACATTGGTGAAGATGGTGTTGCGTGACAGTGCCGCCATGGCATTGGGGTTGGTTTTTCGCGAAGTTCCCGGCGCGACACCGAAGAAGCCCGCTTCGGGGTTGATGGCCTTCAGACGTCCCTCTGCGTCCGGCTTGATCCAGGCGATGTCGTCCCCGACCGTCCAGACTTTCCAGCCTTCGAATCCCGCCGGAGGGATCAACATCGCGAAGTTGGTTTTTCCACATGCCGACGGGAATGCCGCGGTGACATAGGTCTTCTCGCCCTGGGGATCTTCGACCCCCAGGATCAGCATGTGCTCGGCCAGCCAGCCTTCGTCCCGCGCGATATTGGATGCGATCCGCAGGGCAAAACACTTTTTGCCGAGCAGCGCGTTGCCGCCATAGCCGGAACCATAGGACCAGATCTGTCGCGTTTCGGGAAAGTGAACGATGTACTTTTCTTTGTTGCAGGGCCAGGGGACGTCCTTTTGACCCGGGGCCAGCGGAGCGCCGACCGTATGCATGCACGGTACAACGCGTTTCTCTCCCTTGTCGATTTCGGCAAACACCGGCAGGCCGATCCGGGCCATGATCCGCATGCTGACAACAACGTAGGGTGAATCGGTCAACTGAACACCGATTTGCGACATCGGCGAACCAATCGGTCCCATGCTGTAGGGCAGGACGTACATCGTCCGTCCGCGCATCGAGCCGTTGAACAGCTCTTTCAACTTCCGCCGCATCTGGTACGGGTCTTCCCAGTTATTGGTCGGCCCCGCGGCTTCTTTGGAGAGCGAACAGATGAACGTCCGATCTTCGACGCGAGCCACATCGCTGGAGTCAGAGCGGGCCAGGAAGCAGTTCGGCCAAAGCTCCTGATTCAGCTTGATCAGGGTCCCTCCCTCAACCATTTGCGCACAGAGCGTGTCGTACTCCAACTGAGTCCCATCGATCCAATGGATGGCGTCCGGCTGAGTCAGCCGGGCCATCTTGTCGACCCATTTCAACAGGTGGGCGTTCTGGCTCAACGGAATGGCAGGGTCACGGCCCCACGTCGAAATATCGTCCGAAACTGTCACGCTCTGATCCTTCTCTGCACCTGATCCTGGCCGGCCTGGATTGCATCAATGCCCGGCGATTGCTTCGCCCTGGTCGGAATGGCCCAATTGGGGTGGACAATACCTGATCACCCACAGCTTGGAAATGAAGCTGGTTGCTTCGAATGGAGGTTGCCGATGGGTGACGCTACTTCTTCAAGTGGAATTGCCCTTTTTCCAGGACCTTGTCGTCCTTGTACCAGATCCCGATGCTGACCACGTCAGGCTCAGTCCCCCGTTCCCAGTTCGCAATTTCGTTGGCGACGACCCCATTGCGTGTCATCAATTCAAGCATCTTCTTGTCGTCTGGAATGGGATACATCGAATTGTTCGGAATTCCGATGATCGCCTCGACTTCGTCGCGCGTCATCCCGATTTGAAGCTTTTCGAAGTTTTCGAGCGTAATCGCTTCGGGTCTCAGTCGTGGTCCCGCTGGTTTCTGCGCCGCGTTCTTTCCCGGATCAGAACAACCAACGGCCAACACCAGCAGCAGGGCGACAATGACACGAGTCGACTTCGAACCAGACATGTGATCCCCTTCCTGTAAACTCACAACAACACCGGCGGCAGTATATTCCCGGAGTATCGTCAGCGAGAGTGAACAGCAATCGAGACTCGTGAAGCGAGTCAATTGCTCGACTCAGTTCTGTGTGCCCGGGGTCTTGGCCAATTGCCTGCGAGCAAGGCACAGCAGCGGCTGCGGATCGAGAAGCGTCCATTTTCAAATCGAGAATATTTCTGTCGTTCGCGGCCTCGATTGAGGGGCCACCATGGTATCCTTCTTCGTTCTCAATTTCAGGATTCCCGAACCACTTCGATTCTCAATTCAATCACCGGGTGATTCATGTTTTCCATGAAGTTTTCTTCGGCGACGTCCGCATGGCTGATGGCAATCGGCCTGTCGACCTGCCTGTCCGCGAATGGGCAGGATGTGCGTCTATCGATTGATGCCAATCGGATCAGTCATCGGGTTTCTCCCTACCTGGCCGGAGCCTGTCTGGAAGACGTGAACCATGAAGTTTACGGCGGGATCTACAGCCAGATGATTTTTGGCGAGAGCTTCCAGGAACCGGCCCACTCGCCCCCCCACGGGTTTCGCATCCTGGGAGGAAAATGGAGTGTTCACAATGACGAATTGAGTGCCGCCGGGGTTCCAGGAGACAAGATTGTCAGCGAAGTCCCGGCCTTTACCAATGGTGAAATTGGCGTGGACGTGTGGATTCCCGATCGGCAATTGACCAATGCCGGATTGATCGTTCGCGTGGGCAAAGCCGCGATCGGCATGGACAATTTTGACGCCTACGAAGTCTCATTGAATGCGGCATCACAAACGGTGCTCCTGGGACGCCATCGACACAATTGGGAGCCGCTTCGAACCACTCCCTGTCACATTCCGACGGGCGAGTGGGTCTCGCTGTCCGTCAAGCTCAATGACCGAATCCTGGAAATTTCCATCAATGGAAAGTCCGTACTTCGGTTCGAAGACGATGACAAAGCCCTCCTGTCGGGAACCGTAGGGCTTCGGCAGTTCCAACGCGAAGCCCGATACCGGAAGTTGTGGGTTAAGATTGGGGATGAAACGCGTGCGATCCCATTTACGTCTGATGCGAATTCACCGCCGGACGTCAGCGGGATGTGGCGCGCGGTGCAAAGTGGATCGGCGCGGGGAACGTATGCGCTGGAACGCGATCGGCCGTTTGTCGGACGGCAATCGCAGCGGATGACCCATGTCGATGGACAGGGGGGGATTGGGGTCGAAAACCAGGGGCTCAATCGCTGGGGCCTGCATTTCCAGCAGGGACAATCCTATGAGGGAGTCCTCTTCGCTCGAACAGAGACGCCTCTGGACCTGACCGTCTCGATTCAGACGCGCGACGGTTCCAAGACACTGGCAGAGACCACGCTCGCGGTGAAGCCGGGGGACTGGCAAGAACTTCGATTTCAACTGAATCCAAAGTCGACCGTCGAACGAGGCCGGTTTGTCGTCGCGTTGCAAAAGCCGGGATCAGTGGAACTCGGTTATGCCTTCCTGCAACCCGGGCCCCAGGGGCGGTTCCAGAATCTTCCCGTTCGACGCGATGTTGCCGAAGCGCTCATTGCCCAGGGAATTCGCGTGCTGCGTTACGGTGGCAGCATGATCAACCACGCCGAATACCGCTGGAAAAAGATGATTGGTCCGCGCGAACTTCGGCCGCCACATGACGGCACCTGGTATCCCTTCTCGACGAATGGCTGGGGGATCGTAGACTTCCTGGATCTTTGTGAAGCGGCGAAGTTCCTGGGAATCCCGGCGTTCAATATGGACGAAAGTCCCGCGGACATGGCGGACTTCGTTGAATACGTGAACGGGGCGGTGACATCCCCCTGGGGGCGACGCCGTGCAGAAGGGGGGCACCCCGAACCCTATCATCTGCGGTTCATTCAATTGGGTAACGAAGAGCGAGTCGATGAGGCCTATTTCCAGAAGTTTGCCAAACTCGCTGATGCGATCTGGAGTCGCGATCCCGAGATGACAATTGTCGTGGGAGACTTCCTGTATGGAGAAGTCATCCGTGATCCATTTCAGTTCCAGGGTTCGGCGTCTCGTATTACGACCCTGGCCGCGCATCAGAAGATCCTTCAACTGGCAAAACTGCGGGGACGAGAAGTCTGGTTCGACGTCCATGTGGGAACGGATGGTCCCCGTCCCGATTCCACGCTCGAAGGGACATTGTCATTCCTCAACGCTCTCGAGAAGATCGCGGATGGAGCCCGCTTCAAAGTCGCGGTCTTTGAATTGAATTCCGGGAACCATTCGCAGCGTCGAGCGCTGGCCAATGCCCTGGCGATTCAGGCGTTCGCCCGCGACGGTCGAATTCCCGTGGTTGCTGCCGCCAATTGTCTGCAACCGGACGGGCAGAACGACAATGACTGGAACCAGGGGTTGCTGTTTCTGAATCCGTCTCAAGTCTGGCTGCAGCCACCCGGGTATGTCACGCAGATGCTGGCATCGCATTACCAGCCGAACCTGATTCATTGCACTACTTCAGACGAGACCCGACGACTCGACGCCCTCGCGACGATCAGTGATGACCGCAAGACCGTGGTCCTGCAGGTCGTCAATCCGACAGACCAATTTGTACCGGCGATTGTCGAGTTGACCGGATTCACCCCCGCACGGCCCGTTGCCCAGGGACTGGAACTCTCCGGACCGCTCAGTGCCACCAACACGGCGTCGCAACCCCTGGCCATCACGCCGCAACATCGGGAATGGAAGCACTAGTTCGACAGTGCCGCATCACGGTACACCTTCCCGCCGAACTCGATCACACTGCTGAAGCTGGAGTGAGCGTGACCGTCGGTCCAGGATTCCCGTTTTGTGAATGGCGGCATCTCGAGCGATCAGGAGGATTGAGAATTGAAGTCGCATCATCGATTCCTCTCTCTGGGTTCAGTGATTTTCACCGGTTTCGCGCTCTGGTTTCTCTCCCCGTCGGCGGAATCACAGGATTCGGATTCCGACGAGGTGCGGGAGCAGCGGATTGTCGAGCGGTTTCAGGGAATTCTCGAGAAGAACCCAAGACGAGGAACGACACTCGACCGGGTGTATGGATTTCATGTTGAGCGGGGAACTCTGGAGCCGTTGATCGCGGGCTACCGCGAACGGGCGACAAAAGCGGCCCCACGCGAGGCGGCTTCTGCCTGGATGATTGTGGGGCTTCTGGAAGGGTTGCGCGGTCGGGATGCGGCGGCGGTCGAAGCCTTCGCCAGGGCCGAGCAGTCGGATCCGACAAATTCCCTGGCCCCCTACTATCGGGGGCAATCTCTGATCCTGGTCGGACAACCGGACGAAGCGGCCGCGGCGATGGAAGTGGCGCTCGAGCGCAAGCCGGCCCGTGCAGACCTGCTGGAAATCTTTGAGGCGCTGGGGCGGATCCATCAGCGGGCGCGGCAACCCGAACTCGCGCTCAAGGTCTGGGATCGCTTCGAAAGACTGTTTCCGAACGATGCCCGCGTCCAGGAGCAGATTGCCACAGTCCTGCTGGAAGAGGGCGAACTGGCATCCGCTCTGCCACGCTTCGAGCGTCTTGCGAAGCAGACGCGGGATCTGCACCGGCAGTCTCAGTTCCAACTGACCGCCGCCGAGATCAAGATCAAGCTTGGTCGACGCGATGAAGCGATTGGAGATCTCGAACGCCTGCTCGAACAACTCAACCCGGACAGCTGGCTGTACCGCGATGTCCGCCAACGGATTGAGAACGACTACCTACGCAACGACAATCACGCCGGTCTGATTGCCTATTACGGGGCACTGGTCGACAAGCATCCCCAGGATCTGGATGCGACGTTGCGATTGGCGCGAATACTGGCCGCAGTGGGGCGCAGCGCAGAGTCTCAAGCGCGCCTTGCCAGAGCCCTGAAGTCGGCGCCGACCTCCAAGCCGTTGCGCCAGGCGCTGGTGGCTCAACTGGTGTTTGAGCACAAGTATTCCGAAGCGATCGTCCATTACGAGCAGTTGGCCAAACAGGAACCCAGCAATCCGGACATTCTTCGTGAGTGGGGACGACTGATTCTGAAGGATCCATCGCGCGACGAGGTGGCTCGACAAAAAGGGGCCAGCGATGTCTGGCGGCGACTGGCGGCAAATCGACCCAACGACCCGCTCGCGGCGTCACAGGTGGCCGATCTGTTTCGACAGGCAGGCATGATTGAGCCCGCTGTCGAAATGTATCAACGGGCGGTCACGCTGGCTCCGACCGAGGCTCAGTACAGGGAGTACCTCGGTGAGTACTATCATTCGCTCAAAAGAAACGACGAAGCGCTGGCGACCTGGCGCCAGATCGCGGCGGGGAATGCCAGGACCGCGGCCAACCTGGCGCGGCTATCCGAAGTTCTGGCGAGATTCGGATACCTGGACGAGGCGATTTCGACGAATGCCGACGCCTGTCAGCTCGATCCCAGGGATCTCGCGCTGCAATTGAAACAGGCCGACTTACTGTCGGAGGCAGACCAGCATCAAAAGTCGCTGCAGCATTTGAAAGCCATCAGGAAACTCGTCGCGAACGAGGATGAACTGGAAGCATGGCTGATTCGAGAACTGCGGGCCTGGCAATCGCTCGATGGTTTGAAACAGCAGATCACCGTCGTTCAGGATGAGCTGAAATCGGAGGACGCCGGTTCTGCCAACTTGAGCGACGCCCGAAAACAGGAGCGGGCTCAGAAGTGGTACTGGCTGGCCCGGGCGGCCGAGGCCGAGCGGCAATGGAAGATTGCCGGGAACGCGGCAGAGAAGACTGCCGAACTGTGGCCGCAGTCCATCGGAGTCCTTGCCACACTGGCGCGGATCCAGGAAGCGCAGTCTCAACTGATGACCGCGGTGGAGACCTACAATCGACTCGCGGCAATCGATCGCCGCTTTCGGACTGAGCATCTGAAGAAGATTGCCCGCCTGGAAGTGATGCTCGGTCGTCGGGACCAGGCAATGACGGCGGGGGCCAACGTCATCGCGGCGGCCCCTGGAAATCCTGAGGCCTACGAATTCTTTTCGCAGATCTGCTTTCAACTGGGCGAGGTGGAAGAGGGATTGCGTGTATTGAGACGTGCCGTGCGCGTTGCTCCCAATGACCAGAAGGGGCAGTTGTTGCTGGCATCCGCTCTGGCGGAACGCTTCCGCACGGATGAGGCGATTGAACTTTACTGGCGCGCGTTTGACACGGCTCGCACTCTGGAGGAACGCCTGGCAATTGTTCCGCGGCTGACAGAACTGTACCTGCAGACGAATCAGTTTGACCGATTGGTGGAACGGCTCGAACGCTATCGACGGGAACCGAAGCAGCATCGCGAAATGACGTTGTGTTTGTCGCAAGCCTGTCAGTCGGCGGGGGATTCCGGGAGCGCCCGCCTGGAACTGGAGAAACTGCTGGCGGACGACGCGCGCGATCCACAACTGTTGACTCAGCTGGTTGCGCTCTGCGAATCGAACGACGATTTCAGCGATGCCATTCGGTACCAGCAGCAATTGAACCAGGTGGAGCCAGGAACAGAGGGGCTGTTTCGCATGGCCCAACTTCTGCTGCGCGAAGGGGAGGTGGACGAGTCGTACGGATTGCTGGCGCGCGTCGCAATGGAAGAGCAGGACCTGGAAAAAGTCCTGCAGTCGATCGATTCACTGTTGGGAGCCCGGCAGGACGACCAGGCGCTTCAGATCGTACAGAAGCTGGTTCGTGATCGCCCGAACAATTGGGAATTGCTGTACCGCGAGGCCGTTTCGCTGGCCAGCACCAGGCCGGACGAGGCCATCATCCGATTCGAAAAACTGCTGGCATTGGATGCCCCTGACGATCAACCAGGAATTGGCGCAGCCAACCAGTTGACCCGCGTCAACCGGATGGGGGCTAGTCCGTCGAGCAGTTCGCATCGGGGAGACCCACTCGCGGGTCGAATGGAACAGTTGAATGAGATCCAGCAGAGCATCTTGATTCTGGGTGAGCCATCGAAACAACGGACACTGGATCGACGAGCACGGCCGAAAGCCTGGAGTCCCGCGGATTTCGGCCAGGCACGACTCGCGTCGTGGGGATGGCTGATGTCACTGGCCGAAAAACAGGGCAAGCTCGACGAGTTCTATCCGGCTCGATTCGAAACGCTGGCGAAATCCGAACGTTGGCGCGACCTGATGGATTGCCTGTACATCAAACTTCTGAAGCAGGATTCGGGGCAGGATTATCGAATCCTCAAGCGGCTCTCGCAGCGTCCCGAGGCCAATTCCGTGATCCACGCCATGTACCTGCAGTCACTTCCCTATCGCGAAGCAAAGTCCGATGACGACGATGTCGCGGTGGCCGTCACGGCGACTGCATCCGGGCCATCCAAACTGGAGGCAGAGGAACTCGAACATCTGAAGAGGATTGCTCGCGAACTGCATTCGCGCCCGGAACTCACCGGCCGCGATGGGGAACTGATGCGGGTTCTCCATGAGATCGAAAAATCGGAAGGAAAGATGGCCGCGGAGACACTGCTGGGCGAGTTCGCTGCCCTGTCGAAGTCGAGGGAGCAGATCATCGAGGTCGTGATCTGCGCACTTAACCAGCAAGACTTTGCCGTTGCCAGCCAGATGTCGGACCGCTTGCTGCAGATTGAGGGGATCCAGCCCCACGGGGGCGGAAGTTCAGTGCTACAGCAGATCTCGTCGCAGCAGCTTGCCGCACAAGTTGTCAGTGCCGTGATGTCGCTGCGTGTCCAAAAGAATGAAACCGCCAAAGCCCAGGATACGCTCGAGGGCGTTTTCGAAATGTGGGTCAAGTACCTGGAGATGTCGGTCAGAAACGAACCAGCCGGGGATGCGAACCGTGTCACAGTGGGAGGGCAAGCTCGATCCGGTTCGACGATACAAGACTTTTACCGTGATCTGGGGCGATTGTCGGATTCTCGCTCGAACTCCGCCATGTTCGAACTCCTTTCCCAACTGAATGCGATTTACAGGAACGGCGAGCGGATAGAGGAATTGATCGCGCTGTTTGCCAAAAAGTCCAGGGAGGAAGCCGTTCCATTGGATCAGCGACTTGTCTGGAAATTCGGGCTCGGTTACCTGCAATGGTGGAACGACGAAAATGAAGCCGCGATTACGACGCTGACCGAGGCGGTTGATGCGATTGACGCCAGTGTCGAACTGCGGCTGGACCTGGCGGGTCTGTACGAAGACATCCATCAGTACTCAAAAGCGCTGGAATCGATAGACGGTCTTCCCGCAACGGATCGCGAAGTGATGCAGCGGCGCGAAGTGATGGCCTTGAGGCTGGCCGTCCAACTCGGAAATCTGGAACGGGCCAAGATTGCCGCGTCACGGCTGTTTGGCCTCAGGCTTGATTCTCATCTGCAGATGTCGCTGGCCAAACAAATGCATCGGCTGGGCATGCATCAACAGGCGGAAGCCGTGCTGTCGCGTGTGGCGAGACAGGCCGGGAACCGGACCGATCTGCTGCTGGAACTGATGGGGCATTACGAGTCGGATGGAAACACGGAAGTCGCCGTCCAGATTGCCCATCAGTTGCTGCGACGGAGCCGATCGAGCAGCCAGCGGGGATCGATGAATTTCCGAGCCCGCGGCGAAGACGTCGTACGCTCACAGGCACTGCAGGTCCTGGTTCGCTCGGGACGCCTGCCCGACATGATCGCCCGGCTGGAATCGCAACTGACACTGTCGCCCCAGTCGCTTCGACTGCTGGAAACGTTGCAGGAATACTACGAAGCCACAGGGAATGAAAAACAGGTTCGGCAACTGACAGAACGCTTGTCCGAAGTGCGTGGCGATCCACGCTTCCAATTCGAGGCTGGTTTGAAATTACTCGGCGCCGGTCGAATCGGTGAAGCCAGCGTCATGTTTCGCGAGGTTCTGAAGCGAGATCCCCGTTTTATCACGACGAATTATGATCAGGTATTTAACGGTTACCGCAGTCAACGTCAGTTGGAAGAGTATCTGAAGCTGGTGGAATCCGTGGATGTGACGGCATTTGCCGGGGACAGCGATGCAGTCCGGTTCATCGTCGTTCAATTGCTGGAGCACGAACCGACTCGAGTCAGGGCGTGGCAGTTCTTCCAGAAAGCCTGGCGGGCCTTTCCGAAGGCCCGCTACGAATTCTTGACTCGAGTCGACAGTCCGGCCTTCTGGGAGATGCCGGATGTCCTG
>Ga0265327_10005084_pt1 | contig 11209 bp, 7 predicted proteins | sample 41621metaG_FD_202089 | JGI IMG/M metagenome (GOLD analysis project Ga0265327, IMG submission 202089) | Rhizosphere microbial communities from Carex aquatilis grown in University of Washington, Seatle, WA, United States - 4-16-21 metaG | ecosystem: Host-associated > Plants > Roots > Rhizosphere >...
AAGCGCAGCGACTCGGGCATTGGCACCCTCAGCCAACATGGCAATATTATCCTTCATACGTCCATGACGCTCAGGGTCGTCATAAGACTCACTCTTCACCACAATGGTAATGTGATCATGACTGCACGATGTCAGTGACGCAAATTCAAAAAGACGTCCGTTTTTTGATGCATTCGCAAGCACCGAATCTTCCATCGGGGAGCAAGGGCCGCCGGTTCCGAGAGACACCGGTGGATGCTGACCACGAATCTGCACGATGGCCTCCAGCCCGTAAAAACCCAGCGTGTTCAACACTTCTCTGCACAAGGAAGCGTAATCCGTACAACCGAGACTGGAACGCATAAATTGAAGCAGCGCACCAATTTCTGCCGTGCTGGACATGGCCGTCATGGCCGTTGAAAAAGCGCTGGCCAGATCTTTCTTCAAGCGACTGCGCTCGGCGCGGGACTCCAGCTGGAGCCTGATCTTTGCGCACAACTCGTCCGACGACACCGGCTTGGTCATGTAATCATTTCCACCCGCCTCGTATCCAGCCAGCCTATCGTGTTCGCTGAACATGCCGGAAAGAAAGATAACCGGCAAATCCCCGACCGAGGAATTTCCGCGCATTGCCCGACAAACCTCATAGCCCGTCATTTCCGGCATATCCACATCGAGCAACACCAGATCGGGAAGCTCTGTCGCGAGATAATCCAGAGCCGCTCGCCCGCTCTCGGCATGTTTCACCCAATATTCATGGGAAAGCATTTCTTCCGCCACCATAGCGGCTATTTCATCATCTTCTACGAGAAGTATTTTCGGCCTGACTACCATGATGCTACCTCGACAATAATTAACCTAGAACCACGCTTCCCTGATGCATTACCGCACCGCATCAATACGTCAGGGAACGATATTTCTTCAAGGTGGCGCACTCCGGATAATCGCAGTCGCGCCCGCAAACCTTAGGGCATCCAAAGCGCTTGTATTTTTCGCACCCAAACACCGGGTCGGTTTTTTTCATGCGCAGGATTTGCACCAGTAGCAGGCTGCTGAAAATGCCGACACCCCAGCTAATCCACAATAAATCGCTCATGATATTTCTCCCGCATCGAGTACCAAAATCTAATTACCAGCAGATAGTCGTAGCGTAAAACAATCGGGGCCGCAAAACTATTAGCCATATGGCTAATGACGGACCTGACCATCGGTCTGCCACCTCCGCGAATTATGAAATTCACGGCACAGCTAAACCTGCCGCAACGCGCGCAATCTCGCCCGCGCCGCCGCGAAGTCAAACAGTTTGATCCGGCGCTCGAGTTCTGCGCACGGCGCACCCAAAGCGACGCGCAGCGAGGCGGCATGCTCATCGAACAGTGCGATGGCGGCAGTATCGTTTTGCGCCAGCAATGTATCGAGTTCGTCGAATACCGAGCGCAAGGCTTCCCGCTCCGGCGCAGCAAGCTCGGAGGGTAAATCCGTCGCTGGCTGCGGCAACACTGACGCCAGCCCGGTGAGCGCCAGACGGATGGCATCCATTTCGGCGCGAACATCCTCGGCGTGAATGCGCTCTTCAGGGCTTGCGCGCAAGCGACTCTCCAACGTCGCCGCCATTGCCGCCAAGTGATCGGCTCCCAGCGTTGCTGCCGTACCTTTGAGGCTGTGCGCCAGACGCCTTGCCGCATCGCGCTCGCCCTCATCCAGTCTCGCGGCCAACCGCGCCATCACATTGGCATGAGATTCGACAAAACGCCCCAGCAAGCCCAAGTACTTTTCGGCATTACCGCGCAACGCGGCCACACCGCGCGCGACATCCATTCCCGGCACTTCAGCCAAGTGAGCAAAAGCAGACTCCTGCCTCGCATCCTGCGCTGACATAGTCGCAACAAATGCTGTGCCGTCAAGTTTCCCCACAGCACGAGTCGGCATCCATTTCAACAACACGGAATAGAACAAGCCCGGCTCTACCGGCTTGGCGATAAAATCATTCATGCCCGCCTCTTCGCACGCCAGCCTGTCATCGGCGAAAGCGTTGGCCGTCAGCGCCACGATAGGTTTGCTCCCCCAGCCGGGCAACTTGCGGATAATGCGGGTGGCTTCCAACCCATCCATATTGGGCATCTGCATATCCATCAGGATCAGGTCATAGGGGTGAGCTTGCACCCGCTCCATCGCCTCCACCCCGTCTTCCGCCATATCCACTTCCAATCCGGCACCGTGCAACAACTCCAATACCACTTCGCGGTTAATCGCATTATCTTCCGCCAGAAGGATGCGGCTGCCGCCGTGGCGCAGGCGCAACAATGTCTCGGCATCATCGTCCCGCAAAGCGGGCAGTGCCGACATCATGCCGTGGCCGCGTTGCAAGCGCGCGGTGAACCAGAAGGTGCTGCCCACACCCGGTGTACTGTCTACGCCGACCTCACCGTCCATCAGGTACGCCAGATTACGGGTAATCACCAACCCCAGCCCGGTACCGCCAAACACGCGCGTGGTCGAACTGTCCGCCTGCTCAAAAGCATGAAACAACTTGTCGATCTTGTCAGATGCAATCCCGATGCCCGTGTCTGCAACCTCGAAGCGCACCAACAATCCTGCACTATCTTCTTCCAGCAAAATTGCCCGCAGCGCGATGCCACCCTTCTCGGTAAATTTGATGGCATTGCTGGCGTAATTGAGCAACGCCTGACGCAACCGCGTCTGATCTCCTTTTAACCACAGCGGAACAGAATCACCATCGAGCTCGATAGTCAGTCCTTTTTCTCGCGCCGCATCACTGATGATGGAGCGGACATTTTCGAGGATGGATGAAAGATGGAAGTCGCTGCTCTCCAGTTGCAGCCGCCCCGCTTCAATTTTCGACATATCGAGTATGTCGTTGATGATGGACAGCAGATGGCGGCTGGCACCGTCTATCTTATTCAGTCGCTCAGACTGCTCCGGCGTTAGACTGTTGCGCCGTAGCAGATGGGTCAGGCCGATAATGGCATTCATCGGCGTGCGTATCTCGTGGCTCATGTTGGCGAGAAAAATGCTCTTGGCTTGATTCGCCGCTTCAGCCTGTTGTCGTGCGGCGATCAGCTCGGTGGTGCGCAACATCACCTGCTCTTCCAGATGGTGCCGATGCCGATCCAATTCCTCACCCATGCGCTTCTTCTCGGTGACATCATCTTTCACCGCAACATAGTTGCTGACTGTTCCATCGGGTTGGAACAGCGGGGTGATGATGGCGAACTCGATGTATTCGCTGCCGTCCTTTCTTTTGTTATGGAATTCGCCCTTCCACGGCAAACCTTGTTTCAGCGTATTCCACATGGCATCGTAGCTTGCTCGCGGGGTCTTGCCCGAATGCAGGATGCGCGGATTTTGCCCGACAACCTCCTCGCGACTGTATCCCGTAGCCTGCAAAAAGGCTTCGTTCACATACACGATATCAGCATTGATGTCGGTGATGACGATGCTTTCCGGGCTTTGCTCCACGGCCTGCGAGAGCCGACGTAATTGGTTATTGAGCGACCTGCGCTCAGTAATATCGGTGATGAAACCGTGCCACAGCACGGAGCCATCCACTTCAGCTTGTGGCAACGAATTACCATACAGCCAGCGCTCCGTGCCGTCGTCAAACCTTACTCGAAATTCATGGTGCCACGGCCTTAATTCCTGCGCCGACTGATGGATGGATGCGCTTACGCCATCGCGGTCATCTGGATGGATGGCAGAAAATATCGCCGATGCGTTATCGCGCACATCGTCCGGGTTGACCCGGTATATCTCGCGAATGGCTTCGCTGGCATAGGGCAGGCAGGCACTACCATCCGGGTGCAAACGGAACTGGTAAATGAGTCCGGGTAAGTTCTGGGCAATCTTCTGCAAACGATTCAGCGCCTCTTCCCGTTCCTCTTCTGCCCGCTTGCGCGCAAGCTCTTGAGCAAAGCCATCCAGTGCAAAACTGATATTCATCGCCATATCCAGCAGCAACGCGCGTATGTCTTCGCTGAATGCATTCACCTCAGCGGAATATAGGGTAAAAGAGCCTACAGCGAAACCGTTGCGATAGAGCGGCAGTGAAGCCGACGAACCCCAGCCTGCTTGTACGCCGCGCTCATGCCAGGGGGCGGTGCGCGGGTCATGGATAAAGTCCTGGCACCAGAACGGCTGGTGTTCTCGAAGCGCCGTTGCCGTAGGGCCTTGGCTCATGGGGTCGTTTATATCCACCGTTATCTGGATGTTTTCCAGATAGCCACTATCGTCACCGAAAGATGCAACCGGCTTGATTAACTGGCTAGATTCATCCAAAAATCCGATCCATGCCATTTTCACGTCGCCGAATTGCACCGCATCGCGGCAGACTTGCAGGAACAATTCCGCCTCGCTGGTGCAACGCACGATGGCCTGATTGCAAAGGCTTAATGCAGCGTAAAACTGACTGACACGACGGACTTTTCCTTCAGCTATTTTGCGCTCGGTAATGTCAATGCAATAGCCGATGTAGCCGATGAACTCGCCCTTGCTGTCATAACGCGGGCAACCCTCATCTTGCAGCCAGCGGTATTCACCATCATGGCGGCGCAAGCGGTAATCCATGCTGAATTTTTCGCGGCGGTCGAATGCCGTCACATAGGTGTGCAGACAACGCTGAAAATCGTCCGGATGTACGCCTTCGGCCCAACCATTACCTATCTCTTGTTCGAGGCGACGCCCGGTGAAGTTGAGCCACACGGCATTGAAATAATCGCATAACTTGTCTGTGCCTGCGGTCCAGATCAAGGCCTGACCTGAGTCTGCCAAAATACGATAGCGATTCTCATTTTCGCGCAAAGCATCTTCGCGCGTTCCCAACACTTTAAGCAGCCGATTAAATCCGCTGATGAGATGGCCGATCTCGTCCTGCCTAGCTATAGGCAGAGGTTGTGCAGGCAGCGTAGCCTCCGACATGGAGGCCAGCAATTTCGTGGTGGCAAGCATAGGTGCTAGCTGGCGTCGCAACGTCCACCAAATCAACGCGCCCGCCAGCAAGGTGAGGAAAATCGCCGCCGCTAACATGCGCTGTTGCATGACAAAAATCGGGGCAAATGCCTCTGCGGTGGGCAGTATGGCGACCACGTACCACCCCGCTGACGGAACGTTTTTGACCGAAGCCAGCACCTCCACTTCACGTGGATCGACCATGATTACCGATCCTTCGTAACCTGCTACAAAACGATCAATAAGCGGGCTGATGCCGGGAGCGGGGAGCACCTCCAGAATGTGGCTCTTATCCGTGGCAGTGACCACCAGACGGTACTGCGGAGAAACCAGAAGATACCCGCCCGTTTCACCGTAACGGCTCTTGGTCATCCTATCCAGAAAACTGGGTTGGGCGAGATTAATCACGCCGACTAACGCTCCGATCACTGCACCATGAGCGTCACGGATGGGCGTCGCGATAGAGAAAAGCGGGGCATGCAGTATTTTCCCGATCAGCGGTTTGCTGATCGTCGTTTTTCCTTGCTTGAGCGCAGCGGCTACATGATCCCTTTCCATGTAATTGACGCCTGTCCGTCCTGCCGAGACTGGAATGGAAGCAGTCGCCGTACCATCTGACCGGGTGACGAAAACACCCCCGTTAAACAGGCTCTGAAAAACCGGGCGACTTTCCAAGAACGACTGCAAGGTCGCCGTATTTTCCAGCATAGACGAGTCGATCTCCGCAGCCACCACTTTCAACGCGGAAAATCGCTCGTCCAGTTCGTCATTCACTTCTCTGGCGAGCATCGACACCGTAGAGAATTGCTGGTGGCTTAACAAACTTTGCATATCGCCATACAGCATTCGGCTGGTATAGAACTCCAGCGCCCAAATAAAAGCTACAAAAATAAACAGCGTTCCGAGCAGCAATCTGGTCTGGAGTGATCGTCCATGAAAGAGGGCGTTGATCCGTTCTGCCCAACTGGCGGCAACGCTGGTTTGTGTTGGTCGGCCTGTAATTGGCGGTTCGATTTCCTTGTCGCTCATGTCGCTTCCTCTGCCGGATTCATTTCTTCGGCATCATGATACTGCTTTGCAATCGCGACGAAATCATCAAACCATAAATTAAACGCATCCACCACATCGGGGTCGAATTGCCCGCCGCGCTCGGCGACGATGATCTTCCTGGCTTCGGGACATGAGATTGCGTCCTTGTAAACCCGCACTGAGATCAATGCATCAAACACATCGGCCACCGCCATCAGCCGCGCGGAAACGGGTATAGCCTCACCGGCGAGGCCATCCGGATAGCCTCCACCATCCCAGCGTTCGTGATGCCAGCGGGCTATCTCCTTGGCCAATGTAAAAAACTCCAGCGGCCTTTCGATATCCAGCTCGGCCAGCTCGATGGCATCGCTGCCCAGCTTCGCGTGTCGCTGCATGATGAGCATTTCCTGCGGCGTCAGCTTCCCCGGCTTGAGCAGGATGTGATCGGGTATACCGACCTTGCCGATGTCATGCAACGGCGCGGAACGTGTCAGCAGCTCAATGTAGCGTTCGCCCATGGTAGCGGTGAAACGCGGATGTTGCCGCAGGACTAGCGCCAGCTTCCGCACATAACCCTGAGTGCGCCGGATATGGTTGCCCGTTTCCGGATCGCGCGTTTCAGCCAGATGCGCCAAGGCGCGAATAGTGGCTTGCTGGGTCAAATTATTTTCCATCATGCGCCGGGTGACCTCAGCTTCGAGAAAGACGTTCTGGCCTGCCAGAAAATCACGTCCTTGCTTGGCCTCGAGTTGCGTGCGCACCCGCGCCAGCAGTACGGCAGGCTTGATCGGTTTGGGGATGTAGTCGGTCGCGCCCAGTTGCAGGCCGAACTCTTCGTCCACCGCCTCGGTCAGGGCGGTAATGAAGATAACGGGAATACCTTTGGTCAGCGCATTCTTGCGCAAGTGCAGCAGCAGCGTGAAACCATCCATATCCGGCATCATCACATCCAGCAACATCAGATCGGGTTTGGGCTGGCCGCCCGCCACACGCAACGCCTCTTCTCCCGATGTCGCCGCCAGCACCCGATAGTGCGGTCGCAGCAACTCGCTCAACACGGTCAGGTTTTCTGGCGCATCATCGACGATCAGGATGGTAGGTTGAACGGATGTGTTCATGATGCTCTCTTTATACAGCCGCGATTTCCGAAGGAGTAGGGCGGGCACGTTTGGGGTTCCGCGCCGATACATATTTTGTTAACCGCGTGGGCACCAAGTCCGTAGGGTGGGCACGTTTTGGGTGCTCACGCTGATCGTAATTTGCTAACCGCGTGGGCACCAAAACCGTGCCCACCCTACTGGCTTACTTGATTTCAGACAACAGTTTCGGCGCAGTCACCAGCTTACGCACGCCGTGAGCGTGGCTTTCGCCAAACTCGTTAGACTCACACCATTTTGCCAACGAATTGATGTCCAGCTTCGCCACTTGAGGACGCACACTCCAGGTCACCTGCAAGGGGGAGCAAGTCGAGTCGGAGTATTTCTCTCCGGTGGTCGAACCGGCAAACACAACCGGCTTGCCGGTATTGCTCGGGATCGCTCGCGCCTGATGATAACCATTCGTCATGCCGCCGTAGCTCATCTCGTTGAAGTTCAGCGCGCTCTTGTCGTTGACCAGCACGAACACCTGCGCCTCGACACGCAGCTCGGGATTGCTGTCTTTCTCGGACAGGCAGGCTGCCAGCGTCTTGCCGGGCCTCACCTCCGCAGACGAATGCACCCAATGCACCTCGATGGTGTCGCCGGGCTGCAAGTCACCTTCTTCGCTCTTGCAGACAGGCTTGTCGGTTGGCGTCAGTTCGGCCTTGCTCAGGCTGGCGCTGATGTTAGCCTTGTAGCCGCTGTCCAACCCCTCATGGCCTTTTCCGGCAAAGATAGAAAATTCTTTTGCCTTGTGCTCAGCATTTTTATGGAGGTGGATGTTGCACAGATTCATCTGGGTGTAATCCGGCGCCAACGAGAAAGCACGCTTATTTTCCCCTGCGGCGCTATCTATATCGCGCGGCGCCTGCGGGCCGAAACCCGTACATATCTCATTGCTTGTCTCGCCATGCCCATCCTTGAGCAGCATCTCGACGACCAACTTCTTGAGCTTGGCGTTCTCGGTTTCGATTTCTTTGAGCTTGTCGGCCAGACCCGCCTTGCTCTCTTTGGGTTTCTCGGCTTGATCCTCCTTGTTCTCTTTTGACTTCTTGGCGTGATCAGTCTTGCTCTCTTTTGACTTCTTGGTTTGCTCCGCTTTGCTATCTTTGGATTTCGCAGCTTGATCCGCCTTATAGCCATGCTCACTGTTGTATTCGCTTTCGGCAGCCATGCACACTACTGTGCCAGATGCAAAAAGTAGTGCTAACAGGTACGTTGATTTCATTTCAACCCCCAATAGATAGTGCAGCTTTGAGTGGTGGCTGCATAAACCCCGCTGAATAAAAGTCTAGTCTCCTTGCTCAGCTTGGCACCGGGCTGTGCTGAACTTGGTCAGAGCGGTGTCGCAATGCGCTAACGCCCAAGCCTTCGCTGTTGGCCAGCTTGAAGAACGCCATGACGCCTTGCAGCTTCTCCGTCAGCCCGCTCATTTCTTCTGCCGTCGCCGCCAGTTCTTCCGAAGCCGACGCATTCTGTTGCGTGGCTTGGTTCAGATGTCCCATCGCGCTGTTGATCTGAGCCACACCGCTGGCCTGTTCGGCGGAGGATGTGGCGATCTCCTGCACCAGTTCGGATGTCTTGTTGATGTTGGGTGCCATTTCGTCTATCAGCTTGCCCGCCTTTTCTGCCAGTCCCACGCTGCTGCTGGCGAGTTCGCCGATTTCCTTCGCCGCGACCTGACTGCGCTCCGCCAGCTTGCGCACTTCCGCCGCCACCACGGCAAAACCCTTGCCGTGCTCGCCCGCACGCGCCGCCTCGATGGCCGCGTTCAGCGCCAGCAAATTAGTCTGGTAAGCGATGTCGTCCACGATGCCGATCTTGCCCGCGATCAGCTTCATCGCCGTGACCGTATCGCCCACTGCCCGCCGTTCTTCGGATGCTTCTCTGGATGCTTCGGTCGCCATGCTGTCGGTGACTTTGGCGTTTGCGGTGTTCTGTGTGATGGACGCGCTCATCTGTACGATGGAGGCGGTGGTTTCTTCCACGCTCGCGGCCTCTTCGCTGGACGACTGCGACAGCGTCTGCGCGGTGGCGCTGACCTCCTCAGCGGCGCTGGCGAGCGTGTCCGCCGCCTGACGGACATCGGTGATTATTTCCGAGAGTTTGATTGTCATCTCTTTGACCGCGAGCAACATGCTGGTGCTATCCCCCGCCGCCAGCCGGATATCCACCGTCATGTCACCTCCCGCAATCTTGTGGATCACATCCGCCACGTAGTTGGGGTCGCCACCGAGCTGCTTGAGTATGCCGCGGGTAATCCACCATGAAGTCGCCAGCAGCAACAACAGCACCACCGTTGCGACAATGCCATCGCGCAGAAATATGGCGCTCCGGGTTTCATCAAATTCTTTATCCGCATTAATGGCATCTTTTTCCAATGATTCCGCCACGCGATCCAGCGAGTTCTTGACGATGAAATTTTGCGCATCAATCTCGGCGTCCACGGCTGCAATTGCCGCAGGGTCGGGGTTGGGCTGTCTGAGCAGCGGCAGCGTACGTTGCTCGAACAACGACACCATGCGCCCATATGCCTGGTTTGCGTCGGCTACCAGCTTCTGCTCTTCCTCGGTGTCCGCTGCTGCCTGCAAGCGTTCCAACTGGTTCCGCGACTTAGCCTTGCTTTCTTCAAAACTACGAACGCTTTCGTCGAGATTGCGATTGATGACCGCATCCGCGATAACCTGATAAGTCTGCGCGCCCATAGCGGCCCCCGAGTTGGCGAGCAGAGCATCCTTGGAGCGACTGAAGCCGCTGTCCTGCAAGTGACCAAGTTCGCGCACGCCAGACAGTGAAATGCCAGCAACCAGCAGCACGGCCAGCAAGGCCAGCGCTGCGTTGATAGTCATGCGCACTGCAACGGTAGTTTTAGACATGTTCTCTGCTCCTGAATATAGGGTGGGCAAATTGCCCACCGCTTTTACGATCCGCGTGGGTCTATAAATTTGCCCATCCCGCGCTGGCTCAAGCCGCCACCGGCTGCGTTTCATGCATCGTTGCGGCCTGCCCCAGCATGGACAGTTCATCCACCGACAGCACCTTGTTCGCATCCAAAATGATGACAAACTTGCCGTCCACCTTGCCCATGCCGTGGATGAAATCCACGCGTATTTTTGCGCCAAAGGCGGGCGGCGGCTCGATCTCGCTGCGCGGTATTTCCAGCACTTCGGATACGCTATCCACCATCACGCCAATGTCGTGTTTTGCTTCTTCTTCGCCGCGCACTTCGATGATGACGATGCAGGTGCGGCGCGAGATTTCCGTACGGTTGCGACCGAAGCGTGCCGACAAGTCCACGACCGGCACCACGCTGCCGCGCAGATTGATCACGCCCCGGATGAAACTCGGCATCATCGGCACTTCGGTGAGACTGCCGTATTCGATGATCTCTTTGATGTTGAGGATGCCCACCGCAAACATTTCGTTGCTCAACAGGAACGTCAGGTATTGGTGCTCTTCATCAACCGCCCCGAGTCCTGCGGCAACCGGCAGATTTTTAGTCTGGTTCATGGCAGCCTCCTGTTAAAAGTGAGCAAAGTCCTGTTCATTGGGGGCGTCGGCTGCGGGTTTGCCCGCAGGTCTCTTGGCAGCCACTTTTGTCATCGCGTGTACGGCACTGTGCTGCACATGGCTCGGCCCCGGACTATGGCGTACTGAAGTCACTCCGAGAGCGCCGGTGTTATCCAGCTTGAAGAACGACATCACGTTTTGCAGTTGCTCGGTCTGGCTGCTCATCTCCTCAGCCGTTGCCGCCAATTCTTCAGAGGCGGAAGCATTCTGCTGCGTGGTCTGGTTGAGTTGCCCCATCGCGCCGTTGATCTGCGCCACACCTGTGGTTTGCTCAGCCGAAGCTGAGGCGATTTCCTGCACCAGATCGGAGGTCTTGTTGATGCTGGGCACGATTTCGTCGAGCAGCTTGCCTGCTCTTTCTGCCAAGCTCACGCTGCTGCTGGCGAGTTCGCCAATTTCCTGTGCTGCGACTTGACTACGTTCCGCCAGTTTGCGCACTTCCGCCGCCACCACTGCAAAGCCTTTGCCATGTTCGCCGGCGCGTGCCGCTTCAATCGCCGCATTCAAGGCCAGCAGATTAGTCTGGT
>Ga0265327_10005085_pt1 | contig 11197 bp, 8 predicted proteins | sample 41621metaG_FD_202089 | JGI IMG/M metagenome (GOLD analysis project Ga0265327, IMG submission 202089) | Rhizosphere microbial communities from Carex aquatilis grown in University of Washington, Seatle, WA, United States - 4-16-21 metaG | ecosystem: Host-associated > Plants > Roots > Rhizosphere >...
TACCGATTTTGACCGTTTCAGGCCAGCCGCGGACATACCCGGCCAGTTTGTTGAGCCGGTACGCCATCTAGGCACCCCAGCTTCGCCCGGTAAGTTTCCGTACGGTGTGCGTGAAGTCTTCGATTGCCCGACTTCAATCCCTTGCTCGCCCTGATTTCAAAACCCAGTGCGTGAAATCCCACACCTCTGTGTCATATGCCTAAATTTTCTTGATTACATCAATCAATAAACAAATGAATTGTAAAGACAAAAATTATGGCACGGCTAATGCGTTGTTCTGTGCTCACGGCTATAAAAGCAGCATCCCCTGACGGAAACGTAAATGTCAAAAGAACAACAATAATGAAATCATCTATTGCGCTGATCGAGTCGACTTTTCTTGACATCCAGAAACCCTTGCTGCAGTTGCTTAAACGCCGTCTAGGCTGCAGCCATACGGCGGAAGATCTGATGCAGGAAACCTATTTACGCGTTCTTCAACAGGACCCCGCTTCGGAAATCGGTAATTTACGCGCTTATTTATTCCGCATTGCCTGCAATCTGGCGACCGATCACGGAAGACGGGCTGCCGTTTCATCATGGAATCATCTCGAACCTTTGGAAGAGGATCTGGTCTGCCCGAAACCTTCGCCCGAGAAGATCGCGGAAACGGGCCAGGAACTGGATCGCCTCGAACAGTTGATATCCGAGCTGCCGGCACAATGCCGGCGCGTTTTTCTGCTTCATAAGGTGCAACACCTCAGTCATGCGGAGATCGCCGAGCAACTGGGAATTTCTCCGCGTACGGTGGAAACGCATATAGGCAAGGCATTGAAGTTATTGCGCGATCGCATGCGCCAGTCATAGCGTTGCCGGCGGCACGGTAAGTAATCGAATCACTGCTTGACAATAGCGTGTAGACAGACTGTAATCAGGTCAGGTCCGAAGGGACTTTCTGCGGGCAGAATGACCAAGGACCAGCCTCTTGATGGATTTGCTGAACAGTTAACCAGCCCCCGGCATGCTATCCCCGACTGCTTCCGCATGCTGCATAAGGATGCGCTTAATAGTAGCCAATAATTTATAAAAAAGCTTATGCACAGCAACTCCATGGAGGACAGAATCTCCAACGAGGCCATTGAGTGGTTTTCCAAACTCCACTCGGGGGACGCCGCGGCTGAAGATTTCGTTCGTTTCGAAGAGTGGCGTCAGCTTAATCCCAGACATGCGGAAGCCTATGCGGATGTCGAAAGATTTTGGGCATGGCTGGATACGCCTGCAAAAAACGTTTTCGAAAGGGAAGAAGCTCATAATACTACCTGCGCTCAAACCACCGTATTTGCGCGCAAACAAGCGCTTTTCGCATCGCGGTTTGCCGGAGGGAGGACGCGTCGCCGAGCATTCGCAGGCTTTTCTCTGGCCGCAGCAATGCTTCTGTTCACCTGCTTGCCCGGCTTTTTGCATTTCTGGAACAGCGATTACCATACCGGCTGGGGCGAAAGGCGCGAGCTTGTCATGGAGGACGGCTCTCGAGTTACGCTGAACACGCACAGCGCGATATCGGTCGCGTTCTCTGCGCAACAACGCGTAGTAAAACTCTCGGAAGGCGAAGCCTATTTCCAGGTAGCCCATAACCCAGCACGGCCTTTCCTTGTCGTTACCGATTATGGAGTAACTCAAGTTACGGGTACTGCTTTCGACGTTTACAAGCAAGACGGGCGGATGACGGTCACCGTTTCCGAAGGCAAGGTAAAAGTTTACCGCGAAGGAGCCACGGATCAGGCAATCGAGCTGACAGCCGGTTTACAGGCCACGCTCAGCATGTACGACGCCGGTCCGGTATTGCATGCCGACGCCCGGCAGGTTGCAGCCTGGAAAAACGGCTTATTGGTATTCAACCAGCAACCACTGGCTTCTGTGGTCAACGAATTGAACCGCTATTTCCCCGCCAAAATCATGATCGCCGATCCACGCATTCGACAACGCATCGTCAGCGGCGCGTTCGACCTGGCCCAACCCCAGGACATTCTCAGTGCGCTCGAAAATAACCTGGAATTGCGCTCACTGAGTATTTCATCGGTCCTGACCATGCTCTATCAGCCGGTTTTTTAAAACGGCAAGCAACGGTAAGCCATTTCAGCGGTTTCCAGTTCAACACCGGCGTAACTTCGTAATAACTGGCCGACAATAAGCCGCCACGCGCGCCGGCGCACTGACCCTGAAGCCGTCGTTATCACGAAACCATTCAACGCGCATGCCCGCGCCCAAAAAATGGCGGCAGCTGCATAGTTATTGAATTCTCAAAACCTTACAAATTTACTTTCATCCACTGCCGAGTGCCCGGTTCTTGACAAGGCATGATGCGGATTTGTCGGGAGCAGGTGCTTACCGGCGTTGCTTCTGCTCGTCCGGTGGCGTCCATGGTTAATTCCTGTTTGCGGTTTTGTTCCCGTGTCGACCTTGAAGAAGGTCATCAGCTGTTGCAGCTGCTCGGCTTGTCCGCTCATTTCTTCCGCCGTCGCCGCCAGTTCTTCGGAAGCGCTGGCGCTGTGCTGGGTAATCTGGTTGAGTTGAGCGACTGCATTGTTGATTTGGTCGACGCCGGCGGTCTGCTCATCGCTGGCCGAGGCGATTTCCTGCACCAGATCGGAAGTCTTGGCGATACCGGGCACAATTTCACTGAGCAAACGTCCCGCCTTTTCCGCCATCGCCACGCTGCTGCCGGCCAGTTCGCCAATTTCCTGCGCAGCCACCTGGCTCCGTTCCGCCAGTTTACGCACTTCCGCGGCGACTACGGCAAAGCCTTTGCCGTGATTGCCGGCGCGTGCGGCTTCAATGGCGGCATTGAGCGCCAGCAGGTTGGTCTGGTAGGCGATGTCGTCGATGATGCCGATTCTGTCGGCTATGCTTTTCATCGCGGCGACAGTTTGCGTAACCGCGGCGCCGCCTTCCTCCGCCTCTCTGGCAGCCTTATCGGCAATGTCGTCGGTAACCTTGGCGTTTTCCGCGTTCTGTAGCACCGACGCGCTCATTTGTTCCATCGCGCTGCTGGTTTGTTCCACGCTTGCCGCCTGTTCGTTCGCTCCTTGCGAGAGGCTCTGCGCTGTGCCGCTTACTTCCTCTGCGGCTTGCGACAGCGCGTCGGTCGCTTCGCCCACCTGGGCCAGCGTGCCGCTCAAGTTATCCACCATGCGCTTGATGGCGGCCATGGCGCTGCCGGTATCACCTTCGCGCAGGGGGATAATCAAGGTCAAGTCGCCCTCGGCAACTTTTTCGGCCACTTCCTGCATTTTCGCCGGTTCGCCGCCCAATTGCCGCAATAAAGTGCGCAGCGTCCACCAGAGGGTCGTCGCAACTATCAACATGGATAGCCCGGACAGCGAGAATGTCCAGATCAAGGCCTGTTTTTTGGTCTGCTCTGCGGCGCGCGCCGCTTCGTTACCGACATCGACATTGAACTGGATATGCTTTTCAATCGCCGCCTGTACGTCAAAGATCACTTTTTGATTGGCCAGTATAAAATCCCTGGCTTCATTCGTTTTGCCCGCCTCGCTGAGCGTCAGAGTTTTTTCGCGCAGCTTGTCGTATTCCGCGAGGGCAGCGCGATCCGCGCCCACCAAACGCCTGTCTTCGTCGTCGTAAATGTCCGATTTTTCGTACTTGTCCAACGCTTTTCCCAGCTCATTGCGCGAAACCGTGATTTTCGAGTTCATTTCGGCCATCGCCGCTTTGTCGTCCAGCACAATATGTTGCCAGGTTTGAGCCCGCACCTTGGCGTACGCCGACAGCACGCTCGATAAATCGGTCAGGCTGGGCATGCCGTTTACGGTGTTGACATTGGCGGAAGTAAAAACTGTATTAAGGGAAAGGACTGAAAGCGTACTCAGCCCGAACAGTGATATCAGTACGATGCCGGCGAGCAGCAAAATACGGGTTTTTACAGTCATGGCAAATTCCTCTCGAAATGATGGCAATCAAAAAGGTAGATAGCATGCAGGATAAATCCAATCTGAATCTGCGCCGACATATATTTCCGCCGAAGTAGTGGTTTACACAAGTTTGCCTAAAGTTGGTTAAAGTATCAAGTCATTAAATCTATGTGAGTTTATTCTGACTTCGCATAGGAGCTTCCTTATTCGCCGCCAGGATTACAGCTTGGTTGGCGGTTTGATCCTGCAGTGCTTCGACGGGCCTCCGGAACTAAAGATCGATTACAAGCCGCTCGAAATTCGTCGTCGCGACCACGTCGCCATTTACGGCGCAGGGCCGCCCGTCCGCGTGGGCCTGCCTGACGCCCGGATATCGGAAGGTAACGTTTTCGGGGTGCGGTCCGGTCAACGCCAGATCGATGCATACCTGCCGCGAATCGCGGCCGGCTTTCAGGTTGAGGCTTCCGAATGTCGTGGGCAGGTCGCGCAGGGTAATCTCCCCGGTTGCCCACCAGTCTTCGGGAACTGCGCGGAATAATTCCAGGGTGGCGCCGTTCTCGCGCACCAGCATGCGCCTGACCGCCGTGGCGAATTCCGCGCCGATCCAGGTATGCGGCATGTCGCCGATATAGTCGGCGGCTCGCTTCTCGCCCCACACCACTTCCGCCCAGTGACGCCAGCCCGCCGGTCGCCGCCAGGCGAGGCTGTCCGTCAATAATCGATAGGCGTCTTCGAAACGTTCGAGCGCGACGAGGGCGTTGAGGTTGCGAATTTCGTAGGGCGTAAAGCCGCCGCTGAAGCCGGGCGCGCCGATCGTATCGAGATGCGCGACGTAGACATCGTAAGTCGCCTGCAGCAGCGCTTGCGGCAGGACATCATCCACCCGGCAAGGCTCGAAAGCGACGGAAGTCGAGGTTTGATCGACATCCTCGTGATCGGCGGACGCTGGAACGAGGCCTCTGCCCAGTAGGTCGGCGGTCAGCTGCATGGAGCGGGTCAGGTTGGCTGCCAACTCCCGGGCCTTGACCTTGGCATGAGCCGCAACGGACTCGTTGCCTATCTCGACCGCCAGGTATTCGCAGTCGCGCCAGGCGCGCAATGCAAAAAAATCGTCCCAGTAACTGTAAACCGGTTTGTTGTATCCCTCATGGCTGATGGAGGGAGCCAGCAGGCCGTGAAAGCGGCTGTCCAGACCGTGTAGCGCATCGGTTCGTGCGCAGAGTTCTTCGATGAAGCGCGTCGCTCGCGCCACGGGTTCGAAAATGCGGTTCAGGAAAGCGCGATCCCGGCTGAAGCGGTAGACCTCGGCGGCGATGGCGACAAACTGACCCTGCGCGTCGAATTCGATATCGCTGCCGTAGCCGCGATTAACGGTGCCGTCGGGGTTCAGTATCGGCGGCACCAGGCCGTTTCCGTAGATACGTTCCGCATACCAGACCACGTAGGCTTTGGCCTCGTCGATCAGTCCGGCATAAAGCAATGCAAGCGCCTGGGACGAACCGTCGCGTATCCATACGCGGTCGTAATTGCGCGGGCCGGGCTTGAACGCGGACGCGGTGGCGTTGACCAGGATCAATCCGGTTTGCGCTTCCAGGGTATCCGAGACTTCCGCATTGCCGACCATGATTTTTCGAGCGCCGATCTTGTCTCGCCAGAAACACACGGAGCGTTGATGGATATCGGTAAACGGCACGTCCGCTGCGGGCGTTATTCCATCGCGCAGCGGCAGCGCGGCTACGAATGCGATGCAGTCTCCAGGATCGAGCGAGAACTCGAACTCGCAGGCGGCGCTCAACAACCCGGAGCCGGATTGCAGTGTACGGACTGTTTGCCGCGGGCCGCCGGCAATGAATTTGACTATGTCGTCGTCGTCGAATTCGACGATTGCCACGGCGTCGGGTACGCTCGAAAACGCGGCGTAAGGCAGGCCGTTGACCTCCAGCCGTCTGTCGTCTACGGCAATGGAGTTGATGACGGCATGACCGCCTTTTTGCCAATACGGATTGATTTGAACGGGACGCACGGCAAGAACCAGCGCGCCGCGCCGATGCTGGTCGGCATGGTTGGATATCCGGTATTCCACCACGGCCTGACCGGCATCGGCCAGCGCGGTAACCCCTATTTCCATGCCCTGTGCGGACCAGGCGACGCTGGGGATCGGCAGCGCTCCCTCGGCCAGCGACTGGTTAAGCGTAGGCGAGCCCGGAGAGCCTTCCAAGCGTCCCTCTATCCTCAGCAGCGGGGTCAATTGACCGAAGCCGATCCGGGGTTCCATGTTGCCGTATTCGTCGAACAGGGCTTCATTCGAGTGACCGACCTCGCCCAGCGCCGTCCAATAGACTTGCCTGTTCAATAGCGCCTGCGGGTATAGTTCGCCGCGTCCGCTCTGAGCGGCGCGCTCCAGCCTTCCGATCGGCATGCGGTCCTTATTGAGGATGCGCACCTTGAGTTCGTTGATAACCGCGCCCTCCGGCGCATTCGCTTCGTGCAGGCTAAAACGGAGATAGCGGCTGGTGGTGGTACGCCAATAAAAGTCGTCATAGCCGCCGTTGCTGGTCAGAATACGTCCGACTTCGCGAAACTGCTCGCCGTCGTCGGATAGATGCACCGAAAAAACGGTGCCGTGCGTTTCCCCCCATTGGATTTTGACTCCCAGCGGAGAGCGCTGATAGCCGAAATCGACGGTGATGCTTTCGCCGCATGGCAGTTTGACCGGCGCGTGGCCGAGCGCCGCGATTCGCCCTTCCTCCAGCACCGCCATGGCTTCGGCGGGGCTATACAGGTTGATTTCGACGACTTCCAGCCCCCGCTCCGACTCCGGGTCTTCGCAATTCCAGCGCAGGAAGCGCGCTTCGACCGGAGGGAAGGCGAAGACATTCTGGCCGCCTTCCCCATGGCCGGTGCGGCACAGATGAGTCCACGCCTTGCCGTCGAGCGAAGCAACGAAGGCGTAGGCGGTGGCCGCCTGTCTGCCCCAATAGACCTCGATGCCGCCCAGCGTCGCTATGTCGCCAAGATCGATTTGCAACCAGGGCCGAGTGTTGGGCTCAGCTTCCCAGACCGTGGCATAGATGTCATCAATGGCAAGTCTGGGGTCGCCGCTGCCGGCGGTCACTGTCCAAAGACTTTTGGCGGGGACGGTCATTGTATGCTCCTTGATCGGATGGGGCTGCGGATTATAGTATCAGGATTGTCCGGTTTTATATGCAGGATATGGCCGCCAATACCTGCTCCACCTCGGCAAACAGCGGACGAGCGCCGGGATTTTCGTCCGCGCAGCGGGCCTGCAAATCGCTAATCGTCTCAAGTGCGCCGGCAGGCGCATGGCATCGCGCCAGCAGTTCTTCCAGCAGACAGGCGTAGGCGCGCACTTCGATACGTTGCAACGCGTGGGCGTATTGCCGGTCCCGCGGCTCGAAAAAGGACGCCGCGCCAAAGTCGCCCAGCAACGCGCGGCCTTTTCCGCAATGCAAAATATTATGCGCGTACAAATCGCCGTGCATGATGCCTTGCGCATGCAGGTGGCTCGCCGCGGAAGCGATGCCGCGCGCGATGCCGATGGCTGTAGTCAGGGTAAAACCCGTTGCATCCGGATAGCTATCGCGCGTGCAGGAATCGAGGCTGGGCGGACCGGCCAGGTTGCGAAAATCCGGTTCGATCAGCGGCATCACCAGTCCGTCTGCGTCCTCTGGATGATCTTCCAGTCTGCCCAGCACCGGGATCAGGTTCGGATGCGCGCCGGCGCTGAGGCAGGCGGTCATTTCCTTGAGCGGCAATCCGTCGCTGGTGACTGCACCTTTAAACAGCTTGACCGCAACGTCCCGATGCGTTGCGTCATTCCGCCATACGGCTTGATGAATTACGCCGGAAGCGCCCTCCCCCAATTGCTGTTGCAGTTGCAGCCTGTTCCAGGCTATGCCGGAAACCGGCGCGTCGACCGGCTTCGCGGCTTCGGCGTCCGCGCAAAACGGATTGCCCGCATAGGCCAGCCAGGAAAGCCTCGGCAGGGATAGCAACCACGCAGGGAGCCGGGTGAAGCGGTTTGCGGCAATGCGCAGCAACTCCAGCCGCGTGCAGGCGGCCATTTCTTCGGGCAATGTCTGTAACAGGTTGCCCGCCAGCATCAGCTTTTGCATGCCGGCGCACAACCCGATTTCCGGCGGGAGCTCGGCGACCCGGTTGTCGGTGAGTATCAGCCAGCGCAGCGCAGCGGGTAGCGCCTCAGCCGGGACGGTTTCTATCTGGTTGGCTTTAAAGCCGATCATGCCGAGCAGGGAACACCGGCCCAATACCTCGGGCAGCCGGGTGAACCGGTTGTCGGAACAGAACAGTATTTTCAGTTTATGCAGCCGGGGGAGGTCGTCCGGCAATGACGACAGCGCGTTGCCGGATAGATCGAGAATTTCCAGCGTATCGGCAAGATCGAAAATCTCGCGCGGGAACTGCTGCAGGCCGCAAGATAAGGCAAGCCGTCTACTTCCGGCCAGCTGTCCTGCGCGTAATTGTTCGAGTACATTCATTATGCCGTTTCCCCGTGTAACGCAAAGTGTCCGTGATAGCCGGATAAGGTAATGCGGCAGACAATTCTGCCACACCGGCTCCCGCAGGATGCGCATTATGCCCGAATGTCGCAAACAACACTTTGTTTGTTTCGCTTACCGTCTTTAACGAGATTATACCGCTTCATCCCTATGATTTTTATAATCTAAATATAAAATATAAACTGGAGTGAAATTTGCATGCCGTTAACGAAAACGGCATTTACTCTTATCGATTGCAGGTAACTCATGAGCAAAATCGGCATTTTTTTCGGAACGGATACCGGCAGCACGCGCCTGGTGGCTAAAAGAATTTACAGCCGGCTCGGCGAATCGCTCGCCGACAAGCCTAAAAATATCAACCGCACCCGCCCCGATGAATTATTGCAATACGACGCGCTGATTCTGGGTACGCCCAGTTACGGTTTGGGCGAGCTGCCCGGCTTGTCGACCGGCTGCCAGGAAAGCAACTGGCAGGAATTTGCGCCTTACCTGGATGGCGCCGATTTATCCGGCAAACGCGTTGCGCTGTTCGGTCTTGGACATCAGGAGCGGTACGCCGACCGTTTCGCCAGTTCCCTGATCCACCTTTACCGGCTGTTTTACGGCCAGGGCGCCGATATCGTCGGCAGCTGGAGCACTGAAGGCTACCAATTCCAGCACTCGCACGCGATCATCGACAACCGCTTCGTCGGGCTGGTGCTCGATCAGCGCGGTCAACCGGGTTTGGCGGATAGCCGGATAGACTTATGGTTGACTCAGGTGATCCCGTTATTGCTGCCGTCGGTGGCGGCGGACTGGCGTCCATCATAAGCCAACGGGGGGAACATGAGTTTGATCCCATCGGCGGAAATACTTGCCTGGTTAGTAGACTACCGATTTCAGCCGGAGCAGCCTTTGCGCGCCAATAGCGACGGTGAGCAGCCGCTGATCATGGCGGCTCAGCAAGGCCGCTGCGATGTACTCGCGTATCTACTGCGACAGCAGGATCTTGATTTGGCCCAGCTGGACGCTTATGGAAATAATGCCTTGTGGGCCGCGTGCTTTGCCAATGCGCCTGATTGCATCGCGTTGCTGCTGGAAGCGGGAATCGATATCGATTATCAAAATCCCAGCGGAGCGACTGCGTTGATTTATTCATCTTCCAGCGGTAGAGACGCCGTGGTCGAGCAATTGCTGCAAGCCGGCGCTAACCCGTTGCTGACGACGCAGGACGATTTCAGCGCGCTGGACCTTGCCGCTAATCGCCGGTGTTTACAACTGTTGCGCAACGCGGTAAAAACTTTGCAATAAAAGCGGTCGAAATCGGGCCTGATTTCTTTATCCTTGTGCGTTGCGTCAGCCTGCGCCATTATGGGCAGCCTTGAGGAAGGAGTTGCCATGTTAACTCGCCATTGGATCAAGAGTCCGTCGCCCGCTGAAAAGGCAGGGAAGCGTGCCCGTTAAGACGGCCAACGGCTACAGCCCAGCTGCGCTGCAATCGCGCATCGCGTGGGCCGGCGGCGTACTTTTTGTTTTGTATCTCCTGCCTGCGCTTTACCTGTTACGGGGTGCGCTGACCAACTCGCTGGGCGTTAATCCGGCTGAGACGCTGATTAACGATTCCGGCCTCTGGTCTTTGCGCTTGCTATGGCTGGTGCTCGCCATCACCCCGTTGAGGAAAATAACCGGATGGCATGGGTTGATCCGATTGCGCCGCGTCCCGGCGCTGTTCTGTTTTTTCTACGGCTGTCTGCATTTGCTTTTTTACCTGGTTTTCGAACAGGCGTTCGATTTCGCTGGGATCATCGCAGACATAAGCCAAAAACCTTATATTACAGTCGGCTTTGCCGCTATCCTGATGCTGACGCCTTTGGCTGTCACCTCGACCGATGCGATGAAGCGCCGCCTCGGCGGCAGGAACTGGCGAAATCTGCATCGCTTGACCTATGTCGCCGCAATCGCCGCCGCGTTTCATTACCTGCTGCTGGTCAAGCGCGATATAGGACCGCCGGCAATGTATATCGTGTTGCTGGCTTTGTTATTTCTGTTGCGGCTGGTTAAACTGCCGGTCAGGCCGTTACGCAAGGAGGGTCTATGATCAAGCGCAACAACGCTGCAATACTGGCATCGGAAATCACGCCCCGCGAATTGTTTTATGGGCGGAGGCGATTCATACAGATGGCCGCCGGAGCCGGCGCGACCGCCATGCTGTCCGGAGCGGCTTCGGCGGAGGAAAAACCGGCAGGCGTAAAATCGACCGCTTATGGACTGCAGGACAAGCCGACCCCGCTGGAAGATGTGACGCATTACAACAATTTTTACGAGTTCGGCGTCGACAAGGAAGCGCCGGCGAAAGCGGCAGCCGGCCTGAAGACGCGCCCCTGGCGCGTAGCTGTTGAAGGCTCGATGCAAAAGCCCGGCGTTTTCGATATCGACGCCATGCTGCGCTGGGCTCCCATGGAAGAGCGCGTCTACCGGCTGCGCTGCGTGGAAGGATGGTCGATGGTCGTTCCCTGGCTCGGCTTCCCGCTCTCGGAATTGATCAGGCGGGTGGAGCCGACCGGCAACGCCAAATTCGTCGAGTTCGTCACGCTCCACGATGCGGAACAAATGCCCGGACAGCGCAGCGGCGTGCTGGAATGGCCTTACCGGGAAGGATTGCGCATGGACGAAGCGATGCATCCGCTGACCCTGTTGACCTTCGGGCTTTACGGCGAGATGTTGCCGAACCAGAACGGCGCGCCGGTGCGCGTGGTGGTGCCGTGGAAG
>Ga0265327_10005086_pt1 | contig 11195 bp, 12 predicted proteins | sample 41621metaG_FD_202089 | JGI IMG/M metagenome (GOLD analysis project Ga0265327, IMG submission 202089) | Rhizosphere microbial communities from Carex aquatilis grown in University of Washington, Seatle, WA, United States - 4-16-21 metaG | ecosystem: Host-associated > Plants > Roots > Rhizosphere...
GGCCGCAAGGAGCTTTTCCACTTCGCGGCTGGTGAGGTGCTTTCGGTCGTCCATGTCTTTTTGTCCCATGTTTCGCTTGACGGAAGCACGGGAAACCTTGGAAAATCAAGGGGTGCGCTTTCGCGCACGGGACAAAATGGCTCATTTTGTCTAGTTGCATCAAAAGCGGATCGTTTCACATCTACGGTAGTAATTTACATGAGTCGCCCACTAATTAAGCTTGCTGACTACGAGCGAATATTTCAAATAGTCCACTCGGTATCTGACGCCATTGGGAATACAACAGGAAAAGCATGTCTGTTCTATAATGTTATTGGAGCAGCAATATTGCGATCTAACTATAAGATTAAGGCAATACCAGTAATGGGCGCGGCCTTCGTTTTAGTTGACGAGCCTTCAGACACTGTACTAAGTTTTGGTCACATGAATAATGAATCGGAATCTAGTTCTAGCGATGCCTTTCATTGTTGGGTTCAGGCTGATGAATACGTTTTCGACTTTACAGCGCCAGTATATAGCGATTCTCTTGCGACGGCTGGCTATAGTCAAATTGTCCCTAGAAAAATGTTCCAAAAACCCTTGTCTATAATGTCTGAATCGCCAAAGCACATGGAGAAAGAAGGCGATTTCTATTTTGCACCGAATCCACAATTAACTGTCGACTTTTTTGCTAAACTAGGAGCCAAACCTGCAATGGAGGATTTGGCTAAAATCTGTATGGGATGGTTCAAAAAGCCGCCCAAGACAATCCCCGATAATCTAAGAATGATGAATGATCTAGGAAAGGTTACTTCCATCACGCTGAGTAGGCTAAAATTGACTGGTGCATGGTAACTACGAAATGACGGGCTTTGGCCTGAGTTCAAACTTAGCCAAGACCAGACAAAACGGAACGGTCGGTCTAGTCGCTCAATGACAGCGTGGCGCGGGCTGAAACCCGCCCACGCTCCCGCCCTGCGTCACGCTTCCGGCGTGGCCTTCCGGTTTATCTTCGCCCTCGATGCGCGGCGGCTGGCTCCGCTCCCACTCCTCCACGCTCACCATTTCCGGCTTGAACTGCTGCCGCTCGGCCATCTGCAAGGCCACGGCAACGGCGCGTTGGTTCAGCATGGCAACGGCTCCGGCGTTCACCTTCACAAAGTTTTTTGTTCCGGCCAGCCGCACCAGTGCGCCGCTATCGCTTGCGCCAATGGTCACGGTTCCAATCACGGCGCAACCCTTGGGCAACGTGTCGGTGTAGGCTTTCCAGTTGCCGCCGGTGTCCACGCTTAGGCGTGAATCAATAAAGCCGCCTCGCTTCCGCCTCATGCTTCCCCCTTAGCGATTTAATCCCCCAAGCCGCCGCGAGTCCTTCCTTCGCTTTGGTCGCGGCCTTCGTTGCCGTGCTGCCGTTCGCTCTCGTTCATCTGCTCAAGGTAGCGCTGAACTCGCGCCGCCCTCTCTTGCGCCTTGTCGGTCATTTCCACGCTGCCGCTCTCGCGCTCGGCGGTCGGCGTTCCCGTCTCGGCGGCGCGGTCGGCTTGCTGCCGCTTGTCGTGTTCTTCGACCTGGGCGCGGGTTTCGGTTGCTCCCTCCGCTCGTTCCTGCGCGGGGTCGTGTGTCGGTTCGCGGTCATCGTCACGGGCGCTCTCCAATTCTTCTTCCCGCACTTGCTGCCAACGCTCGGCCACGGTGAGATAACGCGCCGCTTGATCTATCTCCGGCTCGGAGTCGCGGGGCGGTTCCTCACGTTCTGGCTCACGCCCCTGCGCGTCGGCCTGCTCCGTGCGGCCGCTCCTCGCCTGTTCCTGCGCATCAAGGCTTTGTTGTGCGTTAAGGGCTACAAGTTCTGCGTTGTCGAACTTGCGCTGTTCGTACACCATCTCGCTACGGGTTATTCTTCCGGCGTCAACCTCGGCTTGAAGCCTTTCGTTATTTGCCTGCTCTTTAGCCTCCCAAGCGTCTATGGGATTGGCTGGGGTCTGTTCCATAGGAGGTGCGACGGTCGGCTCCACGCCTGCCACAAGCTCCTGTTCTGCCACCTTTTGGTGGGTCTGCTTTAATTCGTCGTAATTATTGGGGCTGCGCATGGTCGTGATCCAAGAATAGGTAGGATCACTATTTCATCATTTTTTAAGGCAAACGGCTACGGCTTTCGGCGGTCAAGCGGTTGATAGGCTTTGTCGTCGCCCTCGCCGATGATGTTATACACTTGCATGATGTCACCCGACAGATTGGGAAACAGTTTAAGCTCAAGATTTTTGACGCGCTCGAATACATCTTGCTGGCCTTGACTCAAAATATCCAAGCGCTTGCCAAGGGTTTCGTCAAATTTAGAACCGATTTTGACAACTCTATCCAAGTCGCTTGCCAACTTGTCAAAACGCGCTTCAAGGCGTTTTATTTGTCCTTCAAGTTCGTCAGCGCGGGGTGTATCGTTTTTCATGTAAACCTCCTCCATGAGAAATACTGTGTCTATTCTTGCTTTTTTCCACGTTGGTGTAAAGGTAATAAATAGCGGTTAAATTGCTCCGCCATTACCTGTTCACCGTCGCGCTCCTGTCACTCCTTCACCCTCAACAACGGCCACAAATACCACCAAGCCCCGCCCACGATGACGACGGCGAGGCCAAACCAGAGGAACAACGGGCGCACGGCTGGCCGGGGCGGTGCTGGCTCCGGCGCGGCCTGTGGCGCTGCCGTGGGCTGGCGTTGGTCGGTCAACTGCTTGACGACTCCGGCCTGCCCCTCTATCACGCTCAGGAGCTTGTCACGCTCGGCGCGGAGGTCGTCGCGCTCGTCCTTGATCTCCGCGATCAGTTCGCGCAAAACAGCAACTTCACGCTGTAGCCCCTTGGAATCATTGGGCGTTGCGTCTTGTTCTTCAGGCTGTTGCTCGGCACCGTTGCGGCTACTGGCTGGCGGGTACACCCTGAACAGTTCGGCGGGGTCAATCTCGAAGGTTCCAACCTCGTTTTTTCTGGCGGACAGCCTGCCGCTCTTGATTGCACGGGAAATGGCAGACTTCGCCATACCTGTCTCTTTTGCCGCTTGGCCTAGGGTCAACATCGGGTTGCGCCTTGTTCTTCTGCTGTGTTGCCGCAACTGTTGCGCGGCGCTTGCGGCCTGTCAAGGCTAGGCATTCCGGCTTACAGTCGAAAATCCCGCCGCTTGCTGGCCTGTCCTTGGTTCCGGTCGCCCCTTGGCCGTTCGGGGTGCCGTTTTATCGTTCCCGCGTTCGCTCACGACCTCCGCCGCGCTCCATCTGCTGCCGCTCGCTCTCGCCCATCTGTTTTAGATACCGCTCGACTCGTTCCTGACGTTCCCGCGCCTTGTCGGTCATTTCCTTGTTACCCGTTCCGGCCTGTGTGCCGCCGGAACTGGCCGCGCTTTTTTGCTGCTGCTCTTGGGCGCTGCGCTGTTGCTGTTCACGCTGCGCGGCAACGGAGGCGGACACTTGCGCGGCTTCGCGCTGCTCCTGTGGCGACAACAGACGCGCCGCGGTCTGGTCGCGTTCGGGGTCGGAGACTCCGGCGCGTTGCCGCTCCTGATACTGCCGCACCGTCACCCCATCGCGCTGGCTCTGCTGGCGTTCCTCCTGTTTTTTTTGCGCCTTCTGCTCGTAACGCTGCCGCGCTTCGTCGCGCTTTTTCTGCCGCTCCTGATTCTGCACTTTTTGCGCGGCCTGTCGGTTGAGAAAATCTTTATAGCGCATCGCGTCGCAGGTTTGGCTTTCCAAGCCGGCGCGGTCAAACAGGCCGGCGTTGCCGTGGCCGGCCATTTCGGCGCGGCGCTTGTCGCGCTCTTCTTGCGCCATGCCGTCCAAGCGGCGGCGCATGTCGATTTTGTTTTTTATCTGCTCGGCGAGTGCGGCGCGTTCCTCGGTTTGCTTGGCCTGCAACTGCTGGCGCTCTTGTTCCTGCCGAGTTTTCACAAGCTCGGCGGAATGGGTGATGATCGCGGCGCGTGGGTCGTCGTGGCGGGTTTTCTCAAAAGTTGGCGAAAGGTTTTTTTCCGGCTCTGATACTCGCGCTTGCTCTCGGGTTATGTCGCGAGAGGTCGCGGCCAATTCGGCGCGGGCCTGCGCAAGTTCCTTATTATGATTTTCTCCCGCGCTCAATTCCGCGTAGCGGTCGGCGTGAATCCCTCGGCGCTGCATGGCGGTAATCTGTGGGCCGATATGCTGCGAGGGTTCGCGGTCGATGCCTTGGGCTTCCAAGGTGCGGCGGTCGATTCGCGCTTCATGGCCGTGGCGCTCAAGGTATCGGTTTGCGGTACGCTCCCACCCTTCGCGCCATTTTTCGAGAGTCTCGGTCGTATTCCAATCGCGGTTTTTTTCGGTGAAGCCTTCCGGCGAAATCTCGCGGGTGGTCAGCAAAATATGCGCGTGATAATTCCGCCCGTCGCCGTCCTGGTGCGGCGCGTGGATGTTCACATCCGCGACCATGCCGCGTCTGACAAACTGTTCCCGCACAAAATCTTTGACGAGGTATTCCCGTTGCTGCTCGGTGAGTTCGTGCGGCAAGGCTATTTCTATCTCTCGCGCCGTCCGTGAATTTTTCCGCGTCTCGGCGGCTTCGGCGTGGTTCCACAATTGGGCGCGGTCGTGCGCCCAGTCGGGCGCGTTCTTCGGTGCGAAGATGCCGGAAAACATCAGCCCTTCTTTTTGGCTGTAGTCCTTCGCCTCGCCCGTGCGTTCGTCGGTGAGACGGTCGCGGGCGTTGTAGGCTCCTTTGGCAACGGCGTTTTGCCCTTTGGCGCGGCTGATGTTCTTGGTGACGAGGTGGAAAATTGCCATTTGCTTGGGGTGGCTTTTGCAAAAATCGGCTTGCCGCAAGCCGTGCGGCTGGCGGCGCTTTTTTCTTTTCCCCGCCGTGGGCGGGGCTGTCTGCCGGATGGCAGACCGCACGAACAAACCCGCTAGGGTTTGTGTAAGTGCGCCCTCTCTCCGTTCGGGATGCCTGCTTGACCTTCCGCCCGCGTTCTTTTTTCCTCCGTTCCCTCCCTGCAATTTTGCCACAACCGCGCTACAATTGGATCATAGGACAGAAATTCGGCGTTCGCTTCGCTCACACTTTTTTCTTTGGATGCCTCCGGCGGGGATATTTTTTGCCGATATGATGAAAGCAGGGGACACCATGACAACAGACTCCACACCAACAACCAAGCCCACGAAAACGGACAAGCTCGCCGCGCTCAAGCAAAAAGAGCAACAGCTAAAAGCTAAAATCGCGGCGCTAGAGGCCAGACAAAAAACGGCGGACAGAAAGAAGGACGCGCGGCGCAAAATCGTCGTAGGCGGCGCGGTGCTGGCTCATGCGGCGTTGCATCCGGCGTTTGCCGACGAACTGAAAGCGATTCTAAAAGTGGCGGTGACAAGGGACAGCGACCGCGAAACGATTGGCGATATTCTCGAATAGAAAAACGTGGATTCTAAGATATGATTAAGAAACTGTGGGTAGGTGAGCTGGCGGCAGGGTCTATTATGAGCGCCATAATACCATTATGCACTCTGTTTACTTATATAACATTACAGCCATTACTCGATATAGCGGGAGAAACAGCAGGAAGTGTAATATTCACAGTAATTTTTATAATTTTTTCTATACCACTTACTATTATTCCAATCACACTCCTAGAAGAAACAATAAAATACAAATGGTCGTCATTGACAGTTAACAAAAAATATCTAGTTAGCATAATTTCTTTCGGCATTTCGTTTGCGTCATTAATATTAGAAGCCGAATTTGCGAAGTGGCTATCAGTTATGGAAAAAGGTGAATTGTCAAAAGAAGCAATGAATTACGTAATAATGTTTCGGTTTCTAGCCGTATTCCCAGCAACTGCTATGATTATTTTGATTATGAGTAAACTTTTTAACTTTAAAGGCGGCATTGAAGGACGGAAAAGAAAAATCAAGTTTTATACAGTCACTTCATTTGTAATTGTATTACTTGCTTCTACAACATTAGTGGTATTTTCTTATAGAACTGATGCAGTCAACACTGGATGGTATGGAATTGTCATTTCAATCCTTGTTATTATTGGGTTTACAGTAGAATTGAAACTAGATAAAAAGCTTGAGACTTCAGATATTTTTGGAAGCGCCAATTATGCAGGATTTCTTGAATTGAGTGACAATAATCTTGTAACAAATAATGGTATTCCGCTTGGGTTGTTTAGAGACGAGGAAGATAAATACGCTGTTCATTACGCAGAGGGTAGGCACTTAATCACAATCGCACCCACACGATCCGGCAAGGGAACCACAGCGCAGATTCCAACACTGCTAGAGCATGATGCCGCTTTGTTTATGATTGACCCCAAGGGCGAAAACGCCGTGATAACGGCGCGTTGTCGGCGCGATATCATGGGGCATAAAGTCTTTATCGTAAATCCCTTCGGCGTGTTGCGGAATGACTTCGCGGCGCGTGGGTTTCCCAAGGCGGCGCGGTTTAATCCACTCGCCGCGCTCAATCCAAACTCTGATACTTTTTTCGCGGAAGTGTCAGCCTTGTGCGAGGCTCTGATTTCGACGGAAGGAAAAGATCCGCATTTCTCAAACTCGGCGCGAGATTTGGTAAAGTGCCTAATCCTGCATGTTTGCCTAGAGGAAGGTGAAACGCGTACACTCCTACGAGTGCGAGAATTGCTCACACAAGAACGGATGGACATAAAAGGCAAAGATGGAGAAGCCATCCCTAGCCCATACAAAAGAACTATTGCCTTAATGGCTACTTCTGAATTCCCACCCTTGGCGCAAGCGGCACGGCGGTTTTCGATGGCAACCAATGAAATGGAAAACATCCTTTCAACGGCCATCACGCAAACTGGATTTCTTGATGATCCATGCCTAGCAGAAAGTTTATCCGGCGACGATTTCCGCTTTCTAGATCTGAAGCAAGGCAAAATGTCGGTGTTTCTTGTACTTCCAGCGAATCTGGTCACGGCTTATTCCAAGTGGTTTCGGCTGCTGGTCGTGTCGGCCTTGGACTCGCTCATGTCCACGGAGGAAAAAGGGGATAAGCCCGTTCTGATGATGCTGGACGAGTTCGCCAGCCTCGGCCATTTGTCTAGTGTCGAAAATGCTATGGGACTCGCGGCGGGGTTCGGTGTCCAGCTTTGGCCGTTCGTGCAAGATATTCATCAACTAAAAGATATTTACGATAAGAGGTGGCAATCCTTCCTTGCCAATGTCGGCATTCAACAATACTTCACGCCGAACGATATAGAGACGGCTGAACATATTTCACGAAGGGCAGGTCATAAGACCGTGATAACCAAAAGTAGTACTACAATGGCAAATTTTAGCGAGTCAGAATCATTTGGGGAAACGGGTAGACCACTAATCACCCCAGATGATCTTTTTGGGATGCCTGATAATGAGCAATTGCTTTTTTCGGTTGGCCTAAAAGAAACCATCCGTCTAAAAAAGCAGAAGTACATGGATAATCCAGTATATGCCGGAAGATGGGACGAAAACCCCTATTTCAAAGTGAAAAATACGGCGGCGGATTTCAGTTTGTTTAGATATTATGTTGATTCCCGTTCAAAAACGCCTGAAACCTGATTTTTCTTTTGGCTTCTTCCTCGCGGAAAAAGCTTTCGCGCCGTTCGTAGGCGGAAGGCTCTTGCGCGTTGTATCCGGGGCGGGTGTAGGTCGGGCGGGTTGGGTTGTTGTAATTCATGGCGCGGCGCTCCTTTTCCTCGGCATTTATAGCATAAGCGGCGGCGCGCGCAAAATAGATTGTCAATCAAAGCGAGGGCGAGACAATGACCGATAAAGAAGCGGCGGAATTGGCGGATTATGCCGAGTCGGCAAGAAACGGGCAAATTTCTTGGTATACCTTCCATTCGCAAACTGGATTCCCGCAAGGCTATAAGTCGGAGTCAACGCTGCAAGATGAAAGCGCTTGCGCGGCGGCGGGACAGCATCAGGAGCTTTTGAGCGCACACGCAAAAAATCGTCAGGAACGACTAAGCGAATATTATGCAAGGCTACAGGAACAAGAACGGGCACAAGCTCTGCACCAAGAGCGAGGCCGAGAACGTTAGCAGCCTGCTTGGGCTGCTCGGCGTGCCCAAAGTTTGGCACTGCGGTTGGAGCCCAGGAAAAAGGCATTCAGCATGGCCGTTTTTTGATCGTGGGCGCGTTTTAATGGCTGGCCGCTAGGGTGATGGCTTGGAGGCCGTAAAACGCGCCTGTGCGCGTTCTGCGCGGCTCTAGCGGCGGGGTTTCCGGCTGTGCTTGGCTTCAAGCTCGGCAATCCGGCGGTTCTGGCTCTCGATGGTCTGGTTTAACCGCGCCTCGGTCTGCATGTGGCGGGTTACTTGGTCGTAGAAGGCGCGGCACTCCTCCGCGTGCTGCGCTGCTTCTTTTTCGTAGCGCGTCACGAGATTTTCAAGCGTGGCGGCGATCTCCCGCAACTGCTCCAGCTCCGCGCGTTCGGACAGCGCCAAGGGCGGCGGCTGGGTCTTGGGCTCGGTCTTGCGGCGTTCGCGGTAGCGTTTTGACCGCTCGGCGGTGCTGAGGGCGTTTCCCGTGGCGGGTCTTCCGCGCTTTCGTGCCGGATCGGCTGGGAAAAGGTCGGGGGTCTTGTTGTCTTTCGGGTCTTTCACGTCCTGCGCCTTGGGGCTTAATTATCGTTGCGTCACGATAATAGCACTCGGGCGGGGTTTTAGGGGTTGCGCTTCGGCAAGCTCGCTTGATAGCGCCGCTCGGCCCGCCCCGTGGCGCGACGGACAAGCCCTCTGAGCCGGTCAGCCTCGGGCGTTCCCGCCTCGGTGCCCATTTGCCGCGTGAACAAGGCGGCGGTGAGGTTTTCCGCTTCCGCGTGCAGGTCGGCGCGGTGCCGCTCGGGGGTGCGTGTTCTGGCCATCCCCCGAGACTACGGGCGCACGGGTTAAAAACCGGTTTACCCCCTTCCTTTCCCTACTGCCCGCTTTTGCTCTTGCCTGTGCGGGTCACTGGCCGAGATGGCGAGGGACGAGCAACACGGAATTGGTGCGGGATGCGGTGCCCCTGTCGGGAACAGGGAGGAAGGGGCATTGATGCGGGACACGATGCGCGGGATTTTCCGTGACTGTTGCGGGAACTGGCCTGCGGCCTGCTGCGGCGTTGCCCGCGTGCTGCGGCCTTCGCCCTTCGACAAACTACCCCCGCGTCCCAAAAAGCGCTTTTCCGGCCTTTCCGCTTGCACGGTGCTGGCCGTGGCAGGGCTGGCCAGCCCGCACCCCTCCCTTTCCATGCCAAGCCCTGCGCGGCCATGGGCCGCGCCTACGTTCACAAGAGGGCGCGGCGGCGTGAGCCGCGCACCGTGTAAACCTTGCCAGATGGGGGTTAGGGCGCTGTGCGCCCGTAAGGGGGAAGATGCGCAAATCATCTTCCCCCTTGCTTTCGGCAAAGTTGCCGCGCAAGCGCGGCTCCGCATTCTTGCGGTGCTAGTCGCAGGTGCTGGCCGCTGATTTACGCGAGGTGCGCCGCGCTAAGATTTAATAATGATTTAAAAGGATTTAAGGGCGCAAAAAAAAGACGAAAATCCTTAAAAATCAATATTTTGTTTCATCGTCTCGCTACTCCAAAAGCCGCACCTCGCTACTCCAAAAGCCGCACCTCGCTACTCCAAAAGCCGCACCTCGCTACTCCAAAAGCCGCACCTCGCTACTCCAAAAGCCGCACCTCGCTACTCCAAAAGCCGCACCTCGCTACTCCAAAAGCCGCACCTATTTTTTAGGGGGTGTCAGGCGGGGGAGAAGGTCGCCCGCACGGGTCGCAACATTGCGGCGGCGCGGCTTGGATGTCGTCGCAGCCTTCTTGGCGACATGCGCAAGCTGCGCGGGGCTGGATGTCCGCTCGATGTGTACGAGGTCGGCGGCGTCGATGCTCCAAGAGAGGATGATTCCGGCTTCCTTCAGCAAGTCGAGAGCTTGCCGTAGTAGTTGGCGGAATTTATAAAGCTCTTTAACCCTGCTGCCGCATAATTGGCGGATGGTTTCGACCTTGTGCGCGTACTGCTCGGCGTTGCCGATAATCCAAAGGTGCAGCCATTTAGCAAGCTCGCTACCCCTGCCTTTCAACTTCACGCGCTCTTGCCAATCGAACAGGGTATAAGCTGCGCTGTTGTAGAAAACGGCAAACTTCGGATTCAGCCTGTAAGATAAATGCCGCCTTAGCCGTGGCTGTATCTTTTGATCTTCCGGCGTGGTTGCATCGTCCAATAAATGCCCTTCGTAGCGGTCGGCGTTGGGCGGGGTAATGCGCAAGGTTCCGCGCACAAGGCGGCTGATTTGCTCGAACAGTTGGGCGCGTTGTTCCTGCTGCGTATGTCGGCCAAGCCCCGACAAAACCGCATTCACGGCTTGATAAATATCCTCGCCAAAAGGCTTATGCAAAGCCATTTTGACCAACTGTAACAGCGTGTCATGGTCGTCTTGGTTTAGCTGCTCTCCGGCAAATTCAACCTTCATCCCGTTGACTATGCCAACAACCACATAATCCTTAAAATGCTCTCTTTCCTTCACAGCGGCGAATAAAGCGCAACGCGCCATAGGATTGGAAACGGCGCGGGTATTCTCGCCAAAGGGTAAAGGAAATTGCAGAATCTTGGCGGTTTTCGGCTCCGTTAGGTAGCTTTCCCCCACGCCTTGCGACAGCCTCAAGGCTGCGTAAAGATCGGGGTTGCCGTCTTGCCTCCATTCCTGAATGCGGCGGGCGGCTTCGTCACGGGGTAGCCCCGTGAGGATCACCGCATCTTCTACGGTCATGCCCTCATGAAAGCGCGGTTTCTTGCCTGTGAGAAGATCAGCATTGACGGCAACGCGCCCCGTTGGGCTTAAGCGTTGCTGCTCATCGGACAGCAAAATAAGACCATTGCGGCGGCTCTGGGTGTCTTGCTTGGTGTTCGTCATTTTCCGGCCTTCCCTTCTTTGTCGGGGTTGGTTATTATGGCCGGACGGCACAGGCTGGGAAGCCTTAAGGCCGTCCGATGTGAAGATTAAAGGCCGCTTCTCTTGCTATGGGGTGCGGCCTTTTTTCTTGCCTGCGAATCCTATGCCTAGACTCTGCGCGGCGCAAGCGCGGCGCTGGGTGAAAGCTTCCGCCTCCGGCTTGTGGTCAGTCGTCATCCTCGGCGAAAAAGTCCGCATTCAGGTCGCGGGCGCTATGCAAAACGCGCACGATCTCAACCCCATTGGGCAGGGGGCGGTAAAAAATGACG